>Ga0209692_10000977_pt1 | contig 45774 bp, 43 predicted proteins | sample tdDd472_FD_187129 | JGI IMG/M metagenome (GOLD analysis project Ga0209692, IMG submission 187129) | Marine sediment microbial communities from the Atlantic coast under amendment with organic carbon and nitrate - tdDd47.2 (SPAdes)... | ecosystem: Environmental > Aquatic > Marine > Coastal >...
TTCAGGATTGGCTTCGACCAACTCCGCAAGTGGCTGTTACACAGACCGGACAAGGCGGCTGACATATGGAATAAACAATTTCCAAGACGATTATCGAAACAAAAAATGCCGGGAGTCGTGTAGTGTGAAGGATTTTTCTCAAAACGGCAGTGTTTTGTTTGTTTTCAGTCACTTGCCGGAATTTTAATGGGTGTTTTTGGGTGGTTACCTTATAAAAACTGCCATTGATCTTATCTTTTTTGATCGTTTTGGGAGGGGGAATGTCAGAAACCGTTTCCGTCAATGCTCGGATTAAGGGTCGGGTTCAAGGGGTATGGTATCGTGCCTGGACGGTTGAGCAGGCTACTGCACGGGGCTTGACTGGTTGGGTGCGGAACCGGTCAGACGGGTCGGTTGAGGCGGTGTTCTCGGGGACGGCGGATAAAGTCTCTGAAATGCTTGAGGCTTGTAAGGGTGGGCCGAGTGCGGCCGTGGTCACCGATATTGAAACGACCGATGCCTCTTTGCCCGAGCAAGGCGCTTTTCGTCAGGTGGCGACCCTATGAGGGGTAAAGACAGCCTCGAAGCTCTTTCTTAGGGCGGCGTCCACTTCGCCCATGGTCGTTTGGACGCCTTCCTTTGCCAAAGATGTAACCCCATGCTCGGCGATTCCACAGGGGATAATTCCCTCAAAGTGGCTCAAGTCCGGATTGACGTTGAGCGCGATACCGTGGAAGCTCACCCATTTCCGCACCCGAACGCCGAGGGCGGCGATTTTGTTTTCCTTGCCATCCGGTGAGACAACCCAGATACCGACTCGACCTTCGCGTCGTTCGCCTTTGATGTTGAAACGGGCCAGGGTTTGGATCAGCCATTCTTCGAGCATCCAGACGTATTTGCGCACGTCCGAGCCATAATTCTTAAGGTCTAGCATGACGTATCCGACCCGTTGGCCCGGTCCGTGGTAGGTGAACTGGCCGCCGCGCCCTGTTTCAAAGACCGGGAAGCGGTCCGGGTCGAGCAGGTCGGCCTTATTGGCGCTGGTGCCTGCTGTATAGAGCGGAGGGTGTTCGAGTAGCCAAACGGCTTGTTTTTCAGTGCCTTCGCGGATTGCCGCAACGCGGTTTTCCATAAAATGGACCGCCGTTTCGTAGGCTTGTAAATCGTTGCTGATTTTCCACTCGATGGGGCGCATGAAGAAATAGTTGTCCGTTTGACGTTTGGCGCTTGATCGCCGGTGCCCGATTTGCTATTCCCCTTCGCGACCGACGGCAAGCACTTTCTAACCGCCGGTCGGTTTTAAGAAACGGATTATGCGGTCGTGGCGGAACTGGTAGACGCGCAGCGTTGAGGTCGCTGTCCGAGCAATCGGGTGGAAGTTCGAGTCTTCTCGACCGCACCAAGTTTCTTAGAGGCCCGCCGTTGTCAAAACGTGCGGGCCTCGTTCATTATAGGCGGGGGGTAAAAGCCTCCGAAGTCATTTCGGGTGACGTCGCAAGGGGAAGACGGCGTCGTGTGGAAACGTTGAAACGCCGAAGGCTGATGGCCTTTGGAGCGGTTCGCCCATTTCTTAATGGAGTGGGGCGTAACCGTTGTCGCGGGAGAACACGGCATGGCCGACAAATTGCGAGAAGGGGCGCTGGAATACCACCGCGCTCCCGTTCCAGGAAAAATCAGCGTCACGGCGACCAAGCCGTTGGCAAACCAGCGCGACTTGGCGCTTGCCTATTCGCCCGGCGTGGCCGTGGCGTGCGAGTTGATTGCCGAAGACCCGGCGGAAGCCGCCAGCGTTACGGCACGGGGCAATCTGGTCGGCGTCGTGACAAACGGCACTGCCGTCCTTGGCCTTGGCGCCATCGGTCCCTTGGCGGCCAAGCCGGTGATGGAAGGAAAGGCTGTCCTCTTTAAGAAGTTTGCCGGAATCGATGTTTTCGATATCGAACTCGATGAACGTGACCCGGATAAGCTGGTTGAGATCATTTCGGCGCTGGAGCCGACCTTCGGGGGGATCAACCTAGAAGACATTAAGGCACCTGAGTGTTTCGAGGTGGAAACGCGTCTACGCGAAAAGATGAACATTCCCGTCTTTCACGACGATCAGCACGGCACGGCGATCATTGTCAGCGCGGCGATTACCAATGCGCTCCGGGTCGTTGGAAAAAAAGCCGAAGAGGTCAAGCTTGTTGCCTCCGGTGCCGGGGCGGCGGCTTTGGCCTGTCTCGACCTTCTGGTCAAGATGGGTCTTAAGAAAGAGAATATCACCGTCACCGATATCGTGGGTGTGGTCTATGAGGGCCGCACAGACGATATGGACAAATATAAGGCCCGCTATGCCCAGGCGACCGACAAACGGACCTTAGGTGAAGTGATAGAGGGAGCCGATGTCTTTTTGGGACTGTCTGCGCCGGGCGTTTTGAAGCCGGATATGGTCGCCGCCATGGCCGATAAGCCGATTATTATGGCTTTGGCCAATCCAACCCCTGAAATTTTGCCTGAGGAAGCCAGGGAAGTGCGACCCGATGCGGTGATCGGCACGGGACGGTCGGACTATCCCAACCAAGTTAACAACGTACTCTGTTTTCCTTTTATATTCCGAGGTGCGCTCGACGTTGGAGCGCGGCAGATCAATGACGAAATGAAGTTGGCCGCCGTGCGCGCCCTAGCCGATATTGCCATGGCTGAGGCCGATGAACGGGTGTCCCGGGCCTATGGTGGGGAAAAACTGAGCTTCGGGGCGGACTATCTAATACCCAAGCCGTTCGATCCGCGGTTAATCGTTGAGATTGCTCCGGCGGTGGCCAAGGCTGCCATGGAAAGTGGCGTGGCCATCAAGCCGATTGAAGACTTTGGGGCTTACAAACAGAAGCTGATCCAGTTCGTTTATCGTTCGGGCCTTGCGATGAAGCCGGTGTTTGAGCGGGCTCAACAGAATCCGAAAAAAGTCGTTTACGCCGAAGGGGAAGACGACCGGGTTCTGCGCGCCATTCAGGTGTTGCTAGACGACGGCTTGGCTCAACCGATCGTCATCGGTCGGCGTGATGTTATTGCTAAAAAAATCAAAGATTTAGGGTTGCGGATTTCCGTAGAAGACGACCTGGAAATCGTCGAGATTACCCGCGATCCGAGGTACCATTATTTCTCCGACCTTTATCACCGGATTATGCAACGGCGCGGCGTGTCGCCCGATGCGGCACGCTCAATCGTTCGGGGACGCAATACGGTGATTGCCGCTCTTCTGGTGCGCCGTGGCGAAGCTGATGCCATGGTTTGCGGCACGACGGGACGGTACCCCAAGCATCTGGCACATGTGATGGATATCATTGGGTTGCGCGAAGGGGTCAAGAAGCCTGCAGCGCTCAATATGATGATCACCTCCAACGGAACGTTTTTCATTTGCGATACTTATGTGACGCCAGATCCGACGGATGAAGAGATCGTCGAGATGACTTTGTTGGCGACAGAGGAAATGCAGCGTTTCGGTATCAAGCCTAAGGTTGCTTTGCTCAGTCATTCCAACTTCGGCAGTTCGGAAAACGAGTCCGCCCTCAAGATGCGTCGGGCGCTTGCCATGTTGCACGAACGGGCGCCTAAGCTGGAGGTCGAAGGGGAAATGCACTCGGATTCGGCCCTGTCTGAACAAATTCGTAACAACATTTTCCCCAATTCACGGTTGCGGGGCGCGGCGAACCTGCTCATCATGCCTACGCTCGATGCGGCTAACATCTCTTATAACTTGGTGAAGATGATGGCCGATGGATTGCCGGTCGGCCCCATGCTGATCGGCGCGGCCAAGCCGGCGCATATCATGACGCCTTCGGCGACGGTTAGGGCTATTGTTAACGTCAGCGCTTTGGCTGTGGTTGATGCGCAGATGCTGGAGGCCAAGGATCAGGAAGCCAAGGGATAAAGGAAGAGACGGCGTAAATGACTGAGGCGTTGGAGACCACACCCGAAAAGGAAAGCGCCGACGAAGGGCACCTCGAGCTCCGAGAAGAGGTCGAGCGCGCTATCGTTCTGGCACTGGACTCCAAAGATCACGACAAGGTCAGGGAACTGGCTGCCGATCTCTATTACGCCGACCTAGCCGACCTTATCGAACGGATCACCCCGGAAGAACGTGACGAACTGATCGAGATAATGGGCGACGACCTTCCGGTTGACGTCATTGCCGAACTCGACGTGGCTGTTCGTGACGATGTGTTTGACGAGTTCGACACGAACGAACTCGCTGAGGTCGTGACCGAACTGGATACCGACGACGCGGTGATGGTCGTCGAGGAATTAGAGGAGCACGAAAAGAAAGAGCTCCTTGAAGCTATTCCGCCAGAAAATAGGAATCTGATCGAAGAGGCTCTGGCCCACCCGGAAGATTCGGCGGGCCGGATGATGCAGCGGGAGTTTGTGGCCGCGCCGGAATTCTGGACTGTCGGTGAAACCATCGACTTCGTTCGGGGCGAGACAAATTTGCCCGACCGTTTTTTCAATATCTTCATTGTCGATCCTGCCTACCATCCCCTGGGCGTGGTGCCTTTAAGCCATCTCATGCGGTCGTCGCGCGAGACCAAGCTTCAGGAAATCATGCAGGGCAATCTCAAGACCATCCCGGTTGAGGCGGACCAGGAAGAGGTGGCTTTTCTGTTCCGGCAACGTGATTTGGTTTCCGCTCCCGTCGTTGGGGCCGGGGGGCGTATGGTCGGTGTGATCACCGTCGATGACGTGGTTGATGTGATTGATGAGGAACACGAAGAAGATATCATGCGTCTCGGTGGTGTGACGGAGGATGACCTCTACGACTCGGTCGTTGATACCACTAAAGCCCGGTTCGCCTGGCTACTGGTCAACTTGGGAACGGCCATTGTCGCATCCGTGGTAATCGGTCTGTTCGATGCGACCATTGAGCAGATTGTCGCCTTAGCCGTGCTTATGCCCATTGTGGCCTCTATGGGGGGCAATGCGGGGACTCAAACCCTAACCGTTGCCGTCCGGGCGCTGGCGATGAAAGAAGTCAGCTCGACAAACGCCCTGCGGATTATCGTCAAAGAGTTAACCGTTGGCGGGGTCAATGGGGTGCTTTTCGCCATCCTTTCAGGGGCGGCGGCTTGGGTATGGTTTGGGAGTGGGGCGCTTGCGATGGTCATTGCGGCGGCTATGGTAATCAATATGGTTGTCGCCGGTTTGGCCGGAGCGGCTATTCCTTTAGCGTTAGAGCGGTTGAAAATCGATCCTGCCGTTGCGTCCAGCGTCTTTTTGACAACGATCACCGATGTTGTCGGATTCTTCGCCTTTCTCGGCCTCGCGGCTCTTTTCCTTTTATAGAAGAATAGGTTACAATACTTTCCAATTGGCTTTCGCCGAAGGGGAGGATCGATGGACGACAAGGCGAAAGAAAGCGCCGAAACACCTAGTTTCAAGCCGTTCAACCGTTTGAAGAAATGTCGTCATGGCGCTTTCTTGTATAACGAGAACGACAGCCATGTTGGGCGGTCACTGCATGAATACGGCGAGTTCGCGGAAGGCGAGGTTGAGCTTTTTCGCCGTCTGATTGATGCTGGCCACGTGATTGTCGATGTTGGGGCGGGAACCGGTGTTCATTCGGTTATTATGGCGCGATTGGCCGGGCCGAACGGTGCGGTCTTGGCCTTTGAACCCCAACGCCTGTTGTTTCAAACCCTATGCGCCAACATTGCTATCAACAGCCTAACCAACGTTTATGCCCGCAATGTGGTCGTCGGCTTGGAAGGTGGGCGCCTCAAGGTGCCGACCCTTGACCCGACTCGGCGGATCAATTTTGGGGCGTTCTCCGTCAAGGGACACGCGCGGGGTGAACCGGTAGGCATGCTGACCATCGATGCTTTGGAACTGGCGCGGTGTGAGTTGATCAGGATTGATGTGGGGGAAATGGCCCGCGATGTGGTCGTTGGTGGAGAAAAAACCATCAAGCGTTTCAAACCAGTCCTTTACGTCAATGTGGCGGGGCTCGACGGCGGGCGGGAACTTGGTAAGTTGATCACCCAGTTTGGCTATCGTCTTTATTGGCACAGGCCACCATTGTTCAATGCCAAAAATCCGGAAAACAACAAAGAAGACTTTTTCAATGATGCGACCTCAATGAACATGCTCTGTGTCACCGGGGACCCGCCGAAAGGGGTTCATGGGTTGGAAGAGGTCGTTCTACGGTGAGTTTTCTCTAGCTTTTCTTCCGGCAGAGAAATTTTTCCCATTAGTCGATAATTGCTTTACCTTTACGTAAACGTCAATTAGTCTGGGTCTATGGCACAGACCTTTTCCATTACCGAACTCGCAGAAGAGTTTGAGGTCACGACCCGGACCATCCGCTACTATGAGGATGAAGGGCTTTTAACTCCGACCCGACAAGGGCAGCGGCGTATTTATGCCGCTCGTGATCGTGTGCGGCTCAAGCTGATCATGCGCGGCAAGCGTCTCGGCTTTTCGTTGGCTGAAATCAAGGAAATGGTCAATATTTATGACGCTGACCCGAGTGAGGTCGCTCAGCTTAAGCTGTTTCTCACCAAAATTTCCGAGCGCCGGGCTGTTCTGATGCAGCAGCGCGAGGATATCGATAGTATTTTGGGCGAACTGGACCGTCTGGAGGAAACCAGCCGGGGGCTGCTCGATCAAAAAGGCATCAAAGTCTAGGGGTAATCTCCGAAATAATCTCAGCGCGGCAAAGTTCCGGATAGAAATAAGGCTGTTGCCGCTCTAACCCGACGATTAACTTCGGCTTCATAAGTCTTGAGGTTTTTGCCTTCTAGGGCATGGTTCATGAGGCCTGTAGTCCATTGTCCCACAAGCATTGCGATGAAAAGGGACGCTGCTTGGTTCGGATCATCTATTTTGAGTTTTCCGGTGGTAGCAACGCTGGCAAGGTATTTAGCCAACTCCTGCTCGGTGGATCTTGGGCCGTGGCACATAAACATCTCTACGATATCTGGAAAGTGGTGCCCCTCGGTAAGCAGCAGGTGATTGAAGCGAATGACCTCAGTCTGGGATAGCTTCTCTCCGATTGTAATGGCAAATTCAAGGAGCGCTTTGCTTGGGTCTCGTTTGGTGTCTAAGGAAATTTGGAGTTGGGATTCGAATTCCTTACAACGTTCCCGCAGCATTTCGGCGAGAAGGCCGATTTTGCCACCAAAATTTTGGTATAGCGTAGCTCTCGATCCTCCCGAACGTCTTATGATATCGTTCAGCGTGATTCCTGAAAAACCCTTGTCGAGAACAGCGTCCCATGCGGCGTCAAGCATGGCCCGGCGTCGTATTTCACCACGCGATAGGGGCTTTTGATTATCGTTATCTTGCATTTCTCTTCTCCAGAGAACTTCAGACTTGCAACGGTATGAGCTCAAGCGTACTGTACGGTACAGTACACTTTCGCCTTTTTCAATCCTGAGGGTGAGGGTAGATGAGGGGTTAGGGTATTGCTCAGATTGCGCATTTTCATCGTTGCTTTGGCTTCAGTTGCTCTTGTGGCTTGCGATCAAGACGGAAGCGTCTCTCCTGAAGACGGGGCGGCAGCCAAACAACCTCCGCCACAGACCGTGACGGTTATTACCGCTGCTTCCCGTTCGGTCGTGCTTAAGGATCGTTTGCCGGGGCGTGTCGTTGCTTTTCGTAAAGCTGAAGTGCGTCCGCAGATTGACGGGCTGATTCAATCTCGTCTTTTTGAAGAAGGTTCGACGGTCGAGGCAGGCCAAAATCTTTACCAGATTGCGGCGGAAAGTTTCGAAGCTGCATTGAATGCTGCGCGAGCAGATTTGGCGAAGGCGCGGGCAAGCAGTGCTCTGGCTCAAAAAAAGCTTGGCCGTTACCAGAAGCTGCTTAAGACGCAAGCCGCAAGCCGCCAAGCCTATGATGATGCCGTTTCTGCCGCAGATCAGGCGGATGCCGCTGTCGCTGCCGCCGAAGCTCAGGTCGAAGTGGCTGAAATAAACTTGGCCTATACCAAGGTGAAGGCGCCAATTAATGGGCTCATAGGCCGTTCCGAGGTCAGTGAGGGGGCTCTTGTAACGAAAAATCAGGCGGCGGCGCTGGCGACAATTACTCAACTCGACCCTGTCTACGTCGATCTTACTCAATCAAGCTCCAAGCTGTTGAAGATGCGCCAACGCATTGCCAATGGAAACCTTGAGGCTGTCGATGAGGTGCCAGTGACGCTCAAACTGGATGGCGTAGGGAGTCAATATAAGCATTTGGGACGGCTTCAGTTTTCTGAAGTGATCGTTGACGAGGGAACGGCCTCCGTTACTCTGCGAGCGGTTTTTCCAAACCCGGATAAGGTTTTGCTGCCCGGTATGTTCGTCCGTGCCGAAGTGGCCCAGGGGCGGCTTGATAATGGTTTCCTTATTCCGCAGAAAGCAGTGCAACGGGCACCTTCCGGCGACGCTTTTGTTTATATCGTCGGGAAAGAAAACAAAGTTGCTCGCCGTAGTGTCATTTTGGACCGCGCCATAGAACAGAATTGGCTCGTCAAGTCCGGTCTTGAAGATGGTGATCAGCTCATTGTTGCAGGGCTCCTAAAGGTTCGGGATGGAGTCCCGGTAATGCCGGAGGAGATTGGAGCAACGCCTGATCCGATGTCTCCACCAGAAAAATCCTGAGGCCCCTAGATGCCCCGTTTTTTTATTGATCGACCGGTTTTTGCTTGGGTAATTGCGATAGCAATCATGGTGGCTGGCGCGCTTTCGATTTTACGTTTGCCCGTTGAGCAGTATCCGTCTATTGCGCCGCCCTCCGTCCAGATTACCGCCACCTATCCCGGTGCCTCGGCCCAGACTGTGGAGAGCGCGGTTACTCAGGTTATTGAGCAACAAATGACCGGCATCGATCACCTGCGTTATATCTCATCGAATAGCGATTCGGCAGGGGTGGCGCAGATCACTCTAACCTTCAATCCTGAGGCGGACGCAGATATTGCCCAAGTCCAGGTGCAGAACAAGCTGCAACTCGCCATGCCTCAACTGCCAGCCGAAGTGCAGCGCCAGGGTGTGAAGGTTGCCAAGTCAAACTCCAGTTTCCTTATGGTGATTGGTTTCGTTTCTGCTGATGGGAGCTTGGGCAGAAATGAAATCGCTGATTATGTTGCATCAAATGTGCAGGAGCCGATCAGCCGCGTGACTGGGGTTGGTGAAGTTCGGCTGTTTGGCGCCAAGCATGCTATGCGGATATGGCTTGAACCTGAAAAACTTCTTGGTTTTGGCCTTACTGCTGCTGAAGTAACCCAGGCTATCCGCAGCCAAAATACTGAAATCTCGGCCGGTCAGATCGGTGGAGTTCCTGCCATGAAAGGGCAGCAAATCAACGCGACCATTATCGCCCAGACTCGACTTGAGACGGTGGAGGAGTTCGGCAATATCCTCGTTCGGGTTAATGCTGATGGTTCTCAGGTTCGCTTACATGATGTCGCTCGTATTGAAGTTGGGGCAGAAAGCTATCGCGTTGATGCATACTATAACGGTAATGGGGCCGCCGGAATCGGCATCAACTTGGCACCGGGAGCGAACGCCCTGGAAACCGCAGAGGTCATACGTGCTCGTATGGCCCAGTTGCAAGCGGAGTTTCCTGAGGGGATTGAGGTTATCTACCCCTATGATACCACTCCGTTTGTCGAAATTTCTATTGATGAGGTGTTTAAGACCCTGATTGAGGCGATTGTTCTCGTCTTTATTGTGATCTACCTGTTTTTACAAAATTTTCGAGCGACGTTGATTCCGACGATTGCCGTTCCTGTGGTTTTGCTTGGCACTTTCGGTATTTTGGCGGCCTTCGGTTTCACCATCAACACGTTGACTATGTTCGCCATGGTCTTGGCTATCGGGCTGCTGGTTGATGACGCCATTGTCGTCGTGGAAAATGTGGAACGGGTCATGGGGGAAGACGATCTTCCGCCTCGTGAAGCAACGCGAAAATCTATGGGCCAGATTACCAGCGCCTTGGTGGGTATTACCTTGGTTCTATCGGCGGTTTTCGTTCCCATGGCTTTCTTTGATGGGTCTACCGGCGCGATCTATCGTCAATTTTCAATCACTATTGTTTCGGCGATGGTGTTATCCGTTCTGGTGGCGATGATACTGACACCGGCGCTTTGCGCTACCATGCTAAAGCCAATTCATGGAGACGCTTTTGGCAAGAAAGGACCGTTCGGTCTGTTCAATCGGGGTTTTGATGCCACCAGCCGTTTTTATCGTGGTAGCGTTGGTATGGTGGTTCGGCGTAAATGGTTTTTCCTGACTTTTTACTTGGCGATTATCGTGGCGTTGGGAGTGTCTTTTCTGAGGCTGCCCACAGCCTTTCTGCCGAATGAGGATCAGGGTATCCTATTTTCTCAGGTTCAGCTTCCCCCTGGAGCTTCGCTGGAACGGACAAACGAAGTATTGAAGAAGGTCGGGGCTTATTACCATGAAAATGAGAGTGAGTTGGTTGAGGGGGTCTTCACGGTCTCAGGGTTCTCCTTTGCCGGTAACGGGCAGAATATGGGTATAACCTTTGTTTCACTGAAAGACTGGTCGGAACGTACTGAGCCAAGCCAATCAGTGCAGGCGATCGTTGGTCGTGCGATGGGCGCTTTTTCTCAAATTCGTGAGGCAATGGTTTTTGCTTTCGCCCCTCCGGCCATCATTCAGCTTGGCAACGCGACAGGCTTTAATCTTCAACTCGTCGACCGTGCTGGGCATGGTCATGATGCCTTGATTGGGGCGCGGAACCAAGTTCTTGGCATGGCTGCCCAGAATCGTTCCATGGTTGGTGTGCGGCCGAATGGTATGGACGATACTCCTCAGTTCCGCATCCGAATCGATCGGGAGAAAGCTAGGGCGTTGGGGGTGTCGACAGAGGATATCAATACTACTCTGTCTACCGCTTGGGGTTCGACCTATGTAAACGATTTCATGGAGCACGGACGAGTTAAGAGAGTGTTCGTCCAAGGCGATGCCCGAGCACGTATGATGCCCGAAGATCTGGATCTTTGGTATGTACGCAATAACGGGGGGCAAATGGTGCCTCTGACGAGCTTTGCCGATACTGAATGGCATATGGGATCGCCTCGTTTGGAGCGATTCAACGGGACTCCCTCCGTCAATATCCTGGGGGCGCCGGCCCCTGGTGTAAGTTCAGGCGATATTATGGCGGCAATGGAGGAGATCGTAAGTAAGCTCCCTGCCGGTTTCGGGTTTGAGTGGGCCGGCCTGTCTTATGAAGAGCGAATGTCCGGCGAGCAGGCACCTGCTCTCTATGTTCTCTCGATTCTCGTGGTCTTCCTATGCTTAGCGGCGCTTTATGAGAGTTGGTCAATTCCATTCTCGGTGATGTTGGTGGTGCCTCTTGGTATCGTCGGTGCGGTGGCAGCTTCTTATCTGCGCGGACTGCCGAATGATGTTTATTTTCAGGTTGGCTTGTTGACCACTATCGGCTTGTCGGCAAAGAATGCGATCCTGATCGTGGAGTTCGCCCGGCATCTCTATGATGAGGGCATGGACTTGCTGGCAGCGACCTTGGAGGCGGCGCGTCAGCGTCTACGCCCGATTATCATGACGTCGATGGCCTTCATTCTTGGTGTGACCCCGTTGGTGGTGAGCAGCGGTGCTGGTGCTGGGGGGCGCGTGGCCATTGGCACCAGCGTCATGGGGGGCATGATTGCAGCCACGGTTCTGGCCATCTTCTTTGTACCCTTGTTTTTTATCCTGATCGTTCAGTTGTTCGATAGGAAACGCAAGCAAGCACCGCAGGTGGAAAATGACTAAAGCACCTTCCTGATAACGTAGAAAACGTAACCGTAGAATTCGTTGTAGCGGCGGAAAAGGCCGGCCTCTGCCGTTTGCTCTTCGGCGATAGCGGCAAGGTCGGGGGCGGTGGCGTGGTTGATGGTTTTGCTGAGTTCCTCCATGGGACCATAGAAGTTTTCTTCCCATGTTTGGGCGGGTAGGGTCTCCGTATGGAGGCATTGCCACCCAGCGGCTTCGATTGCAGCTATGTTGTCAGCTTGGGTGCGCATTTCCGGATAGTTTTTTGCCCAGAAATCGGTGGGTTCTTTTGGGGGCGCCTCTTGGAGCCAGGTGCATTCGGAGATTACGGCGATTCCGCCCGGTTTCAACAATCGCTTGAATTCTGCCAAGGCGACGTCAAAACCGACGATATAAACAGCGCCTTCCGACCAGATAAGATCGAGGCTGGCGTCCGGCAGTCCGGTTTCCGTCATGCCGGTGGCAAACGTTTCAAGGTTTTCAGCAAGGCCTTTCTCTTGGGCGGTTGCTTGGAAGCTCTCAAGAAAGGGGAGGTGGACATCAACGCCTATCACCTTGGCTCCTTTTTCCAGCAAAACAAGACCAGCAGCCCCAGTGCCGCAGCCCATATCGGCGGCCTTTGGTTTGGTAGGTAATTGGGGGGCGATGCGGTCGTATAGGGCCGCTGTGATTTGGGGAGAGCCGGGCCCCTGGCGCGGCATGGCTTCGAAAAACTCGAACAAGGCGGCCGGTATTTCTTCTTCGTGATCGTTAGCGCCCATTTATGGCTCCTTTGAAAAAAACAAACAATGAATAGCAACCGCTAAGAAGGCAATGGAAGGTTTCCTATAAGTTGACGTTTACGTAAACGTAAGATATTTTCTGTGTGAGGCATAAAAATAAACGGGAGGCGAGCGTGGCCGAGTTACCGATTACCTATAAAGGGGCGGTCTATCCGTGGCATTGCGACCATATGGGGCACATGAACGTCATGTGGTACACGGGCAAGATGGATGAGGCGACCTGGAACCTCTTTGCCGATTTGGGGCTGACGCCGACTTTCCTCAAAGAAAACGGCCGGGGTATGGCGGCTGTTGAAATCAACACCACTTATAAAGCCGAGCTTTTGGCTGGAGACGTGGTCAGCGTTCGGACACGGGTCCGTGAGGTTGTGAAAAACAAGGTTATTAAATTTACCCATGAAATGCTCAAAGGCGATGGGGGTGAGGTTGTCGCCGTTGCCGAGGTGACAGGCATTCATATGGATACCGTGGCCCGCAAGTCCTGTTATTTTCCCCCTGAAGTGCAGATCCGCATGGAAGCAATGGCAGAGGAGCATGCCGTCCTATGACCGTTTTCAGCCCGAAAAATCCCGATTTTGAAAATGCCGTCAAGACGAGCTTCGCTAAACAAGGTGCGATGACTCATCTGGGCGCCAAGCTGGTCAAGGTTGCGCCTGGGTTTTGTGAAATTGAAATGCCCTATGCCGAAGAATTATGCCAGCAGCATGGTTTTATTCACGCTGGGATCGTTTCGGCGGTTGCCGACTCGGCCGGAGGCTATGCGGGCTTCAGTCTGATGCCCGAGGGCGATGGCGTGTTGACCATCGAGTTTAAGGTTAATCTCATGGCTCCGGCAGCGGGGGAGAAACTGATTGCGCGGGGGCAGGTTATTCGAGCTGGGAAAACCATCACCGTTGCTCAGTCGGATGCCTATATGCTTCAGGACGGGAAGGAGAAGCATGTGGCGACCATGCAGCTCACCCTGATGTGCGTGACCGGAAACCCGACGGTGAGTGGTTGACCGGGGCCGTAAAAGCCTAAAATCCTCATTGTTAAGAGGGCATGCGCTCCCCAAGTTAAGGCCGATGTAAAATCTCCTTTAATGGCCCGACGTTCTTTACAAAATCATACGGTTTGATAAGTTGACGTTTACGTAAACGTTAAGTATGATCCAGGCAACAAACCGGACAAGCGAGAATGTGCCGGTGATTGACCAGGGAAAGCAGGGCGTCCTCCAAAAGAGCGGAGGCGATACGGTCCTCTTGTTCTCTGGTCGCTAGGAGACGAGAGAAGGAACAGACCGATATGGCTTTCATCGAATACCCCAGCCTGAACTTCAATCTTGGCGAAACCGCCGACATGATTCGCGATACAGTTTCGAGTTTCGCGGCCAACGAGCTTGACCCCATAGCCGCAGAGGTTGATGAGAAGAACGAGTTTCCCATGGATATGTGGCGCAAGATGGGAGACCTTGGTCTGCTCGGTATCACGGTCGAGGAAGAGTACGGCGGGTCCGCCATGGGGTATCTGGAGCATATTGTCGCGGTCGAGGAAATTAGCCGCGCTTCTGCATCCATCGGTTTGTCCTACGGGGCGCACTCCAACCTCTGCGTCAACCAGATTCGCCGAAATGGCAATGCCGAGCAAAAGCGCAAGTATCTTCCCAAGCTCTGTAGTGGTGAGCATGTCGGCGCGCTGGCCATGAGTGAGCCGGGGGCGGGGTCCGATGTTGTTTCCATGCGTCTGCGCGCCGATCTCAAAGGCGACCATTATGTGTTGAACGGCAATAAAATGTGGATCACCAACGGCCCGGATGCGGACGTGCTGGTGGTTTACGCCAAGACCGATATGGATGCCGGGCCGCGTGGCATGACCGCTTTCCTGATCGAAAAAGGCATGAAGGGTTTTTCGACCGCTCAGAAACTGGATAAGCTTGGTATGCGGGGCTCCAACACTTGTGAGTTGGTGTTCGAAGACTGTGAAGTGCCGGTCGAGAACGTCATGGGCGAAGTGGGGCGTGGCGTCAATATTCTGATGAGCGGCCTCGATTACGAGCGGGCCGTTCTCTCTGGCGGTCCTCTTGGCATCATGCGGGCCTGTATGGATGTGGTGATCCCCTACGTTCACGAGCGTGAGCAGTTCGGCAAGCCCATCGGCACTTTCCAACTGATGCAGGGCAAGATCGCCGATATGTATTCGACCATGAATGCCTGCCGGGCCTACGTTTATGCTGTGGGCGCGGCTTGTGATCGGGGCGAGACCACCCGTAAAGACGCAGCGGGCGCGATCCTTTATAGTGCTGAAAAAGCCACCTGGATGGCCCTGGAGGCGATTCAGACCCTGGGCGGCAACGGCTACATCAACGAATACCCGACGGGCCGCTTGCTGCGCGACGCCAAACTCTATGAAATTGGTGCAGGCACTAGTGAAATTCGCCGCATGCTGATCGGCCGCGAGTTCTTCGAGGAAACGAAATAGGAGGTTTTATGGCCAAGGCCGTCGATGTGAAAAGCATAACGCCCCGCACTGGATCTCTTTATCCCGAGCCTTATGCCAGCCAAGTGGCAGGGCGGGAAAAGCGGGCGCTTGGCAATGCATTCGGTCTTGATGGTTTCGGCGTCAATCTGGTTCGGTTGCCTCCCGATTGTCCGTCCTCCATGCGCCATTGGCACACCAGGGAAGATGAGCTGATCTATGTCCTTGAAGGCGAGTTGGTGCTGGAGACGGATGAGGGAGAGCAGGTTTTGGGGGGCGGCATGACCGCCGGGTTTAAGGCTGGAGAACCCAATGGACACCGTTTGGTTAATAAGAGCGACAAAGAGGCCGTATACCTGGAGGTCGGCGGCCGGGTCGAGGGGGATGAAGCGGATTATCCCGATATCGACATGAAGGTAATTTGGGACAACGGTCGTGTCTTTGTTCGCAAAGATGGCAGCCGGTACTAGGAAAACGGAGCAGAAAGCATGAGCAACAGTGACCCCATCGTTATCGTCGGTGCAGCCCGGACCCCCATGGGTGGGTTTCAGGGTGATTTCGCCTCTCTTTCCTCGCCGGAACTGGGCGGCGCGGCGATCAAAGAGGCCATGAGCCGCGCGGGCGTGACGGGCGAAGACGTGGATGAAGTGGTGATGGGGATTGTTCTCCCGGCCGGTGTCGGGCAGGCCCCGGCGCGCCAGGCCTCGGCCAATGCGGGCATTCCTTGGAATAAGGGCTGCACAACGGTTAATAAGATGTGCGGTTCGGGGATGAAGGCGGCCATGTTTGCCCATGATGCCATCCTGGCTGGCTCCAACGATATCATGGTCGCGGGTGGCATGGAAAGCATGACCAATGCGCCTTATCTCATGGAAAAAGCCCGCGCCGGGTTCCGTATGGGGCATGGCAAGGTGATGGACCATATGTTCCTCGACGGCTTGGAAGACGCCTATGACAAGGGCCGCCTGATGGGCACATTTGCTGAAGATACGGCACAGCATTACCAATTCACCCGTGAAGAGCAGGACAACTTTGCCATTAGCTCGTTGAAGCGTGCCCAGGAAGCCATTACCTCGGGTAAGTCGGCTAAGGAGATCGTTCCCGTGACCATTAAAACCCGCAAGGGAGAAACGGTGGTTGAGCAGGACGAACAGCCGATGAAGGCCAATCTCGATAAAATCCCGACCCTCAAACCGGCCTTTGCCAAGGACGGTACAGTCACGGCGGCCAATTCCAGCTCCATTTCCGATGGTGGCGCGGCGCTGGTGCTGATGCGTTTAAGCGAAGCGGAAAAACGTGGCCTGACCCCGATTGCCAAAATTCACGGCCATGCCACCGATGCCCGCGAACCCCAGTGGTTCACCACCGCGCCCATTGGTTCCATCGAAAAGGTCCTGGCCAAGACCGGCTGGTCCAAGGATGAGGTGGATCTTTATGAAATTAACGAAGCCTTTGCGGTCGTCACAATGTGCGCCATGCGCGATCTCGATATCCCGCATGACAAGGTCAATGTGTTCGGCGGCGCTTGCGCGCTCGGTCATCCCATCGGTGCTTCGGGCGCACGGATTATCGTTACCCTGCTAAACGCCTTGAAGAGTAAAGGCGGCACCAAGGGCGTAGCCAGCCTTTGTATTGGCGGTGGCGAAGCCACGGCGGTCGCTCTGGAACTGATGAATTAAAACCAGAGGCGGAACCACCGATGCCGACCCTTCTCGTCACAGGAGCCAATCGAGGCCTGGGCCTGGAGTTTGTCCGCCAGTATGCTGCGGACGGCTGGCGGGTGCTGGCCTGTTGTCGCACCCTTGAAGGGGCGGTGGCGCTGCGTGACGTGGAAGGGCAGGTGGAGACCTACATTCTTGACGTGGCGAACTTTTCGGCAATTGAAAATCTGGCGGCAGACTTAAACGGCCAAACTATCGATGTCCTGCTTAATAACGCGGGCATCTACGGTTCGAAAAGCTCATTGTTTGGTTCGGTGAGTTACGACGAGTGGATGAAGGTGCTGCATATCGACACCATGGCCCCGCTCAAAATGGCCGAATCTTTTGTCGGGCATGTGATGGAAAGCGACCTGAAGAAAATTGTCACGGTGAGTTCCAAAATGGGGTCCATCGCTGATAACGGTTCAGGTGGTTCTTACGTTTACCGCTCTTCGAAAAGCGCGGTGAATGCGGTGATGAAATCCATGGCCAACGATCTAAGGCCCATGGGCGTGGCTTGTGCCGTTCTTCATCCCGGCTGGGTCCAGACCGACATGGGCGGCCCCAATGCCCTGATTAGCGCTGAAGAGAGCGTCCGGGGCATGAAAGGCGTCATCGACGGTCTTGATCTCTCCGAGACCGGTAAGTTTTTCAATTACGACGGCAACGAAATTCCTTGGTGAGACGATATGATTTTATCTGAAGAACAGCAGCTTATCCGAGACATGGCGCGCAACTTCGCCAAGGACCGCATTGCCCCCAATGCGCGGGACTGGGAGGCGGCTTGCGAAATTCCCCGGTCGGTCATTTCCGAAATGGCCGAGCTCGGTCTAATGGGAGCCTTGACGCCGGAAGAATACGATGGCGCCAATGTTGGCCACATCGCTTATGCTTTGGCGTTGATGGAAATCGCTTCCGGCGACGGCGCACTCTCGACCGTTCTTTCGGTTCACAACTCGGTCGGCTGTATGCCGATCAATAAGTTCGGCAGTGAAGAGCAGAAGGAAGAGTTCCTCAAGCCTATGGCAAGAGGCGAAAAACTCGGGGCTTTTGCCCTCACCGAGCCGCACACGGGATCGGACGCCGCCAACCTTAAAACCCGAGCGAAAAAAGATGGTGACGACTGGGTGCTGAATGGCACCAAGCAGTTTATCACCTCGGGCAAGATCGGCGATATCGTCATTGCTTTCGCCGTAACCGACCCGGATGCGGGTAAAAAAGGCATCTCGGCCTTCATCGTGCCGACCGATACGCCGGGCTATACGGTCTCTTCCATTGAGAAGAAGATGGGCCAGAAAGCATCAGACACCGCACAAATCGTATTTGAAGACATGCGGCTGCCGGGCAAGTGCCTGTTGGGTCAGGAGGGGCAGGGCTACAAGATCGCGCTTTCCAACCTTGAAGGCGGGCGTATTGGCATTGCTTCTCAGTGTGTCGGTATGGCCAGTGCGGCCATGGAGGCCGCCCGAGATTATGCGCTTGAGCGCGAAGCCTTCGGTACGGCGATTGCCAATCATCAGGCGGTGGCCTTCAAAATTGCCGACATGGCGACGCAAATCGAGGCGGCGCGCCAATTGATCCTCCATGCTGCGGCTCTGCGTGATGCGGGTGAGCCCTGTCTCAAAGAAGCCAGCATGGCGAAACTGTTCGCCTCCGAGATGGCCGAGCGGGTTTGTTCCGACGCTATCCAAATTCACGGTGGCTACGGCTATACGGAAGATTTCGTGGTCGAGAAAATTTATCGCGACGTGCGGGTCTCGCAAATCTACGAAGGAACCAGTGAAGTTCAGAAACTTGTTATCAGTCGGGCGGCGCTAACCGAATAAATTCAACGGGGGGATCGTTCACTATGAGCAGCAATATCATTGAGTTCTATTTCGATTTCGCATCGCCTTTCGCCTATCTGGCTGCGCAGAAGGTCGAGGATTTAGGCGAACGCTTGGATTACGATGTCATTTGGAAGCCCATGCTGTTGAGCGCGTCGTTCAAACAAACGGGCGGTCAGCCTTTGACGTCGGTTCCCTTAAAGGGTGAGTACAGCATCCACGACATGCAGCGTATGGCGCGCTACATGAAAATCCCCTTCAAGTTGCCTACCCCATTTCCGATCATGACCACGGCGGTGGCGCGTATTTTCTACTGGATGGAAGCCAGTGAGCACAGCCAAGAGCATGCCTCTACTTTCGCCAAGAGTGCGCTGAAGGCCTATTTTGCCGAAAACCGCAATATTGGCGACCATGAAGTCTTGCGCCAACTGGTTAAGGAGTGCGGGGTTGACCCCGACGAGGCGATTGGAGCTATCAATGACGACAAATACAAAAACATGCTGCGCACCATTACTGAAGATGCTGTCAGCCGGGGTGTCTTCGGTTCCCCCTTCTTTTTTGTAAACGGTGAGCCCTTCTGGGGTTCTGACCGGATTTGGATGATGAAAAAATGGATTGAAGAGGGGGGCTGGTAATGGCCGTGATGAAAAAAGGCTATCGGCAGATGATCGATGAGGCCAACGCCCGCATCGAAACGGTGCCGATTGAAGGGGCCCTCGCTCTGATGGAAGACCCGGACGTCTTATTTGTCGATATCCGCGATGTGCGGGAACTGGAGCGCGAAGGCATGATCCCCGGTGCGTTTCATGCGCCACGTGGGATGCTGGAATTTTGGGTTGATCCCGATTGCAAATATCACAAAGAGGTATTCGCCTCGGGCAAGAAGTTTGTTCTTTACTGCGCTTCGGCTTGGCGATCCGCGTTGAGTACGGCCACCTTACAGGATATGGGGCTCGATAGAGTCGCCCACCTGGAGGGCGGTTTCTCGGCCTGGAAGGATGCGGGCCATCCGGTCGGTGAACGACCGAAAAAAAAGAAATAGGGGATAGGTTATGAGCGTTATCAAATCCGCGCTGAACCCACGCGCCGCCGATTTTAGGGAAAATGTCGCCTCAATGCAGACGGTCGTTGACGACCTGCGGGACAAGGTTGGGCTGATTAAGCTGGGCGGTGGTGAGCACCACCGTGAACGGCATATCAAGCGGGGCAAACTGCTGGTCCGTGACCGCATTCGTCATTTGCTCGACGTCGGTTCGCCGTTCCTCGAGCTTTCCCAATTGGCGGGCTATGAGCTTTACGACGATGACGGCACTGTTGCCGCAGGCGGTGTTGTGACCGGCATCGGTCGGGTCGAGGGTGTGGAGTGCATGATTGTCGCCAACGACCCGACGGTCAAAGGCGGGAGCTACTATCCCATCACCGTTAAGAAGCACCTGAGGGCTCAGGAAATTGCGGCGGCGAACCGCTTGCCTTGTATTTACCTCGTCGAGTCCGGTGGGGCCAACCTGCCGAGGCAAGATGACGTATTCCCCGACCGCGACCACTTTGGCCGGATTTTCTTTAACCAGGCCAACCTGTCGGCGGCCGGAATTCCACAAATTTCGGTGGTTCATGGTTCCTGCACGGCGGGTGGTGCTTACGTGCCTGCCATGTCCGATGAGAGCATCATCGTCAAAGAACAGGGCACGATCTTCTTAGGCGGGCCACCGTTGGTTAAAGCTGCTACCGGCGAGGTGGTCTCGGCTGAAGATTTGGGCGGTGCGGACGTACATTGCCGTACTTCGGGGGTCACCGACCACTACGCCATGAATGACTCCCATGCGCTGGCGCTTGCTAGGCAGGTGGTGGCCAATCTTAACTGGGTGAAAGATCCCAACATTACCATGCTCGATCCGCAGGCTCCGGCTTACGATCCTAAGGAGCTTTATGGCGTCATTCCGAAGGACTCCAAAAAACCGTTCGATGTGCGCGAAGTGATTGCCCGTATCGTCGATGGTTCCGAGTTCCATGAGTTTAAGGCGCTTTACGGCACGACGCTGGTTTGTGGCTTCGCCCATCTCTACGGCTATCCGGTGGGCATTGTCGCTAACAACGGCATTTTGTTCTCCGAAAGCGCACAGAAAGGCGCCCACTTCGTTGAGCTTTGTAGCCAGCGCGGTATTCCACTGATCTTCCTGCAAAACATCACCGGTTTCATGGTCGGCTCCAAATATGAAGCGGGTGGTATCGCCAAAGACGGGGCCAAGATGGTGACCGCCGTGGCCTGCGCCAAAGTGCCCAGGCTGACGATGATTATCGGCGGCTCGTTCGGTGCGGGGAACTACTCCATGTGCGGGCGCGGCTATTCGCCCCGGTTCCTTTGGATGTGGCCTAATGCCCGTATTTCCGTTATGGGCGGTGAACAAGCGTCGAGCGTTATGGCGACGATCACGCGGGACGCTAAAGAAGCCAAAGGTGAGGAATGGAGCGCCGAGGAAGAAGAAGCTTTCCGCGCGCCAATCCGTGAACGCTATGAACACCAGGGACATCCTTACTACGCCTCGGCTCGTCTATGGGACGACGGTATCATTGACCCCGCCGACAGTCGCATGGTTTTGGGACTGGGCTTGTCTGCCGCGCTTAATCAACCTATCGAGCCGACCACCTTCGGCGTGTTCCGGATGTAAGGGGAGAAATAACCGATGACCGATTCTCCGCTTAAAACCGAAATTACCGATCAGGGCGTGGCCTGGGTGATCTTGAACCGCCCGGAAGTGCATAACGCTTTCGGCGATGCGCTGGTTAAGGAACTGGTCGAGACCTTTGACCGGATTAAGGACGATGACAGCGTACGTGTGGTCGTGCTGGCCTCGGAAGGTAAGAGCTTTTCTGCCGGTGCGGACCTCAAGGACATGAAGGCGGCCGCATCCTTTACGTCGGAGGAAAACAAGGCCAACGCCATGCGATTTAGCAATCTTTTGAAAACCATGAACTTCATGAAGAAGCCGATGATTGGGCTCATTCAGGGAGCAGCATTTGGCGGCGCGGTTGGTCTGACTGCCGTTTGCGATATCGTGATTGCATCCGAAAAAGCCAGTTTCAGCCTCTCGGAAGTCAAGCTTGGCATTATTCCGGCGATGATCAGCCCTTATGTGGTCGCGGCCATGGGCGCACGGCAAGCACGGCGCTATTTCATCTCTGCCGAACGCTTTGGAGCCGAAGAAGCGCGACGCATAGGTTTGGTGCATGAGGTAGTGCCTCACGAAGAGCTGCGTAGCCGTTGCGATGAAATTCTTAACGTTCTACTTGCTAACGGGCCACAGGCCATGGGTGAAGCCAAGGATTTGGTTTTTGCTGTCGATGGGCCGGTGACCGACGCCATGATTGAAGACACGGCAAAGCGTATCGCCGAGCGACGCGCTACCGATGAGGGACAGGAGGGCCTCGCTGCCTTTCTTGAAAAACGTAAACCTAATTGGGTCGGGGAGGGCTGATCCCATGGCATTCAACAAAATTCTGATCGCCAACCGGGGTGAAATCGCCTGCCGGGTGATGCGGACGGCTAAGCGGATGGGAATCTCCACCGTGGCTGTTTATTCGGACGCCGACGCCGAAAGCCTCCATGTTGCTATGGCCGATGAAGCCTATCGGATTGGCGGCAATGCGGCCAAGGATAGCTACCTCAAGGTCGATGCTGTGATTGAAGCGGCCAAGAAGTCCGGTGCTCAGGCAGTGCATCCGGGATATGGCTTCTTGAGTGAGAACGCCGAGTTCGTCGCGGCCTGCGAAAAAAACGATATCGTTTTCATCGGCCCGCCGGTTTCGGCCATGGAATCCATGGGATCCAAGTCGGCGGCCAAGGCGATTATGGAAAAAGCCAAAGTGCCGCTGGTGCCCGGCTATCACGGTGAGGATCAATCGCCTGAGCTGTTGAAAGCCGAGTGCGACAAAATTGGTTATCCGGTTTTGCTGAAAGCTTCGGCTGGTGGCGGTGGCAAAGGCATGCGGGTTGTCGAAAAAGAAGCCGATTTTGCCGATGCGCTCGATTCGGCGAAACGCGAAGCCATCGGTGGGTTCGGTGACGACCGGATGCTGGTGGAAAAATACATTACCAAACCGCGTCATGTGGAGATCCAGGTCTTTGCCGATGCAAAGGGCAATGCCTTGCATCTGTTTGAGCGTGATTGCTCGGTGCAGCGTCGTCACCAAAAGGTGATCGAGGAAGCTCCTGCGCCGGGTATGTCGCCCGAACTGCGGGGTAAAATGGGTGCGGCCGCCGTGGCTGCCGCTCAGGCCATCGGCTATGTCGGAGCCGGAACCGTCGAGTTTTTGCTCGATGAAGACGGTTCCTTCTACTTCATGGAAATGAACACACGTCTTCAGGTCGAACACCCGGTGACGGAAATGATCACCGGTCAGGATCTCGTTGAGTGGCAAATCAGGGTTGCCGGAGGTGAGGCCTTGCCTTGTGCTCAGGAAGAACTGTCAATCCACGGCCATTCGTTTGAAGCGCGCATCTACGCTGAAGATCCGGACAAAGACTTCCTGCCGGCGACCGGCGTTCTTCGGCATCTCCGCCCGCCCGCCGAAGGGCCCCATGTTCGGGTCGAAACAGGGGTGTTGGAGGGTGACGCTATTTCCATCCACTACGATCCGATGATCGCCAAGTTGGTGGTTTGGGATGAAGATCGCGATGCAGCTTTGCGTCGTCTCTGTTCGGCTCTGGCTGATTATCAGGTGGCGGGAACGACGACGAATATCGGCTTCCTCGCCGCCGTAGCGGGCCATCCGTCCTTCACTGCTGGCGATGTGGACACCCGGTTTATCGAGCGCCATTCCGCCGACTTATTTGCCGAGAAGGGGAGGGCTAGCGACACGGTTCTGGCTATCGCCAGCCTCGATACGTTGCTGCGCCGGGTGGCCGAGGCCGAAGAGGCGGCTCGACGCTCCAAGGACCCTTATTCACCGTGGAACGATACTTCGGGATGGCGGATGAACGACGACAACCACCATGAGCTCATCTTCATTGACGGGGAAGACCAAGTGGAGGTCACCGTCCATTTCCGGTCCGACGGTTATATGCTGGAACTGCCGGGCGGTGATGTGAGGGCGCTCGGTGAAACGGACGGGACGGGTAATATCTCGGTTGATCTCAATGGTGTGCGGTCCAATGCCACCGTGGCTCGCTATGGCGATGAGTTGACCATTATGCACGATGGGGTGAGTCACCATCTGACACAGTTTGATCCTGCGGCACAGGCTGGGGGCGATGATGGTCCCGGAGGCCGCTTGACCGCGCCGATGCCGGGAAAAATCGTCGCTGTGATGGCTAAGGAAGGCGATGAGGTCGAAGCTGGGACCCCGCTGCTGGTGCTTGAAGCCATGAAGATGGAACACACCATTACCGCGCCCAGCGACGGTACGGTCAAAGCGATCCATTTCGCCGTAGGTGATCAGGTGGAAGATGGGGCCGAGTTGCTGGACTTGGAGGTCTAATTTATGGCCTTGCCGACCAAAGTTAAAATCGTTGAAGTCGGCCCGCGAGATGGGTTGCAAAACGAGAATACACCCGTTTCAGCAGAGGTGAAAATCAATCTGATTGATCGTTTGAGCGATGCGGGTCTTCCTGTTGTTGAGGCCGGAAGTTTCGTTTCACCCAAGTGGGTGCCGCAGATGGCGAGCAGCGACGCGGTCATGGCGGGGATTAAGCGAAAGGTAGGTGTTTCCTATCCGGTGCTGACCCCCAACATGAAAGGCTTTGAAGGGGCTATGGAGGCCAAGGCCGAGGAAGTCGCAATCTTTGGCGCAGCGTCTGAAAGCTTCTCACAAAAGAACATCAACTGCTCTATAGCCGAAAGCCTGGAACGTTTTGAGCCGGTCGTTGCAGCGGCCAAGGAAAAGGGCGTTAAGGTGCGGGGATACGTCTCCTGCGTTCTCGGCTGTCCCTATGAGGGGGATATCGCCGTCTCGGCTGTTGCGGATGTTGCCGCCAAGCTTGATGCCATGGGCTGTTATGAAATTTCGCTTGGTGACACCATCGGCGTGGGAACGCCCGGTAAAGCCCAGGCGATGATTAAGGCCGTTGCCAAAGTCGTTCCGATGGAACGGCTGGCCGTCCACTTCCATGATACGTATGGGCAGGCGTTGGCCAATATTTATGCGGCGCTTGAACTAGGTGTTTCGGTGGTTGATAGTTCGGTCGCCGGATTGGGCGGCTGCCCCTACGCAAAAGGAGCATCAGGCAACGTAGCGACGGAAGACGTGGTTTACATGCTCAACGGCCTTGGGATAGAAACCGGTGTGAATTTGGACAAGCTCATCGAAGCGGGTCGCTTTATTTGCGGTGAGATCGGCCGGGCTCCGTCTTCGAAGGTGAATATCGCACTAGGTGGTTAAGTGACCCTGCATATCAAACGACTGGCCGCAGGAACCGAATCGGTTGAAGAACTCGCGTCAATCCAGGCGGGGCGGCTGACCGATGCAAGGACGCAGGGAATCGATAAGCTCTATACCTATACCCGCATGGTGCCGAGACGCGCCAAAGAACTCACCCGGGGCGGATCGCTCTATTGGATTATCAAGGGCTCATTCCGGGTCCGCCAGTCTATCCTTGCTATCGAAGAAGATACGGATGCCGACGGGCATCGCTATTGCCGCATTCAGTTGGACCCCGAGCATGTGCCGGTGGAGATGCGGGGGCACCGGGCTTTCCAGGGGTGGCGTTATATGAAACCCGAAGATGCGCCCCTCGACCGGAGCGCCATGGCTGAGGGGGAAGATGAATTGCCTGAAGAAATGGCCTCCGAGCTTAGGGAGCTGGGTTTGCTATAGAATTTCCAAAAATTTGCAAAAAAGTTCGCTCGTTTGTGTGGGAAACCGCAAGAAATCCGCTCGATTCTTGGGTAAAATAGGCATGTTTCACTTTGTTTACACCTTGGAGGATGGTATGTCCTCCCAACCAAAAAACGGATGGCTTTGATTTAGGGGTTCGCCATGCATGATATCGTTCAGCAGCTTGCAGACAAACGCGCCCGTGCCGAGATGGGCGGCGGGCAGAAACGGATTGACGCTCAACACGCCAAAGGCAAATTGACCGCCCGTGAGCGTATCGAGCTGCTTGTCGATCCAGGGTCGTTTGAAGAATACGATATGTTCAAGGAGCACCGTTGCACCGATTTCGGTATGGAAAAACAATCCATTCCGGGCGACGGCGTGGTCACCGGACAGGGCTCGATCAATGGTCGTCTGGTCTTCATCTTCAGCCAGGATTTTACCGTTCTGGGCGGTAGCCTTTCCGAGACTCATGCCGAAAAAATCTGCAAGGTGATGGATCACGCCATGAAGGTTGGCGCACCGGTAATCGGGCTGAATGATTCGGGTGGTGCGCGAATTCAAGAAGGCGTGGCGTCGCTTGCTGGTTACGCGGAAGTTTTCCAACGCAACGTTATGGCCTCAGGTGTCGTGCCGCAAATTTCCATGATTATGGGCCCCTGCGCTGGCGGCGCAGTCTATTCCCCAGCCATGACTGACTTCATCTTTATGATCAAAGATACCTCCTACATGTTTGTCACCGGTCCCGACGTGGTGAAAACGGTGACTCATGAGGAAGTAACCCAGGAAGAGCTGGGTGGGGCGATCACCCACACCAGCAAGTCTGGCGTGGCTGACCGGGCGTTTGAAAACGACGTGGACGGCATTCTTCAGTTGCGTCGTTTTATGGACTTCCTGCCTCTCAACAACCGTGAGAAACCGCCGGTCCGTCCGACAGACGATGATGCGAACCGGGAAGAGATGTCGCTCGATACTCTGATTCCGGACAACCCGAACAAGCCCTACGATATGAAGGAATTGATCGAGAAGATGGTCGATGAAGGCGACTTTTTCGAGATCATGCCGGAATATGCGGGCAACATCATTGTCGGCTTGGCCCGGATGGAAGGCTCCACCGTGGGCATCGTCGCCAACCAGCCGATGGTTCTTGCCGGGTGTCTCGATATCGATTCCTCCAAGAAGGCCGGGCGTTTCGTTCGTTTCTGCGACGCCTTCAATATTCCGATTATTACGCTGGTTGACGTCCCCGGCTTCCTGCCCGGCACGGCTCAGGAATACGGCGGCATCATCAAGCATGGTGCTAAGCTGCTCTACGCTTTTGCCGAGGCGACCGTTCCCAAAGTGACGGTCATTACCCGTAAGGCTTATGGTGGTGCTTACGATGTGATGAGTTCCAAGCATCTGCGGGGCGATTTGAACTTTGCTTGGCCATCGGCTGAAATTGCCGTGATGGGGCCGAAGGGCGCGGTGGAGATCATCTTCCGTAAAGAGATCGGCGACGCTGAAAAAATCGAAGCGAGGACTGAAGAATACCGTCAGAAGTTCGCCAACCCGTTTATTGCCGGACAGAAAGGCTTCATTGACGATGTCATCAGTCCGCATGGAACGCGCCGTCGGGTTTGTAAGGCGCTACGCATGCTGAAAAACAAAAAGCTGGAAAACCCTTGGAAGAAACACGGGAACATTCCGCTTTAAAGGCGAAAAGGTTATCGAATGAAAACGGCGGCCTGTTTGGGCCGCCGTTTCTTTTTGTGCTTATTTCGCCAGAGCGCGTTCTAAAAAATCAATTCTGTCCTGACCCCAGAAAATCTCACCACCGAGAACATAGGAAGGAACACCGAAAACTCCCACTTCCTTGGCGTTGATAGTATTTTCGTCGTAGCGGACATACACATCCGCCGTTCCGGCCTTGTCCATTAGGGCGATGCCGTCGTGGCCGGTCTCAGAGGCGATTTCATAAATTGTGTCTTCATCGGCGATGTCCCTTTCTTCGGCCCAGACCGCTCTCATAAAAGCCTGGGTGAGCTTGCCTGGGTTCCAACCCATTAGATCGGCGGCGATGACGACCCTGGCGGCCAAGTCCTCATTGGCGGGGAAGTGTCGGGGCTCCAGGTTTAACGGTATACCGAGAAATTTTCGCCAGCGTTCCAGTTCGACGAGACGATAAGCTTGCCTTTGCTTCGGGCGTTTGGCCAACGGCAGGCCCCCTGAATCCTTGAATACATCGGCCAGTTTAACCGGTTTGTAGACGATCCCTGCACTCTGTGAAATTGCCGCTTTGGCGAGTCGTTGGTTGCCTAAATAGGACCAAGGTGAATTGAGACAATAGTAGTAGTCAATCGTCCGTTTCATGGGTTCCTCCCTGCCGCCAGGATATGCCTTCTTTGATTCATTCTAGAATGTGTAACATTTCCTTAATGCTGGAAATCATACGATTCTTTTGTCGGACTATCAAAAGTATGGGGGAGGTCTTAAAGATGTACGAGTTTCCTTTTGAAGGGCGGAAAGCCTTCAGAGTGAACATTTACAACAAGGATGTTCGGGCGGCGGTAAAGGAAAATAGAAGTCACGCGGAGTTTCGCGATGAGTGGGCTGATGTGCAGGTTCATGAGATCGTTGCCGTGGATGAAGCCGATGCGCGACAGATGATCGCCAGACGATTTCGCCCAGAAAAAGGCTTTGTCATTGAGGCCGTAACGCCAGATATCCACTAACTACGTTTTGCGTTGTGGCAGAATGTCTCAGTGGGGATGCCATGTGAGTCGAGTTTGCCGTACTCAACCTGGATTTCTTTAAGCCATTTTCCGCCGGTTACTTTTTCAATTGAGCTTTTTAAGCTTGCTTCGGCTTTTGCCGAAACCTTCCGGGGTTTCTTTAAGCTTGGAATAGCCGGGTGGCGGCTGAAATATATGCTCAGCGCTTCATGAATTTTAGGCTCCCAAGCGCAGATTCTCTTTTTCAGGCGTTTGTCGGTAATGATTAATTTCGCCCGTGCTGGAATATACCATTCCTTACGGCTTCCTTTTCGTTTGGCAAAAATCGGGAACGGAGAAAGCGTAATCATTGTTGTTTCAATCAAAATTGGCTTTTGAGAGGGCGATGCGCTTGTTAGTTCGAGGCCCCCAGTAGGGGATACCGACATATACGGCGGCCGCCATCGTGACGCCGCTCGCGACCATAAGCCCGCCTGCAATTTTAAACATCGCACCACCCCGTTCCGTCTGGAATTGCTCCCAACGTCATCCTTTTGGAGAGAGTATAGGTTGATGGATGCAACCGAGCCTCCCCCAAATGGGTGAGGGGCGGTGCGGTGCTTAGCTTTTGAGAAGCGGCATCGGAATCATGCCTTCGGGGCAAGGCACGAAGTCGGTTTTTGGCAGTAGCGCAGCCTTTTCCCGGTCTTGCTGGTAAACCACAGTAACGCGGTTGATCAGGTTATCCCCGACAATTTGTGAGATGCCGCGCTCAAGGCTTTTGTCTGGTATTTCCGACTGGACAGACTTTTTCCTGGCGTTAACTCGTGCCGGTTTTTGGCTGAAACGTCGCAGCAGGTAGTCCTGAATACGCGGAGCATTGCGGCAGACGTCCATGGTTTTGTCGGGATTGGAAATTTCCACGACCAGCCGCATATCGGTACGTGTTGGAGCGGAGGTGCGGTAGTTTATTGCCGGAATGGTGAATTGCGGTGATCTGACAATTACGGAGCGGACGGTCTGCGAATTGAATGCCCCATGGAAGGGGCCTGCCGGATAGACGAATCCCAGCCCGAACGTCGCGGCGACCGCGCCGGCGCTCAGGGCAATAAGAAATGTCGAAGGCTTTAGCATGTTGCCACCGTAGTAATCCAACCTAGATCGTGAAGATACTTTCTTGCATCCCTACTAATCCAATTTGTCAGTCTAAGGGGAAGATGCTTAGAAAAGTGTAACGGTCGTCACAGTTTTTAGAGTTTTTCTCGGGCGGTCTCTTGTTCTTTCAATGTCTTGCGACGAACTTTTCCCGTGACTGTTAGGGGTAATTCGTCAACAAATTCAATCAGTCGTGGATATTCGTGAGGAGAAAGGCGGGTTTTGACCAAGTTCCGAATTTCTTCTTCAAGAGTTGTGTCGGGGTTTATGCCGTCTTTAGTCGTTATAAAGGCCTTGATGACTTCTGTGCGAACGGGATCGGGAACCCCAATGACGGCTGCTAACTCAACGGCCGGATGGCGGCGGAGGCAGTCTTCGATCTCAGAGGGGCCGATGCGGTAACCAGCCGAAGTGATGACATCGTCGTCTCGACCAACAAACCACAGATAGCCATCGGCATCCTTATAGCCCTGGTCGCCGGTAAGGAGCCAATCGTCCCGAAACTTGTTTTTCGTGGCCTCTGGATTTTTCCAATATTCGAGAAACATTACCGGGTCGGGCGCTTTGACAGCGATCTCGCCGACTTCCCCATTGGCGGCCGGAGAACCGTCTGAAGCAATGATTTCCACCTGATGACCTGGGATGGATTTTCCCATGGATCCCGGTTTGATTTCCATTACTTGAGCGCAATTGGCCGCGACTAAATTGCATTCGGTCTGACCGTAGAATTCGTTAAACGTCACCCCCATTGCCTCGCGTCCCCAGTCGAGAAGTTCGGCTCCCATGGGTTCGCCAGCGACGGCGACGGTTCTAAGGTTGAGCTCGCGTAGTTCTTTAGTCAGGCCCGCCTGGCGAACGATGTTCAACGCCGTGGGCGGGATGAAAGTGTTGCGAACCTTATGCTTAGCCATAACGGCAAGCGCTTCGGCGGGGTCGAATTTTTTCATTCGGTGGGCGAGCACCGGGACGCCATGGAACCAAGCGCCCATCAGAATATTCATTAATCCGCCAATCCAGGCCCAGTCGGCAGGCGTCCAGAAGAGATCGTTTTGCTTGGGGAAGAATTCGTGAGGAAACTCGATCCCTGGCATATGGCCGATCAAGGTGCGGTGGGCGTGAAGCGCGCCTTTCGGGTTTCCCGTTGTGCCCGAGGTATAGATGATCAGACCGGGATCGTTGGCCAGTGTGTCTAAGGGGGGGAATTGGTCTGAAGTGTTTTCCAGGGCTTTCCAAATGTCGACAATGCCGTTGCCTTGGCTAGTGCTATCGGTGACGAAAATTTTATCTGGCGTTCCGGTCTTGTTTCGAACGGCCATGACTTTCTCTAGATTGGCCTTATCGGTAATGATCCCCTTGGCTTGGCTATTTTCGAAGCGATATTCCAAGGCATCTTCGCCAAACAGGGTGAACATGGGGATGGAGATCAATCCGGCCTTCCATGCCGCCACATGGGCGGCGGCCGTTTCCACATTCTGAGACAGCAGGATAGCTAAGCGGTCACCGGGTTGGAGGCCGTGGTGTGTCAGTAGATTTGCAAACTTATTGGAAAGAAGGCGAATGTCTTGGAAGGTGTAGGTGTCGATCCTACCAGCTTCACTTTCAAGTAGCAGGGCGGGTGCGTTCGGGGCTTTATCGGCCTGTTGATCGCAGACCGCCACCCCCATGTTGAAGCGTTCCGGTATCTGCCAGGAGAAATTCCGGTATACCTCGTCGTACGTTGTTGCTTCTCTCAGCATCCCCAAGCCCCACAAAACGATTATTCGGCGTATTCGCTCCCCTCATGGTAGCGGTAAGCATCCAGGCCGTCGAGGACGAGGCCGTCGTAACCCAGGTCGCGGACGAGGCCATAGACGTAGGACTTATGGCCGCCGAACAACAGATCGCGCCATTCCGGCCGCCAGTATTGAACGTGATAGATGTCGGGCTGACCGCGGTAAGGATAGCCAAGCCAGTCCGGACTGCCGGTTTGCCAGTGATCCCGCCAGTAATAACGAAAGGCCTCGGCGGCGGCGATGTTGAGGTAGGCAAGCACCAGTCTTTTGCCCCCCAGCTTCTTGAATTTCAGTTTGTGGATAGTCTCGCGGCTCAAAAATTGATTGCGGCGGTGGAAGGGGTCCACCACCAGCAGGTCGTAGTTCGTCATCGCCGTCTTCATGGCGAATTCGGCCTGAGTACCGAATGCGGAAGAGTCCCGTATGATGGCGTAATTCTGGACATCCTTTAGAGAAACGATGCTTTTTGCGTTTTCATCGACAGGCCGTTTGGGGCGTGACGCGAATTTGTCGATCCCGGCGCCCTTGTCGGGCGCGACATAGGGTATATAGCCCTTCTTTTTGTATTTAGCGTATAGTTCAGACACAATTTTTGGATCGTCTGCATAATCGAGGGTGAAGATATTGACCCCGTTTTCTACGGCTTTGCCGAGCCACTCTTCCAGATATTTGACCTCGCTCTCCTTGCGCGGTTTATTGAACTCCGGCTTACCGTAATAGAGACCTTCCTGCATCATTCCGTCGATAGCTTGTAGATAAACCCGCGCCGGGACGCGTCGGTCTTCGTCGCCGTCTTCTCGCTTCGTCAGGAGGTCAATGCCGTTCATAGGCAGAATGATGAAATTCCGATTGTAGCGGCGGGCAAATCGCGCAAGGTCTTGAACCAGTTCGCGCATATCCTCCCGGAAGTCGATGAAAGCGGTTGGCTCCGGCGTTAAGGGGGCGATCCCTTTTTCGCTCTTGGTACGCCTGTCAATATTGACACTGCCCTGCGCAAGCAAGTCTGCAGCAGGGAAAGTAGCGCAAATAAATCCCGCGATCAGAACTGATATAATCCAACGGCTGGGTTTCATAATCCTCGAAATCCAAATCATACGTTTCCTGTTAGTGTAGACTAAGCCATTGGGGTTTCTCGAATATTAAGTCGGGAGAGGACTTCTTCGGCGATGGCGAGGCAGGATGTGAGGCCTGGAGACTCGATGCCGTGCAATGAAACCAAACCGTCGATTCCCAGTGTTTCGGGGCCTAAAATGGCAAAATCAGCGGCTGGATCGCCGGGGCCGGATATTTTTGGCCGTAAGCCGACATAATCCGGGAGCAACCCCTGATCGGGCAAATTGGGCCAATAGCGACGGATGGCCGTATAAAATTTATCGCCGCGGGCTGGGTCGACTTCATAATTGGGTGTATCGATCCATTCCACGTCAGGGCCGAAACGCGCTTGTCCACCAAGATCGAGGGTCAAGTGAACGCCGAGCCCCCCTGGTTCGGGCACCGGATAGATCAGATGAGTAAAAGGAGCTTTGCCCGATAGGGAGAAGTAATTGCCTTTGGCGATAAATGCCGGAGGGATGTGCTTTTGCGGAAGCCCGTCGATACTGAGGGCTACGGAGCGAGCGGCCAAGCCAGCACAGTTGATTAGGATTTTGCTCCGGAGCGTCATGCTTTCGGCACCTCCTACGTGCAGGACGATCCCCTGAGTATCGATCTCTCCTCCTTCGACCGGACTGTTCAGAGATAGCAATCCTCCGGCGTTTTCCAAATCGGCCAACAGGCTGAGCATGAGCCCGTGGCTATCGATAATACCCGTAGAAGGAGAAAAAAGGGCGGCGGAGCAGTCTAGGTGGGGCTCAAGCGCTAAAACCTCGTCTTGTTGAAGCCATTTTAGATTGTTTACCCCATTGACTTCAGCTTTGGTGCGAATGGCCGCCAAGTCGTCCAGTTGATTGGCTCCGGCGACAATCAGTTTTCCAAGGCGTTTATGGTTGATGCCCCGCTCGGCGCAATAAGCGTAGAGACGTTCTTTCCCCGAAACGCAGAGCCGTGCCTTGAGGCTATTTCTGGGGTAGTAAATCCCGGCATGGATGACCTCGCTGTTGCGGGCTGAGGTTTCCGTTCCATAGGCGTTGGCCGCTTCGAGCACTAGTGTTTCGCGCCCAGAAAGCGCTAGGTCGCGGGCAACGGCAAGACCAATCACGCCGGCCCCTATCACAACAGCTTCAACGCTTTCCATCGTTCCCCCAATGAAAGACTCCAATAGCGATTGTGGGGATGGGCTTAGAAGGGGTCAAGTCCGATGGAAGACTAAAAATCACAGGCCAATAGCCTTATTTTCTACCAAAGTAGATTTCTTTTATCCCTAAGTTGACCAGGGTTATTTCTGCGGCGCACAAGAATCGATTATGACGACACTGGAACTTGAAGGCCGTTTAGGCTACAAGGACCGCGATTCATCAAGGATTTGCGCCGCTTTCAAATGGTGGATAGGCGCGAACCGCAGCGATAAGTGTAGGGGATTTTGCCGTGATTAAGGCTTTATGGAACTGGTTCTGGGGCCCGACCGCCCGTTTCGGTTGGGGCACCATTTTTGTTGCCGGGGGTGTGGCCGGCGTCATTTTCTGGGGTGGCTTTAACACCTTTATGGAATACACCAACACATTGGATTTCTGTATTTCCTGTCATGAAATGGAAGAAAACGTTTACCGGGAATACCAGGGTACCGTTCACTATACCAACGCCAGTGGTGTACGGGCGATTTGTTCCGACTGCCATGTGCCCAAGCCATGGGTTGCCAAGTTGGTTCGTAAAATTAAAGCTTCCAATGAGGTTTATCACAAAATTCTGGGTTCTATCGACACGCCTGAGAAATTCGAAGAGAAACGTCTCCAGTTAGCGACCAATGTTTGGAACGAAATGAAGTCCAACAACTCGCGCGAATGCCGTAACTGTCATTCTTTCGACGTTATGGACCTGACCAAGCAGGAGCGCCGGGCGCGTAAGAAACACCCGAAAGCCGTGAAAAAAGGACAGACCTGTATCGATTGCCATAAGGGCATCGCTCACGAGCTTCCCGCCGGTATGGACGACTATTAAAATTCACGTCTACCGGAAAAAGAATTTGGAACGCGCCGCCTTTACGGGTGGCGCGTTTCTTTTTGGCCTTTTAAGATTTCACCGATTCCGTGATTGAGAGGTTATCGATACCAATGGCCCAATTCGTTCAGTCCGTTTGTCCTCACGATTGTCCCAGCACCTGCGCCTTGGAAGTCGAGCGTTTGGACGAGAAAACCATTGGGACGGTGCGTGGCGCCGCTGAGAATGATTTCACCGATGGGGCGATCTGCGCGAAAGTCGGGCGCTATGCCGACCGTGTCCATCATCCTGAGCGTCTAATGCACCCCTTGAGAAGGGTCGGACCGAAAGGGGCGGGGCAATTTGAGCGGATTTCCTGGGATGAGGCCATGGAGGCGGTGGCCGGAGCTTTTAAGAAAGCTGAGACGGAATTTGGCAAGGAAGCCGTTTGGCCATACCGATATGCGGGGACCATGGGCTACGTGCAGCGTGACGGTATCCAGCGGTTGGTCAACGACTTGGGCTATTCTCAGCAGCACAAAACCATTTGCACTGCATTGGCTTCAAGTGGATGGAAAGCTGGCGCGGGCGTGAGTTGGGGGGCGGACCCCCGCAACATGGCTCATGCCGATATGATTATTTTTTGGGGCATTAACCCGGTTGCCAGCCACATCAACGCCGCCAACCATGCCCGCAAGGCCCGTAAGGAGCGGGGCACAAAAATTGTCAGCGTCGATCCATACCGGGGACATACGGCACGCATGGCCGATTTACATCTGCCGCTTAAGCCTGGAACCGATGGAGCCCTGGCATGCGCGATAATGCATGTGTTGTTGAAGGAAGGTTTTGCTGATCGCGAATTTCTTGCCACCCATACCGATTTTTCCGAAGGGGTTGAGAAGCATCTGGAAAGTCGTGACCCGGCTTGGGCATCGGCGATTACCGGGTTGAGCGAAGAGGAAATCATTTCGTTCGCCAGGCTCTATGGGCAGACGCCCAACACCTTCCTGCGTCTTGGTTATGGCATGTCGCGAAACAGAAATGGCGCGACCAACACCCATGCGGTCTCTTGTCTCCCGGCTGTGACGGGTTCTTGGAAGCACAAAGGCGGCGGGGCCCTGCATAGCAATGGGGGGCTTTATGCGGTCGATAAGACGCTGATCGAAGGAACCGATGTCGCTAGGCAGGATGTTCGGATGCTGGATATGTCGCAGATTGGCCCCATCCTGACTGGTGACAATAAGGCTCTCAAAGGTGGCCCACCGGTTAAAGCGATGATCATTCAGAACTGCAATCCGGTAACCGTTGCGCCGGACTCGAGTAAGGTGCGCGAAGGTTTCCTGCGTGATGATCTTTTTGTCTGCGTCCATGAGCAGTTCATGACAGAAACGGCGGCTATGGCCGATATCGTTCTGCCTGCTACGACGTTCCTTGAGCATGATGATATTTACCAAGGCGGAGGCCATGTCTACCTGCAGGTTGCCCGTCCGGTCATCGAAGCGCCCGGAGAATGCCGGAGTAACCATGAGGTCATTTGTGATCTGGCGCTGCGATTAGGGGCAGAGCATCGAGGATTCAAAATGACCGCTTGGGAGATGATCGACGCCTCATTGAAAACTGCCGGTCTGCCGGGTGCCGACGCCCTCTATGCAGCCCGCTGGCTCGATTGTTCGAAGCCTTTCGATGAGCAGCAGCACCTTAAAGGATTTGGCCACTCCGACGGCAGATTCCGTTTCGCGCCCGATTGGGGGGCTATGGGGCCGGACGGGGACAAGTTGCCTAGGTTTCCTGATCATGCGGGCCTCGAAGACGCCGCCACAGACGAACGGCCTTTCCGTTTGGTGACGGCACCTGCGAGGAATTTTCTCAATACGACATTCACGGAAGTCGAGACGTCGCGAAAGCAGGAGAAAGCGCCTACCGTTTATCTCCACTCCGACGATTGCAAAGAGCTTGGCGTTGAAAAAGGCAGCTTGGTCCGGTTGGGCAATGCTCTGGGAGATGTGGTGTTGCCGGTCGAGCCCTTTGACGGGCTTCAGCGCGGGGTAGTCGTGGTTGAAAGCATCTGGCCTAACAAAGCGTTTATGGAAGGCAAGGGGATCAATACGTTGATTTCATCCGAGGCCGGAGCGCCTGATGGTGGCGCTGTGTTTCATGATACGGCGGTTTGGATCAAACCCGATGGTGCTATCGCATGACCATAAACAACGGCTGCCAGATCGTCGTTTTCGGCAATGAAAAAGGAGGGAGTGGGAAGTCCACCACGGCCATGCATGTTGCGGTTGCTCTAATGAAAGAGGGCATACGGGTCGGCACGGTCGATCTAGATGCCCGTCAGGGAACCCTCACCCGGTTTATCGAGAATCGTTGCCGGTATGTGGAAGAAACAGGCATTCATCTTACCCTCCCGCACCACCGTTTTGTTGAGGCAAGTAGCGAAAAGCATACGGATGAGGCCATGGCCGATGATGAGCGGCGCCTATTCAGTGTTTTGAACGAACTTTCCAATATGTGCGATGTGATCGTCATCGACAGTCCTGGAAATGCATCCCACCTTTCCCATGTGGGGCATTCCTACGCACAAACATTGGTGACGCCGATGAACGACAGTTTCATCGACCTGGACGTTCTGGCGCGGGTCAGTTCCGATCATAAGAAAGTTGAACACTTCAGCCATTACGCCTCTATGGTTTTTGAGGAGCGGAAGAAAAAAGCGGCGCGTAGCGGTCAGCAGGTTGACTGGATCGTTCTGAAAAACCGGCTGAGTTTCCATAAAAACGTGCGGAATCGGCGCGAGGTTGACGGTATTCTGGCACAGCTTTCCCGGCTGATCGGCTTTCGGGTCGTTTCGGGGATTGGTGAGCGGGTGATTTATCGAGAACTGTTTCCTAAGGGATTGACGGCGCTGGATCTGGAGGCCGGAGACCATGAGCGGATGAGCCTATCCCACGTCGCAGCGGCGCGTGAGGTGCGTAATCTGGTTAAAGCTATCGGTATCGGTAAGGCGACGACGGCTCATTGATCTTTTTAGGCTTCGCGTTAAATCAATAAGCGAAATGACGTGGAAGGGCCATGGGCGGAAAACTCACAAAGGGCAAAGCGAATCAATCGGAAGTCGAGGCGTTCTTGCAGAAGGTCGCTGCGACTCCCGTTGCCAAAACGCCCGGCAAACGAGGACGCTTGCTTTTTGCCATGGATGCGACTGCCAGCCGAAGGCCGACCTGGGATACGGCTTGTCAAATCCAGGGCGAAATGTTCGAGGCGACGAAATCCTTGGGTGGTCTAGAGGTTCAACTCGCCTACTACCGCGGCTATGGGGAATTTCATTCGGGGACGTGGACGGCCGATACCGGAGCTCTTTTGTCCCAAATGACGGGAGTGTCTTGTCTGGCGGGGGAAACCCAGATTGGCAAGGTGTTGCGCCACGCTGTCAGCGAAACCCGGCGCCAAAAAGTCAATGCGGTGGTGTTCATCGGAGATTGTTGCGAGGAAGATGTGGACCGCTTGGGCAAACTGGCGGGAGAGTTGGGCTTGTTGGGTGTCCCTGTGTTTCTGTTTCACGAGGGGAGTGATCCGGTCGCTGCCTTCGTTTTTCGACAAATTGCTAAACTTTCGGGCGGCGCCTGTTGCGCTTTTGACCGGGCATCGGCGCAAACCCTGAAAGATTTATTGAGCGCAGTCGCGGTCTATGCGGCGGGCGGGGCTCCAGCCCTTGAAAATTATGCCAAAACCAAGGGGGGCGATGTCTTGCGGATAACCAAACAGGTGTTGCGATGAGCTATCTGATCTTCGGCATCGCCCTTGCCGTCGGCCTCGCATTGTTTCTGCGTTGGTACACTGTCGCTAACCCTAAAGAGCTATTGACGGTAATTAAGTGGCTAGGGCTCATCCTCTTGGTAGGCGTTATCGTTTTTCTTGCCGTGACTGGAAAGTTAGGCTGGGCTTTGGCTGCGTTGCCGGTGCTTTTTTTGTGGATTGGCAGAATTCGGAGCGCCTTTGGCGCCTACCGGTTGTTTAAGAATTTCGGTCGTGCAGCAACGGGGCCGACCCCAGGTCAAACCTCGACGGTTGAGACACACTATTTCCGTATGACCCTCGATCATGACAGTGGCGATATGGATGGCGAAGTGATTGATGGTCCATTCAGTGGCCGGATTCTCTCGGAAATGGAGCTGCACGATTTGCTAAACTTGCTCTGTGAAATTCAAAATGATGGTCATTCCGTTCAGGTTCTCGAAGCCTATCTCGACAGGGTGTATGGGGTCGCTTGGAGGGTTGATGCAGAGACCGAGGAACGTGCGGCAAGAGAGAAAGGGGGCTTTCCTGGTGGAGCGATGTCGCGTTCGGAAGCTCTTGAAATTCTGGGGCTGGATGAGCAGGCGACCGATGAGGAGATTAAGGCGACATATCATCAACTGATTGCCAAGCTTCATCCCGACCATGGCGGCTCCACCTATCTGGCGGCGAAAATCAACCAGGCAAAAGACGTCCTGTTGGGGCCGTAACACTAACTTTCCTTGCGGCTTGAGGCGGCATGTGGCACAAAGCGCGCGGTACGAAGCAAGCGGCCCGATTCGAGGCGTTTAGAGCCTTTCCCGAGGGCCCGATTGAGGGGGACTCAATGAGCAAGCCTGTCCGTAAAGCGATCTTTCCTGTAGCTGGCTTAGGAACCCGCTTTTTGCCCGCGACAAAGGCTATCCCGAAAGAGATGTTGCCGGTGGTTGATCGGCCGCTGATTCAGTATGCCGTCGATGAAGCAAAAGAGGCAGGCATTGACGAATTCATTTTTGTCACCGGTCGTGGAAAAACGGCGCTTGAAGACCACTTCGATCATTCGGTTGAACTCGAAGGAATTCTTTCCGAGCGTGGCAAAACAGAAGCTTTGAAGAAAGTTCACGACTGCATGGTCGGTCCGGGCAAGCTGGCTTATGTCCGTCAGCAGGTTCCTCTGGGGCTCGGACATGCCGTTTGGTGCGCGCGAAATTTCATTCAGGACGAGCCTTTTGTCGTGGTTCTGCCTGACGATCTGATCCTGGCGCGCCCCGGGTGTCTAAAACAGATGGTTGAGGCCTATGATGAATTGGGCGGCAATATTGTCGCCGTTGAAGACGTTCCTAAAGAAGACACCAATAAGTATGGCATTCTCGATGTGGTGGAAGATAACGGGAAATTCGTCAGGGCACAGGGGCTTGTCGAAAAGCCAGCACCCGAAGATGCGCCGTCGACCTTGTCAATCATTGGCCGCTATATTCTCCAGCCGGAAGTTTTCGCCGAATTGGAGCGTCATGAAAAAGGGGCGGGCAATGAAATTCAGCTCACCGACGCTATGGCTCGCACAATAGGTCGAGTTCCCTTCCACGGTTTGCGGTTTGAAGGGCGGCGCTTCGATTGCGGCTCGCGCTTTGGCTTTATTGAAGCGCAACTGGGTTTTGCCCTGGCTGATGAGGAAATGAAGGACCGGGTCGTCGACATGGTCAAAGAGATGATTTAGTGCCGTTTTTGCGGTGTATTGATAAGCGGAGTAGGAAGTAGTCCATGCGTGTTGCAATGATCGGTACCGGTTACGTCGGCCTCGTAAGCGGAACGTGCTTTTCCGAGTTTGGCGTCGATGTGGTTTGTGTCGATGTGAATGAACAAAAAATCAAGAACCTCGAAGCGGGTGTCATGCCTATTTATGAGCCGGGGCTCGACGATTTGGTCAAAAGCAACGTGGATGCAGGGCGGCTGACTTTTTCTACCGACCTGGCCGCCTCGGTAAAAGGGGTGGATGCCGTATTTATCGCAGTGGGTACGCCGACGACCAAAGGCGGCGGCCATGCAGATTTAAGCTACGTCTATGGCGCTGCCAAGGAAATTGCCGAGGCAATGGACGGTTATACGGTAGTTGTCACCAAATCGACGGTTCCCGTCGGTACCGGAGACGAGGTGGAGCGGATCATTCGGGAAACCCGTCCGGATGCCGAGTTCGATGTGGTCTCGAACCCTGAATTTCTCCGCGAAGGGGCTGCCATCAACGACTTTATGCGGCCTGATCGGGTGGTTATCGGGACCGACAGTGAAAAGGCGCAGGATGTGATGCGTCGGCTCTATCGCCCGCTCTATTTGATCGAAACGCCGATTTTGTTTACCGCCCGTCGGACTTCCGAATTGATTAAGTATGCCGGAAACACCTTCTTGGCGACCAAAATTACCTTCATTAACGAAATTGCCGATCTGTGTGAAAAGGTTGGCGCCGATGTGCATGACGTCGCCAAGGGGATCGGCCTTGACGGTCGAATTGGCCGCAAATTCCTCCATCCAGGGCCGGGCTATGGGGGGTCTTGTTTCCCCAAAGATACTCTGGCGCTTGTTCATACAGCGCAGGACTATGGCAGTCCTTTGCGGATCGTTGAAACCGTGGTTGATGTGAATGACAAGCGTAAGAAAGCCATGGCCCAGAGGATCATTGATGCCTGTGGTGGTTCGGCGCAGGGCAAGACCATTGCCGTTCTCGGCTTGGCTTTCAAACCCAATACGGACGACATGCGCGAAGCGCCGAGTCTAGATATTATTCCTGCCTTGGTTGATGCGGGCGCGACAGTGCGGGTTTTCGATCCGGAAGCCATGGACGAAGCCAGGGAAATGCTGACCGGTGTTGAGTGGTGCGATAACGCCTACGACACCATGCCGGATGCTGATTGTTTGGCCATCATCACCGAATGGAATGAATTCCGTAATCTAGGGGTCCGTAAGATGCTGGATCTGCTGAAAAAACCGGTCATGGTGGATTTGCGCAACATCTATAATCCGGACGACATGATTGAGGCGGGTTTCGAGTATAGCAGCATCGGGCGGCCTTATCCGGCCAAGAAAGCCTAACGAAAAACGGAGGCGGTACCATGGGTGGCGGCCATAGCTTCAATCCGACTATTCTACGGGAATACGATATTCGCGGGATCGTTGGGGAGACCCTGAATAAAGAAGACGTTTATGCCGCCGCTCGGGCTTTTGGCACGGTGATCGTTCGCCAGGGCGGGAGTTCGGTCGCCATTGGCTACGACGGTCGCCTGACCTCGCCCGATCTGGAGGCTGCTGCTGTTGACGGACTTGGCGCTTGTGGGCTCAAGGTGTACCGGGTCGGACGTGGGCCTACGCCAATGCTTTATCTTTCGACGTATATGCTTGAAACCGATGGCGGCATGATGATTACTGGGTCGCACAATCCTCCTACTCATAACGGCATCAAGATGATGCTTGGCGGAAAGTCATTTTATGGGATGGCCATTCAGGAACTGGGGGCGATCGCCAAAAATGGGACCTACGCTGAAGGTGGCGGGCAAATTATTGACCGCCCCATGCTCGAAGACTACGTGGCCCGCGTTCTCAAGGATTTCCGAAGAGGCCGTGACTTGAAGGTCGCATGGGATGCGGGGAATGGCTCGGCCGGTGAGGCGATGGTCAAGGTGACCGAAAAGCTGCCGGGTACGCATATCCTGCTTTTTGAGAAAATCGATGGGACTTTTCCCAATCACCACCCAGACCCAACCGTCGAAAAGAACCTTGCCGATCTCAAAGAGGTGGTGCTGCGTGAGGGCTGCGACCTTGGGGTTGCCTTCGATGGTGACGGTGACCGAATTGGCGTTATTGATGGTAAAGGCCGGGTGCTGTGGGGCGATCAGTTGATGGCTATCTGGGCGAGCGAGGTGATCAATAGCCAACCGGGGGCGACGATCATTGGTGATGTCAAGATGAGCCAGGTATTTTTTGATCAGGTGGCAGCCATGGGCGGCAAGCCGCATATGGAAAAGACTGGGCATTCGATCATTAAATCCAAGATGGCCGAGATGAAATCTCCGCTGGCTGGGGAAATGAGCGGTCATATCTTCTTTGCCGATAAGTATCACGGCTTCGACGATGCGCTTTATGCCGCCATCCGTCTATTGTCGATTATCGCAAACGGAGACAAGTCGCTAGCCGAGATTCGTGATGCTTTGCCGCAGACGGTGGCGACGCCGGAATTACGGATCGACTGTCCCGATGAGCGCAAGTTCGATGTGATCGATGAGGTTAAGGCTCGTCTGGCGTCGATGTCGGGTATCGAGGTTAACGATGTGGACGGTGTTCGGGTATTGACCGAAGACGGCTGGTGGTTGCTCCGTGCGTCCAATACGCAGGCGGTCTTGGTTGCCCGCTGTGAGGCCAAGGATGAGGCGGGGCTGCAACGCCTAAAGGCCGCGGTTGCCGAACAAATGACGGCAAGCGGCGTCGATCCTTCGGGGATTGAGGGGTAAGTTTAGCGCTGGGCTACTTCGATGGGGCCGCGCAACTTCACCACCATGCACTGCATGTCTCGGCGTTTTAGGGATTTACAGGCGCGATAGGCTTCTTTTTTCGTCAGATCGACGATGCGGGCCCGATAGACGGTCCGTCGTTTGTTGCGCAAAGGAGAAACGATTGTTTCTCCGCCTTTAACCACGTCCACCACGCGCCCCAAAGCCGTTTCGGCCCATTTTGCCGCCCGTCCTTTGTTGAGGTAAGCGCCGACCTGTATGGCCCATTGGTTGCCCTTGGGAGCATAGGTTGCGGTTTTAACGGGAGGCGATTTGGCTTTAGACTTCTGGGCGACCTGGGTATTACTTGGAATTTTTTTGAATGAGCGTGTTAGCAAGGTCCGCATGTGCGCATCGCGCCGTTTAGCGGTCTTGCCGCCGAAAACAACGCCGATTAAGCGGTGCCCCTTACGCTCGACAGCCGTTACCAGATTGAACCCGGACGCTCGCGTATATCCGGTTTTGATGCCGTCCACGCCTTTATAGTTCTTGAGCAACTTATTGTGGTTTCTATAAGTCGCGCCCTTCCAGCGGAAACTGCGGGTGGAGAAATATTCATACTTTCCGGGAAAGTCGTTCATCAAACGGATGCCCAGGGTGGCCATGTCTCTCGCCGTACTGAGCTGTCCGCGGTGAGGGAGGCCTGAGGCATTGCGGAACGTGGTCCGCTTCATGCCAATTTTCCGCGCCTTGGCGGTCATCATCTGGGCGAATTTGCGTTCCGACTCGCCAAGGGTTTCGGCGACGACCGTCGCGACATCGTTGGCCGATTTCGTCACGAGCGCCAAAATAGCATCCTCGACGCTGATGGTTTGGCCTCGACGGAGCCCTAGTTTGGACGGCGGCCGCCTGGAAGCTCGGTTGGAAACGACCATTTCATCATCCAAACGGATTGTTCCTTTTTCCAAAGCTTCGAAGACCATATAGAGGGTCATCATTTTGGTTAGGGAGGCGGGGTAATTCCGGGTGTCGGCGTTGACCGAATGAAGGATTTTGTTTGTCGTAGTGTCGATAACGAACGAGGCGTACTTCGCTTGGCTATGAGATGCCATCGTTACGGCAAAAAGGAAAACAATGAAACCGAGCAGGACGATGCGCAACGGATGTTGTCGGCCAACCGCTCTTGCGCTGCCCAGAAAATTGCCAGGTAAAACTGTCCCCGCTAGACCCACGTTTTTACTCATCCCTTCAAATATCCCTCAGGTATTCTCCATGAGTACGATCAAATGGCAACCGCAATCTGACGTTTGCTTTCACCATCACCCCAATCCTGTTAACAATGACCCATGGGGATTGAGGAACGGTTAACCCGATTCGCAAGGAGATAAAATTGTTCGGAAAGCTGTCTTTTATACCGTTAAGTGTTGTGCTTGTTGCGTTGTCTATCGGTATTTCCGGGTGTGCCTATCAACCAGGCGAAACGGTTGGCCAAAACCCCGTTGCGCGGAAATTCACTTGGTTTAGCTATCTTGATGGCCGTGATATTCGGGAAAACTGCACTCAAGGTTCGCCCCTCAGGCTGCGGGCTGTCTATAATGGTATATACGACGAACAGATCAGGACGTACGACCTTAAGCCAAGGCTGGGAGAGGCGGGAGCGTTCGACCTTTCTGTTAGGGTGATCGGCGAGGCGGATCTTTCTGAAATCAAGGTTGGGCGGTTTTCTCAATTGCTCGATCCTTGGCGTGGGGCCGGTGCGAAAACCATTTTAAGGTCAAAGGATGCCGAGCTATTTGTAAATGCGCTGCGGTCGGATGGCGTGTTGATGGCCGCTCCAGAAGGCATGGAGCTGCATTCCGATGATTTCTACTGGATTGTTTCCGGTTGCATTGAGGAGAAATGGGCCTTCCACGCTTTCAAATGGCCCGACAGTTCTTTCAAATCAGCCCAGTTTCCCGTTTTGCTGACCGGGTGGGATATGACCGGAATTGCGATAAACCCGCCACGTAAAGTGTTTGGCATAGTCAATCCCCAACGGCGTCCGGAGGAAACCCGTGCCGACTTTCAGGTCCGCATCAGCAAAGAGGGGCTTTGGGGGATTATTCGATAGTTCTGCGTTTATGGTGCGAGTGCAAAATATTTCTGCATAGCACTCTCTAAGTATCTTCTTTGGAAGTTACGTTACCTTATGGACGTAGACTTAGTTTGTTGAAAACAAACTGAATTGTAAGGCGGGTACTCTCTCTTTGTCCGGCATTTTCCACATTACTTTTTTGTTGCACTGCACAAAAATTATTGACTAATGTCGTTATTAAGCCTATCTTTTCGAAAGATCAAATGGTCGGCGGTCCTGGATTTTACCGCCATTTTCCCCCTGCTTCGGGTGTTGGTCCCGATAGAGTTAACTGGAGATGATATCGATGGCTGTTGCAAACGATAAACCGGCAACCCCTAAAGCCGTTGCCAAGCCAGCCGTGCAGTTGGCGACCCCGGTGAAAGCATCGTCCCCCGCTAAAGCCGTAGTCTCGGAACCGGCTGCCAAAGAGGCCGCGCCGAAGGCCGAGGCCAAGCCTGAGGTTAAGAAAGTCGCCGCCAAGCCGGTGACGAAAAAGGCCTCTCCTAAGAAAACGGTTGCCAAACCCGCTCCGAACAAGTCGGTTGCTAAAAAAGCGGCGCCCAAGAAGGCCGCCACCAAGCCTACGGTAAACGTTGCCGTAAAGGACGAAATGAAAGAAGGCGTTGAAGATGTAACCGCCTTCATGAACGAACAGATCAATCTTTTCAGCAAAATGGGTTTCGACATGTTTAAGAGCTACGAAGAAATGGTTGCCTTCAATAAGGATAACCTGGATGCAGTTGTGAAGTCCTCGACCATCATGGCCGAAGGCCTGCAGAGCGTGAGCAAAGACGTGATGGCTCTCACGCAGGCCTCCGTTCAGGAAAATGTTTCTGCCGCCAAGGCGTTGTTTGAATGCAAGGACGCCAAGGCGATGGTCGAGCTTCAGGGCAAGTTCGCCAAGGAAAGCTACGACAAGTTTATCGCCGAAGCCGGAAAAATTTCCGATGCTTCGACCAAACTTGCCGAAGATGCCTGGGCGCCGCTGAATGGCCGCGTTAACGTCGCCATGGAAACGATCAAAGGCCAGAGCGCTTAAGTAAGCCAAATTTTTCGGCCGACATATTTCCGCTAAATTGCGGGCAGGACGGGGCTCTCGTTTCGAGGGCCCCGTTTTTTTATTTAAAATTAGGTCATTGGCAGTTGTACGCAGCGCGGCCCGGCCTATCTTTTAGAAAGAGGCCTATTTTTGTTGATAAAGCTTTTCGGGAAAAGGAGGCTTTAACCGGACGGTCATCCTAAATTATTATTGTGGTGAGAGTGACCGGTTTTAAGTAACGAGATGCCTAGGGTCAGAACTCATTAACCTTTAAGTGATTCAATAGCTTGAAACTCGAAACGGAGGTTTTCAGGCTATGAAACGCAATTTCTGGCTTTCTGACGAACAATTTGCATTGATCGAACCGCACTTAC
>Ga0209692_10000980_pt1 | contig 45647 bp, 43 predicted proteins | sample tdDd472_FD_187129 | JGI IMG/M metagenome (GOLD analysis project Ga0209692, IMG submission 187129) | Marine sediment microbial communities from the Atlantic coast under amendment with organic carbon and nitrate - tdDd47.2 (SPAdes)... | ecosystem: Environmental > Aquatic > Marine > Coastal >...
TCTTTTAAGAATATATTAGAAAATATACAAACTACAGGATTAGTAACACTATCAACTAATATATTTGTATCAGATGATATATCAATAAATAAAGCATATGTGCATTATATTAGCCCTATAGGGAATATAAGAAGTATAAATATGTCATTTTCAGAAAAGAGTTCTATTAATATTAATAATATTATAAATTTATCAACTAATGGACTAATAAATAATGTTATTAATCAAGAAGTAGTCAAGAAAAGTAATCATATAATATTAACATCATGTCAACATATAAAAAGTAATTGGAAGATTCCATTTTTTCACAAGAAAACAAAAATATTGCCATTTTATTCCTTTAATAGTAAAAGAATGGAATATCTAATGCAATTATCAGATACAAATAATATGTATTATGAAGATGAACAATGCCAATTATTAGAAAAAAGTCTAGATGATAGTAATATTGTGATAGGTTTTTATCTTCCAAAAAAATATGATAATATTGATATTAATTATGAATATTTACATTATATAATAAAACGATTAGCAGATACATATATAAATTGTTTAGTAATACCTAAATTTAAATTATGTTCACGGTATGAAATTACTAGGTTATTACGTAACATGGGTATAGATAAATTATTTACATCAGCAGATTTAGATGATATTTTTATAACTGATAAAAATATATGTGTGGATAATATTATTCATAAAGTATGTATAAATATTAATGAAGGAAGAAGGTCATCCCAAAGAGATAGTAACAATAATGTAAATAAAAATCGTAACAATATTAATTTTATAGCTAATCATCCGTTCATATATTATGTAAGGCATATTTCAACTGATAGTTTGGTATCAATTGGAATATTTAGATAATACTTTCAAAATTGATAACATATAATTTATTATTGATACTAAATAACATGACAATATCTTTTATGTTATCATTGTAAACATTCTGTGTTGAATTTTTTAGGAAATGATAATTTTTATTAATTTTATTTTTTGTAAAGAAAGATTTATATTTTTGATTTTTGATTATAACTCTGCAATAATAATCTGGTTCTGAATCTGCTTCATGTATTGATATAGTAAATCCTATAGATTTGAACCAAGGTATAACTGATTTAACATGATCCACTGAAAAATCAATCATATTAGCCTTATCAAGACCTCCATAATATATATCAAATGCTTCCAATAACATAGTAGCAAGTACTTCAAATATATATTCATTATCTTCACCTGTATTTTCAGATGCAGATAGTAGTAGCAGATTGCTACACGGTTCTTCTGGTTCTTTTTGCAATAAATTATATATTATTTGTTCAGGAGTTAAATTAATTATATTATTATATTGTTGATTATCAAGTTCTGTCATATAAAATAATATATTTTTAAAAGTTTTATATGCTTGTATGTATTCAATTATTATCTATCTATCATATATATTATGTCGAATAAATGTAACCAATCATTTAGGGTTAATCATCTATCAAAACCAGAAATTGTCGATAAGCTAAAACATCAACGTATTGATGGCAGTATTATGCTAGAACCTAGATTACAAGCATATCTTAAAAGAAAATTATATCTAAAAAAAAATAAAATAAAACCTTGCATAACTCCAGAAGAACAATATCAGATATCACATTTAGATAAGAGTGTATTAAGGATATTCCTTCAAAATAGAGATAAGAAACCTTACAAACCAGAAAAACAATTATTTCCATCAGCGGAATTTAGAAACAATGATCCTCGTGTTCCGATAAACAAAAAAGCAGATATGAAGATACCTTTAAATAGAGGTATGTTTGCTCCAGATGATAATAATGATTATTATGAAGGCCCAATAGATAATAATATTAAAATGCCAGATATGAGAGATATAACTGGGTATAACATAAGTAATACAAAATATGATCCCAGATCAGATCCTAAAATGAATTATCCATGGGTAAGTGGTATTGCTAAATATGATAAAATGATGTCACAATATAGAATTGGAGAAGATAATATAGATTATACAAAATTTAATATTATAGATGATAAGAATTATAAAAAATTTGGTAGTTATTCTGCCTTACCAAATCCAACATTTTCAGAAAAATCAGATATGGATACAAATAATAAGATAGTTATTCCTAAAGTAAAAACAAATAATAAAAGAGGATTAAGTACATATGATTATAGGATGTGTAAATTTATAGGTGAAGACCAGATTATAAAAGATTCAGAATTTGAGACAGCATTAATAAGAGGAATGCCATCAAATACGACTAAATCATATGGATATAGGAATCCATATGAACATTATTTTCAATTCATTGATGATGATTTTCAGAATCCTGATAATTCAGTTATCCCTGGATTTCGTGGTGGAATAAGTACAAGAAATGATAACAAAGCTCTGGCAAAACAGAACTATACAAGAGAAATTATGTAAGAGATACTAGTTATATTTATTTATATTATAAAAAAAAAATATATGTCAATATAATATAACGATGAATATCGGTGCAAGTAATAGGACAATATATGATAATTGTCAATACCAAAAACGTTTATATGAATCAACATCACCATTACAATATAAATTAAATTTTGCTTGGGCTGAAAATTGTAATAAATGTTTATATGATAAATTTTGGCTTAAATATCAATTAGTTGATGTTGAATCTGAACTTAAAAATCTTAGTAGACCACTAAGCAATTGTGATCAATTTAAATACCAACCACATCCTAATGCTCCATGTGCACGTAATGGAATGTGTATATCTACATTCCATAAAAATATACCAGTAGTTCCTGCCCCAGATGTATGTCCTATAGTTTATAATAATATACCTAAACAAACATCTGTAGGATATAGTGTTCCAAATCCAAATATATGTAATTAGGTGTTAATTATAAAAAAATTGAATCTTATATACTAAGTTAATTATAATCTAGTATATAATCCAATATATAATCCAATATATAATCTAGAATATATATGATGAACTCATCTGCAAGTTTAAAAAGAATTCAATCTGAATTAAAAAATATTGAAACTGTTCCAATTGAAGGTATTAGCGCTGGTCCTGCTGATGATGATAATATTTATAAATGGAATGCAACTATTATCGGTCCTGTTGATACACCATTTGAAGGTGGTATATTTAAATTAAATATAGTTTTCCCAACTAAATATCCATTTTCTCCACCAGTAGTCAAATTTACAACTCGAGTATTTCATCCCAATATAGGAACTAATGGTGACATTTGTATTGATATCTTAAGTGATAAGGATTGGAGTCCAGCATTAACTATAAAGAAAGTATTATTATCATTAAGTTCATTCCTTGACAATCCAAATGCAAGTGACCCACTTAATTCAGATGCAGGAAGATTGTACAGAGATAATTATGAAGAGTATGTAAAAAGGGTGAAGGATATGACTATCAAATATGCAAATTGATTTATCTGACTTTTTGTATTATGGCTTTTATTTTATATTTGTATGATAGCTAATATAAGACAAAATATATTTCTAACTTATATATATAATAATGGCTTTTTTAAATCAAGGCGTCAATATTGGTCATAGTAGCAGATTAGATTATGATAGGTGTGCATATAACGATTACTTAAGTGAAAGTGTATCACCACTTCTATACAGACTTAATCCAGATCAAATTAATAGTTGTAATTCGTGTCTATCAGTATTTGGACCCAGATCATCATCTGGTGCAAATTCATATGGTGTAAGCACTACTGTTGGGCATGTTACTGCACCATCACAAGGATTAGTTGATGTTGAATCAATTTTATCTAATAGAAATGTAATCGCATCTAAATGTAAAGATGGAAAAGTTAATGATATTAATGTTACAAAATTTAAATTACAACATGCTAGAATATGTAATGACTTTTTAGATCCAGTATCAACACATTTAACAAATCCTGCCGCAAATTATCGTGGTATGTCTATTAATAGATTCTATAATTTACCTAAAAATGCACAGGCAAATATTTTTTATAATTTTGCTATTAATACAAAACTTGAAGCAAAAGATAATTATAGAGAACGTGTCCCTAGATTAGTAAGTTATGATCCATCAATGCCAAAAGATATTAAGGGAAAAAATAAAGTATGTAAATATAATTGTGCTGGATCTGGCCATTGTCCTAATGGTGATTGTTAATTCTTATTTTATATATGTATCGTCTTACTATAATAGTGTCACGACAATATAGTGATAGGTAGTATTATATAGTTACTATGTAGTTACTATATGATAAATAATATATATAATTATAGTATAGATTATGGACGTTTTTAGCGGAATGGCCACATTTGGCAATTATGTCAATAATAAGGAAGAAATTCCTGCTGATAAAACAAATACAAAAAAAATTAGAAGAGCAAAGATAAATGGAGATAACATATATAATTCAAATAATTTTGGAAAAGCCAAAAAACATGTTAAAAGTACAGCAAAAAAACGTAGACAATTAGCAAGACATCCAAAACAAACAGGTGTTATACCAAATATATACAATCAGATCGAATCATATAATAAAGAATATGGAAAAAAATTATCAAAAAAACCATTTATTGAAACTTTTTCAGATACAGCATCTGTTGAAAGTTTTAATAGTTGTACTAGTAGACATAGCTTAGGAGATGATCATACTAAATTTTTTAAAAAAAGTAATATTTTAAGAGATAATTCATATCATGAACATAAAATAGGAGGTATACATACTGATAATAATGAACCAGGATTTTATGCTCAATTTGAAAGTTTACAATTTGATAACCCATCAACACCTGTATCATCAAATAATGTTCCTGCAAAAAGTGGCAAATATGCTTCTATATCTAGAACAGAAATGGAAAGAGATCTTGCGTTAAAAGGAGAATATTCAAAATTTGATAAAAACTATTCCATGACATATGGTCTTATGCCTGATAACCAATTATCACATAATAATATGGTCCCATTCTTCAAATCAGGTATAGGGAAGGGATATGGACCTGATTCTATTATTCAACAAAAATGGGATGAAATGAAACAACGTAAAGTTGATAGATTTACTGGATCTGTAAAAAATATAGAATACAAACCAAAAACAGAAAGAAGACCTTTATTTAATCCACATGTTGGCCTTACACATATATATGGTATGCCTAATTTTACTGATTATATGGCTGGAAGATATATCCCCTCAAGAGAAAGAAGAAATGAACTAATACATCAACCTATCAGGACAACACCAGGATTAAATCTAGGATATAATGAAGTATCTAAACAAGGATATCATGACTCTTATAGAGTTTTACCAAAAACTGTCGATGAATTACGTACCGCAACTAATCCTAAAATATCATATGGTAAACCTATTATTGTTGGGAAAAAAAGTGATAAGCGTGGCATAATACCAAATGTTGCAAATAGAAAACCACCAAGTTACAAAGAACAAGATCCTAGAGATTTTGTAAAATCAACAACATATTATAGAGCACCATCAATATATGGTAATTATGAAGCACCAAGTACAAACAGACAAATGACCACTAGAGCATGGTATTCTGCCGCAAAATATAATCCTACATTACATAAACCAGATAATTTATATGAACAAGTTAAAACAAGTCATAAAGAAAATTTCAAATATCCTGCTCCACGTAATGTTGCCGGTTATGAACAATTTCAAAATACATCTAATACTAAACCAACATATTATGCACCTACAACTAAAAGACAATTAACACAACATACAACACAATATGGACCTCTTGGATCTACACAATACGATAAAGGAGGTTATCATGCCGAACAATCCGGAATTATCGCACCTACAACTTTAAGACAGACCACTCAAAACACAACTCAATATGGTCCTCTTGGATCTGCACAATATGATAAAGGAGGTTATCATGCCGAACAATCCGGAATTATCGTACCTACTACTTTAAAACAGACTACTCAAAACACAACTCAATACGGACCTCTTGGATCTGCACAATATAATAAAGGAGGTTATCATGCTGAACAAAGTGGTATTATCGCGCCTACTACTTTAAAACAGACTACTCAAAACACAACTCAATACGGACCTCTTGGATCTGCACAATATAATAAAGGAGGTTATCACGCCGAACAATCCGGAATTATCGTACCTACAACTATGAAGCAAATGACCCAAAATACAACTCAATACGGACCTCTTGGATCTACTCAATATAATAAAGGAGGTTATCATGCCGAACAATCCGGAATTATCGCACCTACAACTTTGAAACAGACTACTCAAAATACAACTCAATACGGACCTCTTGGATCTGCACAATATAATAAAGGAGGTTATCATGCCGAGCAAAGTGGTATTATCGTACCTACAACTATGAAACAAATGACCCAAAATACAACTCAATACGGACCTCTTGGATCTACTCAATATAATAAAGGAGGTTATCATGCCGAACAATCAGGAATTATAGTACCAACAAATTTGAAACAAATGACCCAAAATACAACTCAATACGGACCTCTTGGATCTGCACAATATAATAAAGGAGGTTATCATGCCGAACAATCAGGAATTATAGTACCAACAACTATGAAGCAAATGACCCAAAATACAACTCAATACGGACCTCTTGGATCTGCACAATATAATAAAGGAGGTTATCATGCTGAACAATCAGGAATTATAGTACCAACAACTATGAAACAAATGACCCAAAATACAACTCAATATGGACCTCTTGGATCTGCACAATATAATAAAGGAGGTTATCATGCCGAACAATCAGGAATTATAGTACCAACAACTATGAAACAAATGACCCAAAATACAACTCAATACGGACCGATATATCATCATGGAAAAGAAAAAGGAGGTTATCATGCCGAACAAGCCGGAACTATAATAAAACCAACACTAAGACAATTAACACAAAATAAGACACAATATGGTCCTGTTAATTTACAAGAAGGAAGTAAAACAAGAACAAGATCTGATGTTAAAAATTCATTAGTTAATGTAACAAAAGATCATATAACTGTTGTAAGAGATAGTGGAGCACCAACTACTTGTAATTATGAAAAAATACCGACATATGAACATACTCTAGTTGAAATGTGTGAACCTATTCAAATTGATAGAGAAGTGTATGCTAATATGGAAGGACAAAGACCATTACAATGTGTCCCAACAATGCATACAAGAGTAGCAAATACACTACCACAAGTAAGTTCATGGAGATTTGATACATGTGTTACAGAAAATTTGAAAACTAATCCATTTATTAATAATACACAACATAAAGCAACAGAATATTAATAACAAAATAAAAAAGAAAATTAATTTAATTTAGAATTATTTTATATAGACTGAATTATCAGTTTGTATAAAATAATTATTACATAGCCAATGATTTTATAAATTTATCAAAATTAATAAGAACAAGCTCAGAATAATTGTCATATAATATCCTACATATATATTCTTGTGCTTTTGGTATATGATTAATACATCTTGCCCCAGTTATTATTACTGATCCACTCTTAAAAACAAAAATTGATATCTTGTATTTTTTTTTATTTTTATCCGTATAATAGTATTTTATATTAACGCCTGCATGAAGTATAGGATCATATCTACATTCAACTCCTTGTTTTAAAAGTATATTATATAATTTTTCCCTATCTATATCATATCCTATTTTAAAGTTACTATTAATAAGACTCACGTTAAAATCATAAAATTTATCCATGTTTACATTATTTGATTTATTCATAAATTCTTTTTTGATTATTTTTCCACCTACTAAAACTGCCTTTTTCTTGTGTAATTCTTCAATAAGAATTTTCATTATATCAAGAAAATGATCGTATCCTTTGCAACCAGTTATTTGTATTGATCCATTCTTAAACAATTTTATCATAGTTTTTTTTGCTTTTATTTTTGATATTATCCCTACTGTTGTTTGATTATAAAAATTTTTATTTGATTTTGTTTTTTTATTTTTGCCAAGATCTTTTGTTATATTCCCATTTTTATCTATACTGTAAACTATATTATTATATTTCTTACTTCTTATCCTATCATAATTTAAATCTATATATTTCCCTATGTTTAATATGTTAAAGTCAGTTTTGAATTTTCCAGTAATAGTTATTGTTGATATTTTAAGTCCTTTGGGTAAATTTATAGTCATTATCGAGTCATATGTATCTGTTCCTTTAGCTTTGGATATTGCTTTATGGGAACTTGTTTTTATATGACTCATAATATATACTATATATTATTATATAACCCTAATATACTATCTTTATATCAAATTTTTTTATTTATACCTTTTATAGCATAACATATATGGACTCATATTCTAATAATAATAATATCTTTTTACAAAAAAGTTACCTAACGGAGGTATCAGCGATGGAAAATACTAATAACACAGAAGATTATAATTTAGATGTAAATAATGCACATGATATAAATGATATTAATATTGATGATATGTTATTTACTGATACTTCATATGGTATCAGTTTTAGCAAAAAATTAGCTGACATACATAATATTTTACTAAATTCAGAATATCTTCCTGAATTTTCTGAAAAAAATACAGAATCTGATTATAACTACGGTAATTATAATTATAATCATAATAAATATTTTAATAAACAATTTAATAAACAATACAATACATTTCTTAAAGGTGGATATTTACAAAATAATGTAAATAATATGTCGCCAACTAGCACATATAATAATATTTCCGATTATACAACTTCATATAATGCACCATATAATTATTATAGTGTATCTACTGATATACCATCATATAGATATTCTACATCTGAATGTCAATATACTCCGAAATCTGTTTCAAGCAATATTAATTATAAAGAAAAAAAGTAAGTTTATAAACTAATTTATATATTCTATAGGATATATAAATGGTAAGAACTGTGTGTTCATGGGATGTAGGTATTAAAAATTTAGCATATTGTATATTTCAATATGATAATGGCAATATTAATATAATAAAATGGGATATAATAAATTTTGCACAAAATAAATCAGTAAATTGCTGTGCAAAAAAGAGATCAGGTTCACTATGTACTAACAAAGCAAAATATGTAGGCACTAACTCAGAAAATATTGTTCTAAATTATTGTGGGACTCACAAAAAATTATATAAACCATTCAGTTATGATATTGAAACTTATTTCAAACCTGCAAACAAAAGTACTAAATGCAACTATATATTACCTAAAAAAAAGATTTGTTGTACATCAAATGCTAAATTTACAGATAATAATAAATATTATTGTACATCACATATGAAAATTACAAAAAAACATTTAATAAAAGATGCACAAATAAAGCCTATTAAAACAGAAAAATGTACATCTGCAGATATGCAAATACTCGCAAAGAATCTATACCGATCATTAAACAATACTCATGAACTTGGTAATATTGATGTTGTATATATAGAAAATCAACCGACACATACCAATCCAACTATGAAAACAATATCTTCCCTACTTTTTGGATATTTTGTACTAAAAAATATAGATACAGTTAGATTCATATCCCCATCAAATAAATTAAAAGTTGATAAAGAATTACAAGATGATCTGTTTAATCTTATTGACAAAGATCATAAGATATACAAGATTATTAAAAAAATTATAGAAAAAAATAATTCAGTATACAAAGAAGAGAGTAAGGAAGATATTCTAAAAAATATAATTTACCAACAAAAAAAATCAGATAAGATTTATAAGATTTCTAATAAAAATTATGATATTACAAAAGAATTAGGAATAATATATACCAAATTATTATTAAAAGATAATAAAAAACAGATTGATCATCTTATGTCTTATAAGAAAAAGGATGATCTGTGTGATGCCTTATTACAAGGATATTTTAAAGAAAAATCAGACAATAGTTCTTAATTATTTATGTATGGATCCAAAAAAATGATTATTTGTTTTATATAATGGTTTTGATCTCTTTAATACAAGGGCATCTTTTGATATATAATGCAATTTCTTTCTATTATTATCCCTTTCTTCAACTATAGGAACCAGAGGTTTCATTGGCGGTAAAATTAATCTATAACTCTTACTACTGTTCCGTGATATTTGTCTGTATTTTATTATATCCATTGGCCCACCATAATCCACTAAAAATTCTCTTCTTGGAGCTAAAGATATACACTTACCTTTCTTTTTTGGATACATCTTATTCAATAAACAAAATCTATCCTCCTTTTTATAATCATCTAAATCATATTCATTATATGCTGCAGCACATTCTGGCATACAAAAATTACCCAATACATAAAAAGTATCTCCAACCACTTTTTCTGGTAAATAATAAGGTTCTGTAGAAAATTTATATGTACACCACCAACATGATGTTTTTGTACTTTTTATATTTATTTTTTTATTATCTATAATATCATATATTTTTAATTTTATTTTGTGTATGTTATCGTCTTTTAATCCTATATTATATGTATCTTCATAGTATTTTATTTTTTCTTTTAATGTATTACATTCTTTTTCTAATTCTTTTATTTTCTCAATCGCATTTTTACTATATTTTTTTTTATCTATTGTTTCATTTGATGAATCACTATAAACCATATCTGTTATTGTAAATTGATCATCACATGTTGATGTATTTGTATTCTCTTGTGTAAATATATCATTATAATCATCCTTATTATCACATTTATTATAATCACTTATATTTAAAGGTAAACATAATACTATCTCATTGTTCTTATTTTCACATGTATTAAATACTGGAACTTTTTCTATAGGACTAGTTTTGCTTTTTATTGTACTATTCTTCTTTGGTCTACCTCTTTTTTTACTTTTCACATTATCTATAACACTTTTTTTCGGTGGCATATTATTATTTAATATGTTCATATAACTCTTTAAATATACTGTATATATATAGGTTATATGAATAACAAATTGCACAAATCAGACCTTAAATATGTACTTGAAAATATAAAAATTAATGGGATAGAATCTGTTTTATCAGATATAAATAATATTGCAAATGGTTATATCACTGATAATAATAAATCATTAGCAAATATATATGAATATTATGGAAATGACACATACAGCAAAATTAATAAATTATATAATGATTATATCAGCTTTAAAGGAGGAATAAGGAGATTAGATGCCAAATCACAACTTGGAACTATCGGTAGTTCTATCAAAAACAAAGCATCTTCTGCAGTACAATCTGGTGTAACCTCTGTCAGAAAAGAAGCTAAAAATATTATTGAAGATGATAATATCAGAAGAGGAATTATTAGTATTGGATCTGATTCTGCTAGATTGGGAACTGATATAGCAGCAAAAGTAGCTGTTCAAAAAGGATACAATCCAAACACAGTTGGAGATTTGCAAAAATTCACAAATCTTGGAATAGGTACTGGCGCAAGTATTATTGATAGACGATTATCCCCAAGTTATCAATATCCTGTTGTAATTGGATCACCACAACAACAACAACCTATTATTATCCAACAACCACAACAAGTCCAACAACCACAACAAGTCCAACAACCACAAGTAGTCCAACAACCAGTAGAAGTAGTCCAACAACCAGTAGAAGTAGTCCAACAACCACAACAAGTAGTCCAACAACCAGTAGAAGTAGTCCAACAACCACAACAAGTAGTAGTCCAACAACCACAACAAGTAGTCCAACAACCAGTAGTAGATCAACAACTAGTAGTCCAACAACCAGTAGAAGTAGTCCAACAACCACAACAAGTTGATACTATACAGTCAGATGATATAGTTCAAGCACAATATGTTACAGATGATACACCTATACAAGACAACTGTAATAATATATCTGAAATATGTAATGTTTGTGCTACAAAGGGATCTATTCATACTGATAGTTGTAAAATATGTTCTGATGAAGCTGTAAAATGTAGTAATGTTGCCAAGGAAAAACATGACAGTATTAGTTTTATTAATAGTTTAACAGGTGGAGGAAAAGATAGATTTTCATATAGTCATATTGAAAAAATGATAACAGATGAGTTATATCCATATATTAAAGGAGGTGCTATACCAGATAATGCAGTTATTGTTGATGAAGTAGATAAATCAGGAATTCCAACAAAAATATATGATAATGAAATTGATACAGTTGTAGTGGATAATAATATCCGCCAATTAGCTAATTATGTTGATCAAAATAATGATCAAGATACTATGACAAATGATATTTTCGATACTAACACTATTACTACTGATCAACAAGTTAAAAATGTTACGGCTGTTTTACAGGCAAATGCGAATACAAATGTGAATACAAGTACAGATTTAGACTGGAGTGCCTATCCAAATAGTGTTTGGGATTCTAACCCAAATATGGTGCAATACAGCCCAAATAATATATCAACTGATCAACAAGTTCAAAATGTTAAAAATATTATACCACAACAATCCCCTGTCATTACAGATACTATTACTATATCTGATGAGCAAGATATATCTGCAAATGAATTATCTAAAACCCAATTAGTATTAACCCCAACTTCATCATTATCAGACAAATGTGAAAAATGTGAAAATAATGGCAATAATGATAGTGCCAGTAGTGATAATATATTAATAGAAGCAGATATTGATAAATCAAGAATATCTGTTTCAAATAAAGATTCTGAAATGTATAAGGAAGAATATCTTACTACATTAACTCCTGAATTTTATAGCGATATGAGTAATTTTACCGATTCCCAACCATTTAGTCCTTTTAATGGAGTCAGTTCACCTGCACAAAATGTTTAAAAATCTGTACTTACTTTAATCCGTCTTTTTCTTTTTTTGCCACTTCTACCACTTTTAGTACTTTTGTTATCAAATATGTCAATTATATCAACATTTTGTGTTGAATTATCACTTAAACTATATGTATCCTTACTTACTTTACTTTCTATTAATTTATCTAATTCTGGATTTAAATTAATATTTACTCTATTAAATTCTCTTTGTTGCATATTTTTTTGCTGTTGCATAATATTTTGCTGTCTGATAGCATCAGACATATTTATATTATTTGCTTGACGAGTTTCTCTATTAAATGTTGGCCTTTTCATTGTTGGTTGTTGTCCACTATACATTGATTTTGTATCTGATCTAAGTTGTAATTCTCTCTCATAATCATCAATTTCTCTTTTTTTCCTTTCTATCTCCTGTTGTAAAAATATAGACCTTTCTGATCTATGTGACATATTATCAAATTCATTTTGTCTTTTTCTTAACATTTCTAAATCTTGAGCATCTCTTGTAGCATTTATATGTTCCTCATTCAATCTATTATTAAATGAACTATTCTGCCTTACTTTATCAAGGGCTGAAGGATCAAAATTATTTAAATTACCCATCTGATTTAATATCATTCCAGGCCCAACTTGGGAAAAATGATGCTTAAACATACTTCCACCTATCATAAATATTAATAATAATTCTGGAGCTAATCTACTTTTTCCACTCATATATTTTTCATGTAGTTCACTAAATACATCATAAAAATCATCTTGATCTTTATGCATTTGATTTGCCCATCCATCTAATTTAAAATCAAACGGATTGTAAAACTTGTTACCAAGTTCTAATCCATAACATAAATTTATCATACAATTATTTAACCAACGTATACCATTATGTTTGTCCCGTATACTCCTATGAAGTTCATATTCATATTCCATCGCCTTTAAATCAGAATTCATATTGTATCTTTGTGATAATTGCACACCATGTTGTCCTAATTCTCCTAACTTACGTAACATGTTTAATTTTTTTAATTTAATATCCTCTTCAGATTCCTTATCAGAGTCTGAATTATTATCATATGTTTTTGTGTAATCATTATCAGTATCATTATAATTATTATCATTATTATTATTATCATGATAACTAGTATTACCTACATTATAACTATTTATATTGGGAATAACACCATCTACAGTATCTACATAATTATCTTTATTATCAATATTATTAGTATTATTTCCAAAATTAGGATATAATACTTTATTATCAATATCTATTAATTTTTCAGGATTTGCAAACATCTCACAGTGAATATTGGTATCTGTAACGTTTAAATTTTTTCTGTCTAATTCAATAGTATCTAATTTTACTTCAATATCATCAATTTTACACAAATCATTAATATTTATGTTATTACCTACTAAATTTGACTGTTTTTTTCCACTATCCTCCATTTAATAACTGATGGGTAGAAAGTATTTTTTATATTATTCACGCAAGATTCATAAAGGGTTTTGGATAATTTGACGCTAGATCAACTATCGAATCGAAATATTTATAATCACTCGCATCTCGAAAAATTTTACATCTACCTCCCTTTGCATCATAATTATATATTATCTGAAATAACATCACAAATATTGACACGATAACTATCCAAAATAACCAATAAAACACATATCGTGTCTTTCTGTTCTCTCTATAATCCGATCTATTAAAATATCTCTCCATAATATCTTAATAGACATATTTTTATCTGTTCATTACATTACCAACATATGCAAATGTTTCTTCTGTTTCTTTATCATCTATATATTGCATAGTTAACACAAATAATAATGCAACAATTACTGCAACATGCGGAGATCTATCGAAATTATGTATCATTAATAATGATAAAAATAATACTCTGAATATATTATTATTAAATAAATTTCTAATAAAATCAGGCAATTTAACACGTGATAAGGCTATCCCATATAATGCTACAAATAATGCCAAGAATGTAGCAACATAATCATTATCCAATATACTTAAATCAATTTGCATATTTATATAATTATATAATACATAAAAATTTTTAAGTACGATAATTTACTATATGCTAAATATATAGATAATTATATGATGTTCAGCTCTATCAGCGAAGCTTTCGATAATCCCATAAAAGAACAAATGAATAATTATAATCTTGGCAATGATAATTATCAATCCTTTATTAATACACAAGGAGATATAACAAATAAACATGATGTGTACCAAGGTACATCACTTAAATCATTAGAAAATATACAAAAAGAGGCCATGGATGAATTCGAAAATGATACTTTATATACTGACTCTTTTGATATGTCTGATACTATACAAAAACCACAACACTCACATCAATATTATATCACCAATTTCTTAAAAACCCTAAATGTTAATGATGATGCAAGTGATATGGAATCTCTATTCAGCTCTACTGATAGAGATTCAGAAATTATGAAACATATAAGATCATGTAATTATTGCAGAAATAGTATTACTAACAAAATAAATAATGATGCTAACACATATTATACAGAAAAACCTCCAGCAAAGAAAAAAAATAATTTTAGCATACTTAACAAAAAATTAGGATATGAATTTAGAGAAATTGTTATAATTATACTTGTAGGTATACTTGTTATTTTTATCTTAGATATGTTCTTCAGATTTAGCCAAAAAGTTTCAAATATTAGACCATGATATGTATATTCTCTCCCCAGATAATATTATAGTTTCCATATTTAATCTTATTAATCGCTTATTTATATATTTAATACAGTCAATATTATCGTACTCTTTCCCAAATATAACTAATGGTATATCATATATCATATCTGTTTTATTCTTTTTATTTAACTCTATTATATCCTTTAAACAATCCTCATAAACCTTCATATATACCTGCTCAATTTTCCTTTTATTCTCTTCCCGAACATTCCTTAAATTTTGAATATTATATGATATGTCATCCTCTTTTTTAATTTCTTTTGGATTATACAAAGAATACACATCCAATGGTCTGTTTTTAAATTTTATGTTTGGAAATAAATTGTCTATACTTATCTTATCCATATATAATAATTAAGTTTATAATATGCTAATAATTTATACAATATTTTTATTATGAGTATCAGCGATAACAATATATCAGATACGATTGCCGATGAATTATCTTCTATATGTGATGTATCTGTAAATATAAAAGATGATTTTGATTTACCTATTTATGTTGACAAAGTTGCACAAAAAATAGATATTACAAACAAAAATATTATGGTTTTGAGTGGAGGAGGAATAAAAGGAATAGCATATGTGGGTGTTATAAAGGCTATTGAAGAACTTAATGTTTTGCAAAATTTTAAAATTATTGCTGGAACTAGTGTTGGAGCTTTATTTGCTGCATTAATATCTCTCGGATATTCCGGTGATGAATTGGAAGAGTTTATGCTAAAATTTAATCTTAATAAACTTAAAATGGTCAATATATCCAATTTATTTGAAAATTATGGATTAGATGATGGAAATCGGCTCGTATATATGTTAAATAGACTTATATGCGCAAAGGGATATAGTAAAGATATCACTTTAGGTGAATTATATGAAAATACAGGAATAACATTGTATATTACTACTGTATGTGTTAATACAAGAGATGTTATATATATCAATCATAATGATTATCCACAGATAACTCTTACTGATGCTGTCAGAAGAAGTGTATCCATTCCAGGATATTATGTTCCTGTTATGTATGATGATAATATATATATTGATGGGGGATGTATAGACAATTTTCCTATCCAATTATTTAAAGATAAATTAGATAAAGTTTTAGGATTAAATATATCTGAAACATTTGATAAATGTGATAGTATTAATAATTTAGAATCATATTTTAGACTTATATATCAATGTTTTATGAAGGGGGTTACTATTAATTCTAAAAAAGGTTATGAGAAATATACTACTGATATTAATTTAGAATCTATAAATATCCTAAATTATGGTATTGATGTTGATACTAAAAAAGAATTAATTAATGCAGGATATAAAGCTATTATGGATAAATTTATGTGTGTGGATTCCTCCTAATTTCTAACATCTTCTGATATTTTTTATTGATATCTTCATCTTCATACTCAAGGGCTTTTGAACTATTAATTCCTATTTTACTAAATATTCCATACCCACCACATGATGGGTCTGTATTATACTCTCCCCTTTCTATATTATGATATTTTCCTATCTGATCTTCATGTTCTGCCATTTTTTCTTTTAATGTTTTTTTATAATCTTCTGATACCTCGTTGTGCCCATATACATATGATGCACCTCTTAATTTATTCACATCATCCTTTTTTAATCTTTTTCCTTTACTATTTTCAAAATTAATAGTGCCAAAATCCCTTGTATTACCTATATCATCAGTATATATGTCTTCATAGTTATCAATGTTACCGTATGTAACATTACTATCATAATCCCATGCATTTGGTACACCTACATATGGAGTCAATTCCAAATGTGTTTTGTTTTCTAATTCAAATGCTTCATTGAATTTTTGTAAAAATTGCGGATCATTATCATCAAATATTTTTTCATGTGATGACTCAATATCCTCCTGTTCTCTTTTAATAGCTATGTCTTTTATTCTTCTTTTAGTTTCTTTCTTATTTATAGCATCATTATAATATGGGTCTCTTGAGTATCCATGCTTTAAATCTAAATAATCAAATTGTTTATCATATATGGATTTAAATTGTTCTTTTTCTTCTTTACTTATATTTGTATAATCTTTTTGTGATTCCATAAAATTTAATGCCCTACTTTTTAAATCATTAAAATCTGATTCAGCTTGCATTGATACTTTAAAAATATTATCATATTCTTTTCTTGTTGATGGATTGTGTAAGATATTGTATGCATGTTGCACTAATTCAAACATCTCCTCATCACCAGTCGGTCTATCTGGATGATATAACATTACCAATTTTCGATATGCCCTTTTAATATCATTCTTTGTGCAATTATGTTCTAAATTTAGTACTGTGTATAGATCTACTGTACTCATTATGTAATAACCTATATGTAGATTTTTATATAATAATATTAGACGTATAAAATATGTTGTTTGTGTATATATATGGAGACTAGATATATTGCTTGTATGTTGTTACATGCTGTTGGAGATAGTATAGGATATAAAAATGGCGATTGGGAATTTTCTAAAAATTTGGATAAAGTTTATGAGTTTATTGATTTGGGAGGAATTAATCATTTATCATTATTGGGATGGTCAGTATCTGATGATACTATATTACATATGGAAGTAGCTAATGCTATGCTCGATAATTATGATAATATAGATATGCTATGCCAATCACTTGCCAAAAGATTTATATCATCTCTTGACAATTTTGAAAAAGAAGGATTGAAAAAAAGAAATCCGGGGAAAATAACTATTAAAAATTTTAAAAGACTACGAAATGGTTCCCCTTGGAATAAAATGCCATATAATAGAAAATATGGTGGCTCAGGTGCCGCGATGAGAAATTTGTGTATTGGACTTGTATTTAATAAATTAAAAGATAGGGATAAATTAATACAGACAGCTATAGAAACATCTAGGATTAGTCATAATTCTGCTGTTGGTATTATGGGAGGTATTACATCTGCATTGTTTACATCTTTAGCTATACAGGATATAGGTATTGAAAGATGGCCATTCATACTTATTGATATTATTAACAATAAAATTATTGATAATTACATTAAAGATAGTGGGCGAGATTATGAGGAATATAGTAAAGATTCTCATGACTTTATTAAAAAATGGCAAAGATATTTACTTAATAAATTTGATAAAGATGGGAATATTATTAAAACTAGAGCATCATTAAACCTTTATTTTAGAAGTGATTATTATTATGATAATTTTGGATTTAAGGATGGGGAGTATTTTCCTGGCTCCGGTGGTGATGATTCTGTTATTATAGCATATGATGCCCTTATTGATTCCGGAAAATCTTGGGAAAAATTAGTCTTTTATTCTATGTTGCATAAAGGTGATACTGATACAACTGGATGTATCGCTGCCGGATGGTATGGCGCTATGAAAGGGTTTAAAGATGTCCCTAAACAGATATTAGATCATGTAGAATTTAAAGAGGAACTCGTTAATATAGGAAAAAAGTTGTACAAATTTTATTGAATAATTATTTACAAATTTTATTGAATAATTATTTATAAATAATTATTTATAAAATTCCATTGAATAATCAGACAAGAATATGTGTGGCCATAGGGATTATATGTGATTATTAACAAATTTTACTAGATTATCGGATGTGCGTTCGTCTGCACTGTTAACTTGGAATGGTATTTCAGAACCATCATTTAAGTATAATATGACCATAGGGTAACCATCTACGCCTTTTTGTTTGCATGTTACCTCATCACCTCCTTCACACCTGATGGATGTTACTTTAACATTTTTTATATTTTTCCCAGCATATGCAACAAATTTTTCCCATTCAGGAAGGAACATTTTAGAATATCCGCACCACATAGCATAATATAGGACTATTTCGTGTGGAATGTCTTTTGTGTCTGACTTTGCATTATCAAATGTATCAATTTCTGTGCCTGTGTTAGAAGTTGATGTATTATGATTAAATAATATATATAGGAATACAAGAAATATAATCAATATAGTAATAATTATAATAGGTGTAAGATTAATATTGCCTAATCGTATGTTGAACATTTTATAATGTTATTTTAGAAAAAATATATAGGATTTTTAGGATGTAATATTTATATTTAATATTGTGTTATTTTTTTTCTATTAAATAATATATATAGAAAATGTCTTCATCTTTTGTTAAAGGAAAAACAGACCATTTAGGTGATTTTTTTGGTGACAATGACGAACGTCGTAGTCAAGGTTTAATTTTGTTTAAAATTGCAACTTATCCACCAAAAGATGCTACAATTATTACAGATCTTCAAAACAATAAATTTCAATTAGAAAATATTGCAAAAAATATAGGTGTATATCACAGAAAAAATAAAAATAGTGCATCATTTAAAATTTCAATGAAAAGTTTAAAAACAAAATATCCAACAGATATAATTTCAAACTATATAAAAGAAGATGGAACAGTTGATAATAGCAGTTTTATGGCTATCTTAAATGCAATTGGTAATAATATTTATTTTGGAGATAAATATTATAATGCATATACCACTAATAATATCCAATATCAAAATGTAACACTTGATTTTAATTTAAGTAAAATGTACCATAAAATTACTCAAAATCAAGCAGGTTTATTAGATGATATGACATTAAGAGATGTTGCTAATGCTGATGTTGCTGATGATCCTTTTGCTCAACCAAACATTGATAATTTATATGATGGTGCTAATCAATTTGTTGTACAAAATGGAAAATATGGAAAAACTGTTGGCCAAAATAATGATTTTCAAGAATGGGATTACAAACGCATGGGCACTTATTCTCCTATCGGGGAAAAAGAATGTTTCGGTACAAATCTTAAATTTGGTACTGGATCAGAATGTAGAGATGCTATTGAACAATGTTTAATTAATGGAGATGTATCACAATGTTTTGAAAAAATTAAAAATGCTAACGCAGTCGGTAAAATAGAAAAACTTCATCCTGTAAATGCTATGCAATTTTTAGAATTATTTGGATTTCAAGTAGGTAACCAAAACGGTAAAGTTATGAATGTAACAACTTGGTTAAACAAATTTGCAAAAAATAAATTAACAGCTAATCAAATTAAGCACTTAAGAGATAATAATATCCTTGACTTTTTCAAGCATTTAGTAGCTTATGTTAATTATCATAATATTGGCAATACCATACAAAATGTAGGCAAAAATTATGCACCAGCTGGTGCAAATAACGTAGGTTCAGATGATTTAGACAAATTAAAACTTAAAAAATATGTTAAACCAGATACCAATAATTCAGCATATGATGCAACAATCTTATCAAGAAATATGCCATTTAATGCATTATATACATCTAATCAATTCGGATCTTATAAAAATTTTGGAACTGTATTTGGAATGGTTGGTGGTGGAGAAAATAACTTTCGTGATGGAAGTATTATGCCATTTACAAATGGATCAATCGGAAGTATTACACAAGAAGGTGGTAATAGATATGTCATCAGAGCTCCAGCTCAAGGATTAAACAGATTTAATGGTGCTAAATTAGTTGAAAATATTATTAATGGTCAAATAGCATCACTTAGAGCAAAAAATAAATCTCTTGATAATGATAGTAAAAGAAAAATCACTGATTGGATCAGTAAATTAAAAACATATGAAGAAAAATTATTGAAATATATCCAAATTTTACAAAAAGCAAATCAAGTATATCTTAACGATAACAACAGAGAATCTGTAAATATTGATAAACTTGAAAATATCGTAGCAAATTATAAACATTTACAACAAAAACATCTTAATATATATCAAGTTATTACTGATATCTATGCTCAAATTGCTAAATTAAATGCATCAGATAATAACAACAATAACCAATATTCTGATCCAATGTTCAGACCTATTGAAATCTAATTTTAACAAAAAAAACAATATTTTATTAATATCTATTAAATAGATGTGGTTATGACCAACCTATTTAATTTATCCTATCATTACTAAATACAAGCCCACTTACACCATTAACTATCCTTAATATGTTATATACACTACAATATATCCTCAATTTTGCAGTATTATTAAAATTAATATCTGTATTAACTATAATCCTTAATTTTACATTATCTATCTTACTTAAATTAGCAGCACATGATGGCTGATGCTTTTCAGGATGTAAGGAAAAAGAGTATATGTTAACCCCTTCAGGTGGATTATGTGAATGATGTTGATATGGTTGTATATGGTTAAAATAATCAGAATCCCTAAGACTGAGTCTTTCTTGGCCATTAAATAATATAGTCTCCTGTTCAATAATATTTTTTCCCAATAATTTATTATCCTTATCCCTTACCAAAGAGTCTGTATAATTAAATATATCATTTACTCTTGCATTTTGTGCCAATGATAACTGTGTAACCCAGTATAACTCTTTACATGGTTGAGTAAATCCCATTTTAAATGACTGATTAATCCCATCTACCGTCTTTTCTCCATTATACAATATTTGCTCTATTAGATATTCATGACTAGATTGATAAAATTTAACTCTTTCATCATTATCTAAATATATATATTCTACCAACAAGAATGCATCTCGTATGATAAGATTACTAGTCCTTAAACTTCTGTTTCTATGACTCCTCTCAACTGAGTTTATCCTTGGCATCGCAGAAAATCCAGTTGAAAGTCCTCTTATTAAATATTTTGAATTAACTATATTATTATTTTCATCCCTTAATATATTACCAGAATTAGGATCTCTTGGATATAATATATCATCCTGCTGATCTTCTGTCTGAATATTATCAGGATTAGTTTCTGTTAATGATAAAAATCCCTTATCCGATAATCTCCATAAATATAACCTCCTATCAACTATGTCAAAATAAATAAATCTACCTAATGATACTTCCCCATCAACATTTTGCTCTATAAACTCAAAAGGTTCAAAGTTAACAAAATCATTATCTACATTTATATAATGTGTTGGTGTTATGATATGGCAGTTATTAAGGTCATTTAATTCAACATTTATTTTTATATGATTATAATCAAGACTTATTACTGGCAAAGCTAATCCCGGAAACCTATTAAACCAAAATCTTAATGGAATAAATAATTTATATGACTTTTTCCCATTTGTAAATTCTGTTAATTCCTTTACATCACCTAATATAGTATCCAAATTTTTGCTACATGGGATAGTTAAATCATGCCATATATTCATCCAATCACCATATTGCCTATCTATTAATTCTGATCCTATCTCTATCTCTACATTCTTTATTAATGCATATCCTATCCTCCTCACCCATGCAAATTTTGTTATCTGGTCTATCTCATTATTTTCATTTTTAAATTTTGGTATTTTGGGCAATACAGCAACCATATATATTTTTGAAATTAAATCACCACTCCTCGATAATACACAACTAACCCTTTTGCCAAAATCTGGCTTGTCAATAAATGGTTGTGGTATTACCTCTGTTGAAAAATTAGTGTGTCTCCTGTAAACCAATTTAAAAAATGTTATCTGTGGATTCTTTGTCAAAAATATGTCAGATATACCATATGCAACTATCTGGATTAACCCTCCACTCATATATTATACTATAATGATATAATTATAATATAAAATAAACATAAATAAAGAAAAGAAATACATGCCAATCAGCACATATATGAAATTATAAAAGTTAAGTAGAAAAGTAAATAGAAAATAGAAAATAGAAAAGTAAATAGAAAATAGATAATTATGAAATAGAACAGAAATTTAACAATTATTTTTTGCATTGAAATCACAATAGTTTCTTTCCCAATATGACAAAGAAACTGCATTATCATCAAATTTACCTGCATTATTAAGTGAAGTTGTTGGATCTACATAATTTCCGTTTATAAGATTATGTTCTAAAACATTATTAATTTTGGTAGTAAGTTGATTTTCGTTAATACATGGTGGGGCTTGCCCTTTGTTGTAATTAATTCTTTCCAAGATTGAATCATTATCCAACCAATCGTCATCACTATTACTATCATCGTTACTATAAATTTTATATCTTCGATCCATAACTACTTTTATAAGAAAATTATCAACATCATCATCATCATTACTATCACCATCATCATTACCGTCATCAACATCATCATCATTATCAACATCATCATCAACATCATCAATATCAACATCATCATCATCATTATCAACATCATCATCAACATCATCAACATCATCATCATTATCAACAATAACACCTTTTACAAAATCAACAACAGGATTTACATACTCTGGAACTACTGTGAATGTCAAGTTATTATTATAGACATCAGGTGATCTAGAAACCTTTTCTAACATTTCTTGGTACAACTTTTGTAGATCAATATCTTCATTGATAAATTTTGAAATTTCGTCGACATCTTTATCAAGATTTTTTGCTTCTTCTATGTCTTCTTTAACTTTTTTTATAGTTATTCCTTTTTTTTCTTTATCAGATAAAGGGGATATTGAAAGTTTAAGGTCGGGGTTTATTTTTTCTGGAACTTGTAGCATATGTTGTGCCTTTTTAAATTGTTTGAGAAGTTCTGTTTTAGTGATTATATTACCATTTTCATCAATCTCAAATGGTTCTATATATTTTCCATTATCATTACTGGTGTTAATTTTTTCTTCATTGGTATTATTACCTGTAATATAATTGCAAATTGCTGTAAACATCTTATTTACTTTTACAAGATTTTTTTATAATACATACCAAAAATAAAGGGCCTATTTAAGTCTCATATTTTCAATTTTTTTTAATATTGATATGCCACTCCAGCCATACCACTAATTACCCTTAATACTGAATATGATAGGCAATATATAGGTAATCGTATACTTTTGCCATTTTTAAGCTCTTGGATAGCATCATCACTAAATACAATATCAAATGTAATATAGTCCAATTTACTTAAATTGGCCGCTCCAGATGGCTGTGTATAGTTTTCAGGGACTAATGAGAAGCAATAATTATAGATACCTATTCCAGGGTTAGAACTATGCCTTTCATAAGGTACTATATCATTATAATATCTGGCATCCTTATACTGCTCTCTGGTCCTGTCATTAAACCTTATCCGTAAGCTTTTTATCAAATCACCATCACCAGTAGCAAAATTAGACCCGTAATTATGATACTTTCTCTCTTGATTCTCCATAGAACCATTTATAAAGTCTCTAAGCTGAGCCATCCAGAATATCTCTATAGTAGGAGATTTGAAATATATCCTAGTACTATATATCATATCATCATCCAGACTATCATATTTTACCTCTATATCACCATTATACTGTAACTTATCCATTAAATATTCATTGGTTGTTGTAACTATAGATTCCCTTTCATCATTCTCAATATATATGTATTCACATAACATATGAGACTGTAACTTTGTCATTTTAACAAACCGAGTAAAAGGATCATAGTAGCAAACATCATTAAATTTCCTTAATTTTACTTTTAATTTAACTTCAGTATGTTGTAAGGCAACAAGTGGCAATGATGCAGCGATTTTCCTGCAAAATGTAAATTGTAGTGGTATCATAAGTTTGCACCTTCTCTTCCTTTCTGTGTTAAAATCATACAATTCAGGAACATTACCTATTAACATATCATGCCCCCTTTCTTTTTCCTTGACTTGAACAAGTTGATGATACACATGCAACATTTCACCATACCATACATCTATTAACTGATCCCCCACATATAATTTTATAAAGTCAATAAGATAATACCCTATCTCTCTAATCCATGCAAAATTAGCATTTTGCCCTCCTTGTAAACTATTCTCAAGGACTATAATAAGTGCCTCTAATTCTTCTATCTGTGTCTCCCTATCTGACTTTTGTGTATTTAGATAATTAATCATATTTTGATTAGTTTCAGAAACAGAATCACCAATAAGTGAAGGAAAATCCTTAAAAAATGATGAATTAATAACAACATCAATCATATAAGAATAAACATCATCTTCATCAGCAAAACCATTATATTTAGTATCTATAGTAGTCAATATATTATATAATGATTCTGCTGTTATAAATCCAAATAATTCGTCATATTTAGCAATCTCCTCATCTGTTACAAATTTTTTATCAGGAAGCCATAAACTATTCCATAATCTAAATTTATTAGGATCAGCACTTAATGTGAAAGGATTAGGAGATACACTTATAAACTGCAAAAATATCTGCTTAACAGACAATATTACATCCATAGCATTATCATGTGGGTCTGTAGGATCATAATTAGGTGAATTTGGATCTTCAAATCCATTAGTTATCAATATAACAGGATCTATAGATGTATCATGGTTAATATGAAAATAAATATCATTTTGCAACTCTATCCTATCCCTTATAAAATGTAATTCTCTTAAAAATTGTGCAAAATAAAATTCAGGTTTAGGTACTACCAGATTTTTCATAGTCAATAAACCAAAATTAAGGTCATAATGGTCCAATTGTTGTAAAAATACTGTCAACTTATTTGCCAAATAATTATTAATATTAGGTATATTTGCTTGAAAATTATTCAATGTTGATTCAAAATAATACTCTATCTGAGTTGGATTATCCAAATCAACATTAAAATATGTTTCTGTAATATCTTCAAGATACATTAATAATTCGGCTCCTAATTCATCTTCATATATAGTCCTATTCAACAAATTATTATCATATAATGTATTATAATTTTCAACAACATTGCCCATAATTAAGTTCCATAAAGATGATGCTGCATCAGAAAAAAATAATGATTTTGTATTTATTCTAATATCACTTCTCATATTATAATCAAAGTTAGAATATGTTGTAAAAGTTGGAAGTTCATCTTCTGGCATATTAAAATAACCTAAAACAATCTCTAATATAGGTTTAATATCACCTATATAACTATCATAACCTAATAGCCCAAAATTATTCAAGACTCTCTGATATCTACGTATAACATACTGAGGAAGTATATAATTAATTCCATTTATTTCAAGAAATGCATTCTGCCTAATAATACTAGTCATCAATACATCACCATTAGGTCCAACTATATTACGAAAACTATTCATCGCATCAATAGATACAAAATCATCATCTATACATATCTTAGGTAATAGTTGAGATATAATACCATTTCTTTGTGATCTTAATATAGGCATAAGATTATCAATTATATTCTGAATATCATTTGCTCTATCATTATCCCCGTTATCAACAGCTTTTTGCTTTTCATCAATTAGAACCTTATTCATAGCCTCTGGTATATCCTGTGCAGATATAATAGGAATATAATTAAGAAAATATATATTGAAGAATCTATTTGGTATAGTACCATTGGGATCACCAGTAATAGCCTCAATACATATATCAGCATCACCTATATCAGTCCTTGCCCACAATTCCAATGTATTAAAATAATTTACAAATTTATTATCTCTATATGTTGCCCTATTATCAATATGAAAATTATTGACATATCCTTGAACAAGATCACTCATGGGATGATATAAATTATCTGGTTCATTAGGCAATTGATCAATAGTAAAATCATTACTAAAATTATCATTCAAGTTAGGATTATTACTTCCTAATAGAGATATATTTGTCCACCTAAGACCTGTATTGAAAGTTGACCCATTAACAGTAAATAATCTATAAAACATAAATTTAGAGTCATCTATTAAGGAATTATATACATTATTCAATAGTAGTATATTTTTTTGTAAATCAAACCTTATAGTATCGATAATTATATCTTTTATTCTTTGCACATCAAAATTTGAATTAATAATAGCTGTATCAGTATTAAGTGTGGCATTAAATATCTTATATGCATCAATATGTATATATGGTTCACCTCCATATACATTATTTACACCAGTCCGAAATACTGTATTACTAGATAATTGGGTTGTTCCTTGTGTAACATTATAATTAGCAGTATCAACATTAAAAATAAAAAATAAATTTTCATCATTAAATGATAAAGGGTCAAATACAGGAACTGATGCACCTGTTCCAAATTCAACAAATTTATCAAATAATAACCTTTGCAATGTGATAGCATTCGCTAAAGGCAATGGATCTGATAATGTATCAGCTAAATGTGAAACAAAGAATTTATATTCTATATTATATCTATCAAACTGAAATAAAGTGTCTAATACATCATCATAATATTTACTAACATCAGTTTCACTATTACCAGTTCTAGCTATCCATTGTTCAGGAGATAAAGGTCCGTCAAGTATATCCAACATTCCATCTATAGCACTAATCTCTCTGTTCAATTCAACTATCTCTTCATCAATTAATTCAATTACCTCTATATACTCATCTTCCCCAAATATAGTATTATTTGGTCTATTAGTTTCCCATATTATCCCATTATTCTTTAATAACTCTTTAACCTCTCCCACAGTTAAAAATCTATATACTATATTAATATCAGGAAGATATATAACTAAATATAATTTATGTAACAAATCCCCTAATCTTTTTATTTTAATTGTCGCCTCTTTACCAAAATCAATAGCATTTCGAAACTGTATATCATATTCTGCTCGAGAAAAATTAGTATGTCTCCTATATATTATTTTAAACATAGTTACTTGTGGTTCTCTTGTTAAAAAAACATCATTACTTCCTTTTGCAACTAATTGCAGTAAACCACCAGTCATATATTGTATTATATTAACTAATAAGTTATAAATTTATAAACTAATTACATATACATAATATGTATAAATTACACAGGATAGGTAAATGGTATAATACAGATTATAAGGAGCAAGTAGAAATGCTGATTAATCCATCTATAAGAACAAATAATTCAATATATGGAATAATAACACCTCATGCAGGTTATTCATATTCTGGAAAAGTTATAGGTGACACATATAGTCATATAAATTGGCAAAAATACAACAAAATATTATTATTATGTACATTACATAAATCAAATAGTATGTTAATATTACCAGAATTTAATAATATTATGGGAAAAATATCAGTTAATACCGATATCATACAAGATCTAAGTCAATATACAGATTATTTTGTTAAAAATGATTCTAAATTCACAGAAGAACATTCATTTGATCTACAACTACCATTCATATTAACATATGCAAAACCAGAAACAACAATTGTACCTATACTAGTAGGAAATTCACCATATATGGACAATATAGCTGATATACTAACAAATTATATTGATAATAATACTCTTATTATCGTCACATCAGATTTCACTCACGCTGGTCCCAGATATGGAAATAACATAGGCCCTTTTGACATAATTAAAAAAAAAGATGCAGAAGATATAACAGCGATAATAAATAACGATATGGACGGCTTTAAAGGTATAACTGTGTGTGGAAAACATGCTATAAGATTATTTATGATCCTTAGAAAAAAATTAAATAGAGATGATAGTGCAAAATTGGTATCTTATGATAATTCAGGTATTAATAAAGAAAATATAGTAACTTATGCAGGAATTATATTTACAGATAAAAAAGGTGGTAATTTGTACAATATATGGGAAATGGCTGATAAAAAACTAGAAAATATTCCCAGACAAACATTAATAATATTAGATAAGGTTACTAATAATATTGGCAGTAGTGATAGTGTAAATGATATGTACAGACAAATAAGAAAAAATATTATAATGGATAGTATTGATATCACTAAAAAAGGTATATTTATAACATTCGAGGAAGATTATAAATTACAAGGATGTATAGGCACTTTTTACCCATCTGCACAGAAGAGTAGCAAAAATATGATAGAATTGGCAATGTATTATACATTACAAACAGTATTTAATGATAACAGGTTTCCTAATAATTCTTTGAAGGATAAGAGTAATTACAAGGATTTATATAGTGGAAAAAGGTACAATTTCAAGATAACTCTTCTTGATAATAATTTTAAGATTGATAGTGATAATTTTTTTGATATATATATTCCTTGTAAACATGGTATAATATTAAGACTATCTGGAAGATCAGCTACATTTTTGCCCAATGTTATGTTGGAACAGAAATGGATTGATAACTGTGATTATATTACTGATAAAAAAAGATTTGAAAATAAAGTATTTGGTAGTTTAATAAGAAAAATGGGTCTTAAGAATGTTAATTGGAAGGATGGTGATTTATATTTATATGAAGGAACAGAAATAAATGAATCATAGTTAATATGCTAATTATGGTATATTTTTAATATTTTTCCATCAAGTTCATGGGCTATTATGTATTTTCCGTATGGAAATGTCCATTGTAGTCTATTTATCTTGCCTTCAAGTTCTTTAGAATAAATTGTAAATGTATTCAATTCTTCAATAGATTTGCAATTATCATATGATACATCACTTATAATCGGTGTATCATAGTTTAGTAGTTCAAGTAGATCATCATATGAAATGTTAGGATTGTTGTCGATACTATCAATAATATCTCTATATTGTTTATTTCCATATATTTGATTGACAATAAAAGCCATTATGGTTATATTGTTGATATGGTTATATTGTTGATATGGTTATATTGTTGATATGGTTATATTATGTGTTTGTAATATATCTTATTTCAATTTTATCCATAAGTGAATGCTAATCCAGCCATACCAGATATTATTCTTAATATATTAGTATTTCTTACATATATTTTCAGATTGATGGGATCTATAGTCCCATCATCTAATATTAATCCTTCATCAAATTCAACTTTAAGTGTAACTCTTGCTAATTGATTAAAATTAGCAGTACCAGATGGTTGACTTTCTTCAGGAAATAATGAAAAAGAGTACATATTAATCCCATCTGACGGAGATGCGTTATGATGTTGTAATGGTTGAGCATAATTAAAATAATTTCCATCTAACCTTGGTACTCGTATATAGCTATGGAAATCTATTTGTGAATATTTGATGGGATTACCTATATTATTATCTGTCAGACTGTAATTATCCCATCGTAATTTTGTGTAGCCATCAATATTTTCTGTATATTTTATTTTTTGTGCAACCCATATTATTTCCTTTACGGGATGATTGAAATTGTTAAGAACACATTGAAAATTTTGCTGGTTAATATCTTCTATCTCTAACACTTGAACTTGATCAATTAAATATTCATGACTTGATTGTGCAAAACGCTTCCTTTCATGACTATCTAAATATATATAATCTACAAACATTGATGCACTAATATCTATACCTGATTGCTCAGATAATTCACTTAAAAATAATCCTTCATCTATGTTGGGTATTTTAATTAATTTATTATTTTCCACATAACTAACTTCTTCAATCTTTCTGAATTTAACTTCAAACATAACATCATGATATTCAAGTGCAACTAGAGGTATAGCTAGTCCACTATATCGATTAAACCAGAATTGAAGTGGTATTTTAAGTTTATACTCTGGCTTTTTGTCTCTATTAAATCCTTTCAATATTTCAACATTTCCTATTAATTTATTATATGCATCTTGTGTGTCTCTATCACCACTTAATTCATACCATATATTTAACCAATCACCAAATTGCCTATCTATTTTTTGCCCTCCTATATTTAATTCAATATCATCAATTATTGCATGTCCTATTTTATCGACCCATGCAAATTTTATATTTTCATTTGAATTATCTTCAAGTAATAATCGTGTATCTCTTTCTATCTCAAAATAATATTTTTGTGTTTTGATAGATCTATCTATTCCTATAGTCATAGCTTTAAAAATAATATTTTTATCATCACCCCCTGTAAAATTTGAGATTATACTTTGCATACTTATCTCCTCATATAAAAATGGAGCTTCACTATCAGAAGATAATAGATTTAAAAAATTTTCAATAATCATCTGATTACCTTGTTCATTAAATGTATCATTTACTTCCTGTATTATTCTTTCTGATCCTGATGTATTTTGTGCTAGAAATATATCAAGAGCTCTTATATATGCACTTCTATTAATACTCATAAAATCAGTAACTTTAATATAATTATCTTGTGCCTCTTCTAATGCTAATTGGAGATCATTAGATGCATCGAACCTTTGTATATCTATTTCTGGTAATATAATTTCAAGATAAACATCTTTTATCACATCACCTATTTTTGGTATTATTATACTGCTTTTTTTGCCAAATCCTACTGGATCATTAAATGGAATATTTATTGATTCCATAGAAAAGTTAGTATGCCGTCTATAAATAGTTTTAAAAAAAGTAATTTCAGGGACACCTGTTAAATATAGATCTTGACTACCGTATGAGACTATCTGTGTTAATCCACCTGGCATTATTATTATATAACTATCAATAAAAAAAATGACTGTAAAAATACATACAATATGTATATATATCGTATATATACATATATTTGCTTATAAAAGTGTGATAAAGGCAAACATTATTATAAAAACAATGATAGCAATTAATATAATATGTGCAATATTATATTTAGGATTTTGGACAATAACTTCTGCTGTAGGTGCTGGTTCAGGTTCTGTATCTTTTTCTGATACATTTATTACAGTTACTGGATCAGTATAATAAGGATCCCAATAATTATAATATGGATACCCATAATAATATGGCCAATATCCATATCCATATCTACGTCCATATCTACGCCCATATCTACTTCCATGTCTATAACCACCTGATCGCCTACCACCACCTGATCGCCTACCACCACCTGATCGCCTACCACCACCTGATCGCCTACCACCACCTGATCGCCTGCCACCACCTGATCGCCTGCCACCACCTGATCGCCTACCACCACCTGATCGGCCACCTTTAAATAATTCTAATCTTGGAATATTACAACTTGAACAACTCATATATTAGCAAATGTTATATATAATATCAAGATAATAATTATGATAATGAATATATCAGTACTATTATAACTACCATTATAAAAATGTTCAGTATATTCTGTGTCAGGCACATATTTATGTGTATGATGATTAATATCTGATATAGAAAAATAATAATCAGGATAATAATGATTATTGTGATAGTATATTTTTTTGAAAAATCTGGTATTATATGGATTCTTTTTGTAATACTTGTTCATATATATATTATAATCATGGAAAAAATAGAAATCTAAAATAATATTATAAATGGCTAATATAAAAATTACGCATAAAAATAAGGAGTATGGTTTGATTGATATTAGTTATAAAAATATAAGATTGCCAGTAATAATGGATTGGAAAGATTATACAAAAATATATGATATGAATAAAATATGGAAATGTAATAAATATGGAAATATATATTGTACACATGTGATAGATGGTATGAATAAGGATGTTTATATGCATGATGTAATTATGCATATGAAGGATCTAGATGAAGGGAATATTGCGAATGATGCAAAAATATTACATATTAATAGATTGGGTATAGATAATAGAAGAGAAAATCTTATTTATGATACTAAAAAGAAATTAATAGGAAAAAATACAAAAAAGAAGAAAAGGACAGTAAAATTACCACCTGATAGTGGTATAGATGTGGATGATATCCCAACATATGTGTGGTATATGCGCCCAGATAGTTCACATGGGGATAGATTTGTTGTTAGTATAGGAGATATTAAATGGAAGACGACAAGTTCAAGAAGATATGATTTAAACTATAAATTAGATCTTGCAAAAGATTATTTAAAAAAATTAAAAGCAACTAGACCAGATTTATTTGATACTTATTCAATGAATGGTGATTACAACAAAAAAGGAAAATATCTTGTAAATTCATTTTATGATATAATTCATAAAGGTGGATATGATCATATCAAAAGATATGATCATAAAAATTATACTGAAAAACTTTTATATTAACTTATTGATCGAATATCTGTTGGTGATTGAAGAACTTCTGCTTCTAATGTTTTGATAGCTTCAGTACGTCCTATGGATCTCCTTTCTAAATGTGAATCCAGAGCATTATTATCTGTTAATAATTTAGCGGCCCGTTCAGCATGAATGTTAATATACATATTATTATATAATGGAAATTTTATAATTCCAACAAATAGGATAACTATATTAAACACAAAATATAATAAAAATAGTCGCTTTTTGAATATATAATACATATAATATGATAATAAGGTCCTAATTATAGATATTATAATTAGTTGTGTTTTGTCTCTGATAACACATAATTTTGTAAATATTGTCATAGGTGGCAATATTAAATGATATATGTAGAAATTATAATTTGTACATATATTATTCATATAGTATATAGGTAATGTATATAATAATTATACTAGCATCTAAATGACAATTCACTGGTATAAGCTATTCCGAAAGTACCAGAACTAGACTGAAATACTGTATTATCAACAACAACTCCTTGTGTAGGAGATCCATCACCTTTAATATTTACAGGTACTCCGATAGTAAATGATTCTCCATCAAATACATGTCCGCCACATATAGTTACATTTACATTAGAAGGTCCAGTAGCTCCTGTAGCAGCTATACCCAATAATTCATCAGTGCCATAATCATATGGTCTTATTGCGTTAGATCCTTGATCTATATCATACATTGTCAACATATCATCACCATTATATCCAGATAGTCCTATAGTAGATGTTAAATATATCAAACTATCACGACTAAAATCTTCTATAGCAGCTCTTGTTCCCCATGTAATAGCAAAAGGAGATCCTCCAGCAACTGTGCCATGGACAACTTTATCCATAGTATTTTCAATATATGTAGCAATAATATTAGTAGAATCTATAGCACTCATAAGTACTTCTCCTGACGGATTAGTTCCTGGAAGTTGTGTATTGGTTGTTTCAGCTGTTATAACTAGACCAGATACACTAAAAGTAGCATATCTTCCTATATTATTACCCAATGCAAATAATGTAGATGATATGAATACAGGATCAGTTACATTATTTGATCCTGTAAATGATACAGCAACGGAACTTCCAGCAGTAAATCCGGCACCAGTCCATCTGATAATAACAACTTCAGCTGAATTAGATCCATTTTCATATAATTTAAATGCCATATCAGTCGTATTTAATGCAACACCTCTTTCTCTTCCAGCAGATGATGTAAAAGTAGAAGTATATACACCAGTGAAATAACCTGTTTGTGTTATAGTAGTTCCTGCAACAGAGAAATGTTCCATATTTATAGCATCAGGTGCTCCTCCTATAGGTATTTCATGAAGTACGAATTCTGCACCATTATTTAATATAACAATATTAGCTCCAGATGCAGCACCTGTAATATTTGTAGTTGATACTTCTGTTCCAGAACCAGTAACAGTAGTTCCACTGACAGTATATACTCTTAAATATTGAGTACTTCCAGATGAACTATGATGTAAAAAATGAGTATTATCTAGTCTATATATTTTATTATCATTAGAACCTGTAGATGTATAATTAAATGTTGTTCCATATGTAGGAAAATCATCAGCTCCATTTATATCTATAACTCTAAATGATCTGGCTCCATTAGTACCATCTATACCCATTATGACTATTCTTGAATTTGATGAATCTAATAATATAGTACCTATGTCAAAGGTATTTGATAATTCAGTCCAATCCGGAATTAATGCTGTGCCTATCTTACTTATTCCCTGAACTACTGTTCCACTTGTTTCTGAACTCAAACTAACTCCTCTATCAGCAGATACAACTCTTCCTGTTTTAACAGGAATTGATATTGTCTGAGACCCAAAGTTACCACTATTACCTATTACCGGTGTTGCATTAGATATTATTCTCCATTGATTCTGTTCAGCGAAATATGCCCATATATAACCTTCCTTTGCTACAGATGGAAGAAATGTTGCTGTAGTTCCTGGAGGAAATGATTCTGTTGCATCTGATGGGTTTTCTATAGGAGTTCCTCCGGTATTTATAGTTATTCCATTGGTAACTCCATCTGTAGTTATACTCTTTACTAATATTTCTGCTCCATCTGTTGCACTTGATGGGAAAGTTAAAGTTACTGCACCACTTGAATCATCTACACCTACAGCTGATCCTTCAACTAAAGTTGCTGAAGCTGGACCAATTACATTTGCAAGTGAACTTATATTAGTATTGTATGTTACTATTTCCCAATCAGATACTGTTTGCCCATTATTTTCTTTTGCACTTATCAATACAGCCTTATCTTTTAATATAGTGTATATCGTCAATGCTGTTGTAGGTGTTTTTAAATCTAATGGATCATCTCCATTATTTTTAATTAAACAATACCATCCTACTTCAGCTATATGTTGTTGTATTGTTGCTGTATTGTTAATCGCTGGCATCGTAATATTTAATGTACCTCCAGTGTTATTTATAAAATAATATCTACTATATAATTTACTGTAATCTGTAGTTGGTGTTAGTGTAACATTTGCAGATAATGTATCATATATAGCTTGTCCTAATGATCCTTCATTTGTATGTATATCACCTCTATAATTAGCTGTCCAAAAACTCATTATATATAAGTTACACTATAAATTATATAATAATTATATAACTTATAATTTATGATACTAATATATCAGATGGGGAAAGTCGGATCAAAGAGTGTTTTTCATACACTAAAACCTCTTGTAAATGAACCTATTGTTCATTGCCATTATATTATGAATAATATCGGCAATTATAATAAAGCTACCGCTGATAATATTTTAAGCTATAATGGTAAGATTAAGATTATCACATTGATTAGAGATCCTATTACAAGGAATATATCAGCATATTACCATAATATGAAAAATATGATTAATAAGAATGATCCTTGTACTATTGATTACATATCTAATACATTTTATAAAAAATATAATCACGATTGCCCATTATTATGGCTTAATATAGAACTATATAAATTAACTGGAATTGATGTATATGATTATCCATTTGATAAAGAAAAAGGATATCAACATTATGAAAATGATAAATATCAAATATTATTAATTACATTGGAAAATCTAAATAAATGTTGGACAGAGATACTTAAATTTGCAAATATAGATACCAACAATAGGTTAATAAAACAAAATGCAGGTAATAGTAGAATACATTATGGGATACCATATAATACAGTCAAAAATCATATAATTAGTAATATGTCAAATGAATACGTCAATAAAATGAAAAATAGCAAATATTACCAACATTTCTACAAAAAAAATGAATAATTAATTTGTCCAATTTTAACTGGAATAGTTGTTAAAAAATTGATATTGCAACTACTAAAAATAATATGTATAATATAATACATACTATACATATTATCATATACATATTACCTAATCATCATGTCTAAAGTTCCAATATTCAAACCTCTTAAAGAATGTTTAATTGATGAATTAAAAAAAATAGAATATGATTCAAATTTATTAGATACTATTATCAGAAAAATACCTGATGATAGTATTTGCAACATATTTGAATATGCTGGTAAATATTTAGGTCGCATATTGTTGAAATGTACAGATGAAACTGTAAAATATATTATTGACAAACAATCAGATTTGGAGTATGTTTATGATAATGGTTGGAGACTTATACATTATGCATGTAGATTTTCTAATTTGGAGATAATAAGTTATTTAGTTGAAAAACAAGTCAATCTAGAAGCAGAAACCACAGATTTCAATTACAGACCGATTCATTTTGTATGTAAATGGCAATCATGTAAAACCATAAAATATATGATAGATCAAGATATTAGTTTGATATGTACTGGTATAACTGGTTGGCAGGGAATTCATTTTTTGTGTGCATTTTCAACCGATAGTCCATATAGTGATCTTATCAAATTTGAAACAGATGAATCATTACAAACATTACAAGGGAGGGAAAAATATTTTAATAACAATCCTATAAATAAGGATATTATAAAATATATTGTAGATAAAGGTGCTGATATAGAATCTGTTACTGGAAAAGGGAATAGACCTATCCATTTTATATGTAGGGATGACAGGAATTTATCTATAGATACATTAAAATTTATTGTTGATATAGGTATGGATATCAATGCAAAAGATGAATTTGGATTAACTCCTTTACATACCATATGTGCAAGCAATTGTGTAACTACGGAGTTAATTAACTTTTTTGCAGATATTGGAGCAGATTTTAATGTAAGCGATAGTGATGGGAATTATCCTGTTCATACGATATGTTCAAATAGATGTGTTACTCATGAAATATTGCAAATATTTATTAATGTAGGGCCAGATTTATCTGTTAAAAATAATTATGATGTAACTCCACTACATAACATATGTTATAATAAGTGCTTAGCAGTAGATATTGTTGATATGCTTGTTGATCATAATTATTCTAATTTTTCCAATATGGACAGATCTAATGTGCAACCAATATATGCTTTGTTTGTGCATTCTAAAGCAGATATAATAAAACATGCTATAACCAGAGGACTTCATAAATTAAGTGATATGAAACAAATAACTGACTGTATATACATTAATTTTAATCTTAATAATGATGAGAGAAAAGATATAATGGAAATGATTCAATAATTAATTTATTAATCTGTATATGCTACAGCTACAAGACCGTTATTAATTTTTAACACATTATGATTTATTCCAAATATATATACAAGTGTATTTTCATCGAAAATATCTATAGGAGGTAGATCATCAACAGCTGTTATATCACTAAACCATAAAGTAAGTATTATTCTTTCTATTCTTGACAGGTTTGCTGCACCTGACGGTTGATGTTCTTCTGGTTTTAAGGAAAAAGAGTACAGATTAATTCCATCTTTAGGTGTATTGGAGTGGTGTATGTATGGTTGCAAATTGCCGAAAAATTTGCCATCTCTTTTCCTAAATCTTTCCTCACTATTAAATTCAAGAAGTGCGAATTCTAGAGGGTTTTTTTCACCGGTTATCCATAATCCATAATTGGAGTATTGATTTACACATATATCATCAGAAAATAGTCTTGAATCATCTAAAAGATCAATAGGGAAACTTATGTCCCTTGCATTAATATCTGTTGAAAAATTTGTAATAATAATCCTATTATTAACAGTAACTGTAATAGTACCTGCTATTTTTGCGGTTATTCTGTAATTTCCTATAGAAAGTGAACTTAAATTTAACCATAATGATTGTGTTCTGCTACCATTCCTAACTATAATCTTATTATTGCTAGCTGTTTTAGTAGTTAGTGGAGGAATTTCTTCCCATACACCATTTTCAGGAGGGTTATCACCTTCTTTAACAATTATTCTATTTCCATATTGATCAACGACTATATTTCCATATTGATCTATAAGATATTCTGGGCCATTTAATAATATCATGCTGGCATTTAATAGGTCAAAAGATGCTCTTCTAATCTCATTATCCCAATTATCTGTATGGGTGTATGCTATAAATTTTCTATTTGATCTAAAAATACCATTTTTCATGGCCCATATTATCTCTTTAGTTGGATAATTAAAGTGCAACTGATACCTAGTTTTATGTTTGACAAGACTTTCTGCTCCTGTAAATAAGATCTGTTCTATAAGATAGTCATGATCCATATCAGTAAATCTTTTTCTCTCATTAATATCTAAATATACATAATCAGCAGCTATACTAGCTGATTGTATAGATATCTGATCAAATGCATTAAAATTGCTACTTGATACTGTTAAATTTGTTATATCATTGAAATCTGTAAGTATATATATTTCATGGTATCTTATAGCTACCATCGGTAATGCTAATCCATAAAATCTATTAAACCAAAATTGCAAAGGTATGGTAAGGGTATATTCTGGCTTTTCCATATTATTATATGCTGTCAGTTCAGGTGTATCGCCTATCATTTTAAGATACCCTCTAGATGTTCCATCTTTCCTTGCTAATTCGTACCAAATATCTAGCCACTCTCCATATTGGGTATCTATAATTTGTCCACCTATTTCTACTCTTATTCTATTGATTAGTGCATGACCTATCCTTCTTACCCAAGCAAATTTTGCATTTTCATTAGGAATTACAGGATTAAGTACAACTTGAAGATGTAATCTAGATAATAAATCACCTAACCTGTACATCTTAACTCTTGTCTGTTTATTAAATCCGGGATTGTCAAGAATATCTCTGTTAAATGTTTGTATAGAGAAATTTGTATGCCTTCTATAAACTGTTTTAAAAAATGTAACTTGTGGATTAGCAGTAAGATAAATATCTTCCGCCCCATATACATAAAGTTGTATAACACCACCTGCCATCTTATTTATATGATTGTAAAATAAAGAAAAATTGAGAAAATAATCTTCACATGCATGTATAATTTATACTTATTTATTTCACAGATGAATAATAATATTATTAAAATTAATGATGAATATTATAACCTTAGATATATTAAGAGTGTAAGCTTTTCCGAATATACCGAAACATCAATTGGTGCATCTATTTTGAACAAATTTAGTAATAGTAAAGGTTCGATTCAACATAAAATAAAATATGATAAATGCATATTAACTATAGCAAATACAGAAGCAATTGCCGGAGATATGAAGCGTTTCTGTAGAGATGTTAAAGTAGTTGTTACTTCTAGACAGAGCGATAAAGATAACAGGGTTGCTAAATTGCGAATTTTTTTCGATAATATTTGTGATACTATTGATTAAAAAATTGATTTTATAAATGAATGAAAATATAAGTAATCTGTACTTTATTTGAAAAATATAACAGAAAATTGGAACATATCAAAAATTAATCAAGATTATAAATCTGATACTATTGAATGTTTTATAAATAAAAATGGTCATTCTTTTAACCATATTCAATATGATATATATACATGGTACTTGATGTTATTCATAACTTTTGGTTTGGGATTAATAGCAATGATGTATGGAAATTTTGATAATTAGTTAATTTCAGTTTGTTTATCTGATATAATTTTGACTATTGAATCCAATTTTAGTTTTTTTGCTAAATCTAATGCTGTTAATTCGTCCCATAAATATTTACTTTTGTGATATAATTCTGCATTATTTTCTATTAATAATTTTACTGTATCTTCATCTCTTTTAATAATTGCTACATGTATAGCTTTTTCGCCTTCTCCATTAGATGCATTAATATCGATGTTTTCTTTTTTTAATAATAATTCAATTATATCTTTATGATTGCACATAATAGCACATTGTAAAATTGTGTGTCCCCATTCTATCAATGTACCATCATGGTCCTCTATAATCGGAACCGATATATTCACATCCTTATCTGGTAATAGTTTTACTAGTTTACGTAGATATTCCTCATTTATGTTACCACTATCATAACCAATTTGACAATATTCTTCAGCTATTAAATCTAAAACATTATTTTCTGATAATTTTGTGTAAAATGTATTATCAAATACTTTAGACATGATGATATTGTTTATTAACATTTTATTTATATATAAATTCTTTTAGTATTCTCTTAAAGAATATTTTAAGATAATATAATTATAAAATATTATATAATATCTTCTAAAGATGAACAAAATCGTTATTACTATATGCAAATTGGATCATGTGCTGGAAAATAATCGGATATTGTATAATACTAATAATCATGGTGATAGCCTAATAATTATTATGATATATTGAAATTATCCGATACATGCAATTGGATAGATAAATTTCATAAATTATACCATACTGTTAAAATTACTGGTTATGATATGATTTGGATTAAAGAAGCTTTTAATATAGGATCAAAAACATATAAATTTCTATCTATGTATATTGAAGAATTAAATGATTTATGTAATAAATATGAATTTCCAAAAGGTGAATGGTTTGTTAGAACAGATAAAGTGTCGCTAAAATATGGTATATACGGAATTGGACCATATAATAATCTTAAAAATATAATTGAATCTATAGTTACAACTACTTATAATCATATATGTTTTGATAATGATGAGTCAACAATGACGATATATATGTTGCCATGGAAAAAATTGTCAAAAGGTAAAAAAATCAGAATTTTTGTCAATAATAGCAGAATAACAGCAATATCAGAGCAACATTTGACAAAAATAGTAAAAATAAAGAAATAATAATATTTGGCCAATATAAACAAAATATTATATATTGTCTTGCTGATAATTCTATAAAAAATTGAAAATATAAATATAATTAAAGTATACTAAATACTATTTATATCCTAACTAATCAAAATGAAATTTTTAATATTAATTGCCATTATACTTTGTGTTGTTAATTGCAAGGATGATTCTAACAAATATACACATGGTTCCATAACTGGGAAATGTTTGAAAAAAAGTAGTAATAGAACCAAAAGAGTTTTATTTTCATTCTATTAATTATGAAAAATGCATCGCTCTAGAAACGAAAAGTGAATATTATTATAATATGGTTTTATTTGCTGATGGAGTTAAAGTTGATAATTGTGTAAATCAAACACAATGCAACTTAAAATGTAAAGTTGATTCCAGATATACACTATATCAGTATCAAATATTAAATATTTATTATGACAAAAGTATAACAGTGTATCAAGGATATAATACATATTGTGATGATAATAATAATAATATGTATATTTGGAATATTATGTTAATATCAAGCGATTTTTTGTATTAATTGTAGGAATTATAGTATGTTGTATATTTTGGGTAATAGACTTAATCAAAATAATATGTTGTTCTTAAAAAAAATAAATTATATATCCGAAAATAACACCAAAGAGCTTACAGAAAATCTTGTATAATGTATAATAAGATCAATTTATTTATTATTCATGCTATATTTATCGAACCATTACATCTGTCCTTAATAGATACTTATATCCATTACTCACAGCATTCCCCCTATGAAATTGTTGTGAATCAAAAAGTGCACCTCTTCCTGTTTTAGGTATTGCAGATAAACGTAATGTTCGCATATCATCAAATAAGAAGTCAGTCTCACCACCATTAAAGTTACTATTCAAAAATATATTCAAGGTAAATATACTCCGATTACCTTGTGAATCTTGGTTTATATTATCTTTATGTACCTCAAATCTACCACCTGGCTCATATTTAGAGAATCTAAAATGATCATTTAATCCTACTATTTGCATTCCATTATATATTTTTGGAATGTAATTGTATAATTTTCTATATAAATTATCAGCCCATTCCTTATTTATAAATATGGTTCTATAATAATTTGCATTTCCTCTATCTATATATTCTAACTTTTGTGATTCGGCCATTTTTATAACAGTATCACATTCTTCGCGTGATAATATATTATCTATAACAACCAAAAATTTTTCACTCATAGCTATAAACGATAATTATATAATTTACCCACAATATAAACATATTATTATATTAAGGTTTATTGATCATTAATTTATATTATGAATATTGTAGATATAGCAGATGTCTTAACTCTTGATAATGAAAATTACTCATCATATACATATAACGAAATATTTGATAATATAGCAGACACATTACTAAACAAATCTATACTATGTATTAACAGAACTAATTATAGGATATGTGAGATTGAATTTTATTTGTTATGCGATGATCATAATGATGTATATGTTCATGGTGATGAGCACCAAACATCTATATGTAAATGGTATTTCCACAGACATAATTCTGGAACGTATAAAAATGGAACGTTCAAAGGACTTGATTTAACATTTGGTTTTTCAAAAAGAAATAACTATTACGGTGGAATTTTAATAAGAAGCATTCAAAATTTAAAATCAAAAAAAATCACAGAAGGTCCATGTAATGTTGTTACACATGTATTGAAATTGTGCAATGTCAAGAATATATTGGAATTTATAAACAAAGAGCACAAATTACAGGAGAATACAGAAATCCCACTGTCTGCAAATAAAGATAACTCATTACTCAAAATAATTCCAAGTAATAAAAGAATGACTAACAATAATATATTTACAGCTCCTAGAGTAGGTTTAGGGTTTGACAATAGTGATGATAATAAACTAATATATATCATGAAAAATTATAGATACATCATACATCCAAATAAAATAATGAAAAATATATTTGGATTAATAGTTAAATTATATGCTGATGGTAAAGATACATCTGAAATATCAAAACAGACTCTTATCAAGAAGAAAAAGATAGATAAATATGCAGAACATTATGATAATTCACCTGAAACGGATATTAAGAAGATAACTAAAATAACTAAAAATAGGAATATGCCGATAGCCAAGCAGATAAATATTCAAAAATTATGCTATCAATTGTATAGATAGACTGGTATTAATGAAAAAATTGAATTTTATACTATATAAATTAATGTTAATATTATTAATTTATATTAGATGTCTAAACCGATCTGTTGTGGTTATAAAAGAGATAAAAAACTAAAATCAGATGTTAGATGCGCATTTCTCGCAAAGAATGGTAAATATTGCGGAAAGCATACATATTTTGCTGATTATACATGGAATGATATTACCGATCTATCATATTGTTTGAAACATAACAGATATTTTGTTGATAAATGTAATAAGTGTTTTATTCTTTATAACAGTGCTAAGCATAAAGAAAGTTATACCAAAAAAAATAAAAAGAGAAGTTTAGCAAGAAAAACATGTTTATGGTACCAGAAAGGTCCTGTAAAAGACCGTAGAGAGTTGTGCAAAAATAAAAATTGGAAAAAGTGTAACATTAAGGTTATTGATGGTACAGATTATTGCAAAAACCACCAGTATGTTGCAGAATATACAGATGAAATGAAACAAAAATATAATTTGTTTAACTGTAGCGATTGTGGAAGAGTAATGTGTATCAAAAATAATACATGTTCTGATTGCAGAAATCGTGGAGCTAAAAATAGATCTATTAGCAGAAAAAATAAAGTAATATGTAAGATAGATAAATGTACTTTTGCAGCTAGAAGTAATGGATTTTGTGGTAATCATCAAAGAGAATACAAAAAAAGGCAAATTGAAAAAGATAATACAAAAAAAGTATGTCCTAATTATGTGAGAGGTTGCAAAAATATTTTAGAATATACTTCTGAAAATTCAAGGTGTTATGATTGTAGGAAGTATGAAAGAGAGAATACTAACAAATATTTATACTATATTAAGCAAGCAAAAAAGAGGAAAATTGAATTTGATATAGATGAAGAATATATAAACACTATAACTTTGGAGCCATGTTTTTATTGTTCGGATATGGCTGATAGAAAATGGAACGGTTTGGATAGAATTGATAATAATGGTGCATATAGCAAAAAAAATGTTGTTCCATGTTGCCCAGATTGTAATAAGATGAAAAAAAATTATAATGTTAAAGACTTTTTAACCTATTGTGTTAAAATTCACAATAACTGGGGATGCGAAGACAAGTCTGATAAAGTACTAAGAAGATCATCGTATAAAATATATGCTACTGGGGCAAAAAAAAGAAATTATGAATTTTCCCTATCAAAACAAGAATTTAATAAAATATTATCAAATAAGTGCTATTATTGTGCCAATTTAATTAATATAGGTCAAATTGGTATTGATAGAATAGATTCAGATGGTCATTATACAATTGACAATTGTGTTGCATGCTGTAAGATATGTAATGTTATGAAAAGTGATTTTGATATAAACTACTTCAAAGATAAAATAGAAAAGATCAATATTCAAATCAAAGAAAAAGACATGATGAAAGGTATAAAATATAATATAAAAAAAATTGATACTGTAACTGAATAAGATATATAAGTATAGTATACAATTATTATATATATGCCCGAAAAATGCGTAGGTATTTTACCAGATATTACAAAAAAATGTAAATATCGTGTCATAGATGGTGAACAATATTGCAAATATCATATATACCAAGAGAGTATAGGTATAACTAGATCAAATATAAATGACTATAAAAAATGCCCTAGGTGTAAGAAATATCATAAAGGAACTCTAAATTCATGTATATCATGTGTTAATAGTTATAAAAAAAGAAACGAAAGTAAACAGAAAAA
>Ga0209692_10000981_pt1 | contig 45618 bp, 43 predicted proteins | sample tdDd472_FD_187129 | JGI IMG/M metagenome (GOLD analysis project Ga0209692, IMG submission 187129) | Marine sediment microbial communities from the Atlantic coast under amendment with organic carbon and nitrate - tdDd47.2 (SPAdes)... | ecosystem: Environmental > Aquatic > Marine > Coastal >...
CCTTACTTGTAGTTTCCATATAGGGTTACTCGTCTTCAGCAAGTAACCTTTAGCCTTTATTGATAAATGTACTCTGACCCCATTGATTCGAATGCCGTATAAAGAAAAGCCAAGCAGGCGCTTGGCTCATAATCACTGATGGCTTAACGCCTATTGAGGTTAGGGATTATTTTGTGGATGTCCCAAAATTTCCCGTTATTCATAATTAACAAAGTCACTAACAAGAAAACCTTTTACTCTTTTCGCTTTTTCAGCGTCAACTTTAAAGCATGGACTCTCTAAATAAAACCCCTTAAGCGAGTCATTAACACCAGAAAGGTCAACGCTATATGAATCACCAAAGTCTATTGATTTTAGTGAAACACCATATTTATTAAACCTCTCTATGCCCCACGGACAGAAAGCTTTTTCCCCATTGACATCAAGTAATAGCTCTGCGTAGTTATCAAGAACATATCCAGCTTCAGTTTTTTTTATAAACAATACAACTTCTTTTAGTATTCTAAACTCACCAGTCACTACATCAAACTTTTCAAAAGGATTTCTTCCATCATGGTCACAAGCTATAACATTAAAACTGTCATCACCAGAACGAAACTCCACATTTAACTCTCTATCAAGTAATGAGCATACTTCATTATTTTTTTCTGTAATTTTCACGAAATCTGCTACTTTGATATCAGTATCATTACTAGCTAGTAATGTATTGGTCTTGCAAGCAACTATAAAAACAATACTAATGAAAATATAAAATTTAAACATTTGATTCACACTACCTCCTATCCATTAAAACTAATGGGGTCAGAGTACATTGATATAATTAAATCACCAACAAATTCATAAATTCATTAACGGGCGTTTCGAGGAAGGCTTCTTCGTCGAGGCAGAGGTCGATGATTTCCTGGCCGTGTTTTCTGGGGAATCGTGTGTAGACGTTCTTTTTAAATTTGTCGATAAGCACTGGGATGCCTTCATCACGACGGAATCGGTGTCCAAGAGGATATTCAATTTCTATTTTGTCGGTTGAGCTTCCATCTTTAAAGAATATCTGGATGGCGTTGGTGATACTACGCTTTTCGGGGTTGTGATAATCTTCTGAATAGTTTTTGTCTTCCACCACGGTCATTTTTTCGCGTAATGCATCTATCCGTTCGTCGTTGGCAACGTCATCTTCATAATAGTCTGCAACTAAATCACCGAACAGTAAGCCACAGGCAACCATGTACTGTAAGCAATGATCTCTATCGGCTGGATTATGGAGTGATCCTTCTTTGGAGATAATCCGGATCGCCGATTCGTGCGTGGTGAGCTCGATTCGGTCAATATCTTCTATACGACCTTTCACATCATCATGTAATTGAATAGCAGCCTCAACCGCAGTTTGTGCATGAAATTCTGCGGGATACGAAATCTTAAACAGAATGTTTTCCATAACGTAGGAACCATAATCGCGTTGGAATTTAAATTCTTTACCGCCAAAGGACACATCATAGAAACCCCATCCTTTAGCCGTTAAAGCTCCCGGATAGCCCATTTCGCCAGTCATGGTGATCATGGCCAAACGTACAGCGCGGGATGTGGCGTCACCTGCCGCCCAGGATTTTCGCGATCCGGTATTCGGCGAATGTCGATAAGTGCGTAATGATTGGCCATCAACAAAGGCTTGCGACACTGCGTCAATGATGTCTTCTTTTTCGCCGCCCAGCATATGCGCGACAACCGCAGTGGAGGCAATTTTAACCAGAATGACATGGTCCAGGCCAACTCGATTGAAACTATTCTCCAGTGCCAGAACTCCCTGAATTTCATGGGCTTTGACCATGGCTTCCAGCACTTCTTTCATGGTTAACGGCGAGTAGCCTTCGGCAATTGCCTGCCGACTCAAAAAGTCTGCAACGGCTAAGATCGCGCCAAGATTATCCGATGGATGCCCCCACTCCGCCGCTAGCCAGGTGTCATTGAAATCCAGCCAACGCACCATACAACCAATATCAAATGCCGCCTTTATCGGGTCAAGTTCGAACTGCGTTCCCGGCACTCGCGCACCAAATGGAACAAGGGTTCCAGGAACGATGGGCCCAAGATGCTTAGTGCACTCCGGATAGCGAAGCGCTAAAAAACCACAGCCGAGAGTATCCATCAGACAAAAGCGCGCTGTCTCCATCGCCTCATCGCTAGCCACCACATAATCAGCAACATACTCGGCGATATCCACCAGTACCTGATCCGGTTGCTGGCGAATATTTGATTCAACATTGATGCTCATAGCTAATCCTTAATCCATGTATTGAAGATAATACCCTCATACTAACGCTGCCCAGAGTTGATGTCATGTGCTGAAACTAACGGTTTACTTAAATTCTTGAGACTTCCTTCCGCTGTAATTTTATCAGCCCAAAACCCGCACAAAATCCCACAAGAATTCCAATAACAACAAACTCCCATAAGCCAAGCGTTGCTCCGCTTATCAACCCTAAACACCCCGCTATAAGCATTTGTATGAAATAGCGTTTTACTTTCTTTAAAACGAGGAACTCCATAATGGTTGTCGCGGTTACTGCCTGGATTCCAATAAAAATGTAGGCGACACCCATTATCTCTATCAAAGCACGGATAGGCAGGAAGGGATCGTCTCCCGAGGCAATAAAGGTTACAGTGCCACTAGCTCGTAAGTCGTTATAAATAGAAAACAATATAGCCCCAAGAATAGGCGGTAGGTTGATACCCAATAGGTATCGGTAGAGTCGAAAGCGGTTCATCTGTCTAAGTAGGGTAGGTTCGTTATTATGAGTGTGCCCAGAGTACATGGTTCATGGATTTCAGTCTAGCCACAGACCAATAATCTCAGTTGACTATTGCTGCGCTTACTCTATGATTTCGAACTACCACAAAACACTACAGTTCCATTATGGCCAATTACCCTGACAGTTATTACGCGGCGACCCTTAACTCGCAATTAGAAACAAACCCGCTACCACAAAACCTTGAGGTTGAAACCTGCATCATTGGCGGCGGTTATGCGGGCTTGATGACAGCCTTGAGTTTAATTGAGCGCGGTCATACCAATATCGCAATTATCGAGAAGCATAAGATTGGCTGGGGTTGTTCAGGACGAAATGGTGGCTTTGTCTTTGGTGGCTATTCACTTGGCCCGAAAAAGCTCATCAAGCAAGTCGGTGAAGCCAAGGCCAAGGAGCTGTATGACCTGACGATCAGTGGCGTAAACCTGATCCGTGATCGCGTTCAGAAATACAACATCGACTGTGACCTTGTGGATAAGGGCGTGTTATGGGCCAACTGGTTTAAAGACCAGTCATTGTTGCTCGACGAACAAGCTTTCATGCACGACAAGATGGATGTTGACTGGCAGTACATTGAACCAGAAGTACTGCGCCAGCAGCTGAAGACTGACCGCTACCATGGCGCTTTGTTTGAACCGAATGCCATGCACTTCCATCCGCTTAATTATGCGCGCGGAATCGCTAAACAAATTCAATCACAGGGCGGCCAAGTTTTCGAAGACTGTCCAGTGCTGGATATCGATTACCAAAGTGCTACCAAGATTGTTAAAACCGTTAATGGGAATGTTAAAGCCAAGAATGTTGTTTTATCCGGCGGTGGTTATATTGGCGACTTGTGCAAACCGGTTGCCCGTTCGATTCTTCCGATTGCTACGTATGTCATGACCACAGAACCACTGGGTGATGAATTACAGAACTATATCAGTACGCAAGCAGCAGTCTACGACACCCGCTTCGCCTTTGATTATTATCGCCCGCTCAAAGACACTCGCCTTCTGTGGGGAGGACGTATCAACGCCAATACCAATAAACCCAAAGACCTCGACCATATTCTGCGTCGTGACCTGGCTAAAGTATTCCCCAAACTAAAAGACGTAAAAGTAGATTACAACTGGCAAGGCTGGATGGGCTATGCACGCCATCAGATGGCACAAATTGGCGAGCTAGCACCAGGCGTCTGGTTTGGTATTGGCTTTGGTGGACATGGTGTCGCACCAACCACCACAGCAGGCGAAATCCTCGCCGCCGCCATTACCAAACAAAATGAAACCTATAAAAACTTCCAGCCCTGGGGACTACCCTGGAACGGTGGCCCATTCGGCCCAATGGCAGCGCAGATGAGTTATTGGTGGTATGAACTGAAAGATTGGATGAAAGAAAAGACAGAATAACCATCATTTGTCATCCCGTGGTACCTCAAGATACTTCCTTCGGTCGCTAACACGGGAGCCAGCGACTTTTATTAAAAATATATATCGGGCGCACACACAGGTGCGCCCCTACCATCATATAATATAAAACCTTGAATTCGCTTAATGGCTCCAAAGCTATAATGGAACCAATAATCTTGTCATCCTGAATTTAATTCAGGCGACTGAAATGAATCCCTTTAGGGAATCTGCTCTTAGCTTTTGCAAGCAAACCTTGGGTTACGCCTATGGCTGGGTCTGCCCCTTTGGGTAAACCCAACCTATAAACACAAAGCTTTGTCATCCTGAATAGCGACCGAAGGAAGTGCCCGTGGTGCGACTGAAGGGAATCCCTTTAGGGAATCTGCTCTTAAGTCTTGTCATCCTGAACTGTGACCAACGGAAATACCTTTAGGTAATTCAGGATCTGCCTTTGCGCTTTTCTTATTAAAGTACAGAGTTTACTTTAGTCCTCTCCCTTGACCTCACCCTTGACAATAAATCCGGTATCGATACCAAACCAGAAAGCATCTTCATTTGCGTCATAATACATATGACGAATCGAACCGCCTTCTTTAATCACGGTGCTGCTGATAAATTTTTCAGCTGTGGTATCAAAGCCAACCATCTCATTTGGATAAGGTCCTGTCTGAGCAATCCAGATCACACCATCATCATCCAGCGCGGTACCGTAAGGTCGACTACCATCGCCTGCTGGCAAGATCCACTCTTCAAAGGCTTCCTCTTCTGGATTATATCGGCCTAAAAAGCCGCCCATGTAATCCACATACCAGACGTTGCCATCTTCAGTAATTTCCAAACGGCGCGGACGTGCATTGTCACGAGGAATATCCACCTCAGTCAAAGCCATATCGACTTTATCAACAAAAGCTAACTTATTGGTACCAAGCAAGACTGACCATACCCGATCTTGAGATGCAGTGTCATTGGCATCGGTTTTAATACCGTAAGGCCGTGAGCCATCTTTGCTCATGGTGACAAAACGTACATCACCCGACTCAACATCAAGATGACCAATAACATTTGAATGCTGCGCGGTAAACCAGATGTTCTCATCAGCATCAAACACTAACGTGTGAGGGTCTTTAACTGCATCAGGCATCGGAAATTGTTTGATGTCACCCGTCTCAGGATCGATACGACCAATATGACCATTACGATTACCCGCATACCAAACAAAACCACCACTATCCACAATCAAATTATGCGGATGACTACCTTCAGGCACCTCAAACTTCGTCATTTCACCCGACTCAGGATTCAATCGTGCAATATAATTATCCGCCTGCCCACAGAACCACACCATACCATCAGGCGCCACAAAAGGATCACGCGGTCGACCGCCCCACTCAACCTCATAAGCCGTCACCTCAAGTAAAGAAGGCAGCACATCAGACTCAGCCTTCTTCTCACTAGCCTGAACAGAAAAGGACAACAAACTAGATAGGAATAAAGAAGAAATTAGATACTTCACATAGGGACGTAACATAGAAAAACTCCTGTAGTTAGACACAGGATTTTAGTATAGGGGGAAGTTTAAGGAAGAGCAAAGAGGTGTGTCACTAGGCAAGACCTGCTTCTTGCACTCACAGTATTTAGAGAATACGAGCACAGAAATTACAGTTTACATTTAATAGCTTCCAAATTTAGATTGTATCAAACAGTTTTCTCAATCTTGCTTTAAGGTTTTCATAAACACCCGTAAGCTTCGCCTTTCCTAAGTCAGAAAGAACAGCAGTATGGGACATTGCGTCACGCATAGGCTTATATTCTTTCGCATCTCTAAACAAACCAGCTTGCTTATTAGGATCTCCTTTATCTATTGTGTTTGCTAGGACAGCCATATCTAAGTAGCTAAGATCATTTGGCTTTCTTCTTATTTCTATACTTATGTTACCTTTGTTTTTACTTTCTTCTTCTTGTTTTTTCCATTTTGTTATTGCTTGGGTAGCCTCTCTTGGTAGCTTTATATTTTTATGACTGATGAACTTTCTCAGTAAATTCTCTCCAATGAAGCATTCGGCATACGAGCTAAAATTATACTCTGCATCAGGCTCAAGTGAGTCGACCCATTTATCGATCACATGTCCTTCACGCTTACTCTTCCCTTTATAATCTTTAGCGACTTCGTTGAAGAGTTCTCTAGACTTACGGTTTCTTTTGGTAATTCTTTTGTTCTCTGGATCACCGGGCTTTCTATGTTTCAATCGCCACTTATCCCAGTCAGATGTTACCTTTGTAATTATTTCTTTCTTTATAATATCTAAATATTTTTGAAAAGATGAGTCATCTATCACTATTCCTTCCCGACTACTCGTAAACTTGTCATCAATACTTTCAAGTGAGTTTATATGTATCTGACCGTAAATGTAACTTTCGACAAGTCTGTTTGTGGGAATATGCTTTAGTATGTTTTTCTCCCTTAAACGTCCATTCACAAACAAGTCAACGCTTACATCTTCGTCTGCTGTAAGTATCTTTAAATTGCTAGGCTTTTCAACAGATGCGATAAAACCTTTAATTCTATTATTAATCCTAAGTTTAGTTTTTTCTTTTAACTTATTTAATTTCTTCTGTACGAAAGGATCCTTAATAGTGTTTATCTCCCACAAAAACTCTGTTTTATCTGCCAAAGGGTTTAGGTCATCAAGTGTTACTAGTTTAGTATTAATATAAATATTAAAATTCTTATCAAGAAGGGAAAACCTAAAGTATAATGCGATGACTTTCCGAAGATAATCAACTTTGTTTTTTACACCTTTTTTCACATCCTGAAAGTGTAGCATTGTGCCGTTCCCATGATTTCGAGCTTTCCCTTCGAAGACACTAATATCAGCCACTTCCAGCGGGTAGTCATTAGGTATTAAATCCTCTTTAATTGCTTTATCTAAACCTGAATTATCAATTACACCGCCAATATATTCATCGCTTTTATCTTTCCTTGAAATTACAGTAATCCGCTCAGCACATGAAAGCAAAGCTAGCTTCCCTATTCCTTTCCTGCCTATGAAAGGCCTTTTAAGCTTTGACTTACTACTATACTTTCTTTTGGAGTATCCAATTTTTAGGAACTTTTGTTGGAAATCATTTGAGTCCATCCCTATCCCATCATCTACTATTGTGAAACAATTATTCTTTCTATCAATAGTTATCCATACATTTCTTGCATCAGCATCCCAAGAATTTGAAATAGCCTCACCCAAAACAGTGATAAAACTTCTGTATAAATTACGGCCTAGATGGTTTAAAACACTTAATGAAATATTAAACGAAAATCCATTCGACATTAGGTTTACCTTTAAAATTATATTGATCTATAAAAGCTTTTTCCTATCACTTTTCCCAATATTACAGGGACAGCATTTCCTATCATTGTTCCTATTGTCCTTCTGGAAAAATCTTTCTTTGATTTAACAAATTTATAGTTCTTTGGAAAAGATTGAAGTATCGCCGCTTCTCTTAATGAAATCGCTCTATCTTGCTCTGGGTGTCCAAATCTGCCATTACCATACCCATAGCACTGTGTTGTCATAGTTGGGCTTGGCTCATCCCATAACATTCTTCCATAGACACTTTTGTATGACTTTCCTGAGTCTTTCTTATGACATTCAGATAACAACTCATCTGGCCAGTCAAGCCAAGAGCCACCCGGTTTTGAATGCTTTATTCTCTTTAGATTCAATGGACTAAGGCCCGACGCACTATGCAAAAAGTCTTTGCTATCAAACTGTCCAGCCTCTAACTTTGGTAATCTATCATTCCCGATTGCATCTTTAACCGTTTTATAATTACTTTCGTTCCTTGTAGGTTTTATTATTTTTACATCACCAAGTTTTGATGCCATTAATACATGCCGCCTCCTACTTTGAGGTAAACCATAATCAGGGCAATAAATTGTATCTGCCCAAACACTATAGCCTAGTGCTCTTAATGACTCTATAAAATCCCAATATACTTCGTGTCGGGTTACCTCAGGAACATTTTCCATTGTCACCAACTCAGGCTTTATGCCTTTAATCAATCGAGAGAACTCGTATAATAAAGGCCATTTTATATCACTTCTAACATCCCTACCCTGCGAGTACTTTGAAAATGGTTGGCATGGTGCGCATCCAGCAAGTAACTTAATATGGCTCTTAGGATAAAGTTTTTTTATTTCCTTAGAAGAAATATCCTTTACATCTTTATTTATAAAAACAGCACCTTTATTATTCTTCTCGTAAGGATATTTGCAATTTTCATCAATATCATAACCAGCAATCACTTTAACTTGTGACTTTAATAACCCATGTGTTAACCCGCCTGCTCCGCAAAACAAGTCGATCGCTGCTATTTTCTTCATAATTTAATCTACTTTATTTGCAATGTAATTTATTTAAATATCTAAATAAAGAAGTTTTTTAATGCATATTTGCATTGATTCTTATTTAAAAACAATCACCCGGTACTCTGACCCAACCCTCCATTAGCACTCGTGCGCTGCGGCTCATGATGACTTTTTTGGCGATCCAGTCGTTGCCTTGCTTTTCGGTTTCGGCGCCGACTTTAAGCGTGCCTGACGGATGTCCGAAAGTGACGCCTTGTCGATCGCCTCCGCCTGCGGCGAGGTTGACTAATGTGCCGGGGATGGTGGCTGCAGTGGCGATGGCGACGGCGGCTGTACCCATCATGGCGTGGTGAAGTTTGCCCATGGATAAGGCGCGAACGTTAAGGTCGATATCATAGGCTTTGATTTGTTTGCCGCTGGAGGATACATAATCCGCTGGCGGTGCTACGAAGGCGACTTTCGGCGTGTGCTGGCGATTGGCGGCTTCTTCGATGTCTTTGATTAGCCCCATCTTGACTGCGCCATGCGCGCGAATGAGTTCAAACATAAGCAAGGCTTTGCCATCGTTGTTGATCGCTTCCTGTAGCTCTGTGCCGTTGTAATTAACTTCGTTGGCGTTAAGGAAAATGGTTGGAATACCGGCATTAATCATGGTCGCCTTTAATGTGCCGATGCCGGGTACTTCTAAATCATCAACCAGATTGCCTGTTGGGAACATGGAGCCTTCGCCATCGGCGGGATCCATGAATTCAACTTTGACTTCTGCTGCTGGGAAAGTCACACCGTCCAATTCGAAATCACCGGTTTCCTGCACTTCGCCATTGGTGATTGGCACATGGGCAACAATGGTCTTTTCGATATTGGCCTGCCAGATACGAACCACGGCGACACCATTGTCTGGAATACGGCTTGAGTCAACCAGTCCGCTACTGATAGCGAACGAGCCAACCGCCGCGGTCAAGTTACCGCAGTTACCACTCCAGTCTACAAAAGGCTTGTCGATAGAGACCTGGCCGAAAAGATAATCCACATCGTGATCAGGCTTAGAGCTTTTCGACAGGATGACCGTCTTACTGGTGCTGGATGTTGCGCCGCCCATACCGTCGGTGTGCTTGCCGTATGGATCAGGACTGCCGACAACGCGTAGCAATAATTTATCACGTGCTTCACCCGGAACCTGTGCCGCTTCGGGTAAGTCAGTCAGCTTAAAGAATACACCTTTACTGGTTCCGCCACGCATGTAGGTGGCTGGGATTCTTACCTGAGGAGAATGGATCTGTGGAGGAAACTTGTTAGGCATCATTACACCTTCTTTTATTAATTTGGTAGGGGCGCACCTATGTGTGCGCCCGATTATTTTTTAAAGTCACTGGATTATGAAATACATCTCCCTAAAGGGATTTCCTTCGGTCACTGTATTTCACCAAAGGCCAGCTTCGCTGTTCAAAATCGTTCCTGACGATTTTGTCCGCGGTAAGCGACCGAAGGAAGTACCTTTAGGTACCACGGGGTGACAGAGCAAAGAGCAGATTACCTAAAGGGATTCCTTTCAGTCGCCTGAATCAAGTTCAGGCAGGCAATTCTCCAGGAATTGCCACTGCATTTCCCACATCCCTGTGGGTCAGATGACAAATATTACTTAGGCATTCCCACTCAGGAAATCTTGTGCGAATCGCTGCAATACACCACCAGCCTCATAGATAGAGACTTCTTCGGCGGTGTCGAGGCGGCACTTCACTGGGATTTCTACTCGCTCGCCATCTTTGCGGTGCATGATGACTTTGAGGTTTGCGCCTGGGCTAACTTGGCCTTCAACGTCGTAGGTTTCTGTGCCGTCGATGTTGTAGGTTTTGCGTGTTTCGCCGTTGGTGAATTCTAACGGTAATACGCCCATGCCGATTAAGTTGGTGCGGTGGATACGTTCAAAACCTTCAGCGACGATTACTTCAACACCTGCCAGACGAACACCTTTTGCGGCCCAGTCGCGTGATGAGCCTTGGCCATAGTCTGCACCGGCAATAATGATCAATGGTTGCTTGCGTTCCATGTAGGTTTCTATGGTTTCCCACATGCGCATTTCTTTGCCTTCTGGCTCAAGTCGCGCTAAGGAACCCTGTTTAACCGAACCATCTTCGTTGCGAACCATTTCGTTCAACAATTTCGGATTGGCGAATGTTGCACGTTGCGCGGTCAGGTGATCGCCGCGGTGTGTTGCATAAGAGTTGTAGTCTTCTTCCGGCAAGCCCATCTTGTCGAGGTAGGCTCCTGCTGCGCTCGACTTCTGAATCGCGTTGGATGGTGACAGGTGATCGGTTGTGATGTTGTCGCCTAACACCGCCAACGGACGCATGCCTTTCATGGTCCGCTCGCCTGCCAATGCGCCTTCCCAATAAGGAGGACGGCGAATGTAGGTGCTCTGCGGACGCCAGTCATAAAGAGGCGTACTTTTCTCGCCCATATCAACTTTGATATCGAACATCGGCTCATAAACTGCGCGGAACTGTTCTGGCTTAACGTGTTCTTTGATAATCGAATCAACTTCTTCATCACTTGGCCAGATGTCTTTTAGGGTGACTGGGTTACCATCTTTGTCGGTTCCCAAGACATCTTTTTCGATATCAAAACGAATAGTACCAGCGATGGCATAAGCCACTACTAATGGCGGTGATGCCAAGAAAGCCTGGTCAGCATGCGGATGAATACGACCATCGAAGTTACGGTTACCCGATAACACTGCTGTCGAATACAAATCACGCTCTTCGATTTCTTGTTTGATTTTCGGATCAAGCGCACCGCTCATGCCGTTACAGGAAGTACAGGCATAACCGACCACACCAAAACCAAGATTTTCAAGCTCTGGTAATAAGTTTGATTCTTCAAGATAAAGGGTTACCGCTTTTGAGCCAGGTGCCAATGATGTTTTAACCCAAGGTTTACGGGTTAAGCCTAATTTGTTGGCGTTACGTGCAATCAAACCGGCAGCAATCATATTGCGTGGGTTACTGGTATTGGTACAGCTAGTGATGGCAGCGATAATACAGGCGCCATCCGGCATTTTGCCTTCTTCGGTTTCGATATGTTTGGCGATACCTTTGCTGGCCAGATCTGAAGTTGAAACACGCGCATGAGGGTTCGAAGGGCCTGCAATGTTGCGACCCACTGAGGATAAATCAAAGGTCAATACACGCTCGTACTCAGCACCGGTTAAACCATCCGCCCATAAGCCAGTTTGTTTGGCGTAGGTTTCTACCAGTTTTACATTCTCATCATCACGACCCGTCAGTGTTAAATAATCAATGGTTTGCTGATCGATATAGAACATGGCGGCTGTTGCGCCAAACTCTGGAGTCATGTTGGAGATAGTGGCGCGGTCGCCTAAGGTTAAGTGCGAAGCACCTTCACCGAAAAACTCAAGGTATGAAGAAACGACTCGTTCGTTACGCAAGAATTCGGTAATCGCTAACACGATATCGGTACTGGTGATGCCCGGCTGTGGCTTGCCTTTTAATTCAACACCAATAATGTCCGGAAGACGCATGTAAGAGGCGCGACCCAGCATAACGCTTTCAGCTTCAAGACCACCGACACCGACTGCGATAACACCTAATGCATCAACCATTGGCGTGTGGCTGTCAGTACCGACTAAAGTATCAGGGAAAGCAACGCCATCGCGTGCTTGAACGACAGGCGACATACGCTCCAAATTGATCTGGTGCATGATGCCATTACCCGGTGGAACAACGTTGACGTTTTCAAATGCTGTTTTACACCAGTTAATAAAATGGAAACGGTCTTCGTTACGACGATCTTCAATGGCACGGTTTTTTTCGAAAGCATCTTTTTCGAAACCTGCGTGCTCAACCGCTAACGAGTGGTCAACGATCAACTGAGTCGGAACCACTGGATTAACTTTAGAAGGATCACCGCCCTTCTCCGCGATGGCATCGCGTAAACCCGCCAAATCCACAAACGCTGTTTGGCCCAGAATATCGTGGCACACAACGCGCGCAGGAAACCATGGAAAATCCAGATCACGTTTACGCTCAATCAGCTGCTTCAAGGAATCCGTCAACGACTCAGGATCGCAACGGCGCACCAGATTTTCAGCAAGGACTTTTGAGGTGTAAGGAAGTTTATCGTAAGCACCCGGTTGGATGGCATCGACCGCTTCACGCGTATCGAAGTAATCTAAGTTAGTGCCTTCAAGTTTCTTTCTGTAATTTGTGTTCATAAGTTTCCACACGATTGCGTTTGATGGATTTGGTTTTGTTGTGTTAAATCTATGCTGCACCCAAGGGCAGGCTTCGCTCGGATTCGCAGTGCTGGGTCTGCCCCTTGGGTGCATCGCCAGCCTACAAATTCGCTACTTATAGGTTGGGTTTACCCAAAGGGGCAGACCCAGCCTTGGCGTAACCCAACGTTTGCTTTAAAAGCGAAAAGCAGATTCTGAATCTAGTTCAGAATGACAAACCTGCGGGTTCTGTCGTAGCCTCGAAGGAGCAAAGCGTCTTCGAGGTCTTAAATCTCTACATGGTAGGGGCGCACCTGTGTGTGCGCCCGAAGTTTTTTAAAAGTCGCTGGCCCCCGCGGTCTCGCCGCGGAATGACAGCTATTTATAAAACATTTTAACGCTTGTCGATTGGAACGAACTTAGTATTCTCCGGCCCATTGTAGTTGGCACTTGGACGAATAATTTTGCCATCAACACGTTGCTCCATAACATGCGCTGACCAACCGGTGATGCGCGAGATTACGAAGATTGGTGTGAACATGGCTGTTGGGATGCCCATTTTGTTGTATGAAACGGCTGAGAACCAATCAAGGTTAGGGAACATTTTCTTTTCGTCCCACATGACTTGTTCCAAGCGTTCTGCAACGTCATACAATTTGGTGTCGCCCTGCTCTTCTGACAATTCTTTGGCAACTTTTTTGATCACTTCGTTACGTGGATCGGACACTGTATAAACTGGGTGGCCGAAACCGATAACGATTTCTTTACGCGCCAAACGTTCTTTAATGTCAGTTTCTGCTTGGTCGGCACTGTCGTAACGCATTTGGATATCAAGTGCTACTTCGTTGGCGCCACCGTGCTTTGGACCACGCAATGCGCCGATACCGCCACAGATCGCTGAGTACATGTCTGAACCTGTACCTGTGATCACTCGGCTGGTAAATGTTGATGCATTGAACTCGTGCTCTGCATACAGGTTCAATGAGATTTGCATGGCGCGCACCCATGAATCTGGGCATGGCTCGCCGTGTAACAAGTGTAGGAAGTGACCGGCAATTGACTCTTCGTCAGTTTCCAGATCAATGGCAACACCGTTGTGCGAGAAGTGGTACCAGTACAACAGCATGGATGGGAAAGAAGCTAACAAACGATCAGCAATATCTTTTGCTTCGTTCATCGGCTGGCTTTCGCGCTCTGGCAAAACGGTACCCAACATTGAACAGCCAGTACGCAATACATCCATTGGATGAGCGTTAGCTGGAATCAATTCCAATGCGTCTTGAACTAAAGCAGGAAGACCGCGAAGGGCTTTTAATTTGCGCTTATAGTTGGCAAGCTCTGCTTTGTTCGGCAACTTGCCATGAATCAATAGATGCGCAACTTCTTCAAACTCGCAGTTCTCTGCTAAATCTAAAATATCGTAGCCACGGTAATGCAAGTCATTACCGGTACGGCCTACGGTACACAATGCGGTATTTCCTGCCGCTACACCAGACAGTGCTACGGATTTTTTTGGTTTTGGTAAATCTGACATGGTTAACTCCTAGTCTGTTTTATTTCTTTTTGGCTTTTTCTTGCGCGAATAATTCATCGAGCTTTTGCTCGTATTCGTGGTAGCCAAGATAGTCGTATAATTCTTCACGCGTTTGCATGATATCAATCACATCGCGCTGATGTCCTTTCGCCATAACATCTTTGTAGAAAGTTTCCGCTCCTTTATTCATGGCACGGTATGCACCACAACAATATAAAACGATATCGACACCAACACCTGCTAGTTCGTCACAAGAGAACAAAGGTGTTGCGCCAAATTCAGTGATGTTGGCAAGGAATGGAGCTTTAACGTGCTTACGGAAGGTTGCATAATCTTCCAGTGAGCGCATCGCTTCCGGGAAAATCATATCAGCACCAGCTTCGATACAGGCATTGGCACGATCAATGGCAGATTGCATGCCTTCAACCGCTAATGCATCGGTACGCGCCATAATGACAAAGTTTTCATCGGTACGTGCGTCTACCGCTGACTTGATACGGTCAACCATTTCTTGTTGGCTGACGATTTCTTTATTAGGACGATGGCCACAACGCTTAGTTGCCACCTGATCTTCCATATGGAAACCGGCAGCGCCCGCTTTGATGAGGCCGCGCGTAGTACGAGCGATGTTGAATGCACCGCCGAAACCGGTATCGATATCGACCATTAATGGTAATGAACAGACGTCAGTGATACGACGAATATCAACCAGTAAATCTTCAGCGGTTGATATGCCCAAGTCTGGCATGCCTAATGAGTTGGCAGCAACACCACCACCTGATAAATAAATGGCTTTGTGACCAATTTTTTCAGCCATACGCGCGGTATAGGCTGTAATGGTTCCCATTAATTGTAGCGGATGGTTTTCTTCGACCGCTTTACGAAATTTTAAACCTGCACTCATAATATAAACCTTATTGTTGCTTGTGGTGCGTTACTATGCACCTTACTTTTTTACTCAAAGAGCAGATTCCCTAAAGGGATTCTCTCCGGTCGCCTGACTTTCGTTCAGGCAGGCAATTCTCCAGGAATTGCCACTGCATTTCCCACATCCTTGTGGGTCAGATGACATGCCTGAGGAACGGTGCGTCGCGACGCACCCTACACTTTTAACTTGCTAGCTTCACTTTCCAAACCGCCGGGCCGGTTTTATGCACAGACTCGCCTTCAGAATCCACAGCCACGGTCACTGGCATGTCCTTGACGTCAAATTCATAAACCGCTTCCATTCCCAATTCTGGGAAGGCGACGACTTCTGAATGTTTGATCGCTTTTGAAACCAGATAGGCTGCTCCGCCAACGGCCATTAGATACACCGACTTGTGTTTCTTGATGGCTTCGATGGCTTCATCACCGCGCTCTGCTTTGCCGATCATGCCAAGCAAGCCGGTTTTATCGAGCATCATATCAGTGAATTTATCCATGCGAGTTGCAGTTGTTGGGCCGGCTGGGCCTACCGCTTCATCGCCGACTGCATCCACTGGACCGACGTAGTAAATAAAGCGATTGGTGAAGTCGAGACCTTCCGGCAAGCCTTCGCCTGAATCGAGTAAATCTTTAATCTTTTTATGCGCTGCATCACGACCGGTGAGAATCTTGCCGTTTAGCAATAAAACCTGCCCCGGTTTCCAGCTAGCCACTTCTTCCGGCGTAATGTTGTTCATGTCTACGCGCTTGGCATCAGCAGCTGCTTCGTATTCCATGTCCGGCCAATCTTCGATTGATGGTGGAGTAAGAATAGCAGGCCCAGTGCCGTCTAATGTGAAATGAATATGACGAGTTGCCGCGCAGTTTGGAATCATCGCTACCGGCTTAGAGGCTGCGTGTGTTGGCCAATCTTTGATTTTGACATCAAGCACAGTGGTAACACCACCTAGGCCTTGTGCACCGATACCGAGCTTATTCACTGCTTCGTAGATCTCAATACGCAGTTCTTCAACGCGATTGCTTGGACCACGCTTCAATAGCTCCTGCATATCAATTGGATCCATCAAGGATTCTTTGGCCAATACCATGGCTTTTTCAGCAGTACCACCAACACCTATACCAAGCATACCCGGTGGACACCAGCCCGCGCCCATCTTAGGCACAGTCTCTACCACCCAGTCGACAATCGAATCACTTGGATTGAGCATGACAAATTTAGATTTGTTTTCAGAACCACCGCCTTTCGCAGCACAGGTCACTTCAACCTTGTCGCCTTTAACCATTTCGACGTGAACCACGGCTGGTGTATTGTCCTTGGAGTTAAGACGTTTACCCGCAGGATCCATCAATACCGAAGCACGCAAAGGATTATCAGGATTCAAGTAAGCACGACGAACACCTTCATCAACCATTTCCTGAATGGTCATACCGCCTTCAAAGCGCGCGTCCATCCCTACTTTGACGAAAGCGCAGGCAATACCGGTGTCCTGACACACGGGACGATGGCCCATGGCAGACATGCGTGAATTGACCAGGATCTGTTTCATGGCATCTTTCGCCGCAGGGCTTTCTTCTTTTTCGTAGGCTGCGGTTAACGCCTGGATAAAATCTTTTGGATGGTAATAGGAAATGTATTGAAAGGCATCAGCAACACTTGCAATAAAGTCTTCTGCTTTAATGGCAGCCATTAGTCTCTCCCGTGGACGGCTCAGAATGAGTAAATTTGTGCTTCGCTATACAAGAAGCAAACAAACCTCTAAAATCGGCAGAACATTATACAGGCTGGCAATGGCGTTTCCCAAATTTTGGACGCTAATTATTCAGATTTAGCCACCAAATTGACTCTTTTTTAAACTATCTGCATGAAAAACACACAGAACACAGCTCAATTTGTTGAATTTCCTTACCGAGACCCAGCAGCCCTACGCAACCTTTTCTCCTGGTTCGCTAACGAGCCGTGGGCCTTATTGCTGGATAGCGGCAAAACCACTCATCAGGCAGCCCGTTTTGATCTAATTTTAGCTCGACCACGAGCCACTATTCGCTTTAGCGATGGTAAAACTGAGGTTACCGGTCTTGATCTGAAACTGGGCCATACGCCTTTCGAAGACTTGCGCCAGTTTTATCAGGCTGGTCTTGATGATTACCTGCCATTACCTAAAGAACTATCGCGTCTGCCCTTTCACGGTGGCATCGCAGGCTACTGTAGCTATGACCTCGGTCGCTACGTCGAGAAAATCCCAAACATTGCTGAAAAAGATATCCAATTGCCGGAGATGGCCTTTGGTTTGTATGAGTGGGGCTTTATTAGCGACCACCAACAGCAAAAATGCTATCTGCTTAAGTTTTCCGATTACTGCGAAACTTATTGGGAAGATATCATTCGTGAGTTCGAAGGCTATTACGAGCAGGCTGAAAAAACGAGCTTTGAAGACTTTCAATTAGCCGACAACTGGCAATCCAATATGAGCCAGCAAAGCTACACTGACAAATTCCAGAAAGTGCATGATTATATTCATGCAGGTGATTGCTATCAGGCCAATCTAGCGCAACGTTTCAAAGCACCTTATCAAGGCCATCCCTGGAATGCTTATTTAAAACTGGCAGAACACAATCAAGCACCCTTCTCGGCTTATATGAACCTCGAGCAACAACAGATTCTTTCTGTGTCGCCAGAACGTTTCATTGAAGTTAAGAAACAAAAGCACAAAAGCCACGTCATCACGCAACCGATTAAAGGTACCCGTCCACGCTCAAAAGATCCGATTGAGGACGAACGCCTATCCGATGAATTGCAAAATAGCGCTAAAGATCGTGCGGAAAACTTGATGATTGTTGATTTGCTACGCAATGATATTGGCCGCAGTGCAGCGATTGGCTCAGTCAAGGTTACTAAACTGTTTGAGCTACAGACCTTTACTTCAGTGCATCACCTGGTCAGTACGATTGAAGCTGATTTGGCGCCAAACAAAGATGCCATTGAATTATTAAAGTACTGCTTCCCTGGAGGCTCGATTACTGGCGCACCAAAAGTTCGATCGATGCAAATCATTGAAGAACTGGAACCGCATCGTCGTAGTATCTATTGTGGCTCAGTGTTGTATTATGATTTTAGGGGCATGTTGGATTCGAATATCGCTATCCGCACATTAGTCACTGAAAATGATACCATTTACGCATGGGGTGGCGGCGGATTAGTTGCTGACTCCGAGGCGGATAATGAGTATCAGGAAACGCTGCATAAACTGAGTAAAATTTTACCCGTTCTTAAAGATGATTAAACTGATTGATATTGAAAAAGCTCTGGCCCGCGCAAACCAGATCACACCGAAAGAAACCACACTCAGACCGAGTGCGGTTCTAGTACCAATTGTTGAGCGTGAAGAAGGGTTACAATTATTGCTGACCCAAAGAACCTTTCACTTACGCCATCATGCGGGGCAAATCAGCTTTCCCGGCGGCAGCATGGATGACACGGATAAAGACTTAATCCATACCGCACTACGCGAAACTCATGAAGAAGTGGGTATTTCTGACAAGCTAATCGATGTTCTCGGTAAACTTCCATTACAACCTACAGTTTCAGGTTTTATGATTCAGCCCATAGTCGCGCAGGTACAGCACCATTATGAGATGCGCCTGTGTGAGGATGAAGTCGCCGACGCATTCGAGGTGCCGCTTGATTTTGTGTTAAATCCAGATAATCAAAATCACTTTTACAAAGAATACAATGGTCAGCGCTATTCGGTATATTCGATTCCGTATCAGGAGCGCAATATCTGGGGCGCAACCGCCAACATCATTGTCCAATTTTCGAAGCTTATCCACAGGCTCTAATCCCCCCCATTTTGCAATAACCTTCCCTTATAAAGCTTCTCTGGTCTGAGTAGCTAGCCATAGCAACTGCTACTTATAGCGAGTACAATCGGGGATATTAATTTTGATTAAATGATTGAGGTTTTACCTTGGCAATTAGCGTTTTTGACATGTTCAGTATTGGTATCGGCCCCTCCAGTTCTCATACCGTAGGACCGATGCGAGCAGCTCATCGTTTTATTGAATTTTTGACTGACAAAAATCTGTTAGCTTCGGTTGCCCGAGTCAAAGCCGAACTGTATGGCTCACTCGGTGCAACAGGTAAAGGTCACGGTTCTGATAAAGCGGTTATGATTGGTCTTGAAGGTCATCTTCCAGAAGACGTTGATCCCGACATTATTCCTGCCCGCCTGGAAACCATTCGTGGCGAGAAAAAAATTAAGCTGAACGGTGATTCCGAGATTAAGTTTAACGAAGATAAAGACTTAGTCATGCATCGTCGAAAATCATTACCACGACACTCCAACGGTATGATTTTTTTGGCCTTCGATAAAGACGGTAATGAGATTGCAAAGAAAACCTATTACTCAGTTGGTGGTGGTTTCGTAGTCAACGAAGATATCGACGCTGACACGCCAATCATGGAAGATGACACTAAAGTTAAGTACCCATTCACCAGTGCAGCTGAGCTTTTGCAAATCTGTAAAGATGAAGGGATTTGTATTTCTACTTTAATGCTGGAAAACGAAAAGTCCTGGCGTAGCGAGGAAGAAGTCAAAGCTAAATTACTTGAAATATGGCGTGTGATGGAAGACTGCATCAAGCGCGGATGTAATCGTGAAGGCATTTTACCTGGCGGCTTAAAAGTTAAACGTCGAGCTCCCGGTATTTATCGTAAGCTCAAATCTGACTCTAATGAAAATGATGTGTTACGTGCCATGGACTGGGTTGATCTATATGCGCTTGCAGTGAATGAAGAAAATGCAGCAGGTGGCCGAGTGGTAACGGCACCAACCAATGGTGCCGCAGGCATTATTCCTGCAGTACTGTTCTACTTTATGCGCTTCCATCAAAATGCTGATGAAAAAGCCGTTATTCGCTTTTTATTAACCGCTGGTGCAATTGGTATTTTATATAAATTAAACGCTTCGATTTCCGGTGCTGAAGTAGGTTGTCAGGGCGAAGTCGGCGTGGCCTGCTCAATGGCTGCCGGTGCGCTAACTGAAGTTATGGGCGGTAGCCCATTGCAGGTAGAAAATGCTGCTGAAATTGGCATGGAGCATAACCTTGGCTTAACCTGCGATCCGGTTGGTGGCCTGGTTCAGGTTCCCTGTATCGAACGTAACGCCATGGGATCTATCAAAGCCATTAATGCGGCTCGTTTAGCACTGCGCGGCGACGGCGAACACAAAGTATCACTCGATAAAGTCATTAAAACCATGTGGGATACCGGCATGGACATGCGCGACAAATACAAAGAAACAGCGCGTGGTGGTTTAGCAGTACATATTATTGAGTGTTAGTGGTTGAGCTATTTTCTACTTATACTGTTATTAAGTTAGCTCCACCTCCTAAGTAAACAATCAAAAGTGGTTTCGCTTCTCAGCGAGCCACTTCCTCTCTATAGGACAATCGTAAAACTAAAAATTCCTACAACTCCTTCACTTTCTTTACACAATCAGCTTGCTATACTGTTTTTATGGCACAACATCAGTTGAGGTCTTTATGGAAGAAACAGTTTTAATTACAGGTGGTACCGGCTTTATTGGTCGTAATTTGATTCCTTTACTACAGAAGGACAATTATAAAATTATTGTTCTTAGTAGAACGCCTTCTAAGTATCAAGACGACTTCTGTTTTAAGCATGTCCAGCTGGTGGGAGATCTTGCCGAAGTAAAAGATGCGAATATTGTCATTAATCTGGCTGGTGCGAATTTATCAGCCAAGCGCTGGACTGATAAATACAAACAGGAAATTGTTAACAGCCGATTAAATTTAACCAATAATTTGATCGACTGGATGTCAAATCTGGAGCATAAGCCACACACCCTAATTAGTGGTTCTGCTATCGGTTATTATGGCCCTCGCGGCAATGAAACGCTGGATGAAGATTCGACCTCAGGTAACGCTTCAGAATTCCAGGTTCGACTGTGTTCTCAATGGGAGGATGCGGCCTATCGTGCTGAAGGCCTTGGGGTTCGTGTATGCTGCATTCGCACGGGGGTTGTACTCGGTGACGAGGGTGCCCTGCAACAGATGCTTTTGCCTTTTAAACTTGGGTTGGGCGGTAAGCTGGGCTCTGGAAATCAATACTTTTCCTGGATTCATATTCTAGATCACGTCCGTGCTGTGCAGCATTTGATCGACAATGATAGCTTAACCGGCCCATTCAACCTAACCGCACCCACCCCTGTTACTAACAAAACCCTTACCAAGACATTAGGTAAAGTCCTCAGGCGCCCTACTTTTATGACGGTTCCCGGTTTTGCTTTGAAACTTGTTATGGGAGAAATGGCTCATATTCTATTAACTGGGCAAAGAGTGGTACCGCATAAACTTGAAGAGTCAGGTTTTAAATTCAAATACTCAGAATTAGAACAGGCTTTAAATCAAATATTGAAATAAAAAAAAGCCTCCGCATCATGCTGAGGCTTTTACTAGATTAAAATCACTTAGCCTGTTTAGCTTTTTCAACGATAGCTTTAACGTCTTCTCTTAGTTGGCGTGCATCAAAAACAATACCATCTTTAATGGTGTATTTTACACCGCCGACTCGTTGCGGAACATTATCAAGTCCCAAACGGTAATGGCCTGTGCCATAAAGAACCTTAAAGTTGGCGATCGGATTTTCATCAACGATTACCAGGTCGGCTAACTTGCCTGGACGTAACGAACCAATCTTATCATCCATACCCAAAGCTTCTGCTCCGTTCATTGTTGCAGACTGGATGACTTCGAGTGGATGAAAGCCGGCCTCTTGCAGCAATTCAAACTCTCGAATCAAACCAAAGCCAAAGATTTTGTAGATATAGCCTGTATCTGAACCTGTCGTAACACGACCACCATGATTCTTATAGTCATTCAAAAAACTCATCCAGATGCGATAATTTTCTTTCCAGTCGATTTCGTTTTGCGTAGTCCAATCGAAAAAGTAAGAGCCATGCGAATGACGGTTGGGTTCGAAGAATTCGAGTAGTTTCGGATGAGTATAATCATCATGCCACTCGGCCTCTCGCTCACGCATAACATCACGGCTGGCCTCGTAGATGGTCAATGTTGGATCGATGGTAAAGTCCAGCTCGATCAACTCATCACGAACAGCGTTCCAGCGTTCGCTACCCTTTTCGGCAGCCTGTTGCCATAAACGGCCAGCTTCGGTGAAGCGGTGTGATTCATCGTTGTAGTTATATTCGAGCGGATAATCCTGAATAGTCTTATCGGTGAACAGGGCTTCCGGCAAACCATACCAATGCTCCATTGAGGTTAAGCCGAGACGCGCTGAATCCAATGCATTAGTACCATACACATTCAGTTGTGCATGATGCATCATGGTGCCTAAACCCTGCTTAGTAGCTTCGTCCAATGCGGCTTCCATCATATCTTTGGGTAAACCAAAAAACTTAATCCCAGCAGCTCCTTCGTTAGCAACATGGCGAACCCATTTCCGAGCTTCTTTAGGGGTTGTAATCTCTTTGTCCCACCCCATGCCGAAACCAATGTAAGGCACGATTCGTGGCGCTGTGATCTTGTTCTGTTGACTGAGCTTTTGATGCTTCAACGTCCAATCAAGGCCATTGAAGCTGCCCGGTTCGCGTATCGTTGTTATGCCATGGGCTAACCATAACTTGAAAGGATACTCTGCAGGCAATCCATCAACGCTACCGGCAATGTGGGCATGCATATCAACAAAACCAGGCATTACATAATGGCCACTGATATCCATCACCTTGTCACTTGGTCCTGCTTTAGGACGTTTCGACTCATCAATCGCAACCCCTGGAGCTCCTACCGAGCGAATACTTTTGATGGTGTTACCTTCGATAATAATATCGACCGGACCGATTGGTGGTGCGCCCTCACCGTTGATGATAATGCCGCCCCGCAAGATGAGCCGATTAAAAGGACCTTCGCCTTCGCTACGTTCTGGTGCATCAAGAGTCTCTGCCATAGATGAGCAGCAGGTTAGAAATAGAAGTGTTGAGATGAAATATTTAATGCTGATATTCACACTGATACCTTTGCGGGTAATTCTACAAGTTATCAGCAAGATGCCCGAATCAGGCTTAAATATCAAGAAAGGAGGTGTAACTAAGTTTAAGCAGCTGAGGCTACTTCTTGTTAATCACGCCATTGGGGACATGTCCGCTGGCTATATGTTCTCTGGCACGCTCTATGTGTCCTTCCTGGTCATCGAAGAACACATCTGCACCAAATGCTTTTAAGAAGCGTGTTTTATCCATACCGCCCAGGAATAAGGCTTCATCAATACGAATGTCCCAGTAACGAAGCGTACGAATCACGCGTTCATGTGCAGGAGCTGAGCGAGCTGTCACCAATGCTGTGCGAATAGGGCAATCCTCGGTACCAAATTCTTTTTGCAGTTTGTGTAGCGCAGCCAGGAAGTTTTTGAATGGGCCGCCTTCGAGAGGTTTCTGCGCGGATGCTTTTTCATGCTTGGTAAACTCTTCCAGTCCACCGCTTTGAAAAATCTGCTCAGATTCATCGGAAAACAAGACCGCATCACCGTCAAACGCGAACTTAATAATATCACTCTCGTTACCGGCCTGTGTTGGTGCCACAATGGTAGCCGCCGCAATTCCAGCCTCTATTGCCTGAGTAACGTCAACAGGGTTGGTGGATAAAAACAGGTGAGCGCCGAAAGCTTCTGCATACAGATAGGGACTATTGCCGGATGTAAAAGCCGCACGGGTTATATGCAATCGATGATTTTCGATAGAGTTAAATACGCGAAGGCCAGTATCTGCGCTATTACGCGACAGCAGAATCACTTCAACTCGAGGCTTGTCCTTCGCGCCTTCGTTCAAGGCCAGAAGCTTGCGAACCAGGCCAAAAGCAGCGCCAGGCTTGAGTAGCTCATCCTCATGGTCGATTTGATATTGGGCGTAACTGTTAACGCCACTTTCCATGTAAATGCGATGGCTCTCTGCCAAGTCGAACAAGGCAGTTGACGAAATGGCAATGACTAATGTGTCTTTAAAATCCATCGGCATAACTATGATAATCCTGATAGTATTACTTGGGTAAAGTTACCAATCTTCGCAATCTTCTTCAAACTCACAGTCGTCTTCAATCGGTGGGCGGCCATCATAAATCAAGAACTCACGGCGTTGAAGGTAAGCATCACGCACTAATGAATATTCATCCAGAGCCTCTTCTAGCTGCTCTTCCAAAGGCAGTAAAGATGCACGCGTCTGCACCAAATCAAGCGCTCTTAAACTCCACTCAGTCTGAGTATCGTTCATTTCGTCATAAGGACTATATAAAGCCATTTTATCTACAGCAAAGCCTATCCCGTCACGTGCTGTTGAGGGCCCTAAAAAAGGAAGCATCAAGTAAGGGCCAGAATCAAAACCCCATGTAGCAAGGGTCTGACCAAAGTCTTCTTCTTCTTTGTCTAAACCCATTGCTGTGGCTGGATCAAGAAAACCTGCTATACCTAGAGTACTATTAATCAGGAAACGCCCCGTATCACGCCCTGCCTTACCGAATTTTGCTTGCAGGATGTCATTGATAATGGTTTCTATCTCACCTAAGTTGCTGAAAAAATTGGATATGCCTTTTTCAATAGGATCGGGCATGACAGCCTGATAGCCTTCAGCCGTGGGCTTCAGGATAGCTTTATCAATAGCGCGGTTAAACTCCCAGACACCTCTATTGTATTCTTCATAGGGATCTTTTGGGTTGCTTGAGTCGGTTGTTGCACAAGCTGATAAGGTTAAAACAGCTACAACCAATATCAATCGGTAAAACGTCATTATTGTAATCCTTTAGTATATCAATGGCGCAATGATAAAGGTTTCAGTGGTTTTGCGCCAGACCTGTTGTTAGGGTCTGTTGGCCTTTGCTCATGAGTTGACGCCCAGAATCACATCTCTTTGCAAGAGACTATCCAGCATCTGCTTGCCGCCCTCTATGAGCTGTTGCGGATTGGGAAACTGTGTTTCTTCAGCCAGCTGTTGCAAAGCCTGTTGCCCAGTAATTTGATGCTTCTGTTCCAAATGCTCTTGAAAAATCTGCAATAAGCGGTAAGTAAAGAGATTGGTTTCCATGAACTCAATCTTATGCTTACGGTCACGGCAAATAATCAGAAAACTTGGTTGCTCAGGTTTTTCTTCGGGAATATAAGCGCTGCCAATACGATGTACCGGGTATTCATAGGCGACAGCATTCGATAAAGGCGATATCACAATATTCTGCTCGAATAAATCACCATTCCTATCATGGGGAATCGACAAAATATCGTCTTTATTGGCTAATAGAGATACTTCCAGCCATTCCCAATGAGCAAGCTCCAACATAAATGGATAATCATCCTGCTCGGGCTGGCGATGGTCAGATAAATAGTTTAGAAATTCAGCTGAAATCTCTGCAAAATAAGGTGAGTGAGCGCGGTAATCGGTAAAAAAATCACGAATAATTCGGTGCCACTTATCATCGGGGGTTAGAGAGCGCAAAATAGGGAAACTGTTAGCGCAGAAATTTTGCACATTGTTATAAAACAAGTCCTGATAAACTTTCATACGCCTGGCTTCGATGCCTTCTGGAGCTTGAAACTTAGCAGGGTTACGAAGGTTTTTGGCAAATTCAAATTGAATCTGTTGAAATTTGGGTAGCTCCGAGCTTTTATTCATTGCGCATGAACCTCTAAGCTATGGCTGCCGGAGCTTGCTGATATTTGTCTTGTAAAGCTTTGATCTGCTCCACTTCTTTTAATAGTTGGCTCATTTTGGGAATATTAAAATCCCTCTCCAGTAAAGTCGGGAACACTCCAAACTGTTCATAAGCCATATCCAGAAAGCTCCAGACTTCTGGCTTTACGTCAGATCCATGCGTGTCAACTTTCAGATCATCCGCTTCATCGTAATGGCCCGCGATGTGGCCATAAGCGATGCGCTGTTTTGGTAGAGCTTTTAAAAACTGTTCAGCATCGTACTGATGGTTAATACTGTTTACGTAAATGTTATTAACATCTAACAGCAACTTGCAGTCAGCCTCTTCTAATACGGCTAACAAAAATTCCAGTTCCGACATTTCCTGGCCTGGTGCTGCATAATAGGATACGTTTTCCATGGCAATTTGCTGCCCGATAATATCCTGTACCTGCTTAATTCGATTCGCCACATAGTGAACCGCTTCTTCGGTAAAGGGAATTGGCATTAAGTCGTACATCTGCCCATCATCGCTACAGTAACTTAAATGTTCGCTGTAGCACTGAATGTCATAGGTTTTAATGAAATCGGCAACCTGTTTGACGAAATCGATATCCAGTGGCGTGGGGCCACCGATCGACAATGATAATCCATGGATAACAAAAGGGAATCTGTCAGCGTAGCGCTTAAACTGTTCTTTTAAACGACCGCCATAGGGAATCCAATTTTCAGGAGCAACTTCCATAAAATCAACATCAGATTGATCCAGGGCGTCATATTCATTCAGAAAATCTCGACGAAGCCCTAAGCCTGCACCTGTAATGATCTTTTGCTGCTTCACATTCGCTCCCAGAAAAATAATCAGTAGAAAGGAAAAGTGGCGACAATGCGCCACTTTAATTGAGTTGGCTCAAGTGATTAGCTAGCGCCACCACATTTGCCTTCTTTGGCTTTCTCGGCTTTATCTTCACCACATTTGCCTTCGCCGCACTTGCCCTCACCGCATTTGCCTTCTTCGGCTTTCTCGGCTTTTTCTTCACCACATTTGCCTTCGCCGCACTTGCCTTCACCACATTTGCCTTCTTCGGCTTTCTCGGCTTTTTCTTCACCACACTTGCCTTCACCACACTTGCCTTCACCATCTTTACCATGGCTATCAAACATTGAAAGGTTATAACCTGATTGCAGGTCATTCAGGGTGAATGGGTTCTCGCCAGCACTAGCGGTACCAACCGCTGCAGAAGCAGCTAAAGAAGCAGAGACTACAAGTGCTAACTTGGTTTTATCTTTATTTAACATATGACATAACTCCTAACGTGTTGTTTAACTTGTTGTTTGAAAATCTTTGAATATTGAATATTCAGGCAATTAGATTACCTTATTCGCTATTTGTTACATAAAAATAATAGCTTAACAACTAATTTCCACTATTCCCTGTGAAAGTCACGTCAAAACAAGAAGGGATTCAACTTAATTCACAGTTTGATTAATCTCAATGTGAAACTGTTCACCAGGCACCAGCTGATCCAACAGCGGAGTTCTACCATATCGGTCACCAGTGCCAGGTTGGGCCACTCCCTCTACTGACAAACGAATTTCGACTATGATTTGATGGGCCTGCCACAAATCAACGTCTGGCAGCATGACATCATTGGGGGTAACTAAGACACCATTAACCAGCTCGGATAAGGCTACCGAACGAACCGCAACAGGTGGGCCGCCAGCAGAAGAACGCACAATAACGAAGGCTTTGCTGAATTTTTCTAAAGGGAGCTGCGATAAATTATCAACAAACACTCGAATGTTATTGGTCTGCTGTAATTTGAGCTGATGCTCGGCACGTGCAATTTGCTCCTCCATCAATCGAGCAGATTGACTACCAGGCTCTCGACTATCTAAAAGACGTTGCCAATAATCAATAGCCGCTTGATAGTTCTGTTGCTTAAACTGATTCACACCTTGCATTAATAAAGCACCATCATGCTTGGGGTGCTTCATCAATACTAGATTAATATGGCGCTCTGCTGCTTGATATCCGGCATGAAGTTCGGCCTCAAGAAAATATTGAGCGACCTGTAAACGATTGGAGTCCGTCGGTTCAAGACTGATAGCTCGTACAAAAGCTTGGTCAGCTTCTTCAACCTCGCCAAATCTTAAAAAGATTTGTCCAAGCTGCAACCATTTCTCTTTATTTTCAGGATCCAGCTCGCTGCGCAAGCGTAACTCGGTTAAGAACTCAAGCGCGGTAATTTCTTTTTCCTGAGCTTTTCCAGCTAGTTCAACGATCGAAAGCTGGGCAAAGGATTGATGCTTGTCGGTTAGCTGTCTAAGGTCCGCATGAGCGCCAAGCTTGAAATAGATGAACAAGCTCAAACAGCCACTTACCAACAACATGCTGACATAAAGTAGCTTCCTATTTGAACCTTTGAAGACCCCATTAAATAACCAAGCAGCCCAGGTCAGCACAATCAAGGCCAGTACAATCCAAGCAATCATCAGTTATTCACCCTTCTCATTTGAATGAGTGTCATTCATTTTAACATCGCCCGTTTCGGGATCGATTGTGCGACGGCCTACTCTTATTACAACAACCACCAGGATTATCAAGAAAATGATCAATGGTGAAAACCAAAGAATATAGTTGGCCGGTTGGACTGGAGGATCGTATAACACAAAATCGCCATAACGCTCTTGCATATAGTTTAAAATTTGCCCTTTGGTTTCACCGGCTTTCACTTTCTGCTGAACAATGAAACGCAAGTCCCTCGATAGGGACGCATCCGAGTCAGCAATGGTCTGGTTCTGACATTTAGGGCAACGAAGCTCGCTGATGATTTCATAATACAGCTGTTCTTGTTCTTCATTATCGAAGTCATACGTTTCGATAACCGCCTCAGCAAGCTGGGCGGATAATAAGAGACTAATGGCCAATAGAAATTTCTTCATTGAGTTGCCTCCACATCGACTAATGATGGATCAAGCTCTTTCACTTTCGGCAAAATAACCGTGTTCCATACACGTTCGTCAATAACACCAACGTAGCGATGATGAATGACTCCATCACCATCAACAATAAAGGTTTCAGGAGCACCATAAACTCCAAGGTCAATACCAAGAGTTCCATCTTCATCAGCGATTGAGAATAAGTAGGGATCACCGCCTTTATTGAGGTATTCTAAAGCATCAACTCGCACATCTTTGTAATTTAGTCCAATAATAGGAATCGGGTACTGATTGGCGAATTTAACTAAGTAAGGATGCTCCACATGGCATGATACACACCAGGTTGCCCAGACATTGAGCAAGAAAGGCTTTTTCGGCAGGTCTTGATGAGTGAAAGCTTCTTCAGGATTATGCAAATTACTTAAATTAAATTCTGGCACTTGCTTGCCAATACGTTGCGACGGCAACTCGGTGGGATCGCTGCCTAAAGAAAACCAGAAAACAACAACCAAAGCGGTGAAAATAACGATCGGGATCGAAGTAATCAATATTTTTTTATTGGCCATTGGAAACAGCCTCCTCAGAAACCTTTTTCTTAAACTTCTTTTCACGATAACGCTTATCGGTCATCGCTAAAATACCACCCAATGCCATGAAGATGGCACCTAACCAAATCCAACGAACAAACGGTTTATAGTAAACACGAATCGCCCAGGCTCCATTATTAAGCGGCTCACCCATGGCAATATATACATCTCGGAACAGGCCTGGATCAATGGCAGCTTCAGTCATGACCATTTGCGACGCATTATAACGACGTTTTTCAGGTTTCAATTCCGCAATAAAATCTCCCGAATTTGATACCTCAAAGATCGCTTTTGAAGAAATATAGTTAGGCCCCTGAATATTTTGGAAGTCTTTAAAATAAACCGAAACCTCTTCTACTTCGACGGTTTCACCCATCTCGATACGAATATCTTTTTCGATGCTGTAATAGGACGTCAGCACAACTCCCAAGGTTGTAACTGCCACACCAATATGTGCTAAAACCATGCCCCAATAACTACGACTGATTTTACGCATACCCGCCCAGCGAGTTTTGCCTTTAGCTGATTGCAGCTGAATATATTTTATCGTGCCAGCGATAACCCATAAGCCTAAAATGGTTCCGAGAAGCGCCATTGGCTCTAGTGATTCGAAGGTGAAGCCATTCAAACCAAAAGTTAGGAGCAAGGCCAACACAACGCAGCTGACAAACCACCAGATGTATTTCTTAAGCAGCATCGGCAAGTCATCTTTTTTCCAATTAATCTGCTGGCCCAACGGCATCAAAAGCAAAATAGGAATAAAGAACACCGAGAACATCAGATTGAAATAAGGAGGTCCCACCGATGACTTACCATCGGTGAAGGCTTCAACCATCAAAGGATGCAAAGTTCCGACCAAAACAACGAAGGTTGATACCGCCAATAACGCATTATTAAACAATATGGCAATTTCTCTGGAAACAAGCGTGTAGTTTGATTTTGAGCGTACCTTGCTTGATTGAATGGCATACAGTATTAATGAGGCGCCCACTACAATCGCTAGAAACACCAGAATAAACTTACCCCGAACCGGGTCATTAGCAAAGGCATGCACAGAGGTAAGCACACCAGAACGAACCAAAAAGGTTCCTAGCAAACTTAAAGAAAACGTTAAAATGGCCAGCAACACAGTCCAGGACTTGAATGCTCCACGTTTTTCCGTCGCTGCCAAGGAATGAATCAATGCAGTCCCGGCCAGCCATGGTAAGAAAGATGCATTTTCAACCGGGTCCCAGAACCACCAGCCACCCCAGCCTAGCTCATAATAGGCCCACCAGCTACCCAGTGCGATACCTAGCGTCATAAAAATCCAGGCTACTGTGGTCCATGGGCGTGACCACTTAGCCCACTGATGATCTAACTCACCTTGCAATAAACCGGCGATAGCAAATGCAAACACCACCGAAAAGCCCACATAACCCATATAAAGCATAGGCGGATGAACGATCAGACCAAAGTCCTGCAGTAGAGGGTTTAAGTCAGCGCCATCAATTGGAATAAAGGGTAAAGTCCGCTCGAAAGGATTTGAGGTGAATAAGGTAAAGGAAATAAAGCCAACTGCAATCAATCCCATAACGCCAAGAACTCGTGCAGTCATTTCAGCAGGTAAGGATTTACTGAAGCTGGATACCGCAAAAATCCAACCGGTAAGAATCAGAACCCAAAGCAATAGGGAGCCTTCATGCGATCCCCATACTGCAGAAATACGGTAATAAATAGGAAGCTGGGTGTTGGAATGATTAGCAACATAAGCTACCGAAAAATCATTCTGGATAAAGGCGATAGTCAGGCAGACAAAACTTACCAGCATTAATAAGAAGATGCTGGTTGACGCTCGGTGCGCAAATTGGATCAAGCCTTTGTGATTGGTGTGAGCACCATAAAATGGCAAGGTGCCTAACAAAATGGCGTTAATAAACGCCAATATAAGAAAGAAGTTACCGAGTTCAGGTATCAAGGGAAAACCTACTAGTATTTGTCTGAAGGTTGTTTAGATTCGTCACCATCACGTGGCTGCATCGGATGGCCATATTTTTGTAGCGATGCTTCTACTTCTGGTGGCATGTAAGTCTCATCGTGTTTTGCTAACACCTTAGTCGCGACCAGCTTATTCTGATCCACCAACTGCCCCTCTGCAATCACACCCTGCCCTTCCTTAAACATATCAGGCAGGATATGGTCATAACTAATAATCATCTGGCTCTGATTGTCAGTGATTTTAAACTCCACATAGAGCCTTTCACCTGAGCGCTCAATTGACCCAGGAACCACTAAGCCACCAACACGAATAGTTTTATTTAAAGGGGCATTACCTTCTTTAACTTCAGTAGGAGCGTAGAAATGATTAATGTTTTCAGTCAAGGCGTAGAGGATCAGGGCAACGGCACCGGACAATAAAGCCAGTCCAGAGATGATAGCGATGAGTTTGTTACGACGATGTGCTTTCATAAATCTCTTAATCTCGCGATTCGTTTTTTTCGACTTTTAATTTGCGCGCTCTGGGCCGAACAGTATTCGAATCACTGGAATTGAGCTCAGATTTTACTTGGCTACGCAGAGATTTCAATAAATATCGGAACCAATAGAAGATGCCTAATAATACGATAAAGGTCATTAGATAACTGGACCAGACATAGGCGCCATGCTTGCCCATAAAGATCAACTCATGAAAACTATTCATTTATACACCTCGCTTCTGCGCCTTTTGCTCGGTAGCCCAATCGGCAACCCAACGCGACTTTTGCTCACGCATCAAAATTTCTACTCGCAAACGCATTATCACTAGACCAATAAACAACAAATAGAAAGCGCCAATCATGGTAAACAATGGTACTTGGAACTCAGGAGCCAAAGCACCTTTTTGGGTCACCGAATAGCCCTGATGCAGTGTGTTCCACCACTTTACCGAGAAATAGATGATGGGCACATTAATGACGCCGACAATTGCCAGAACTGCGGCCGCTTTGTCCGCTTTAGCACGCTCAGCAAATGATGAATGCAAGGCAATAAAGCCCAGATACAAGAACAACAATAATAATTCAGAGGTCAGGCGCGCATCCCACTCCCACCAAGTGCCCCAGGTAGGCTTACCCCAGACTGCACCAGTGAATAGCGCAATAAAGGTCATGGCGGCACCAATCGGCGCTATTGCGCGCGACGCAGCGAAGGCCATTTTCATTTTCCAGACCAGGCCTATGGTTGATGCTATTGCCATCGCAACATAGCCGATCATGGATAAAGCGGCGGCAGGAACATGGATATACATGATTCGAACGGTATGGCCCTGCCCCTGGCGAGCTTCAATCGGCGAAGCCCATAATGAGTAATATAAGCCAACCGCTAATAAAATCAGCGTGCCAGCCCAAATCCAGGGAAGCCATTTAGCGGATTTTTCGAAGAACCATTTAGGGGAACCGAGTTGATGAAACCAACGCCAACGAGAAGCCATTAATTGTAAACCTATTATCAGTCAGTCTTTAATTGAATTGGCAGTCGCTTATGGTCAAGCTAACTTACCGAAATTTTCAATGCGCGCCCTGCTGCAAAAGGACTCATAACCAGCGCAATCATTAACAATGCAGCTAAAATCGCAAGTTGGCCATTATAGCTGAAATTTTCCAGCGATGCTGTAACTGTTGAAGTGCCAAAAATCAAAATCGGCACGTACAAAGGCAACACCAGAACCGCGACTAGCATCCCATTACGATTAGCAGCTAGCGCTAAACTCATGCCCACCGCACCAATCAAGCATAGTGTTGGTGTTCCCAGCAATAAGCTCAACATCAGAACCCAAGTATGATTGGAATCGATAAAGCCATGGTTGATCTGCATCAAAATACCGAGCAATGGTGAGACGATCACTAAAGGCAAGCCGGTTAACAACCAGTGGGCCAGTATTTTTGCACTGGCAACCTGCGTCGGCCCAGCAATCAACAGAGTTTGCTCCAGTGAGCCATCCTGATAATCGCTACGATAAAACTGCTCAAGCGATAACAGGGTTGCTAATAAAGCGGCCACCCAAATAATGCCCGGAGCAATCTTTTGCAAAGTTGGCGCCTCGGGACTCACACCAAAAGGAAACAAGCTAACCACCATGACAAAGAAAAACAGCGGAATAACGATTCCAATCCAATTACGGCGAGCTACCATTAACTCTTTTTTCAACAAGGCGCGAAACATCAGTGTTCAATCCCTATTCGTTGGTCAATAGCCAGCTCTTCGATTTCGTGATGCGAGGTAAATAGCACCGTCCCGCCTTGCTTGGCAAATTCCTGAATCAACAAAGCCAGCCAATGACGCGTCGCTTTATCTAGATTGACAAAGGGTTCATCCAGAATCCAGATTTTCGCTGGCTCAATGACCAGTCGGCATAAAGCAACTTTGTGTTGCTGCCCAGCAGACAATTCGGCAAAACGACGATTTTGCAGTTGAGCAATCCCCAGCTGCGAAGTCGCATCATCAATCAGTGACTTGGGATCTTTTATGCCACGCAAGCGTGCATAAAAGCTCAGATTTTCGAGAATAGTCAGCTCCGCCTTCATGGATAAGGCATGAGCCAGAAAGATAAGATCTTGAAAGTATTCAGAATCAAGGCTGGTGATAGGCTGGCCATTCCAATAAATTTTGCCGCTGTCAGCCTGTAATAGACCCGATAAGCAACGCATCAAACTGGTTTTGCCAGAACCATTTTCACCATAAAGATAGGTAATAGTCGAAGGCGCCAACTCAAGTTCAGCGCCTTCCAACAAAACGTGCTCAGCACGCGATATGGTCAAATCAGAGGCCAGTAAGCCTTTGTTTGTCATAATGACCCTTATTTCAGAGCAGCTAACACTGCATCGCCCATTTCACTGGTCGATACCAATTTCATGCCGTCAGTATAAATGTCACCAGTGCGGTAACCTTGATCCAGGACAGTAGAAACCGCATTATCAATTTTATCGGCCAAGGCTTCTTCGCCAAAGCTGTGACGTAGCATCATCGAAACCGACAAAATAGTCGCTAATGGATTCGCTTTATTCTGACCTGCGATATCCGGCGCACTACCATGAATCGGCTCATACATTCCTTTACCGTTAGCATCCAAACTGGCGGATGGCAGCATACCGATCGAACCGGTCAACATAGCAGCACAATCTGACAGAATATCACCGAACATATTGCCGGTTACCATCACATCGAACTGCTTCGGCGCACGAACTAACTGCATGGCTGCGTTATCCACATACATATGCGTCAACTCAACTTCAGGGTATTCCTTGCCCACACGGATCATCACTTCACGCCATAGTTCAGTCACTTCAAGCACATTGGCTTTATCCACTGAACACAAACGCTTATCACGCAACATAGCCGCACGGAAAGCTACATGAGCAATACGCTCAATTTCACTTTCGCTGTAAACGTAAGTATTAAACCCTTCGCGCTCACCATTGTCTTTAGTGCGGATACCGCGAGGTTGACCAAAATAAATACCGCCGGTTAACTCACGAACGATCAACACATCAAGACCAGAAACCAACTCAGGTTTTAAGCTCGAAGCACTCGCCAATTGTGGATACAAAATCGCAGGACGTAAGTTGCCGAACAACTCTAATTCAGAACGCAGTTTTAACAACGCCTTCTCAGGACGAACCGCAATTTCATACTGTTCCCACTTAGGGCCACCAACCGCACCCAATAACACAGAGTCCGCCTGACGCGCCTTCTCAAGCACCTCGTCAGTCAAAGGCACACCATGCTCATCAAAAGACGAACCGCCCACCAAATCAGACTCATAAGCCATATCCAAACCATGATCAGCAATCAACGCATCCATCACGCGCGTTGCCTGACCCACAATCTCCGGACCAATACCATCGCCCGGTAATACCAATACTTTTTTAGTCATCTTGTTACTCTACTCTTTGAGTTTTGTAGAACGGTGCGTCGCGACGCACCCTACATTCAAATTTATATGTGTTAAACGCTGGGAAATTGCTTCAGGGCGAGGCATTTAGAATTTTTTAATGGGGAATTGACGTTCTGGTCAATGACCCAGAAAAAAATTCTAAATAACAAAGCACTGGAGTAATTTTACCTGTTAAACAGCCATGGGGCGCGTTTCTTACGCTCATTCTCATACTCAGTAATTGCCGCCTCTTGCTGCAAAGTAATACCAATATCATCCAGGCCATTCAACAAGCTGTGTTTGCGATCTTGCTCAACTTCAAATTTAATCACTTCGCCATTAGGACGAGTGACCGTTTGTTGTTCAAGATTGATATCCAGCTTGTAACCTTCGTTGGCTTCGGATTCTTTAAACAGCAAATCAACCGTATCGTGATCTAAAACTATCGGTAAGATACCGTTTTTGAAGCAGTTATTGAAGAAGATATCGGCGAAACTTGGCGCTATGACCGCTTTGAAGCCGTAATCCTCCAACGCCCATGGTGCGTGTTCACGGCTTGAGCCACAACCAAAGTTTTCGCGCGCCAGCAGGATCGAACCGCCTTTGTAACGCGGGAAGTTCAAAACGAAATCTGGGTTAATCGGACGCTGTGAATTGTCCATACCCGGCTCCCCATGATCAAGATAACGCCATTCATCGAATAAGTTCGGACCAAAGCCACTGCGCTTGATTGATTTCAAAAACTGCTTGGGAATAATCGCATCAGTGTCGACGTTGGCACGGTCTAAAGGCACCGTTAAACCTGTGTGTTGAGTAAAGGCTTCCATTAGTTCGCACCTCCAGTAATCGGTTGCAGTTCTAATTCACGAACGTCGGTGAAGTGGCCAAAAACAGCTGCTGCCGCGGCCATTCCAGGGCTTACCAGATGGGTACGTCCACCCTGCCCCTGACGACCTTCGAAATTACGGTTCGAGGTTGAAGCGCAATGCTCGCCTGGCTCTAAACGGTCAGCGTTCATTGCCAAACACATGGAGCAGCCCGGCTCACGCCACTGGAAACCTGCCTCGGTAAAGATTTTATCCAAGCCTTCCGCTTCAGCTTGTTCTTTAACCAGACCGGAACCCGGAACCACCATTGCCAATTTAACGCTGGCAGCTACTTTACGGCCTTTAGCCACAGCCGCTGCTTCGCGTAAATCTTCAATGCGTGAGTTAGTGCAGGAACCAATAAACACTTTATCCACCGGAATTTGCGTGATCGGGGTATCCGCTTTCAGATCCATATATTTCAAGGCGCGCTCAATACCCTCTTTCTTCACAGGGCTTGCTTCGTTGGCTGGATTTGGAATCATGCCGGTAACGGGCTTAACCATTTCTGGCGAAGTTCCCCAGGTCACTTGTGGAATGATGTCTTCAGCTTTTAATTCGACCACTTTATCGAAGTGCGCATCAGCATCACTTTTCAGATCTTGCCAGGCTTTAACTGCCATGTCCCAATGCTCGCCTTTTGGTGCGAACGGACGACCTTTGACATACTCAATAGTTTTATCGTCAACAGCAACCAGGCCAATACGGGCACCGGCTTCGATGGCCATGTTACAGATGGTCATGCGACCTTCCATCGACAAGTCTTCAATCGCTGAACCAGCGAACTCGATGGCATGGCCATTACCACCAGCAGTACCAATTTCGCCGATAACTGCAAGCACGATATCTTTTGCGGTTACACCAACACCTAACTTGCCATCAACCTTAACCAGCATGTTCTTCATTTTCTTCTGGCGCAAACATTGGGTCGCTAACACATGCTCAACTTCTGATGTGCCGACACCAAACGCCATCGCTGCAAATGCGCCGTGGGTAGCTGTGTGTGAGTCACCACAAACCATGGTTAAACCCGGTAACGTGTAGCCCTGCTCAGGACCAATCACATGCACGATGCCCTGACGAACATCATCCATCTTAAATTCAGTTACACCATACTCATCACAGTTATCATCAAGCGTTTGCACCTGAATGCGTGAAATCGGGTCTTCAATCCCTTTGGTGCGATCCGTTGTAGGAACATTGTGATCCGGCGTCGCTAAATTCGCTTCGATACGACGTGGTTTGCGGCCTGCCAACTTCAAGCCTTCAAAAGCCTGGGGCGAAGTCACTTCGTGGAGTAGTTGACGGTCAATATAGATCAACGCAGAACCGTCGTCATTTTGCGCAACAAGATGGTCATCCCATAACTTGTCAAAAAGGGTTTTACCTGCCATTTGGCACCTCTGATATGTCTAAAAAAGAGTCTGAATTAGGTTAATGTCGGCTATCAGATCTGCCTACTATTTACTGCTAATGCGCAAACGTAGGCATAAGAGTGTCCTGACAGTGACAACTATCACTTGAGCATGATAGAACTTCATCTATAATAACTCAAATTCATTATTGTCATTAAATCGATAACCAACAGGAATGGCATGGATACAGATTTACTTAGAACCTTTCTAAGTGTTGCCAGCATTGGCTCTTTTACCCTGGCAGCGAAAAAACTGCAACTGACCCAGCCCGCTTTGAGCAAACGCATCAAAAGGCTGGAAGCTATCGTTGGCACCAACTTGTTTGATCGGGTCGGTAATCATGTTATCGAAACCGAGGCTGGGCGACTGTTGCGTGAACAGGCTCCTGCGATACTGGGTAGTATTGATAGCACTTTTCAGGACATCAGAGACCTCACCGGCAAAGTCAGTGGCCAACTGCACATTGGCACCAGCCACTATATTGGGCTGCACCTGCTGCCCGATTACCTTGAGCAATATATCGACACCTATCCCGAGGTCGATCTTAACATCGACTTTATTGATTCAGAGCTGGCTTATGATCGAGTGCTTAGCGGTGATCTGGAGCTGGCACTGCTGACGTTCCCCAGCCAGGCTAATCCACGATTAGAACATCAACTGATCTGGCAGGAAGCTTTGCAAATAGTCTGTCACCGTGACTACGAGCTGCTCAACCATACAAACCCCATGACCCAGCTCAGCGACTACCCTTGTATTTTACCACCAGCCCACACCTTCCCCCGTGAGCTGTTTGAACATCAGCTGGAAACCCTTGGCGTACATCTGGGTAAAGTTAAGACTGCCAACTATCTGGAAGTCATCGCTAAACTGGTCGCCTGCAAAATGGGTTGGACCCTGCTGCCGGAACGTCTGGTTACAAGTCCTCTAACCGTTATTAGTGAAGAAAAGAATCTTTCCGTGCGTAGCATGGGCATCATCTATCGGACCAATAAAACGCTCTCTAATGCAGCGCAAGCCTTAGTAGATTTATTACATCAACCGCAGTAATCTAATTAAAACCCAAAGCAGAGCATTCCAATGAAAATAATAACTCTTTTACTCCTTGTGTTAGCAGCAGCAACAACAAAAGCAGAAGTCACAGAAGTTTCAGAACAGCATTTCGTGATCAGTATAAACATCGGCATTGATGCGCCCAGCAACCAAGTCTATGACCAGTTCATCCAGATCGGCCAATGGTGGCAGGACAGCCACACCTGGTTTGGTGACGCCTCAAAAATGACAATCGAACCCAAAGCAAACGGCTGCTTTTGCGAACGCAATGGCGAGCAACAAGCAGTGCATATGACCCTCTCACAGATTAATCCCGGCAAGAGCGTCCACATGACAGGCGGCCTAGGCCCACTGAGCTCACTCGCCGTTAACGGTTATATGACATGGAACTTCGAAGCAACCGAAGACAACACAACAAACCTAAAACTCAACTATCGAGTAACCGGCTTTGTAAATCAGAAAACAGAAGACTGGGCAAAAGCAGTTGATGGGGTCTTGATGCAGCAGGTGAAAAACTTAACCAAAAAACTGAACAAAATTAAATAGGAAGAATTAGGTTTACGCGCTATAACTTACAGAAAGAAGTAGAAGTCATAGATAAAATACTAAAGGCTAGCACCGAATACCCCATTAAAAGTTAGCCTGAGCAGTCAAAATTATAGTGTAAATTGGGCATGGAAAGCCCAATTTAGCAAATTCGAAACAAGGATGTTTCGTTTTGCGGCACGTAAAGTGATTTTGACTGCGAAGGGAAGCGCAAAGCGCCTAACTTTTAGGGCGAGTTTTTTGGTTCGTTTTTTGCTCGTCCAAAAAATGAACGTTGTAAACACCTAATCTAGATCGTTAGTGTGATGGGTTACGACTAAGTCTAACCCATCCTATGACTGAGTAGCGAAAAATAGCTAGTGGAATGGCTTTAAAAAGAAATGGATCCCCGCCTTCGCGGGGATGACAACTGTTTAGCTCAACTTTAGCAGCCCAAGTTAATGTTATAACCTAAGACAACCTTAATCATGAACTTACTTCTTCCCAAACGCCAATTGCAAAATACCAATCAACCCTAAAGCGCCACCACCAATCATTAACCAGGTAGCTTTATCGGAAAAGGATCCAGTCCATGCTTCTCGGATTTGTTCCTCTGCCGCTTGTGACATATTGTAGCCCCAAACAAACAGAGCGATACCGACGATCAGTAGAACGATAGCTATAATCTTCTTGTTCATTATTGTTTCCCCTTTATTGATAAATATTGATGTATTCTGTATCCATCATACTGAATATAAAGGCTCTAGCAATTATTGTTGTTGGGCATAGTTCTCAACTTGAGTCCAAACTCGAATTAAATTACCCGATAAAATTTTAGCTATTTCTTCTTCGCTGTAACCACGCACTAACAAACCTTCAATCAGATTCGGATAAGTAGCAACATCTTTAAGTCCTGTTGGAAGACTGTCACCTACGCCATCATAGTCTGAACCAATTCCAACATATTCTACGCCAACCAACTTAATCACATGATCAAAGTGGTCGAGAACGATATCCAGATCGGCAAACTCGAATGGCTTCTCTTCACGGTACTGTTTAGTAAAATTCATAACACTTTCATGCTCAACTGAAACACCGTTTTCATCCATAAATGTCTGACGCGCTTCTTTAAAGGCATCATAGTTATCACGAGATGCTTGCGAAACAAAAGTAGAGCCGAAGTTAATGAATATGACGCCACCTTTATCTGCCAAAGCTTTGATCATTTCATCACTCATATTACGCTCAAAACCTGGCGTAAAATGGCGAGCTGATGAATGACTTGCGATAACTGGCACGTCAGATACTTCAAGCACATCATAAAAGGCTTTATCCGATAGATGCGACACATCCACCATCATACCCAGACGATTCATTTCCTTGACCACTTCGCCACCAAAATCGCTCAAGCCATCATTTGGTCGAGCTTCGTCATAAGAAGAATCCGATAAATGATTACTCAAGGAGTGAGCCAAAGTAATGTAGCGGATACCACGCTCAAAAAAGTATTCCACATTGGCTAAGTCACCTTCTAAAGGCGAACCATTTTCCATGCCCATTGGCAGTGAAATAAGACCCTGCCTGAAATTACGTAACAAATCACCTGGTGACATGGCTAGCGCAAATTTATCAGGAGCATCAGCAGCCATTTTTTCAACCATATCGATCAGCTGCTCAGCCTGTGCTTTGCTACCACCCATCTCTTCCAGATCGGCAGGCGTGTAAATCGACATAAAAGGTGCATCTAAACCGCCCTTAACCGCGCGCGGATAATCAAAATCCCCGCCTTCGGTGGATTCACTGACATCATCATATTTTTCCAGCAAACGATGCGGCACGTCGATGTGAGTGTCTGCAATAATATATTTTTTACTGATTTCTTCGGCTTTAGCACTAAAATCTACCGGCTTCTCAGAAACCTCAACTTCAGCTACCACCTCAGTATTAACAGACTCTTGAGCTGACTCTTCCTGCTGACAGGCAGCCAGTGCAATGAATGACAGCGCTAGCACTAATGTATTAAGAAATTTGTTTTTCATGACCACTCTCTTGATTATTCGCTTGACATTAAAACTCTATAGCATCATAAACACTCAATATTAGATTGCAATCGACAAACCTGTAAATGCCCAACTCTGCCGACAAACAACCCAGCCCACAGCAAGAGCTTATCGACGCTATTAACCAGATCATGCCCTTTGGCAAATATCAAGGTCGCCGTCTATTAGAATTACCGGAACCTTATCTGGTCTGGTTCCACAAAGAGGGCTTTCCCAACAATAAGTTAGGCCGTCAATTAGCGCTTATTTATGAAGTGAAACTCAATGGGCTTGAGGGCATGCTGAAGCCGTTACTAAAGAGGACGCCACAGAGAAAGCCTTAAAGACAAATGGCGATTGTCCTCAATTACTTTACCGTACGGACAACTCATGAGCTGTCCCTACAAACCCTACAAAAGAAAACAGCCTCTGCGACAGCAATACTTGCTATAAATCGCATTAAAAATAAACACCTCATAACATTTAATGCTAAAATACCGCCAGTTATTTTCAATAGGTTATTCACGTGTCAGATACTTCTATTTTCCAGGAGCTCCATTCTGGACTACAAAAAGCATTACAGAAATTAAAGTTTGAGGTTCCCTCTGAAGTTCAGGAAAAGGCGATAGAGCCAATTCTTGATGGTCATGATGTGATGGTCAGTGCTGAAACAGGTTCGGGCAAGACCGCTGCCTTTTTGTTACCCATTATCCATAATTTATTGGAAAAACCATCACGCCATACCAGCACACGAGTTTTAATTCTGGCGCCCACGCGTGAACTAGCGCGTCAAATTGACAAGCACGCCAGAGATTTGACTCAGTTTACACAGGTTAAAACTGGCCTGATCATTGGCGGCGCAGATTACAAATACCAACAGGCCATTTTCCGTGACAACCCTGAAATCATTATTGCAACACCTGGTCGCATGTTAGAACACTGCGAAAAACAAGGCGCCGATCTCAATGACCTTGAATATTTGGTGATTGACGAAGCGGACAAGATGTTTGAAATGGGCTTTACCGATGATGTGCAAGCCATCGCTGGCTTCTGTAAATCTGATCGCCAAACGCTTTTATTTTCCGCCACTTTAAAAACCAAGGGCATCAAACATTTAACCGACTACCTAATGGATGAGCCGCAAGCCATCGTTCTCAACTCTTTCGAAGCCAAGAATGATTCCATTGAGCAATTTATTATCACTGCCGATGATTTGGTACATAAAGAAAAGCTGACTCAGTGGTTATTAACCAATGAAGATTACCGAAAGGCGATTGTCTTTTGTAACACCAAAGAACAGGTAGATCGTTTAGGTGGCCTGATTCGTTACCACAAAATTGCGGCTGGCACCTTACATGGTGATATATCACAAAGTGTCCGTAACCACGTTATGACTCAATTTCGTGACAGCAAAATTAAAGTGTTGATTGCATCCGATGTGGCGGCGCGCGGTATTGATGTAAAAGACATTGATCTCGTAATCAACTTTGACATGGCGCATAACGCTGAAGACTATATCCACCGCATTGGACGAACAGCACGCGCCGGTGAAACGGGCAAGGCGATATCACTCATCAGTCATCGCGAATGGAATTTGATGGTAACTATCGAAAAAGCCATTAGTGGTAGCTTCCAGTTAAAAGCTATTAAAGAGCTTCCAGCTAACTACAAAGGCCCGAAAAAACTCAAAGCGAGTGGCAAAGCGGCTGGCAGCAAGAAGAAAAAAGACGGTACTAAGAAATTAACAGCTCGCGAGAAGAAACGCCTAGAGAAGAAACACAGCAAAAAATCGGGGGCGTCTGCTGGCTCCTCAACGTCTTCATCACAGAAGCCCAAGAAAAAGTTTGGTGCTACCATGGTTGACTCTGGCGATACGCCGATGAAGAAGAAGTCTTAATCCAGTTCAAACCTCTAGTGAAGAATTTTGCGGTTAACGTGATCCAGAAGCTTGCACACCACTCGCTCTGCATTTTACTATCAAAGAAGGTTTCAACAATTAAGTTATATTATGGCAATAGATGATCTGCGCCGCGAATACTTACTGGCCAAACTCCAACGTTCGGACCTGGCTGACAACCCCATTGAACAATTTAAGTTATGGTTACAGCAAGCCATAGATTGTGAACTTAACGATCCAACCGCTATGGTCCTGAGCACTGTCGATCAGAGCAATTGCCCCAGTCAGCGCATTGTTCTTCTCAAAGATGCTAGCGATAAGGGCTTTGTCTTTTATACCAATAGCCAAAGCCAGAAAGCACAACAGATTGCGCAAAACCCAATGGTCAGTCTGCACTTTCCATGGCACAAAATGGAGCGACAGGTTGCCATCAAAGGTGTCGCTGAAAAAATGGGCATTAAAGAGACTTTGGCTTACTTTGCCAAGCGGCCGCGCGAAAGTCAGATTGCAGCCTGGGCTTCACAACAAAGCCGCCCAGTCAAAACTCGTGAATTACTGGTACAACAGTTTGAAAAGATGAAGGCTCGCTTTGCGGAGGGCGAGATACCTTTGCCGGACTTCTGGAGCGGTTATCGAGTTAAACCTCAGAGCATTGAATTTTGGCAAGGGGGCGCGCATAGATTGCATGATCGCTTTGTCTATACCCCTTCTGAAAATGGTTGGAATATTGAACGGTTGATGCCTTAACTCTTTTATTAACACTTTTCCATCAGGCATAAAAAAAGCAAGCACTAGGTGCTTGCTTTTCTATACTACGATTTAAGACTGTTTATTTAACAGTATTAAAGAGCAGTAATATTTTCAGCTTGTGGGCCTTTCTGGCCGTCAGTCAAGGTAAACTCAACTTGTTGACCTTCTGCCAAAGTTTTGAATCCAGAGCTAGCGATAGCGCTGAAATGAGCAAAAACGTCTGGACCGTTTTCTTGCTCGATAAAACCAAAACCTTTAGCTTCGTTGAACCATTTAACGGTTCCTTTAACTGTTTTAGACATAATAAATATCCTGTAATTTAAACTGGGCTTTTACCCATAAATAATGGTGCCTTCATGAGGCATGAATAGCGTGAAATACTGGCTGAGAATTTTGAAACTACAGAACGGAGTACTACGAATAAAACTGCGATTTGGAGTGTATAAATACTTAGGTCATTCTTTCTAGCTGTGGTCAGCATATAGTAGTTTGAATTATTGTCAACATATATCGTTCAATGCAGTCTTTTATTTTCGTACCGGACTTGTATTAACTGCGGTATATATCCACCAGCAACACAATAAAGCCACCTATCATGCTGACAAGCCCTGAAACTACTATAAAGAGCGCTACCAAACCAACGAACACCTGAAACCCACCCTCCGGTAAGAAAGCTGATCCCCATAGCAATGGCAATCCTATAAAAAGGGCCATGGCAAAGCTCAAACAGATTATCTTCCAGCCTCGCGGCATACGGCTGGTAATGATGTATTCAATAGGGTTCACGCTAACTCCAAAACTCTAGTCGCTGCGGATAATTTTTTCGAAGGTTATCAAACTCCTCAGCAATAGTCTCCCCGTTGTGTCTCGAAACCTGGTCCGAAATCTGTCCGAATGCCTGCCGCATTTGGCTATCATCTTGTTGAATATCATAAAAAGGTTGGAGACTCTGATAAAGCACTCCTGACTGAGCATATGGTTGAGATGGAACAGACCACTTAGGCGCTTGCGGCAGTAATTCCTTAAGCGTCAGCTCGGGCTCAATGCCTTGCCACTGGCAAAAAGCTTGATAAAGCTGGTAAGTCCCCCTTATTTTTCCTTCCTGGCTGTAGCCGGCAATATGCGGGGTTGCAATCAGGGTTTCATCCATCAGCTGTAGATTAACATCGGGTTCGTTTTCCCAGACATCCAGAATAAAGTCTATGTTATGACCGGCCTGCCTGGACTGCAGTGCCGCCTTGTTATCCAACACAGCACCGCGCGAAGTGTTAATCAATAAGCTGTCGTTTGCCATACCCGCCAGAAATTTCTGATCGATTAAATGATACGTTGGATGCTTTCCATTGTTAGTCAAAGGAACATGGCAAGTCACCACACCACACTGTTGAATCGCTTCCAGCGATACAAATGGACGTGAATCGCCCTGCTCTGCTAATGGCGGGTCATTGAGCAAGCATTCAATGCCCAATAACTCTAAAACCTGCGCGACTTTTGAACCCACATTGCCAGCGCCAATAATGCCCACTCGGCATTGAGCTAAGTCTTTTTGTTGCTGCTGCGCCCAATAGGCAATCGCTGACAAAACATATTCAGCCACGGCCTGCGCATTGCAGCCGGGTGCAAAGACAAACTGGATCCCCTGCTCTGCTAAATAGTTCTGGTCAATGTGGTCAGTGCCGATGGTGGCGCTGCCAACAAAC
>Ga0209692_10000983_pt1 | contig 45536 bp, 40 predicted proteins | sample tdDd472_FD_187129 | JGI IMG/M metagenome (GOLD analysis project Ga0209692, IMG submission 187129) | Marine sediment microbial communities from the Atlantic coast under amendment with organic carbon and nitrate - tdDd47.2 (SPAdes)... | ecosystem: Environmental > Aquatic > Marine > Coastal >...
ATCATACATCAACTCATTTGACTTCAGCGTAACTGTAATTAATTTCTTTTTAAGAGACAGTCAGTTAGAATTATCCCGATTCTGTTTATCACGCCACCAAATCAGCTCTAACCGAAGGCGCCGCAGTGCAAGTAAGGTAACTTATCCAGATCGCCCCAAGTAATGATTGGCAGATCTAGTTCCGTCTTTACGGTCCCCTCAAGCTCTGGCTCGATAATACCTGGTAACCTTGTGATCCTCAGTCAGGTAATTACAGGTTAGGTGACATACTCGTATTTCATAGAAATCTTCGTCCTCGAAAAGTTCATCCGAGATTATCTCGGCTTTCTAATGGCCAATTAAAAAAAATCTGGATCGAAGAGGCGGGTATGCTGGTTTTAGAGTTTAGGATAAAAATATACTAGATATCATTTGGTTTTTCTCCATCAGGAGGACGCAAATGTCTGATCATGTACCATCTGCACTTTTTATTTTTTCTGAAGAAGGGAAATCCTATGTAGATACCATCGAAAAAAATCCATATGGCACTAAAATAACATCTATATTTTTTGATACACTCCAAAACAATGAAACCGAATATCTCAAAGATTGTCAGCATGTAGTCGTCTGCGGACCACTTGCTGTCATCAAAGAAGTTGTACGCCAGGGTATAACTTATCAATTCAGTGTAGGGTTTATTCCCCTTCCGACTCAGATATCCTTGATCAGCTGTTATGGTCTACCAAAAGATTCTGAGGCAATTCTTTCTCTGGCTCTTCGCAATAACCCGAAAGACATCGATATAGTTTTCTGTAACGAAACATTAGTGTTCTTTAAAGCAGTAATTGGTCGGATTCCACTCGTTGACAATCAAGATAAAAAAAATAAAATCAATTTTTTACGAAACTTCCTTAAACGATTAGCCTCGCTTCAACTACTTCCTTTCACCATCACAACTCAAGGGACAAAACAGGACAGGTTATCAACTGCAGCCTGTGGGATGATAATATCGAAAATTCCCGAGGGTAATTTCACGTCCAGCTTGACCGGTAATAAAAGTTCATTGTCAGACGGTATGTTGACGATGATAATGGTGGCACCATTTTCCATCGTCAACTATTTAAGGCTCATTTTAAAGATCTTGATAAGACCGAAATCTATTTCAGTTCCTGACTCAATTGGACTGATCAGAACCTCCCAGATAACTGTGCAATCTCCCCGGGAGTTAACTGCACATGTCGATGGGGAGAGCGATGTCAAAATTCCTGTTAATTTTCGTATTATTCCAAAAGCACTTAAAATAAATCACGGAAGAAAAAATGCCTATGAGGAAAAACCAGGCAATTCTGACCAGGAAATATTTATCACTAAGTCCATGCCGGCAGGAAAGGAGCTGACAAAAGCATGCGATAAAAGAGTTCCATTTTTCGCCTATGCTTCAGAAGAACGTTTCAATGATCTTTTTGTTGCCCTCCGCAACGATGCAAGGCTCGATGTCTCCTATTTCGTACTCATGTTTTTAAGCACAGTGCTTGCCACGGTTGGCCTGTATATGAATAGCGCTTCTGTTATCATTGGAGCGATGCTGCTGGCACCGTTAATGGCTCCAATCATTTCACTGGCCATGGGGTTGCTGCGAACGGACAAAATTATGTTCAGGAAATCTCTGATAAAGATTTTTTTAGGGATTATTCTGGCATTGCTCACCGGAGCGTTTCTTGCGTTCATCTCTCCTTATCAGCCGCTTACATCAGAGATGCAGGGTCGATTGAACCCAACTGTACTCGACCTTATAGTTGCAGTGAGTGCCGGCATAGCTGGAGCATATACCAAATCTTACAAGGAAATTTTGCAAAGCCTTGCGGGAGTTGCTATTGCAGTCGCTCTTGTCCCGCCCCTTGCAACCGCAGGTATTGGTATCGGTCGTCTTGATCCAATTTTTTTCAGTCAGGCTTTTTTACTTTTCTTAACTAATTTAATAGGAATCGTTCTTTCAGCAACATTCACTTTTAGGGTTTTGGGGTTCTCTCCTGCGGTAAGAGGCAAACGCGGTTTACTTGTGATAGCGCTCTTCCTCATAGCCGTCTCAATACCTTTATTAATTTCCTTTCAGAGTATTGCTGCAAAATTCGCCTTTGAAAAGGGCTGGAAACTTGAACGATTTATGGTGAACGGGAAATACCTGATTGTACAGAATGCCGATCTGAAGCGTATTCGTGGCAACCAAATCCTCACTGTTGAAATTCTCGCCCGTGATCAAATAAACAGAAGTGATTTGAATGAATTCAAACGTAAAGTTAAAAAAAATTTCCCTAATGATCTGATAATTAGAGCAAAGATCACCTACATCCCCTGACTTATGAAAACGATATATATTTTATTAAGTGCCCTATTTCTCTTGATTACCAGTGTAAGCTGCGATGACACAGCCCAGACGCCAAAGCAAGTGGTACCTGTTAAGGGAGCGGATCCAATTAAGATTGGAATTATAGGGCCTCTCAGCGGACCTGATAAGGATTGGGGGGAAAGTGGTTTGTCCGGAATCAAAACTGCCACCTATTTGCAGCCGTATCTCGAGAATGGAAGAAAAATAGAGCTTATTTCTGAAGATGATCAAAATGATCCTATTCTTGCAAAAAAGGCACTTGCCAAACTCGTTAATGAGGAACATGTCTCTTCAGTAATTGTTATGTCCAATTCTGAATCGGTGTTAAATCTCCGTAATATAGCTGAAAACCTCAAAACACCAATTTTAGCTATTGCTGCGACCCATCCAGATATTACAGAAGATAATTCTTATATAAGTCAACTGCTGTTTGATGATAATTTTCAGGCTTCGGTAGCAGCATCATTCGTAATAGATGAACTGCTGGTGGAGCATGCGGCTGTGATGATCGATAAAGAAAATCCCCATTCATTATATCTGGCTAAACAATTTATCAATAAATTTGAATCGGTTGGAGGAGTTATTGCTGAAATTTCCTTCACGAGTGATTCTGCCCTGCTTCAGAAAAATCTCGAATCTCTGAAGAACAAAAACATCTCCCTTTTGTATCTACCTTTAGATGCTGACAACGCAGTTGCAACAGCCCGTCTTCTTGATGCCATTAACTGGAAGCCGATTATATTGGGAAGCGATATGTTGCAGGCGACGATACTTCTCCAACACCAAGAGAGTTTGGATCTTTTCGACGGCATGCTTGCAACCGATCCTTATACGACTCTCTCCCCTCAAACAAACTATGGGAAATCCGTTGCCAAACTTTACAGGAAATCATTTGAGAGTCCCGGCACTGTCCTAGCAGCAGCGGGATGCGAAGGTGCCTCAATTATGTTCTCGGCAATAAATCGCTGCCAGAACAGTGAAGACAAATCATGTATAAACAGCATGCTTCGAACTACTCATGATTTTCTTGGTATCTTTGGAAAAATCAGCATTAAAGAAAATGGGAAATCAGAGAGGGCAATTTTCATTAACACCATTAATGGTCGGCATCTCCAGGTGGTTGTCAAAGTGTATTGAATAATTCCGAAGAATTTATGGTGATTGACGTACTCTTTAACAGCGCCAATCTTTCCTGTGGTAGGTCAGCGATAATTGAAACTAAACCTCGCGCTTCCATTCATCATTTTATTTTTAATCAACGATCAAATATCAAATACCTAGATAGGAAAAATGCTCTTTTTCGCAATGACGAGATAGTTTCAAAATCTCCAACACCATCCTGTAAAAAGATAGTCTTTTTCGGATGTGGAATATCCTGACAACCCATTTCCTCTCTATCCTTAAAAAAATCGTTGACCAGATTCAATTCAGAATTAGCATTACTTCTAATGATATATTTTTATGAAAAAAACAGCTAGGTGCTATCAACGAACAAATAAATCGCCACACGATTCGAAACAGTTGAATACGGCAAACGGTCATTGGTACTTTTAATCGTGACAAAACACTTTTCCGATACATAAGAGGTAGACCATGCTTAAACACATATTATTTTTCTTAGCGGGATTTTCTTTGATTATATTATTGAGTGGTTGCACAACAAAGCAGCCGCCCATGACAATAGATTCGGATAGTGCCGTTCCTGGTACCCAGGTCACCAAGAAAGGCACAGTATTAGCTTTAGCAGGCACCGGCATAGAGGTCGGACAAAGATTGCCGGATACAAGTCTGGTAGACGCAGCAACAATGAAAGCTGTCAACCTGAATGATTACAACGGCAGCGTTCTTTTTCTCAGTATCGTTCCATCTATTGATACAAAAGTTTGTGAGACGCAAACCCATTATCTCGGAGAAGAAGGAGATAAACTTCCAGCAACAATCAAACGGATTACCATAAGTCGTGACACTCCATTCGCCCAGGCACGTTTTGCTAAAGAAGCAAAGCTTGCGGACATTCAATATCTATCAGACTATAAAGAAGGTGCTTTTGGTCGGTCAATCGGTTTGCTCATTGATGGTCCACGACTGCTCGCACGATCAGTCGTCATCGTCGATAAAAATGGAATTGTCCAATATATCCAAGTCGTTCCAGACATCACGCATTTACCGAACATGGAAGAAGCCTTTACCAAGGCCATTGCTTTGGACAAGCAGCACTGATTTACTTCAACTTTTTAGGTAATCCCTATTTTGACCATATTGCCATAGCTTTCTTACGAGTTTGCAGGTTAATTACTTATCTTAAACCTAAGAGAATCCTGGATTAAGTTCTGACGAATTGGAGAGATTTTATGGCTGGGTCATCTAACAGAGCAATATATGGCGCTATTATAGCGAATTCAGCTATTGCCATATGTAAATTTATAGCAGCTTTTTTTACTGGATCTTCTGCAATGTTCTCCGAGGGTATTCACTCTCTCGTAGATACCGGCAATGGATTCCTGCTTTTAGTCGGAATAAAGAAAAGTAAACAACCTGCTGATAAGATTCATCCTTTTGGTTATGGCAAAGAGGTCTTTTTCTGGAGTTTTATTGTTGCCCTGTTAATATTTGCTTTCGGTGGCGGTATTGCGCTGTATGAGGGTATCAAGCATCTTATACATCCCCGTCCCTTGACGAATGTTGGCTGGAATTATCTCGTGCTGATCCTTGCAATGCTTTTTGAAGGTGCTGCCTTAAGGGTCGCAATGCAGGAATTTAATGCCAACCGGGGTTCCAAACCTTTTTTCAAAGCACTTAAAGACAGCAGGGATAGTACTACTGTAGCTGTGGTTATCGAAGATTCAGCAGCTTTAATTGGGCTGGTGATTGCGTTTTTGGCAGTGCTGCTTGGTCAATTAACCGGCTGGGCATATTTTGACGGCCTTGGCTCCGTGTTGATTGGTGTTTTATTGGTAACTGTGTCTTTATTCTTTGCTATTGAATGTAAAGCTCTACTGATTGGTGAAGGCCTGCTGCCACCTGACATAGAAAGAATAACTACTATTCTGCAGGAAGATGAACGTGTTCTTAACTTTCGAAGACCTTTGAGTCTCTACTTCGGCCCAAACCAGGTTTTAGTCAACCTTGATGTTAATTTTAAAGATTACCTCAAATCTGATGATATTGAAAAAACAATTGATACATTAGAATCTAAAATCAGGAATGAGATTCCCATTGTAACCCGTATATACATTGAGGCAGAGACATTGGGACGCAGAAGCAGACAAACTCTCCATACGACCTGAAAAAAATACATAACAAAACTGCTACTTACGACGGAGCGCCAGAGAGATAGTCACTGGGATTAACCTCATCAATCTGGTCTGGATCTAAGAATTGCTCGGCGTAAGTCTGGTAGATTTCTTTTTGTAAAAAGAGATCGAATAATTCTGAATCGATATGTTTGTCATTACGCATAAAACTCATAATGCGCAGGGCCTCGTTCAGCGTCTTTGGTTTTTTATATGGTCTGTCTGCTGCGGTCAGGGCTTCGAAAATGTCCGCAATGGCCATAATACGTGCGGGAATAGTCATCTCCTCTTTTTTCAATCCTCTGGGATAGCCGGTACCAATCATCGTCTCGTGGTGGGCGCCGGCTATTTCTACCACATCCTTCATACTTTCCGGAAAAGGGAGCCGCTTGAGCATAATAATGGTCTGTATAATATGCTCATTGATCTTGAAACGATCTTCCGGTGACAATGTCCCTTTTGCTATGGATAGATTGTAAAGCTCACCCAGGTTGTATGCATCCGTCGGAACGACCATTTTAAAGCCATAGGTGTTGCCCTCGAAGGGATCCGGATTGGTTCTGGGAATGACATGCTCCACCTTGTCAGACAGTACGTGTTCGACAACTGGCAATGTTGGTGGCGGTTGCTTACTTTTCAAGGAAAACTCATCTTGAGAGAGACCGATTCGATCATCCAGGTAACGTGTCCATGTCTGATTGGCAATGAGATTAAGCCGTTCAATTTTCTCCTCGGCCATGAACTCACCACCAATGTTACAGTTGGCCACAAAATTAAAATCATCAATAATCTGCTGTTTTTTCTTTTCAAGCTCTGCCTGAAGTTCATGAATATCTGCATCTCCATTCTGGGATTGTTGTAAGAAATCAATGTCAGCATCACGCAGCAGGATCTCAAAGCGCATGCGCACCTCATGAATCCGGTTGTAGATCGTCTCTAACTTGGTAGCCTTATCCACCACATACTCTGGTGTTGTCACCTTGCCACAGTCGTGCAACATGGCAGCCACCTTAAATTCGAGGCGCTTTTCTTCTGTATCCATAGTGAAATTGGCAAATGTGCTCTTTTGAGACTTATGGGCTGCATTGACCAGCATTTCAGCCACAACAGGCACTCGCTTACAGTGACCGCCGGTATAAGGGGATTTAGCGTCTATGGCGCCTGCAAGGAGCTCTGTTATGGCGGTGAAAAGAGCCTCGATTTCCTCCTTAGCTTTGATCAATCTGGCAGTATAATCCCGAATAGTACTTTTCATCAGCACGAAAGCCCGGATAAGAGAATGGATCTCCTTGATACTGGAATCGAAATGCTCCGATTCGGAGAAATCTGACTGCTGGATTTTCATCGATTCCTGTTCCAATCGAATCAAAGATCCTGAAATCTTACGAGAGACAAAAAGAGCGAGGGGTAACACCACCAGCAACACCAAAAAAGAGAAAAGAAAGATCCGCTCCTGCATCTGTTTAATATGACTAGTAAAGTCTGAGACGGGAGCGACTGATGCGAGTATCTGGTCAATTTTCAGCTCAGCTTTAAAGTCCGTTGACCGTACCAGATAGACGGTTCCGTCGACCGTCATTTCCCGGGTCTTATTGCGCATAATCTCAGGGTTTTTCCGATAATCGGCAACAATGGCACGGACAAGGGGGTCTAAGGATTCATCGCTGTGGAGAAAACTCAACGAATTGTCTTTTCCTGCCTTTATGGGATTCTCTTTTGGGTGGGCGATGATGTAACCTTTGGGATCAAATAAAAACAGCATGCCCTTTTCTGATACCTTCTGTCTTTTTAACGACAGAGCAAACTGTTCCAGGGTGATGTCGACACCAAAGACTCCACTCCCATCCATCATACTTTTTGCACAGGTAATACCTGGGAGCTTTGTAGAGCTAAATACATACGGCTCTGTGAAAAATGTGGTTTCTTCCTCTTCTGCCCGAATATACCATGGCCTTGTTCGTGGGTCGTAGTTCGGATCAAGATCGTCTCTTTTTCCTATGACTTTCTGTTGCTGGTTCAAAAAATGCCAGTATTGCTTGCGCACCCCTTGATTATCGGTGAAAACGTAGCGCAGCGTATACATTGTTCCAACAGGCGCGTTAAATAAATCACGAAGATTTGGTTGATCTCGAATGGCGACGACCTGAATGAAACTTCCATTGTTAAAGCCAATATACGTTGAAAAAATAAACTTATAATAATCCAATGCTTTAAACATCAACTCCATGCCGGGATGCGAGAACATTCCGTCATCCGACGTCAGATCAGCCATACGAGGCATCCGCGCAGCAGTGCCTGCCAGCACTGCTACCGATTCCAGGGCACTTTCATAGCGTTCTAAGGTTTTCTCATTGATTTCAGAGAACAGGCGGTCAGCCACCTGGATTGCTGCGGTTTTACTCTCCCTGTGGCTGATCCACAAAAACAGTCCGGTCAAGGTGATAACAATGACAACTACCAGAGAGGTAATACCGATGTAAAAAGGATAGCGCTGATTTTTTAAAGACATGAGTGTTCCTTAAAGAAAGGGTACGATGTTTAAGAGTCAATTATTTTTGAGACACATGTGGCATGTTTACCAGGATATTTGCCCACCAACTCAGAGTTTGTTGTATTCCCACCCGGCACATTACTATCAAAGGAACTATAATTCAAAGCCATTATCTTTACACTCGCTCCCGCTGCTATCTCTTGGAATTTTATCTGTTTATAAAAATGTCAATGTTGTTTTCCTTCAGCGATATGATAAACTATTAGTATGAAAATTAATCAGATTATAAGTCCTGATGGTTATATCAGTGAAATACGTGGCAAGATTGACGGCTCGGATGCACTCCAGGCAAAGTTCTCTTTTCCCGATGTCTCGGATTATATTCGGGGTGCCATCAAGGAAGAAAAACCTTTCTTGTTTTCAGGAAGAAGTGGCAATGCCCAGCTTGGAATCAATACAGATATGCTCTCACCTGAAACAGTTCCGGTGGTAAAAGGCCTGGGCGTTCACCTTGAGGGGAAGCTACAGAACCTGAACCCATTACTGGGTAACGTTCTTGAGCTATTTAAAACCGGAGATGAAATAGGCAGACTGATTATTATGGACCCGGAGTTAAGGATTCACGACGTTCGCCACTATCTCCATAAACGGCTTTTCGTGGGAAGAGTCACCGGACAAGGGCATCATTCCGGGTTTGAAATAAAACAAGAAACAGATCCCGTTACAGGAAAGACCAGCGACTACATCCTGGTCGAACTGGAGCCCTATCAGTATTGCTTTGAACCAGAGGCTTTAACTGCATCCAGTGTCAATGATGTCATAAAAAAAGGACGCATTGCCCTCAATAAAATCCGCTCCAGAACCTCTCTTGCAATGGACCAGGCCATGCTGCGTCCAAACGAACTCTTTATAGGCGCAATCAAAATATCCCTGGGAGATATTTATGGGGTTATAGATGCAGTTACCGATCCTGAAGAGTTTGGCGTTGTGCATCTCCCCGCCAAGCTTTTAGACCCGTTCCGAACCTTCCGAGATCGTCAGGTAGAGCTCTACCATTTTGGCATGGAGAGTGTGCCACTTAAGCGCATTAAGGTGAGAATTCGATTTTTCCGGGCCAGGAATCCCCTCACTGTTCCCTTGGAAAAAAACAAGGTCAAGAATGGTTACAGGCTCTGCGATCTTTTAACCAATGCCGAGGTGAGCAATTTGTTTCAATTTGTTGAAGATGCATCACTTGGTATGATTCTCAACAAGAACAATTTTATGCAAATCCCCAGGGCAATGGAACCCCAGGGGCAGGCCCAATTAGAGATCATTAAAAACGCAGTAGTGGAAAGTACAATTCGCAAGCCAAAGCGTTCCCTGCCAGAGGGAAGCAATGGTGAGCTCATAAAAACCCTGGAGAAGCTCTCGGTACTTGGGGGGATAAACAGCAGGGTCTTTATTGGAGATGCATTTCCCCCATCTGAAGTGATCGATACTTTAAGAAGAAGTGGGGTCAGGACATTTTTAATTAATACGGACAATCCCTCCTTTGAAGATAATTATGTCAAAAAGATGATCAAACTGACCCACAAAGTCAGCTCAAATTGTGAATTTTTACGATATGATGCCACGACAGACAAGCTCTTCACCTTTTATCACGGTTGTTTTATTGAACCAGATGACAGAGAGCGTTTTGACGCGGTGAGATACTGGTTTGCATTTTATGGCTCCCATACCAAAGAGGCAGACAATCAACTGACTATTAACCTTATTAACCAGTTAGCTCTCAAGTTCGGCAGTGAAATGGGCATTGTACATGGAGGTGGACCGGGCCTGATGAAAGAAGCCAATGATTTGGCCAGGCAGCACAATATCATGAGTGTCGGTATTGCCATTGACTTAGAAGGTGAACGTCAACTCTCCCTGACCACCTGCGATGGGTTGATAAAGTATCGTGAGGGTCTCCGCCTGGCCCGCCAGGATCATCTTCAGAAGTTAAGTAACCTGCCCGTAATCAACACCGGCGGTTACGGCAGTGCTGAGGAACTGTCGATTACCATCACTTCAATGAAACTCCATGAGAATCCACTGGCACCAGTTATCTTACTGGACCCCGACAACCTCTGGAGTCACATGCAGTCACAAGTAGTTGAAATTGCAAAAAAGAAATTCGGCCCATCTTTCATTCCAAACCTGATAAAACAGTGCCGGAATGCTGATGATGCACTCCAGGTACTGTTGCAATTCTGCATGGACCCGAATAGGTGGTATCTGGAAAACAATATTCCTGAGAAAAGTGTCCAAACGGCCAGAGATAAATCAAGGCGTATCAGAACTGAAACCCTTTATCAGGATCATGTGGAAGTGTTTACTTTTGAAAACTCCAGGCTTCGCCAGTAATTTGAGCGTCGTCCCGTTTGAAAACTACTCATTTCCCTGGATTTCAAGCTGCTACATATGTTTACTCACAGCCTGATACTATAAATCCTGCTCCAGCTACAACTGCACCATAGTGTGACGAAATCCGTCGACAATACCGTGGCATTTGCATGCGGTTCCAATTAACAGTGGAGTCTCTGGTAAAGCTCTGACCCGCTCAAGGAGATGCCATAAATCTGTTGGCAAGAACCCTCCTACTCCCAAAGCAAACTGACGGCTTCTAACAATGAGCGGCTTAAAGTTTCCTAAAACTGTTGTCTCAAGGAGCAGGTACAATGACAATGGTCGTGCCAGCTGGGTGTACGTACAAAGGTCCTCTGGCTCGGAACAGTTGGCCGGGCAAATGAAATCTGCATAAGACATCACAATGCTATGAGGGGTGAGGCGAATAGGATGAGGAAACTGGTGAAGATGGCTATCCGGTATTTTTTCAGAATGGATTATTCTTTGTTCATTTGTGAGTTTCTTCTTTATCCATTGCGCCGCCAAATGAACAGGAAGCGCTGGGATAATCTTGGTAACATCCGCTTCAGAGGTGAAATTTTCAGCAAACCATTCCACCCCGTCTGCACAAACAACCTCAACATCCCCCTGAAATTCACTTATCGGTTGACTATCCACCACCACAATTTTGCTCGTGGGTGCAGTTTTTCTTAACAACTTAACAGCCCGCTGGCCAAACTGTCCATAGCCGAGTACCCAGACAGTTTCGCCGGATGATGCTGCCGTGTTTTGGCTTGAGAACATCTATGTTTATCTCCTGACATTATCTATGTTTGGTTCTGTTTTCCTCTTTGGCCAACTCTCCAGCAGTGCACTATCCTGACATTAAAAACTTGTGATTCCTATTTATTTCGAACTTTTGATAGCCATGAAAATCCCTGTTCTATTATTCATCGGGTAGGACGCCAGCCTCCATGGAATAACTGCAAAAACTATACAATTTTGTACTTGACACCCTCCGTGGTTTCAACTATTTATGATGCATGTAGTGAGCATATGCCCATAAAGATATCTTCTTACACTGCATACTGATAAAAGCGTTTTTAACAAAAAAAGAAAAAGCGACGAGATCAACCAAAGTACAAGAGGAGACCACCGTTATTCAAAATATGAGATCGCTTGCATAGTGTAACGAATGGCCTAAAGATGATGTTCAAAACCAATGGATATGGGTGATTAAGCTATGTTAAAAATAACCGAAAAATGCGGAAAAATTCTTATCGCAGCCACTGTCATAACACTGACAATTCCCCTCCTCTCAAATGGCAATGAACTTGGCCATGACTGGTATTGCCCGGATCCTGAAACACATGCAAAGTATACTCAACATCTCAGCCTTCATCTCGATCATAGTGCGGAAGCTATCGCTGATGTACTCGATAAAATTTATAATGATCCATCTCTCAATACAGAACAAAAACATGCAAAAACCTTGGGTATTCTGAGAAAAGAACTGTCGAAGGCTAAAATCGGCCCTGGTGTGGGTGATTGATATTGGAACAAAGGCAATGCCTTCCGCCGCTACAATCCCCAATCGGGAGATTATAGCGGCAGAGAACGGACAGAATCCAATTATCTTTATCACCGGAAGGGACGAGATAGTTCTCTCTCATTCGAGCAATAGAACCCCAGCCGGGCCTACTGCAATTTCCATTCTGGATTTCTTTTGCCCAAAAAGGCAGCTACTCCTTCCTTTGCATCATCTGTGGTGCACAGTCTGGCAAAAGCCTCATTCATATACTGGAACTGCTTTTGATAATCCATGTCCTCGGATTGGTAGAAAGCACTTTTGGCAATCTGCACAGCAAGAGGACTTCTTTTTGCCAGGTCTTCGGCCCACTCCAGGGCGAGTTCGTCGAGTTCATCGTGGGCTACCACTTTATTGACAAGACCAAGTTCAAGGGCCTCCTGCGCTTTTAAAAGAGTACCATAGAGAAGTAACTCCAGAGCTTTTTTACGTCCCACACAACGGGAAACCGGTAAAATCGGACCAACACAGTTAAGGCCGACATTGATAGCGGTAAGCCCCATTTTTACCCGTTCAGAGGCAATAACCAGATCTGCCGCCGCCATTAGCCCCATACCATTGGCAGTTGCCACGCCTTGCACCTGTGCAATGACAGGCTTTTTCATGGTCGATATTTCCACCAAGGGGTTTTCCATCCACTCGATCCATTCCCTATATTGTATAGCTGATTTTCCGGTAAGCTCATTGACATCAATTCCTGCACAGAACGCACGACCAGAACTTTTTAGAAGGATAACCCGAACATTTTCATCGGCCTCCATACCAATGAGTGCGGCATGCAGTTCCCCAGCCATTTGACTGTTAAAAGTATTTAACTGTTCCGGACGATTCAGAGTTATGATCCCAACGTTTTTTGCTGTCGTTTCAACAAGAACTGTTTCAAAAACCACGAGACACCTCCATTAAACATATTATTTATCTGGTATTTCACTCTATAAATAATTCAATGCATACATCTGGCTGAACGGATCAATAGGATTCTTCTATTTCACCAATTTTGTCAAGCTATACGGATAATTCGAAACAGTAGCTACGTATTTACTATGTTCTGGCCTGTAGCGTTACAACAGTATTTGACGATTTTTGTCAGAAAAAATCCAATGGCGGCAAATGTGCATCATCTAATAAATGCTGGCTGAGTTCAGCCAACATGAGGTATACAGGCAATATCTCATGCAATTAAAAAAATAAAAAAAAACGAGACAAAGTCTTCCACCATCTGATATTCTGTCTTAGAGTGTATAAACTTCCTTAGTGACTAATTGTAAGGAATATTTATAGATCTCAGCACTTGCTGACTGTTTTATTCCAATCGAGACCAACTAGTATTCACCCCTCAGTTATTATGGAATGGTGGAGTGAAACATATGGGTAAACCTATAAAATATAATATTTTTCAGGTAAAACTCATAAAAAGGAGAGGTTCAATGCTCAGTTTGAAAAAATCACTCGTGTCGTCTGTTCTTATAGTTTCATTCATAATATTTCCACTTTTTGCTTTGGCCGAAAAAGATTACATCGAACCCGACAAAGAAGCGAAAACCCAGGAAACTATGGCCATTGATCTTCTCGCAGTAAGACCTTTAGGCATAGTCGCTACCGTAGCTGGAGCTGCAGTTTTCTTGGTTTCGTGGCCATTTTCTGCCCTTGGGGGAAATTCAGACGAAGCCTGGGATACTCTCGTGGCTGACCCGGCAGTATACACTTTCAAACGGCCTCTTGGAGATTTCGAAGAATAGACCCTCTTCGACCCTGCAAGGCTACCTTGCCTACTGTCAACGAGCAAACAGCAGGCTGTCACCACACCAATCAGCAACTATCGTATTCCCACTGACACCCTATTTACTGCTCCCGTAGAAAGTCATTAGTTTTCATCCAGTTCATGATAAACCGCCTGGGCAAGTGATTGAACAGTATAGGGTTTTTTCAGATACATTCCAGCCCCAAATGACTGAGCTTTCCGGACACTTAAGCTATCAGAAAATCCGCTGGCGATAATTGCTCTCTGTCCGAAATTAATATTGCTGATCTTCTCATAGGTTGCAAGACCGTCCATACCTCCAGGCATAATCATATCAAGAATGATTAGGTCAAATTCATTTTCTTGGCATTTCTCAACCGCTTCCTCACCAGAAGAGACAACAGCAACCTGATAGCCCAACATTTCCAGAATCTGTGCTGCCAAAATTCGCTGTTCTTTCATGTCGTCCACGACAAGCACACTCTGGCCTCTACCTAAAAAGTTCTGCACTACAGTTTCTTCTTTTTGGGGGAGTGTCTCTCGGCTTGTCGGAAAATAAAGGATAAACTGAGTTCCTTTTCCCTGCGCGCTATTAATATCTATGAACCCTTTATGATCTTTTATAGCTCCCCAGACAATTGCCATTCCAAGCCCGGTTCCACTTCGTCCCATAACTTTGTTAGTGTAAAATGGTTCAAATATTCGTTTAATCTCTGAAGAGGACATCCCGACACCAGTATCCTCGATGGAGAGAACAGCATACTCCCCATTGGGAATATATTCATATCCGACTTGTTCTCTATCGAGAAACCTGTTCGCTGTAAAAATAGTCAATTGACCGCCTTTTGGCATCGCCTCCATAGCGTTACAGAACAGATTCATCAAAATTTTCGCCATATGCACGGCAGAACCACTAATATTGAGTAGGTCAGGGTCCAGTTCTTGTTGGAATTCTATACCACTAACATTCATCACGATATCATCGTGTTCTGGACTACTTAGAAATTCTTTTACGATATCATTGAGATTAAGTACAACTTCCGAGCCTATTCCCCTTCTTGCCAAGGTAAGAAGGTCCTGTACTATAGCAGCAGCACGTTCACCTGATTTTTTTATCGTCTGCAATGGCATTGTCATGGGGTCTTCAGGACTCCTTTCAAAAAGGAGCAGATCTGGATAACTGACAATGCCTGAGAGAATGTTATTCAGATCATGAGCTACGCCACCGGCTAACAGTCCTATGGCTTCCATTCTCTGCGCATTCTCTAAACGATTTTGTATCTCCGCCTGCTCGGTCACATCACGAATATCGATAACATATCCACCGATTTCATCATTATTCAAATAGTAGGGACTCAGAGTTATGTTCCAATAACAGTTAGCATCCTGACCTTTCCTGCACATAGTCTGAACATTTACAACACTACCAGTCAGACAGGTTGACACAGAATCGTTGAGTTCTTTATTGAAAAAATCATCGCCCAGAAAATCCTGTATCGATAAGCCTGGAAGATCTATGTCAGTCGCCGCGAACGTATCCCTATACACCCTGTTGGCTAAAATATGACGATTATCCTTGTCAAACAATGCCATAGCATCACTAGAAGCTTCTACAATATGTGCAAATTTGCGAAGCTCAGCCTCAGTTCTCTTGCGTTCTTCAATCTGAGCATTTAATTGTTTATTTGTTTCAGTAAGTTCTTCAGTCCGTTTTTTGACTTGGAATCTGAAAAGCAATGTTGCCGCTAGCAGAATGAAAGCACCACCTGTTCCTGCAGCAAGTAGTTTCCCAAACCAATTCGGCAGCTTTTGTTCCGTATCAATTAACAGCCATCGACTGATTGCCTGATAGTAAAGGGATTGTGGATCTGCTTTTGCGGCAGTCAAATACACATTAATCTTATTTAAAATTTCTTCGTTTTTTTTCTCCGGAGCGGCAAAGCGCATTTCGATGGGATTGAAGATAATAGGCGTATCTAAAACATTATATTCAGCCTTTTTTTCGTTGCCAAACAAACGGTTTACTACACCAATATTGACGTAGTTGGCATTAAGCATTTCAAATACAGTTTCGTATTCATCAGCTTCGATAAATCTACAGGAAATATTGAAATTTTCGACCATCCGCTTGAGGACAAGAAAATGAATGTCACCCTGCTTCACTGCGATTTTTTTTCCTTCGAGCTCTACTATTGAGCTGATTATCTCGCTAGCTGAAGTATAGACTTCTCCCCAGTTTGCTATCACCGTCTCGTTAGTAAAATCGATAATTGCCTCACGGTCTCTTGAAAAGGCAACGGCTGGAAGTATATCTAAATTCCCAGCTTTGAGAAGATCAAACACTTCAGAAAAATGCCCTGTGACATACTCAATTTTCCAGTTTTCCTGTGATGCAATATCGTCAAGAATATCAACGAACAACCCCCGCACTTCCCCTGTTTCATCAACAAACATTGTTGGTTTATTGTTGTAGGCACCGACCTTGAGAACTGTTTTGCCATACAAACAAGATGGTAATAACAAGGACAGTATCAAGAGGTACTTGAGGAGGAAGGATATAGAGTGGTTAATTATAGAATTTCCGGTCGTTGATCTTGGTGGCTCAATATTCATACAATATGATTATATTTAATATTTTATACGTTTTATCACTATACCTAGAATTAATGGTATCAAATAGCCTCATTTAAGTTAAGATTTAATTCCTTTAATAAAAATATTACGTATGATAGCAATGTTACGTATGGTCAAACTCTATATCAACCAGCTCAATCCTAACCACTAAAAAAAACTACAATAACAGATATGTTCAAATATTTACTGTAACCCCTGTACTCACAAACAGCGTTTATGATTACCTTATATAATTTTAATTACCGACCTTTAATCGGCCCACTTTTTGACAACCCAAAATAATACGAGTACAATCGGCTCAAAAGCCTGACCAATATACCTAAAGGAGACAATTATGTATGCATTAGCAGTAAACGGAAGTCCCCGCAAAGGTGGCAATACCGAATTACTCTTAAAAGAGGTCCTCAGTGAACTTGACAACTGCGGCTGGGAAACAGAACTCGTAAAAGTTGGTGGTACTGCAATTCGAGGTTGTATTGCCTGCCAAAAATGCTTTGAAAACAAAGACAACCAATGTTCAGTAAAAAAGGACAAATTTAACGATTATTTTGCAAAAATGCTCCGGGCCGATGCTATTATTCTCGGCTCTCCGACCTACTTCGCCGCCGTATCTGCTGATTTAAAGGCATTGATAGAAAGAGCAGGCTATGTCGCTTATGCCAATGATCATGCTTTTTCCGGAAAAATTGGGGCCGCAGTGGTAGCAGTCAGAAGGGGCGGAGCAACCCACGCTTATGACACCATCAATCACATGTTCCAAATGTCGAGGATGATTCTGCCTGGCTCAACATACTGGAACATGGGTATTGGGCATAACAAAGAAGAGGTTCTTGGAGACGATGAGGGCATGGCCAATATGAGACATCTTGGTAAATCAATTGACTGGCTTGGTAAATCAATTCAACCCAATATGTCGAGTTACCCTAAAGGATAGTTTTCCAGATTTACACATCACCTCTTTATCTATCCATATTACTAAAGAAATTGTGCAGGGTGATGCACCTCTTGCTATGGCTTACAAAAATAGTATAAGGTGCATCGCCTGTTCTAAGTTCAGTGATACCTATTATAAAATTTCGTAAAACGACAACCCATTTATATGAAAATACGCAAACTCACCCCCGAAGAATATCCCAAGGCAAAGGCTTTACTAACAAAGGCATTTCCTGGAAGTACCTACGAAACCCGACTGTTTGAGAACCTTCATAAAAATGGCAAACCTTTATACGAATGGATATGCGTTCATCGCAACAAGGCCACTGCATACATCGCCTACTCACATGCTTTCAATGGAAAAGAAGTCTGCGGCCTGCATCTGGCACCACTGGCAGTGGCACCACAAATGCAAAATCAGGGAATAGGTTCGGAACTGCTCCGCTTCTCCTTACGACAAAAGGAAATCAGGGAGAGCCCGCTCTTTGTTCTGGGAGATCCCAAATTTTATATGAAGTTCGGCTTTGAACCTTGCAGCATGCCCACCTGTCCTTTTGATAAAAGTGGTGATCATTTCCTCAGTACCCGTAATAACAGTTCGAGCCTCTTCACTATCGGTTATGAACCAGAATTTATGCTTTGATTATAAGCTGACTACTGAGTGAACACGAAATGAAATAGTTTTAATTTTCCTAAATTTCATGAACCTCAAGCAATGCTCCCCTTTTTTTATATTATTTTGGTAAAGCAAAATATCCATTGGCCCAGGATGGTGCGGCAATCGGACTCCCCAAATTATATCTGACCAATCTATTTCTCAATTCAAGAAGCTTTGTCACTAACGGGCCTTCAACTTTTGCATAAGCATTTTCATCAGCAACTCTCTTAACCACAATACCGAGCAACTCAGTTATAGCATTACCAACAGAATTCTGGCTGATCGTTACAATAAGTCGTCCCTCATCATCACGGTAAATGAGTTGTTTATAGGCGGGCTTCCATCGAATTTGATTGGCAAACATAGGGTCTTCCATTACCTGAAGGCGCAACATTCGAGCCGCTTGATGAAACTGATCGCTAAAAAGAAGTATGTCTTCAATCTGGTCAGGAAAAAAAGCGTCAGCAGGTATCCTGTTATCCTCAGTTGCAACCAGCGCAAAAAGAGCTCTATAAAAATCCAAAAAACCCTTCAGTACCATGTCATACTCTTTCCAAAATTGACCTCTGTTGAGTGACGCAGCACCACCAAGAATTTCCCAGCTTGGCAGCCCTTGCGGATATCCAGTAATAGCCAATTTCCCTTTATTTGGATCGATGGGACGCAAAATTTCAAGGTCTAATACGTCAAGAAACTGTAGATACACATCACTTAAATAGTTAAGAAAAAGCCCATTGTGTCCGCTATCAGTCAGGTTTGGGTTGTCTTCTGCCGCAAGTGGAGCTGCTGCCAACTCAGAATTTTCAAAGACCATGAAATGATTATGGATCATCCGAATACTTGGCACACCGGACTTGTTTAACGGCCAGGTTGCATCCAGGCTTGCTTCTCCACAAAAAACCAAATGTTGCTGAGGATCTGGATATTTCTCCAACATATAATCAAGGACCACCTTGGTCATACGACTGAAAACTATGTTCTCAGCTTTTGATAATTGGTCACGTCGAACCGGCCGCCCCATAGGATCCAATACCTGTTGCGAGGTATCAAAAATAATGGAGGTATCAAAGAGGTTGGAATGACCAATTGCTTTACGATAGAGGAGAAATCCTTCAGAAGTGCGCAGTAAGCCATTTTCACGAGCCAAATGCCTCAAATTACACGGGCTGTTAAAAAATTCAGTCGACGTAATACCGTCTGGAATTTCTAAAGGAATTCTCCGGTGAGGGATAGTTATTTCACGAGGTGCCCCTATCATACGTTTCCCCTTAAGCTATTGTTGAACATGAGAGAGCAAAGCCCCCAGGACAACATGTCTCTTGTTTACCCAGCACACTCTTTTTTACAATTTCAAGCCAGTAGTCTTGTTATTTCTTCTTCAATCTCCTCAGTCAACCGTTCCATTATAAAGGAGTTCATGCTGTAGGGGGTTTGTTCAGCGATGTATTTCAATTTCATATAAAGAGGTTCAGGGATTCGAAGTGGTAATGTTTTCTTCACATCTTCTCGAATATGAGGTTCATCCCAGGGATAAACTCCTCCTTTTTTTGGGCTGCTCTTACCGACACCTGCTGCAAACCTATCAAGGTCTGCATCCTTTTTTATTGCCGGTGTTGAACGGAGTGCAGTTTTCTTTTTTTCAGCCATCATAGACCTCTCTAAAAAGTTGATTCATTTCTTCAGCTGCTTTTTTATCATGTTTCCACTCAACTACAGACAATCCATCCCGTGCTGACTTGCGAAAGGCAATACGATCACGAAGTACCGAATTTATAAGACCCAGATGTTCAAAGCCTTCTTCTTTTAAGAAAGCTAGAGTCTCCTGATCCTCGCGAACAACTGGATTTGTTGACACCCTGTTTAAAACAATAAAAGCCTGCAAATTTTCATTTATCCCCTGAGCCATTTCCACCAGTTCGTCCATCTGCCGGAGCGTCCAGATGTCAAATTGAAAGGGTTGTACAGGAATATAGGCCCTGTCACAAACCCCAAGTGAATAGCGTAGCTCCATTGAGTCCCGTCCACCTGCGTCGATAACAATTTCATCATAGCGATCTGCCAAATCACGTACCTGTGAAGGTAGTCCTTTACCAAATTTCTGCACACATGCAATCCTGAACTCAATCTCTGTTTCTTCCCGGACTGTTGCCCAAAAAGATGCTGTGCCCTGCCGGTCTGTGTCAAGCAGCAACACGTCTTTACCCTGCAGCGCCAACATGGCAGCCATGTTAGTCGCCAAAGTAGTTTTGCCCGTTCCACCCTTCTCTCCACCAACTAATACTATCCCCATCAGATCATTCCATATTAGATTACACTACATCAAAGCACATCAACTCACATTGAATGATATCATATCACCTAACTCCATTATTGCAACAGTGGATATTATCAAAAATATCTTATTGAGATTTATTTTTAATAATTGACTATTCTTATCTAAAATGACTAACATTAACACATTTTGAAATGGGCAGACGTGACAAGCATTTTAATAAAACCTTAACTCAATGCAGGAGATAACATTATGCTGAAACTCGGAGAAAAAGGGGTTATCCCACAAAAAGGAGAAGACAGCTACGCCATAGCTCCACATATTCCTTGTGGCTTGGTCACCCCTGATTTACTCAGAAAAATTGCAGATGTCTCTGAAAAGTATAACGCAAAGGCCTTAAAAATTACTGGCGCCACTCGTATCGCCATCGTAGGCCTCAAAGAAGCTGATATTGATTCTGTATGGGAAGAGCTTGCGCTGGAAAAAGGGGCGGCTGTGGGTCTGTGTATTCGGAGTATTCGTTCCTGTCCCGGAACAACCTTTTGCAAACTCGGGAAACAGGATGCTATTGGTGTAGGAATGAAAATGGATGAAAAATACCATGCCTTCCAAACACCCGGTAAATTCAAAATGGCTGTGTCTGGATGCAAGCTTGCCTGTGCTGAATCATGGGTGAGAGATGTTGGTTTGATTGGAGACAGAGATGGTTGGATCCTGACCATAGGTGGCAATGTAGGGTCCCAGCCCCGCATCGGAAAGGAATTGATCAGTGGGCTTGACGATGAGGCAGCTCTTAAGGCAGTTGAGGATGTCGTGAATTATTATAAGGAAAATGCAAAGGGAGCCGAACGCCTGGGAAAAATGCTTGAAAGAGTCGGACTAGAGCCTTTTGAAGTGGCTGTTGGCAAGTAGATTTGCCAAAAAGCATCTATGACTTCATCGCCACCTTGAATAAGGAATTATTCAAGGTGGCCTGGACCTGTGGGGTTAGAATCTTGAGACGACCTCAGAAGTTCATTTAAACTTATGCAACAATTCTCTGCTATTTCGGTTCAAAAATAAATTTAATAACACACCTCTTGTCTCCAGCAACAAGGCTTTCTTCAATAGAATGAACGGGCTTTAACCTCAATGCTTTCATCACCCCATTTCGAATAGCCTGACACCCGCAAGAATAACCTTTGGTCATTTTCGCTGCATTGAGCGAATCGTAGGCGTTGCATTGGTGCCCAGTCCACGTGGCAACATTTCCTGAAAAGCTAACAGGTTCATTAACATACATCCCGTCAAAGAAACATGTTGACCATATCTTTTTGAAAATTTGCATCAAATCTTCGATAGACTGTGGTCGCTGTATGGCTCCGGACTTAAGAAGCATAAGAGTATACTTTCGGAAAAATCTCTCATTAGCTTCGAGGTTTAATTGATTGGCTTTTTCTTCTCCGAATTCCCTGACCATTGTTGCGTGCCAATAGGAATCATGCAGCCACCAAAGTTTCTTTGCGCTATTGAGTTGTTCCTGGAGATTGTCCACGATCTTTCCTCAACTTTCTTTATAGATTCTTTCAATAGAAGCACATGCCAGCCATATACAAAAAGGTTAGGCTGGCACTTCTCGTTACCTTTCGATTTTTATTCTGAGTATGGAATATAATCTGTATAGCCTTCCGCGCCTTCTGTATACCATAGGGACATGTCATCATATGCTTCTAATTCCCAACCATTCTGCCAGCGTTCCACAAGATCGGGGTTAGAAATATAAGGACGACCAATGGCTGCAATATCGGCATGTCCCTCTACGACACGCTTTTCTGCGTCTTCCTTTGTATATCCGCAATTCCCTATGATAACGCCGCTATAATGTTCTCTGAACTCAGCAAGGGTCATCGGTTCTCCTTTCTCATGAAAACCAAATGCCAAACCATCCATAATATGAACATAGCCGAGATTAAGTTTATTCAGCTCCTTAATGGCGTAAAGATATGTTTCCCTGAAATCCTCACTTCCCATATCATTAAAGACACCGTTTGGTGAAAGACGGACGCCAACCCTTTCTGAAGGCCACACTTCCAGAACTGCCGCCAATACTTCACGTAAAAAGCGGAATTTATTTTCAGGGGAACCGCCATACTGATCATTACGAAGGTTTGTTTTTGAATCCAGGAACTGATTCAAAAGATATCCATTGGCACTATGTACTTCTACACCGGCGAAACCAGCCTTTTTAGCATTAAGAGCGGCAGCGCGATAGTCTTGAACAGTAGCCGCAATTTCATCGACAGTCAGTGGTCGCGGTACTTCATAGTCTTTCTTACCCAGTGGTGTATGAATCTGATCACCATTGAGTTTAACCGCGGAAGCTGAAACCGGCAGTTCCCCATTATGAAAATCACTGTGGGATGCCCTGCCACAATGCCACATCTGCAGGAAAATAGGGGTTCCAGCTTCTGCAATGCGTTTTGTGACTTTTCGCCAACCGTCTGTCATTTCATCTGTATAAATACCAGGCGAACCTATCCAGCCATTGCCCTGGGCGGAGACGACTGTGGCTTCTGTTATGAGAAGACCAGCAGATGTCCGCTGGAGATAGTGCTCTGCCATCAACTCATTGGCCACTCTACTCTCTCCAGCACGACCACGAGTCATAGGAGCCATTGCAATTCTATTCTTCAGTTTTAGGTCACCAAGAGTAACTGGTTCAAATAATCGATTAGTCATTTTGTTCTTCCTTCATAAATTTTTAAATTACCAAACCGTTGCCTTCTTCAAGATTTTTCGGTGTTTGAAAGCTAGCTGTAATTATTATACAGAGTTATCTAAAATCAAGAGGAGACTGCCCCTGAAACGACAGCATAATAAAAGCCAAACTTTCATAAGTGGTTTGTCAATTTTTTCTAAAAAGGTCGTCATAAAAAAATAATCAAGGCCATGTGTCATGAATTTATTGATTAATTGGTTTCCTTTGGCCTTATGGGTGAATATATTATATCCTATCAATCAATAATACTGAGATACCCTGCGAAAAAATTAAACAACTCACTGAATAACATGGAAGGAACAATGATGATAAACAATGGTCCAATTAATTTATGGAAGAAATGCTTGTTGCTTTTTGCCTTTCTTTTTTTAATTATCCCCTCTACCTCTTTTGCTGAAGAATCTAAAAAGAAGAAGGAAATTAGGGTTTTCATAGAAGAGCAAGTCCTCGTTGCTTTAGAGAACGACGAGGAAGTTTACAGTTTTGACATTGTAACCGGGCGGGATGGGAAAGAAACCACCGCCGGCAAATACAAGATTTTCCGCAAACACGAGAAATATACCAGTAAGACCTATGGTTCAGAAATGCCGTATACCATGTTTTTTACAGAAGACGGGAAAGCGATTCATGGTACACAAATGGCCACTCTTCGCTCTTATCTGCATTCCTATTTGAGCGACTCAGTGGGGTCCCAGGGGTGCGTCGGCCTGACAGACGATAATGCAAAAGCGTTGTTTGACTGGGCACTAGTTGGAACTCCTGTAATTGTTATTACTGAAAAAGAAAATTAGAAGCAGCTTGCCATGAAACTGTTCAATGTATTCCTTCTTTTTACCTTCTTGCTGATCCAACAGGTAGCGGTCGCGTCCGATACAGAAAAAGCAGATGGTGTGTTGGTCATCAAGCAAGAAGGCCGGCTGTACCTACTGAAAAAAGGCAAGAGGTTCGCTTCCTTCAAAGTCACTTTTGGCGGCAATCCTGTTGGACACAAACAATCACAAGGCGACCAACGAACACCCGAAGGGCGCTATATGCTTGACTACAAAAACTCAAACAGTAAATATTATAAATCGATTCACATCTCCTATCCGAATGCGCAGGATAAGGCAAATGCTCGAAGGAGGAAGGTCGACCCTGGGGGTGATATAATGATCCACGGCCAGACAAATGGCTGGGAATGGGCCTCGGGATTCATGCAATTTGTAGATTGGACCAATGGGTGTGTTGCGCTGAGCAATCGAGATATGGATAAGGTGTGGGAGGCTGTTGATCCTGGCACGCCAATCGAGATAAGACCTTAAACAATAGGAATATCAGGCATAACAACCACTCAGTCTCTCTTGATATACTGACGCTACTGTGGTTAAATTTGGCAGAGGTAAGCTGTAATTATTTATTTGAGATATTTAATTCTACCGAATAATGGAGAAATTTTGTGTCAGAACAAGAACTTTCTATACAACCGGCCAAGGTCACTCTGGCGGTAAAGTTGTTTTACACTGTAGTCGGAATCGGGATTTTAAAGACTGCCTATACGGTGGTACGCCACCTTGATGTGAGATCGCCAGATTTCCTTATCATAACAAAGTTAATTAGTTACGCAATTTCCATTTACTTGATTTACCTGGTTGGTAAAGGTAAGAATTGGGCAAGATGGGTATTGGCGATAATATTTGTCATTTGTATTCCCTTAACCATTTTACCTTTCTTCGAACTTCTCTCCCATAATCCAATCAACTCGGTATTGGGTCTTGCGCAATTGGTGCTCTATTCAGCAGGTTTGGTGCTCTTGTTCCAACAAAGTTCCCGTGAATGGTTTGATCAAAAAAAGACAGACTGAGTACTTTTGCCCAAAACCTAGGATCCTCAGGGAGTGGTCTTAGGTCTTTTTTGGTTCCACCTGTAAATCAGTAAAATTCCAACCACCACAATGCCGGTGAGCATAATCAGGATTGCAAGAGCGGCGAACTCCCATAAAATCCAACGTTCTATGTGTTGGTCTAATACCTGAAGGGCAGCATCTGCCGATGACCCGGCTCTCCCGCCCGCATCAGCATCCAGAAACTGATCCAGGGACTGAAGGACCTTGTTAATCTCTCCGGCTGTTACGGCCGCCTTAATTAATGTTTCTTGATAATCTTCAATCGGAAACGCGCCCTTTTCAGAGCTTGCTTTATCAATTCCCAATCTGGTCACAAGTGAATCAAGTGTTGTCATACTTGCGTTGAGGTGGCTCGTCAGACTGTCACCGACCTCCAGGGCTTCTCGGATTTCAACGAGGAACTCCTGGATTTGCACAGATCTTTCGTCCATCTCCATGAACATTTTATCGCGTTCATCGAAAAGGCGGTCCATGGTTTGATCGATTGCGGCCTGACGTTCGGCAGAAATCCAAACCGGGAGTTGCTCTGAAACCGTGGCTAGTTGGGCCAAGGTCTCTGATAGTTTTTTGAGTATCGCCCTGTATTCTTTGAACTCAGGTTGGGTAGTGAGGTCATACACAAAAGTCTCTGCTTCAAGACGAGCCAAAGCTGGAGAGACCAGGGCTAGAAACATAGCACGCTCGCTTGTTCGACGGATCTCATCAACCGCCCGCGTTGCCTCGGCAACCTCGGGCAGAAGACCACCTGGCTGTACTAGCGAGTCATCTTCATCTACTTCAGCTGCAAAATCGCTAAAGCGGAAAGCGAGAAAATTTTTCACCTCCGGATTTTTGCGGCGCCAGTCCTGGATTAGATCGCGTATCCTGGCCTGCTGTCTTGGGTTAAGAACCTCTTTTGCAATCGACCAGATTTCGGTCTCGCTGCGCCGAACAGCCTGCAGCCAGGCTTGCCCCTTATTACCGAAAAATGATTCCGGCACCAGGTGTTCCTCTGATTCAATCCTTACCAGAGTTACCAGAACCAACATGTCAAGCAGACCAGCTTCCGGATTGCCACTATTTGCAATCTTGATGAGCGAATAGTTGAATTGTTTTTTCCACTGATGAACCCTAAGGCGTTCCTCGGGATTGTTCGCCGCGTTTGTAATAGCCTCAAGGTATGGCTGGAGACGCCCAGAAAAACGAAAAGCAAATCGCTCAACCTCCTCACGAAGCTGTGCTTGGGTCATGCGCTCAGGCAAAGCTTCGTGTTGCGCACTCAGGCTACTCACCTCAACGAAGTCAGGGGAGGAGTCACTGAAGCTGGTTGTGCAACCCTGAACTCCGATGAGTACAATGGCTAGCACCATGAAACGCAAAAATAATGTGACCATAACAGCAATTCATTCAGGGAGATTTTTATTCTGAGACCTGGAGTCAATTTCCCCCTTGACTCTTCTGGTAAATCCCAGACAGGTTACTACTCTTTTTAACAGTTAAATCAACTGCCACCAATTTTTTATTTTCTCAAACTGTTTACAATTCGTCGGATATTCCCGGACCAGTCGTACTTCTAAATGTTTTTAACACCTCAACACGATTACCCGGGTAATTTTGAGACATTTTAGTCGACACTGGCAGGAAAGCTCAGAAGCAACGAATTTTTCTCTTGGCTCAGGGAGGCTTGTATCTGCTCGGCGAGAAGTTTCTGATCATCGTCGGGATAGGCAATGGGAGACAGGTCGTCCTCATTTTTTAATTTGAGACAAATGGTGATATCTGGCGCATCATCGATTACCTGGATTAAGACTGTGCTTCCATCTTCGCTATTTTGAAAAAGAGTCAACAAGGTCAGATAAATGAGTGACTCCAGAAAAACCAGGTTGGTCGAGATGGTAATATCCGGTGGGCAACTCAGATTGGTCTTAATATTTTTCATTGCAGCCTGACGGTTTGTCAGGGACACAATCAGAGAGAGGGTTTCTTCGAGGTTTCCATGGGCGAGATAGGTATCTGCACTGTGGGCAAAACGGTTGAGGTTTTTCATTATTATATTTGACCGCTCGACCTGTTTTACGATGATCTCTGTGGCAGAACGTACTCGTTCGGGAGGGATCCCTCCAGCATCTTCGGTCATTTGAGCAAAATCCTCAAGGAGTCCGGCATTCTCGTTAATTATTGAAAGGGTGTTTTTGATCTCATGGGAGATTGCCGCAGAAATCTTGGCAAAAACCTGTACACAAGCTCTGTCTGCATTAATTTGCTCCATGATGTCCTCTTTCATACGGTTAATGATAGATAGTGCAAACCATTAAAAGGCAACTCCATTCTAATAGTTATCTCTCTATGCTGTTCTTGACTGATACGCATCTTCGATTTTCACCAACAGAAGGTTCAGGTCAACAGGCTTCATAATATAATCATACGCCCCCAATTCCATTCCTTGTCGTCCAGCTTCAAAAGAACCATGGCCGGTGAGAATGATAACAGCCAGATCCGGATAGTTTTCCTTCAGGCTGGCAAGAACCTCCAAACCGTCCAAATCAGGCATCTTCAAATCTAAAATCAAAACATCTGGCTGGTCCTGTTCAATAGCTGCCAATGCAGCCTTACCGGAATTGGCCATAGTTGCCGGAAAATTTCGAAGTTTCAATCGGGCAACCAAGGTTGAGGCAAATTCAATTTCGTCATCGGCTACTAATACTGTTGGATTGCTTTGCTCATTTTGTGTCATTTTCTTCACCCTGTATGGGTAGAGTTATCGTGAAGGCTGTTCCTTTGCCTATTTGTGATCGTACGGTAATATCACCATCAAGTTTTTTAATCAGACCATAGGTTATGGATAAGCCCAGGCCTGTACCCTTTCCTGTCTCTTTGGTGGTAAAAAATGGTTCAAAAATATGTGGTAGAATTTCCTGGTCAATACCGTGTCCATCATCCTGTATGACAACCTGAACCTCCCCTGCTGCCACATGAGTCATTATTGAAACGGTTCCCTCCTTGCCAATTGCGTCAATACCGTTGTTGATGATATTTAAAAATATCTGCTGCAACTGTAAATGATCGCTAACAATAAGAGGCAAATCATCCTGCAATTGCAGCTCCACACGAATTCTGCTGTGCATCATCGAGTTTTCAAGAAACTGCAGTACTTCTTCTACAATTTTGTTTACCTGAAGCCTTTCACTGTGTACATCAGAGCGCCTGGCAAAACCAAGCAGCCGATGAGTGATGGTCTTACACCTTTCGACACTTTTATCTACTTCCCTCAAACAACCAAAAATAGTCTCTTTATGTTCAAAATCAGGGGATATAAGCAGGAGATCTACCACCAGGCCATTTTTCTGATTAATTATAGCCAGTGGATTATTGATCTCATGCCCTACCCCGGCAGCAAGGCGCCCAATAGAAACGAGCCTGTCTGTATGTTCGGCCTCTTTCAACATTGTCATCTGCATCTCGTCTGCTTTTTTTATGAGCCTGGTAAGCATTGTCACGAGTCCGTAGACGATCAGCAGATTGAGAAACAGGCAGGAGATGATAATGAACAAGAGTCTGGCTCGAAAAGTCGTCCAGTCCTGATGGTGAATATATCTTTTTTCGACCAGCACCAGGGTCCAGGGAGTATTGGTGATTCTACCAGTTGCATATAAAATATTTTCCCCAGCATGGGAAAGGCCCATCTGAAATCCGGGTACTATTCCTGAGTTGAGTTGGGAGAGAACCTGCCCATAATGTTCTGATGATGTTTGCAAATACCCTTCGTCGTCTACCAGAAAAAGATCATCCGACGCATTCGTTTTGATAGTGTTAACGAATTTTTGTAGAGTTATAGCATCGATGGTCGCCCGTAACACCCATATCTTACGGGTATTTGGATCCAAATTGGAAACGGCAATCGCAAAATGAGGCACCTGTCGATAACCAGTATAGACATGACTGATGTACACTCCTTTCGCAATTACCTCATTAAACCACTGCTCTTGTGAATAATCTGCATCCTGGAGGTCGTATGGTCCCCAATATGACTGTTGTTTTCCATCATGATCGATCACGCCCAGATCAGCGAAAAAATCATACTGCCGCTTGATCCTGACGAAAAGCTGTCGCAAGTTATTGTCAGTTGTCAACTCGTTATATCGGTCATTCCTGGCGACAAAGAGCACTACTGATGTCAGACTGTTCACCATTGCTTCAATTGACTTAATAGAACCGTCAAGCCTTGATTCCATCTGCCCACGCTCTTCTTTCTGAAGAAGGTCTTTGTAGTTATAGTAGCCGAGACCAGCTGTAATAATTACCGGCGCCATTGCGATTGCAATCATGACCGAAAACAAAATAAGGCGAAGTTGGCCATAACTCCTTTGCTTGTGACCTAAATTGCTCGAAGATTTAAATGCATAGGGGACGATCTTATGAATAAAGCCAGGTAATATGTTCATAATGACAGCCGTCTATCTTTTTTTGAGATTACTATTTCACCTTGTTGCAAAATACCTGCAACACATTTTTCCAAAGCTAACTGCCAGCTTCCTACCACAGCATCCAATACAGTAATTTTTTTCCAGACCAGAAAATTGAAATGAACTTCCTCAATGCCTCCACAAATAATATCAGTAATATGTTCTTCAACTGCCATCTGACACAAAGCCTCGTCTGAGGATCTTTCCCTTATGATCATTTTAGGTTCACCAACAATAGTATTTTTTTCAAGCCGCACTGTAAGGACCTCTGTAGCCAGATCAAAACGGGGTGCAACGAAATCTCCCTGTATGATTATCATCAACTTTCGCATACCCCCCTCTTACTCCTGTAAACCGTATTTTTTCATCTTGCGCCAAAGTTTCATTCTCCCCCAGCCAAGACCTTCGGCCGCTCTTGTTCTGTTGCCCCGGTGCTCTTTAAGAATATCGATGATGAGCTGACGTTCAATTTCAGGCCAATTTTCCAAACGCTCAGATTGCTTATTGATACTAACTTCATCAACCACACTTTTTTTCTTAGCTTTTTTTTCAGCTGCGACCTCTAAAGGCTGAGGATTTTCCTCAATGTGCTGTTCGAAGATATACGGAGGCAAATGATCGGTATTAATTTTTTTCCTGCCACAGACATTTACTGCATATTCCACGGTGTTACTTAATTCTCGAATATTACCAGGATACGGGTATTCAAGTAATGACTGCATGGCTTTAGGAGCAAAGCCCACGATAGATTTATTCAAAACCCTGGTAAACTTTTGCAGAAAAAAATCCAACAGATAGCGAACATCACCTTCTCGCTCCCTAAGAGGAGGAAGATGTACCTGGAGAACATTGAGACGGTAAAAAAGATCTTCCCGAAACTTATTCTTGCGGACCTGCTCTCTCAGCGACCGGTGGGTGGCCGCAATAATCCGGACGTCAACAGTGATTTTATTCTCACCACCAACAGGGATAAATGCACGATCGTCGAGAACGGAAAGCAGTTTCACTTGCAAAGACGATGGCATATCACCGATTTCGGTCAAAAAAAGTGTTCCTTTATCCGCGAGACTGAACATTCCCTGCTTGTTGCGGGTGGCCCCGGTAAAGGATCCTTTGACATGACCGAAAAGTTCCGATTCGAGAAGCCCAGGCGGGAGTGCACCACAGTTAACCTTGATAAAAGAAAATCTCGCCCTGGATGACTTTTGGTGAATGACTTCTGCAATTTTGTCTTTTCCCGTTCCGGTTTCTCCAGTAATCATAACTGAGGTATCGGTCTGGGCCAGCATGGGAATCAATTCGAAAACCTTCTGCATCTTCGGGCTGTGGCCGATAAGCTCTAATGAAGAGTAATTATTCATTTCTGATTTATGTTCAGCTTCACGGGCGGAAAGATCTTCGGCAACAACAAGCAAACCACAATGCTGACCGGATTTGTCATCTAAAACTGCGATGGAGTATTGTATGGAAATCTTACGGCGATAGGAGTTGATGATATCGCCTGCAACTGAAATGGCGACCCCGGTTTGCATCACCCTGCTATAGAGCTGACTGCGGTTGTTGCCAGTGTTGGAACGGACAATCAACTCACCATGGAGGCCTACAACCTTGTCGGTGGAATATCCTGTCATCGCCTCCATCAACCGGTTCATTGCCATGATTCTGAATGAATCATCCAGAATCATGGCTGGATGCGGAATGCCTTCCAGCAATAAGGGGATATCTAAGTCAAAGAGGAAATTCATCTGATTTCTCTCCCGTTCTTTTCATTCAAAAATGACTACTCTGGCTTATCTCATTGTAGATTTAACATATTTTTTTCATTTCCCTAACCTACTATTTCAATCAGCTGACTATCGGCACCGTAATCGTCATTCCCATCATCGGCCAGATGAACTGAACCGCCACCCAGACAATTACCATCAATATAATACTGGCCGGGATACCATAGAGAAAAAACTCACCCGGTGTGAACTGTTTGGAGCTGTAGGCAATAGCATTGGGTGCAGCACCAACCAGAAAAAGAAACGGCATACCGGCGGTGAGAAGTGAGGCGAAGAGGATAACTTCACCTGCGACCCCAAGGTATGGCGCAATGACAAGGGCAACCGGCAGGGATATAGCAATCGCGGCGACATTCATAATAAAGTTAGTCATGATCATTACAAAAAAGGCCATACCAAGGACAAAAACTAGGCCGGAGGACTTTTGAAACAGCTGCAACCAATTGACAGCCAGCCATTTCGCAGCCCCAGTATCCCAGAGACAGAATCCGATGGACATTGCCCCGGAAAACAGCAGCACGATGTTCCAGGGGATATCTTCCAGGTCCTTGAGACTCAGAATATTCAGAATGAAAAAGGAGATGGTAGAGAGAAGCAGGATCCCTGTCTTATCAAGGTTTGCAAGCGCTGGCACAAAATTTTTAAGAGCAATAATCAGAATAACAGAAAAGACTATTAATACAACCAGGGCTTCATCCTTCGTCCATTTCCCTAAATCATGGTACATGGTCTTCGCCCGCTCTTTAAGGCCTCTAATTCTCTCTTTTTCCGGTTTACAAACCACCATAAAAAAAGCCCACAGCAGAAAAACCATTATCCAGCCAATTGGAAACATATACATACTCAACTGAAAAAAGGAGATATCTACATCCATGATATCCTTATAAAAGCCTAAAGCTACTGCACCCCGCGCGGCACCGAGCAGGGTTATAATACTGCCCGCTCCTGCCACATAGGCCATACCAATGAACAATCCTTTACCAAAACGGGTTGGCCCCTCCTCATCTGTATAAAGTGCATGGATGGCCATAAGTAAGGGAAACATGGTAGCTGCCACAGCGGTATGGGCCATGAGATGAGTGAGTATTGCAGTCATCACAAAGCACCCCAGATAGATCATACTTGTTCGCTCGCCAATAATTGAGAGCATTTTATAGGCAAGTCGTTTCGTTAATCCGGTCTTGGTAAAGGCCATACCTATGACAAGCGAACCAAAAATGAACAGCACAGAAGGATCCATAAAATCTTTAAAAGCTACTTTAGGTTCCCGTATAAGAAAAAGAGCCTGAAGAGTGCCTATCGCTAGACTGGTAATCCCTATCGGGACTACTTCAAATACCCACCAGACTGCTGCAAGGCAAAATACGGCCAATGCTCCTTTTCCTTGTTGGCTAAGTTCAAAACTAACTCCAAGTGGATCAATGGCTGCTGCCCAGGGAGGAGAAAAATAGACACCGAAAAAAAGTCCGATACCCAATAAAATAAAGAAGATACGTTGCCAGTCAAACTGTTTTTTTTTTCGCTGATCGATCTTGTTAACTTCGTCCAAAGCAGGGTTTTCAACAATATCTTTTGTAATCGACATAGTGCCCACCACCTCTATTTTAATCCCGCCATTCTGGCTCGGAAAAACGACGCAAGAATTCTCAACCTGCAAAAACTGCCAGCAGCTCCTTTGGTATGATCCTGGAAGGATTTTCGTTATAGCATTTGGCTATAGACGTATTCCTTCTATCATTTGCAACTGCAGCTGAATCACCAGGCTTTACTCTTTAGTATCAGCTCAATTTCCTCCATCGATTTCTTCTGTAAAATCAGAATATGTTTGTTTTTCATTTCATCGATTTTTGTGAGAAGCTCCTGTATATCAACAGGTTTTTCGAGAAAATCCTCTGCACCAAGTTTCATCGCCTCAATACTTGTCTTGACTGTCCCCTGGCCACTCAGCATGATAATTTCCGCATCCGGGTGGCTCTTCTTAATCCTTTTCAGAGTTTCAAGGCCATCCATACCAGGCATTGCAAGATCAACAACAATGGCATCAAAGTTCTCTTTATCGGCAAGTTTTACTGCTTCTGCACCACGAGTTGCCCCCGTCACCTTTAACCCGCGCATCTCCAAACGTTTGGTGAGAGTATTAAGAAATTCCTCTTCGTCATCAACCAACAGCACCTTAGCGTGCAGTTTTTTTTCCATTGTAACGTACCCTCCTGTATCAATGCCGTTAAGCTTCCAGGTACATGTCTTGATCAGAATGAACCTTGTCATTTGCAGCTTTAATAGTCGCTGAAAGTTCTTCGATATTGACCGGCTTATTCATGTAGGCAAACGCTCCGAGTTTCATACATTCTTCCATATCCTTGGTTGTTCCGTGCCCTGTCAGGATTATCACCTCAATTTCCGGTGCCATTTCCTTTGTCTGCCTCAATACCTCAACACCATGCATGCCAGGCATTTTCAGATCAAGAACCATGACTTCCGGGCGATCCTCTACAATCAAGTCCAGGGCCTCTTTTCCATCAAACACTCCATAGGTCCCAACATCACGGCTAATGAGACGCTGCGAGACTGTTTGCACAAATTCACGTTCATCATCGACAAAGAGCACCTTAGAAGGAAGCGAAAATTTCTGTTGCCGATACACAGAATCAACGTAGCTTTTGTGCTTCTCTATGACAATCTCCTGAACACCAGCTACTTTCTGAACAAGGTCTGTAACTTCCTTTTCCAAACCACCAAAGTTGAAGACACTCTTTTGTATTACCAGTGTGACAGCACCGTCGTTCGATTTAACATCCATTTTATGCCCATGAGACAAGAGCAGGTTCTCTATTTCGGCTGACATCTTCATATTCTGTGCGGCTTTCTGGGATTCAGGAGTCCGCAAAATTGAAGTTTTGTGAAAACAGCCAAGTATTTCTTTTGTTATTTGACGGTGATCTTTTTTTTCAACCGGCACGACCAAATCATAAAGAGAACTATCATAGGCCTCTTTTTCGAAAAGAAAATCGGTCCAGCTGAATGCACTTATATCATGATTACGGATCCTCTTTTTTGCCTCGCCTATAGCAAGACCTTCAAGTACAGCACGATCGATGCGACCCTCTTTTTTATCGACTACTAAAACCCGCAGCACTTCCGTAACCTCTCGAGGAATGAGCGAAGTGAGAAAGCCGTGGAAAAGATATTCCTCTTGAGCTAACAGTTTCTCAGCGAGAATCTGGCGGAACATATTGACAGCCTTCTCTTTCTCAAGAGTGAACTGATTAAAAACTGAAGTTTTGCTATACATCATTTTCTTTAATCGTTCAGAATTGGCCCAAAATCTCGTGGCAGTTTCACCAATGAGATTTTCATCAGTGTAAATGTTTAACGTTAGAGTACTCGACAATTCGCCTAAAATGCCGGAATCGAGGGTCGACAGACATGGAAACAACGCTATAGATGACATTTTATTCCTCCCTCACTAATCGGTTATTCTGGTACCTCGCATATTATTCATCATGATGTCTTTCTCTAATCCTTGCACTTTCCATACCAGAGGCCGTTTATCGTTATTTTCCTAACATTACAGAGAGGTGCGTTTGCAGGACACAAACACGACAGCGTATCAAATCGTAACGATCAAGCAAACTGTATCATACAGTATCATTATGTAATGTAACATCTCACCTACTAGCAAGTTATTGCAGCTTTGTACTTATATTTCCGTTGGTGAATCCGAGATATCTTATGGTTAAAAAGATGGAGGTTTGGTAGAGGAAGGGAAAAATCTGAATCTCAAATGCTTAGTATATTTGTCATGGGAATGATTTTTTGTCTAGTCTGCCTTTAATTTTAAGACGACATATGGCGCATATTGAGGATTGACGAGCATTGAGAAAACTCACAGCCCTTACAAATAGAGATGTTCTCGAGTCGGTGGCATGGTAGACGGGCCTTTCTGAGCATGTTTGGTTGCCACCGTCTGAAAGATCCGCAGCGATCCGTCCTGAAACGCGAAGGACACCCCGGCGAGGTAGGCTATCCACATCCTAAAACGTTCTTCTCCGACCAGCTCAATTGCTTCATTTTTATTAGCTTCCAGGCGCTGGCACCACAATCTCGTAGTACGCGCATAGTGCTCCCGCCATGCCTCTACGTCATGTACTTCAAATCTGCAGGCTTCAATTTTAGAAAGAGTATGCCCTATATGATCCAACTCTGAGCCAGGGAAAATATACTTGAGGATAAACCTTCTTCCCAGGGTAACACGTGCAAATTGCCTTTTGCTATGCTTTGCTCGCCTGGTAATCCCATGGTTGAGCATCATGCCACGATCTCGTAAAAGGGAATACAATTTATCAAAATAGGAAGTGTAATTTGCTATACCGATATGTTCATACATTCCTATACTGGAAATTTTATCATACTCTCCGGTGAGTTCGCGATAATCACGAAGTTCAATTGTGATGCGATCTTCTAAGCCAAGCCTGCGTACTTTTTCCAGAGCAAAATCGTATTGTTTCTGTGAAAGGGTAACGCCATGACCAATAACCTGATAGTGTTCAACAGCATGGCACAACAAACCGCCCCAACCACAACCGATATCAAGGAATCGATCCCCCCGCTGCAAACGAAGTTTCCGGCAAATCATATCAAGCTTGTTCCGCTGGGCCTGTTCCAGATCTTGTTCCCAAGTAGTGAAGTAGCCACAGGAATACTGCATTTCAGGATCTAAAAAGAGACTATAGAACTCGTTAGACAGATCGTAGTGAAACTGGATAAACGATTTCTCATCTCGAGCATTTTTTCTTCGACCTATGTCATCCCCACGAAATTGATGACTAAGCCTCGTATCTGCTTTCTTTGCAAAAAACAGAGGAAGTGCCTCCCTGAGTAGGTACCCTTTTTTAAGACGCTTTTTCATCTGACTTGAGCTCACTCCTCTCGATCGCGAGCCACGGTTCCGCAGTACTTCATAAAAAGCAATCAGATCTCCGCCGCAGAAATCGACATTACCGGAGGCATATTGCCGGAGAATATTTTCCAGAGTAGGTTTTCGTAAAATCGCCCCCAACACCTCAGGTCCCAGAATCGCAATATGCCACTGCTCTTTGGCATTGTCTCCCAAGGGGATGTAGGAGCCGTCCCATAACCGTATACAAATATTTGCGTCTACTGTTTCTGCAAGATGTGTAAAAATACGTCTGGCAGCACCGAGATATTTTTTATCAGATGTAGGATTTGACATGAGCGCAGATATGGTTGATATGAAATTGTTTTATGGGGTGTAGGGCTGAAAATAAACAGCGTTCTTTTAAGCGTTACTCGTTTACTTAAAACTTTAAAAAAACTATTTCAAAGAGTCCAACCTGAACCCTTGATATTAACGTCAGGAAAAACCTGATTTGCAGGAGCCACCAGAGAGTGCTCCAGCTGGAATCTGATTCTGCCCCTTCCCCAAAAGAGAGTTGCCGGTTGGCAACACTCTCTTAATCTCTCGACTACCACAACCACCACAAGTAACAAAAGATATATCTGAAGAAGAAAGAATTTTATCAAAATTCTTTCCACACTTTTTACAGGAAAATCGATAAATAGCCATATTGTTGTTCTTTTTTCTTACTTTTTTGCATTACAGGGACAAAGTATTCTACACTTTCTACAACCAAAATCCAGATGCATAGCCCGATCTAACTCTATTTCTTACCATAAGGTTCGAATAGGATTTCTTATCACATTCTTGACAAATGCCATGAAAAAAAACGGCATCAGAATTATGACCTCCATACGATAATAAAATTTGAAGCAGACAATCCCCATGGATAGTTTGTAAAATTTGAACGCACTAGCTTGAATGATTTATCTTAAGATTCATCTTCAAACAACTCCTGGAGCGCTGGGAGTTTGACCCGTGAAGTCAAATCAACGCTCAGAGGTGTAACGGACACAAGCTTGTCAACTGCGAAAACATAAATATCCGATTCAGGATCAAGCTTTGCCTCATCGACATTTATGGATATTCTCCCATCACCAATTTTACTTATAGCTGATGGATCTTCGAGAACTTTTTCATAATATGCCGATCTAGCCAGCCTGGTGGTTTTATATTTTGTCTTCAGAGTAGCATCGCCAGGAACATCAATCTTCAAAACATCAACATCAGCTTGTGTTTTTGTTTTTGCCGATAATAATAATTTGGCGAACTTATTTAGAAAAAATGATGTGGCAGACCAGTCCTGCTCTGTATATGTATGATGCGATTCAATGTCGGTCTGTTTTGAAATAGCGATTCCCGGGATACCTGAACTGGCTGCTTCAAGTGCTGCTCCTACAGTACCTGAGCTTGTAATATTTATACCAAGATTTTCGCCATAATTGATTCCGGAAATAAGGAGATCAGGCAGGGTATCTTTAAAAATTGTTCGCAAACTATGCCTGACAATTAGCGCTGGCGAACACGCACAGTGATAAGCCCGAACATCTTTACCATCTAAATGGTAATCAATGGATTTGAGGCTTGCCTCTTTATCTCCAGTCATGCCGCGTCCAGTTCCTGTCTGCTGCTGGCTTGGAGCAACAATAGTTACATTGCCAAGATCTAATACCGCTTGAACGGCAGCCCGAAGGCCAGGAGAATCTATTCCATCGTCATTAGTTACTAGAATATTGTACATGGTCAATGGCTCAGTCATTAAAAAGTCCTCGGCGCATATGGGCTAAAGAAGGAAGTTTAGCACGAACATCTTCGATACGCGCTTGTTCGATCCGTGCGGTAACAAGGGCTTCCCCCTCTCCAGAACCTGCAAGCATGACACCGAAGGGATCAAAAATTGAAGACCGAGCGGCAAAGGGAGGCCCACAAAGATTTGCACCACATACATACATTGTATTTTCTATAGCTCGTGCCTGTAACAGGGTGAGCCAGTGCTCTTCCTTCATTGTCCCGGCATACCAGGCAGAAGGAACAATCACAGCCTCCGCCCCCCGCAACACAATACTTCGGAACAACTCTGGAAAACGCAGATCGTAGCAGATCGCCAGTCCCAGTCGAATCCCCTTGAGAGTAAACACTGGTGGTGGCATGTCACCCGCCAGCATCAGCTCCGATTCACGAACATTAAGAGCGTCAAAAAGATGGACCTTGTTGTAGTGCGCAAGCAGCTCACCATCCGGGCCAAGCACAACCACAGTGTTGGCAACTCGTTTTGCTTGATTCGTAACTGTTCGCCACATACCACAAACTATTGCGATACCATGTTCTGCTGCCAAGACAGACAGCGCACTCACAAAAGGACCGTCAATCGGTTCGGCAACTGCTGTCAGAGGATTCCCCTTCGCCGGGAGGGCCATAAACATTTCAGGAAATACGATGAGCTCAGCTCCCTCGGCAGCTGCTTGGTGCAGGAACCTGTGGGCAGTATCAAGGTTCTCACCCGGGTTCTGTGAGAGACTCGTCTGAGCCAGACTGACTGTGAGTTTGCTCGCCATCTTCACCTTCCTCCATAGTACCCGTCCGTTAGTACTGAACCGCTTTGGAATCAGCCAAGGTTAAATTCCTATCTTTCCTCATCTTTTGGCTAACAGGAAAATCTCTAGTATACAGCCCATGACGAGGATTGCCAGTAGCAGGGAGCCAAGTGCTCTTGTTTTATCAAAATAATTACATCATATTATCAAGAATAACATTATATCAAAATGATGTTATTCTTGACTCAGTATGCGAAAAATTTTCCAACAGCCAATAAAACAATGATCACAATGTCCAGTAGCCCAGAATATACCTGCCAGGGAAGCGGCACCCCAGTCATCATGCTGCACAGTTCAATGAGTAGCAAAGAACAATGGCTAAAGTTGTCGTCCAGACTCAACAGTGATTTCCATACCATCGCTATAGATTTATACGGTTACGGTGGTTGTAAAGCTCCCAAGGACCCTTCCTCATTCACGCTTTCTAAAGAGGCACGACGAATTGATGATATTGTAACAAAGCTTATAGGCACAGAGCATTTTCACCTTGTAGGTCACTCTTACGGGGGGGCGACTGCCCTGTGTTTTGCCCATACTAACCCGGAACGCTTAATCAGCTTATCCCTGTTTGAACCAGTCGCATTCCACTTGCTGGCAAAACAAGATCCTGCACGAGCCATTATTCTAAAACTGGCAGAAGACATAAGTACTTATATTGATAAAGAAAAGCACTCACTAGCCACAGAAATGTTTGTTGATTTCTGGAGCGGTAAAGGAACGTACAAGAGTCTCAGAAAGTCAAAACGCTCTTTTCTAGACGGCTTTATCAAGAAGGTTGCCCTTGATTTCCAGGCAGGAATAAACGAGCCGCTAACGATCAAAGAATACCAGCAGATACAAATCCCAATCTGTCTTATCAGAGGTGCCCAGTCTCCTTTGCCTACAAGACAGATCACTTATAATCTTGAAGCAACATTGTCTCAAATGGAAACCCATCAGGTTGATGGAGGTCATATGTCTCCCATATCCCATGCAAATATCGTTAACCGAATATGGGAAACATTTATTCGTTCGAAACAGCTCGACTAGCACAAGTTTGCTCAGAAGAAGACCTTGGCAAGCACCGCCTGGAAGGTGTGAAAACAGCTTATTGCTTTGTGTTTACTCATCATTTCTGAACAATAAGCTCAACAGGAGCAATGATATCCGCCGCAATACCACCAATCATATTTTTTACCATAACAGCTGTTTTCTTCTGCATCAAAGTGTGTAGTCCAAGAGACGGCAGACTTCCATTCGCTGCTTTTTTTGCACGCATCTTATCAAACAGTTTAAGGGCAAAATCTCGGCGGTTATTTACTCTGGCCTCATTAAAACCAGCACACCTCAAAGCCTCTTGATACTCACCAGGAGTAGACAGTCTACAGGTACTATATTCTGCAGTCCAGGGAACGGGATAGATCAATTCTCCAACATTTGTTCGCATAACATCATAGACAGCGAAAAAAGCTCCTGGCCGCAGCAAACGATAGACCTCGGCAAAAAGCTGAACCTTGTCCTCAATATTCATACCGACATGCAACATTAGGGCACCATCGAATGTTTCGTTTTCAAAAGGCATAGAAAGAGCACTTCCCTGGCAAAGGGTGACCTGTTTATCCAGGCTCAGCCAATCACAAAGGACCGTTCCGACATCGATGTACTCCTGTGTTAGATCGATTCCAGTTACACGGTTGTTGTATTTGCGCGCAATAAACCGCGAAACACCTCCAAGCCCGCACCCCACATCAAGAATATGGTCCTGCTCTCTAAAATTGACTTGATCAAGCAGATTATTAGTGGCTAGCCGCCCACCAATATGAAACTCATCTACGGGTGCCAGATCTTCAATTGTTATACTGTCAATTGTCTTGCCCAGTTTGGCAACGCAGGCTCGAATTGCTCCGAGTAATTTTCCATGTGTGTAATGTTCAGATACCGCCTTATCGTTTTTCACAATCGCTTTCCCTGTAACTCCCAAACACCATATTGTAAACTTCACTCTGTTCGTGTATTGATATGAAAAAGTGACACACTTATCAATATCCTGAATTAAGATCCCATGCACATCTTAAAGGTGTTTAAAAAAATATAAAACAGGTAACTGCATTGAATAACGCCATCAGCGATAAAGACATTGTTGAGTTTTTCAGTAGTGGAATTATTGCAACTGACCGCCATGCCATTATCACCCATATTAACCGCCAGAGTGAGAAAAAACTGAAGGTTACTGCAAGTGAGGTGATAGGGAAAAACATTTCAGAAGTCCTTCCAGCTTTTCACTCAACTATAATGAAGTGTTTACGAAGTGGCAAACCAGTCATAAACCTTTTGCAGGAGGCGGTTCAGGGGAAATGGGTAATCCATAGCAACCCGATATGGAACGGTCAACATCTTGCCGGAGCAGTCTTAAACTTCCACGAACCTGATACCTTCGAAGCTTCCGCCAAAAGATCAGATTCTTACAAAGAACTTAACAGACAACTAAAAACTATCATCGGAGCCTCCTCAGACGGCATCTGGGTCTGCGATGCCAAAGGGTTTATCGTTACCATAAATAGCGCGTCGGAAAAGCTCAATGGCATCAAGGCAAAAGATGTCATAGGTAAAAATATTACTGAACTTCTCGACAATAGAAGCTTCGACCAATTAGTAACCACAAAAGTTCTTGCGAGCGGAAAACAGGAAACAATCGTTCAGGAAATAAAAAAAACCAATAGAGTTCTCTTATGTACTGGTACGCCTGCAAGGGACGAGAATGGTAATATTGCGCTCATCGTTGTGAATGAAAGAGACATGACAGAGTTAGAGACTTTGCGTAATAAGTTTGCCCAAAACGAGCGACTTACCGAAAAATTCAAAGAAGAATTATCTGAACTCACATTACGGGAACTTAAGCACAACACTTTTGTTGCAGACAGTAACGCGATGATACAAATTCTCCAAAAATCTTTAAAACTTGCCAATATTGGTGCCTCCAATATTTTGATTCTTGGAGCATCAGGTACTGGAAAAGGATTACTGGCAAGATCAATACACAAAAACAGTAATAGACGTGATAATCCTTTTGTGGAAATCAACTGCGCGGCAATTCCCGAAAATCTCCTGGAGGCAGAACTTTTTGGATTTGAAAAGGGGGCTTTTAGCGGTGCGGCGGAAGTCGGTAAAGTAGGCTTGATAGAATTGGCCCAGGGAGGCACCCTTTTTCTGGATGAAATCGGTGATATGCCGCTCAACCTGCAAACCAAGCTTCTCAAATATCTCGACGACAAGCAATTCAGACGCCTGGGTGGAACAAAATCAATACATGTAGAATGCGCTACAATTTCTGCCACCAATCGGAATCTGCAGGAGAGTGTGCGCAATGATCTCTTTCGGGAAGATCTATTTTACCGGCTCAGCAGCTTTACCTTAGAAATTCCCTCACTGTGTGAACGCAGGGAGGATATTCCAGGACTGATGCGGTTTTTTCTGAACAAATATAACATAAAATACCAGAGGACGACTCACATCAGCTCCAGGACTATACCGTATATACAAAGTTACTCCTTTCCTGGTAACGTTCGTGAATTAAAGAATATAATAGAAAATGGAGTGGCCCTCAGTGAAGAAGACACTCTGGATGGATTTCTTCTTGCCAGTATAGAAAAGAGAACCCCGCAACCGACAACTTCCCATTCGCCAGGATCATCACAGCCCACAGATCTAACAGAAACGCTTAATGATGTTGAGAAGCAGCTTCTCCTTAAAGCAAGGCAACATTGCGACACGACCCGTCAAATGTCTGCCTACCTTAATATCTGCCAATCCTCTGTGGTGAGAAAGTTGAAGAAACATGGTTTGTAGCAGTTAAATCTAATTTTCGCCCAAATTAAAAATCAAACTCATCAAGTGTGATGGCCTAAAAACAGGACCCGGTACTTTAGCTGACCGGGTCCTGCTGGTTGTGTTGCGGATAACAGATTAACTGAAGACTGGGCGAGGCAGCACTTTGGCCTGCTCAGCGATTTGGGGTACCATATGCTCCCACTCAATAGCCATCATGTGGATACCGTGCACACCCTTCAGTTCTTTGAATTCTTCGATCTGTTCACAGGCGATATTGATACCTTCCTGGGCAACCTTACCCTTCTCAACGCCCTTTAAGCGATTGATGATCTCTTCCGGGACATCCATCCCAGGCACCTTGGTTTTCATATACCTTGCCATACCGACACTCTTCATCGGCGTGACGCCTGCCAGGATATAGACTTGATCCGTGAGCCCTTCTTCATTGGCAATGCGAATATATTCCCGGAATTTATCCATGTTGTAGATACATTGCGTCTGTATAAAGTCGGTACCTGCTTCGATCTTCTTAGCCAGGCGATGAACGCGCCATTCAAAGGGGTCGGCAAAAGGATTGGCGGCTGCACCGATAAACATTTTCGGCGGTTGATGGATTTCGTTACCGTTTAAAAACAATCCCTCGTCCCGCATCTGTTTAACCATGGCGATCAGTTGTGTGGAGTCGATATCAAAAACGCCCATGGCATCGGGATGATCTCCGAATTGCTGGTGATCTCCTGAAAGACAGAGCATATTACGGATGCCCAGAGCAGAACCTCCGAGAATATCAGCCTGCATCGCCAGCCTATTTCTATCCCTGCATACCATTTGATAATTAGGCTCGAGCCCTTCCTGTATAAGGATGAGGGACGCTGCCCAACTGGACATTCTCACAACTGCGGTTTGATTGTCCGTAATATTGACGGCATCGACGTTTCCTTTCAGAAACTTTGCCTTTTCTTTAACTTCTCCAACATCGGTCCCCTGGGGGGGGCCTAGCTCACCGGTGAAGGCAAACTGACCAGATTTAAGGACCTTTTCAAGGTTACTTCCGGAATTGAAATTTGTTTCTGTGCTCATATGTAATCCTCTGCTTCACGATAAGGGTAAGAGGAAAAAAGAATAAGTCGTTTTATCCTGTTATTTTAACATCTTTTCTGGTTTCTTGTATCCGGGTTGAACCAGATCCCTCGGTGCTTGATCTTTCCAACCACGGGCCATGTTTATTTTTCTAATGGAATCCAGACGGCCTTGACCGGCAAGACGCTCCCAGATCCTAAACCAGGCACAAGGCTGCTCGTTGCTGATTTCACAGTTCCCTTGATTGGTTCCACCACAAGGCCCGTTCATAAGTCTTTTCGCACACATGGTAATTGGGCAGATGCCACCGGTAAAGCCGAGAACGCACTCGCTGCAGGAACGGCATCGTTCCTCATACCAGCCAACGGCCTGGTTTACCGCAAGGCCGCTGGTGTCGACCATCGGAAAAGTGGGAATACGTGGATATCTTTCGGCGAGAAACTGAATCCCTACACCACAGGCCATGGAAACCAGAGCATCGAATTTTCCCTCTTCGATAATGTTGTCGAGTTCGGCCAGATATTCGCGATCACATTGTCGTTCGATGGTGTGACCCTGAATTTCAATGGGATCATCATCGAGCCGTCGAGCCATCTCGATTTCGGTATTCAATACGGCGACTTCTTTTTCGCCTCCGGTCAAACAGACGGAGACGCAGGTTCCGCAGCCGACGTTCAGTACTTTGTTAAACCCCTGCAACATTTCCTTGATCTCGGCAAAGGGTTTTCTTTGGGCAACTATCATAAAATCCTCCAATATAGATCGGGACGATTTTTGTCCCGGTTCAGTCTAATGCTAACCCCGCCAAAAAAATTTGCGGGGTAAGTTCCTTCACGAAATAATTTTCTTGTGTTTTTCACAAGAAAATTATTTCTAAGTCACTAAAGACCGACGTTAGCAAGATCCGGCCCGAGGTATACCCTTTCATTCTCACCTAGCATGCCCATGGACAGACAAATAAGTGTCCAGAGATGCAGGGTATGGAAACTGCCTCCATAATGCTCAGCAAGATCATGTACCTGTGCATGGCAATTGTGGCATGGGGTGATGGCATACTGAGCCTCTGTGTCCTGAATCTGGTCGAACTTTACCCGGCCATATTCACGGCGCTGTTCGGGAAATCCCGACTGCAGAAAACCTCCACCGCCGCCGCAACAATAGTTGTTGGACTTGTTGGGCGCCATATCTATGAAATTTTCCTCGCCGACCACCTTTTTCACCACATAACGCAGGTCATCGGCCACGGGATCACCGAAGGCCTTCCTAACAAGCTGACATGGGTCCTGCACGGTAAAGGTGACCTTCAGGTCTTTGTTCCAGTCAGAGTTCACGGGAAGTATACCTTCCCGTATCCATTTAGCGTAATACTGAATGATGCTTGCTATCTCAAACTTGTGAGGGATGTTGAATTTTTTCAGTCCGGCCCGGACTGCGAAAAGTTCGTGTCCTCACTCCGTATTGAGCCATACCTTGCAGCCCAGGTCATCGACGGCTTTTGCCTTGACCCGGATAATATGTTCCCAGCTCTTATCATCGGCGAGAAACAGGCAGTAGTTTTCCGCTGCCCATCCTTTTGAACCATAGGTCCAATCGGCTCCCACCGTGTCCAGAATCTTCCAAAGCGGTATCATCTCGTCGGGTTCGGTTACCGGCTCTCTTGAATTCTGGTTGAGGTAGAACTCGGACCCCACTTTGTCCATAGGTGCTTGCAAGGTATCAAAACCCGGTTGATCATTACGAACCTCCTCAGCGACATCTTCCACCACGAAACGCCAGTCTTCTTCGGTGGCTCCCATGGCGCTACAGGTATCGTTGCGAAGGGCCATATCACATGAACCCAGAATACCTTTAGGTCGCTGGTCTCGAGGTCTGCTGTTCCTCAGGTTAAAGACCAGTTGTGGAATATCGATTTTCATCGGGCAAACATAG
>Ga0209692_10000987_pt1 | contig 45422 bp, 28 predicted proteins | sample tdDd472_FD_187129 | JGI IMG/M metagenome (GOLD analysis project Ga0209692, IMG submission 187129) | Marine sediment microbial communities from the Atlantic coast under amendment with organic carbon and nitrate - tdDd47.2 (SPAdes)... | ecosystem: Environmental > Aquatic > Marine > Coastal >...
GCCAGAGCCAGAGCCAGAGCCAGAGCCAGAGCCAGAGCCAGAGCCAGAGCCAGAGCCAGAGCCAGAGCCAGAGCCAACAAAGGCGAGTACCCAGGAAACTTTGAGCCCTGAAAAATTGGTTGAAAAATTTCCCAAACTAAAAAGTAACTCTGCAAAAATGTTAATTGATGCTGGTTTTAATACCCAACAAAAGATTAATGATGCCAGTGATAAAGAGCTTTTAGCGATTAAGGGGATAGGTAAAGCAACGGTGAAAATATTAAAAACATAAATCAATCGTCTAACGATCAAAAAAATAAAACTGATTGTTTTGAGTCCGGCTATCATTTATAAATGGGGAAGGATAGCTATCCTTTCCGCCTGAATTAACAAAAATCCCAAATGATTGACCATTATGGTAATTATTGGTTTGTTGGCTAAAAAACTGTTTCTCATAACTATCATTACCGCCCTTATCTAAATGAATCGCCAGGCTATTGTGCTCTGCCGCAGCAAAGGAAAATGGAAAATCAGAGCGATAATAATCATCTCCTTCTTGATCTAAAAAATAAGCGAGGGACAAATCCCAAGCGGCACCAGCAATGGCATGTTGAGAACTGGTATAATGATCATTTCCACTACTATCGATAAAAAATCCTATGGCAGAATGTGCTGCGGCACCAATCCCATATCGCTTGGTTTGGTAAGTATCATCACCCTTTAAATCAATTACTCCTCCCATACCAAAATAATACCCTGTTCCTAAACCAAAATTGCCCACCTCATAATTGTCATTACCTTGATAATCAAATAATATTCCTAAACCTCCACGACAAAAATTTCTTAATCCAACCCCAATGCCCATCGAAACACCGTCAAAGCTATCATCGTCGGGATAACCACTTTTGACCCAAGCCGTACTAATATACCGATCATTACCCGCTTTTTCGATTAAATATCCCTGTCCTTTAAATAGTCCTGCTGCTTGAGATAAGGTGCCAGAAATATAGGTATCATCACCAGATTCATCCTGCAATATACCGTGTCCTAATAAGCCACTAGCCATGGATAAATGAGCGCTGGAATATACATCATTGCCCTGTTTATCATGTAATAAGGCAGCACTCATAAAGGCACTACCTAACGAAAAGTTTTTCGAATAATATTGGTCATTACCCTCAACATCTAATAAATAACTGATTTGAAAATATCCCGCTCCCCATTGAAAGTCGATCAGACTTTTATAAATATCATGACCGGATATGTCGATAATAATTGGCTTATTTTGCTTTTTCAGACCAGTAAAATATTGATCATCACCCCCTAAATCAATAATCAAATCAGCACCATTGTAATAAGTATTGTTTTGCTTCCCACCGATAACAATGGTAAATCCATCTAACTCAATGACCTTTTTATTATCAACAACGTCTTGAATAAATACTGTAGCAAAAGCATTTTTTATTAAAGTAATTCTTTGGTCGCTAAAATAATTGCTCAATCGAAAAAGTAAATCATTAGAAAAGGGTTGTTGTTCTTTTGAAAATTGAATAATGGAATCAAGATTTTCCTGAAAATGGACATCAGCGCTATCATCTTTACTGTTTTCAGTATTTTGATAGCGTGATTTTAAATGCTCAAAAGTTTGTTCATATTTAGTTTTAAAATTATGTAATTTTTTATTATGAATGCGAATTTCGGACAATAAAGTTTTTAACTGTGTCAAGATATCATCTTGACTGGACAGCATGGGCAAATCAGGTGTAGCTTGAGTCTGTAATAAGATCTCAAATAAGCGATCTTGATTGTTAGTCATTTGAGATTTTATATCATTTATAACTCCCACACTGGCAGTTGGATTATTTTGTAAAAAAAATGCTAAAGTATTCGGACCCGGTATATTTTTTAAGGCATCGCTCTGCATTTTTTGGACAAATAAAGAATCCGTAATCTTATCCAATAAGGTAGAATTTATTTCAGTTTTAAAAACCTTTGTTTGTTGGTTGGACGTCCAACTCGAAGGAAAGGTATCAGGAATATTTTTTAGTGGCGGTAAATCAAGCCAACTCCCGAGGCTTAACTGTTTTTCTAATAGCTCTGTTTTTACGTTTTGGCGTAAGTTTAACTCGCGAAACGAATTTTCATTTAAATAAGCGATGGCTTGTTTTAATGAATCAAACCATAGATCTGCGACCAAATATTCTTTTTTATAACGGATTCCTTTGATAAAAATCGAATCACCAACCTGATATTTTGCAATGAGCGTTTGAAAAGACTTAACAGGGGCCTCTTTATCCAATACCTGTCCATCAACTTCAAAAATAAGATCCTTTTGTTTAAAGCCACTTTTATCGGCCACCGTTCCCGGAATAACTTTGTTAATAACAATGGCACCAGCACTTTTATACGATGTTATTTGCTGAGACAAGAGCAATTGCCGAAAAATTGCACTAGCATCTTGCATTTTAATGCCTAATAAAGGTTTTTCGGGAATTGGGACAGGAGCTTGGGCATAAATCGAAGGGGATAGTAAAACCAATATTAGAAAAAAAGACAAAATGGGCATATCAATAATTTTACGCAGTTAATTAATTGAATAATAGCAAAAATGGACAAAACAACGGTCCTATAATTTTCCAGTCAAACAAGCTTACTATTTGTTATCAATTTCATGAAAATACAAGTATTTTTTTAAATCCTATTATATTTGATAGTTTTCTCCAAAATTCGCAAGCATTATTATTCGCTACCAAAATACAAATCCAAAAATATTGTTAAAAAGTATTAAATTTTATCGATTGTAAAATAACTGAGTAAGGAATATTAATGATTAATCTCAATAATGAGTTAAAAGATTATGTTGAACATGCAATTGCAAATATCAATCTTGGAGAACATGCTTTTTTTCGGTCACTATTAAACGGAGAGTTGAAAAAAGAAGCCTTTATTGAAACACAAAAGGATTTTTCGTTTATGGTTCAATACTTTAACCGTCCAATGGCTTTGGTTGCAGCAAATATTCCTAATCCATTGACACGTCAAGCAATTATTGGAAATTTATGGGAAGAGCATGGAAATGGTGATCCATCTAAAATTCATGGCAAAACAATTTTAACATTAATAGAACGTCTAGGAGGTAAGGCTCCTGACGTAGTTAACGATGCAATACCTACTAATGCCGAACTTTTTAATATTTCTTTGCAAGGAATTTCGGCTCACGAAGATTATCGGGTATCAGCTTCTGTATTTGGTGGTATTGAACGTACTTTTGCCGATGTATCAGAATTAATTTGTCAAGCGATTACCAGACATGGGTGGCTTGAAAAAGAAAATATTATTCATTACGGCTTACATAAAGAAATAGATGTGCAACATGCTGAAGATTTTTTTAAGGTTGTCGAAACCGACTGGGAAAAAGATCAACAAAGTAAAGAAATGATTAAACGAGGTGTAAACCTAGGCATTAATTTGTTTACCAATGTATATAGTGATTTTGCTCGAAACTATTGCTAATACGAATAACACACTAGCTGCAATCATAATTAACGCTTGGCATAAGCATAAAAGGTAATACCATGACTGTTCTTGAGATTCTTAAATTTCCAGACGAACGTTTACGACAAACATCAGTTGATGTAACTGATTTTAATCCGGACCTATCTGAACTAGTCAGAAACATGTATGACACCATGTATCAAACATCCGGTATAGGTCTTGCCGCACCTCAAGTTAATATCCACAAAAATATTATTATTGTTGATATTTCAAAAACAAAAAATCAACCCCTTTGTTTAATCAATCCGAAAATAAAACATCAGTCTGGTGAAGTAAAAATGCCAGATCGCTGCTTGTCGATTCCAGGAATTACTGGAACTGTAAAGCGCCCAGAAAAAATTTCATTAACGGCTCTTAACGAAACCGGTGAGACTATTGAAATTGAAGCAAATGATGTTCTAGCTGCAGTTATTGATCACGAACTTGAACATCTTAAAGGGATTTTATTTGTAGATCACTTATTAAATTAATCCCATCTGAATTTATCTAAGTTAATTTTTGTGGACTATCCACACTTATTTTTTTTATCAAAAACAAAATTGAAATAATTGGGGGAAAAAAATGGAAAATCGTTTTACCTGTTATGTAATCGGAGAGGGCACATTAGCCATTCAATGTGCAGAATATTTAAAAAGTATTGGACATCATTTACTAGGAATAATATCTCCTGATCAACAAATACACGATTGGGCTTTAAAACAGGAAATAAAATGCGGTTTACCTGATAGTCTCGATATGTTTCTTAAAGAAACTGAATTTGACTATTTATTTAGTGTGGTTAATAACACCTATTTAAGTCAGGAGATACTCGATTTACCCAAACAATTGGCCATCAATTATCATGATGCATTATTGCCAAAATATGCCGGAATTAATGCCACCACCTGGGCATTAATAAATCAGGAACAACAACATGGTATCTCATGGCATGTGATGACTAATGAAATTGATGCTGGAGATTTGTTAATTCAGCGTGAGGTAACTATTGACCCTGAAGAAACAGTATTTACTTTAAATGGTAAATGTTATGAACAAGCGATTATTGCTTTTAAAACCCTGGTTGCCAAATTAAGCATTGGACAAATTCAGTTAATTGAGCAAAATCAAAGTAAAAGATCCTATTTTGCCAGATTTGATAAGCCAAAAAATTGCAGCATTATTAATTGGAATGAGTCCGCATCCACGATCAGTGCTCAATATCGTGCACTTCAATTCGAAGGGTATTTAAATGAAGTTGCTTTGCCAAAAATATTAATGGGAAAGCAATGTATTGTGCCACAGAAATTAAGGATTTTACCTACGAAAAGTACCCAATTGCCCGGTACGATATGTCAACTGAACAATCAAAAATTGATAATCGCAACGGCTGATTATGATGTGGAAATTAGTGCTGCCACTTCCATGTTTGGAAAAGTATTAGACCAGGAAGATTACTTATCTCAATACCAGCTTTCACCTGGTTACCGATTAAATCTAATTGATAAATATTGGTCAACTGAAATTACTAAATTTCATCAAATGATTGCAAGAGATGAACCCAAATGGGTTCAAAGGTTATTAAATTATACACCTATCGAAATACCAGGTACCATTGCAAAAATCAAATCATCTAAAAATACCGAATTATTTAATCGAAATGACACTATAAATAAATCAAAAATACCTCAAAAAGGGATAAAAAAAGTTGACTTGAGTGATCAAATTAGTTCAAAAAATCATACCGACAACGAATTAAATTGCGATTACATAATAAGTGTCTTTAGTACTTACTTAGCCAAATTAACTGATATAGGAATATTTAACCTAGGACTTTGTTATTCCCACGTAAAAAAACAGTTTGGATCATTATTTTCGAATCAAGTACCATTTCGAATTGATGTTAACCTCAATAATCATTTTTCTATTGAATACCATAATATATTAAACACGCTGAATCGCCTTAAATCCGCTTCAACATTTACTAATGATGTATTTCTAAGATATCCAGAATTAAAATCGGATCCTGAATTTGAGTATGGTTTTCAACCTAAAGTTAGTATTGAATTAGTTCAAACGTTAAGCGATACATTTAACGATACATTAGGCACTATACCTGCCGATTTACTGTTTAGAATATCTGAAAAAGGTGATGTGGTTGAGTGGATTTATGACACTCAGATCTATACGCCAGAATTAATCGAACGACTAAATACGCAATTTCTAATCTTTTTGCGACAAGTTCAACAAAATTCTCATTTAAGTTTGGCCAATATTTCTATCATGTCAGATTCGGAAAAAAATCATATTTTATATGATTTTAATCAGACACAAGTTTCTTATCCTAACCACCTTTGTTTACATCACCTATTTGAGCAACAGGCAATAAAAACACCGGATGCACTCGCCGTTCGTTTCAACAATAAGGATTTAAGCTACCAAGAATTTGAACAGCAAACTAATCAATTGGCCAATCAATTGATAACCATGGGCATAGGGCCTAATAAAGTTGTGGGTGTGTGTATGCACCGTTCCATGGAAATGGTGATTGCACTATATGCCATTTTAAAAGCAGGTGGTGCTTATCTTCCCCTCGATCCGGATTACCCTGAAAATCGTTTACAGTTTATGTTGGACGATGCACAGGCGAAAGTAGTACTTAGTCAAGAACCGATAGCCCAAGGTTTTAGCTTAAAGAACTGCTCAGTATTATGCTTAGACAGTCAATGGGAGCAAGTGGCAAAACATAGCGCGGCTCAACCGCTAAGCCGGGTAACTGTAAACGATCTGGCTTATATCATTTATACCTCTGGTTCAACAGGACAGCCCAAAGGGGTCATGATAGGGCACCAAGCGATAGTAAACCGTATCAATTGGATGCAAGAAGAATTTCAACTCGATGCGAGTGATAGTGTCCTGCAAAAAACACCCTTTAGTTTTGATGTATCGGTTTGGGAGTTCTTTTGGCCCTTAGCCGTCGGAGCCAGTTTAGTCGTGGCCAAACCTGAGGGACATAAAGACAGTCGTTATTTAATCAAAACGATTCAAGACAATCGCATTACCACCTTACATTTTGTCCCATCCATGTTAAATGTCTTTTTGGATGACGCCCAGGTCGGTGAATGCCAAGGATTAAAACGTGTTATTTGTAGTGGTGAAGCCTTAGCTTACGAATATCAACAACGATTCTTCAATTGCTTTGAGCAAACTGAATTATACAATCTCTATGGACCAACAGAAGCAGCCGTTGACGTCACCGCATGGCGCTGTGAGCGCAATACAAATAGTCGTATTGTTCCTATTGGTTATGCCATTGCCAATACTCAAATCCATATTTTAGACAAACAATTACAACCTGTTCCGGTCGGTGTTCCAGGAGAGTTACATATTGGGGGTGTTCAACTGGCCCAAGGTTATTTAAACCGACCTGAATTAACGGCGGAAAAATTTATACCTAATCCCATTAGCCAAAATCCCGCTGATCGCTTATATAAAACCAGTGATTTAGCCCGTTATTTACCCGATGGTGCCATAGAATATTTAGGACGGATTGACCATCAAGTGAAAATCCGTGGTTTACGTATCGAACTGGGTGAAATCGAGGCCGTATTAGCTCAACATCCGGTCATTACCGAATGCGTGGTGATAGTTCGCGAAGATATGCCGGGGGACAAACGCATAGTAGCCTATGTGGTAACAGATCAGCAGCAAAGACCCAAAGTGAGTGAATTACACCAGCATTTAAAACAACAATTGCCTGAATATATGTTGCCGACAGCCTTTGTGTTTTTAGCCACCATACCATTGAGCAAAAATGGAAAAATTGATCGTAAAGCCTTGCCTATACCCGATCAAGTTCGACCCGAATTAGATAATGAATATGTATCTGCAACCACTGAGGATGAACAGAAGTTGGTTGAAATCTGGCAAAACAATTTGGGAATCGAGCAAATTGGTATAACAGATAATTTTTTCGAATTGGGAGGAGATTCAATACGGATTATCCAAATAATCGCGCAAGCCAAAGCAGTTAATATTTCTCTTAATATTCAACAATTTTTTAAACATCGTACGATTAAAAACTTATTACAAAATACGAAAAATAAAACCAATATTGATAAAACAGAGTCTATCCCAGCATTTAGTTTGATATCCCCCCAAGAAAAAACACTACTGCCGGATGACATAGTTGACGCCTTTCCTATGTCCACGTTACAAAAGGGATTTGTCTTCCATAGTGAACATCACCCGGATGCTTATTTTTATCAAGTGGTTTACAGCTTTAAAATACAGGCAAAATTTGAAATTGAAGCGTTCCAAAAAGCAGTAAACGAACTGATACAACGTCATGCAATGTTACGTACCTCATTTAATTTAGGGGATTTTAGTGAACCTATGCAATTAGTACATAACAAAGCAGAAAATACAGTTAAAGTAGAAGATATCCGGCATTTAAATGAAGAACAACAAAATGACTATATCGAAAAATCCATTGTTTCAGAAGAACACACTTCTTTTGTTTGGGATAACCCACCCTTATTACGTTTTATAGTTCATCAGCGTAGTGAAAATAGTTTTCAATTTGGAGCCAGTTTTCATGATGCCATTATGGATGGCTGGAGTGCCTCCAACATGGTTGTTGAACTATTTAAACGCTATGTTGGTCATTTAAATAAGGCCGAACAACTTTCTATAAAAGCGCCTTCAAATCTCACTTATAGCGACTTTGTTGCTAGTGAAAACAAAATTATTGCTTCAAATCAAGCCAAACAATATTGGCATACATTGCTAGATAACTGCCCATTTAATCAGTTACCACGCCATCCAGAGACAAACCAACTGCAAAAATTAGAACGTAATTTAGATTACGAAGTGCCAGTCTCTGAAGCATTATTTTCAGCACTTTTAAAGTTAGCGAAATCAACTGGGGTTTCGGTAAAAAGTGTTTTACTTGCAGCACATTGTCGCCTTTTGGGGCTCCTGAGTGGTCAAAACGATGTGTTAACTGGGTTGGTTTGTAATGGGCGTCTCGAAGAAGCGGGTAGTGAAAAAATGCTCGGTAATTACCTAAATACCATGCCTTTTAGAACCCAACTGCTCGACCAGGGAGATAGCTGGGTTGAGCTGATTCGTCGAATTTTTAAAAGTGAATTGGATATGCTCCCTCACCGACGTTACGCATCGGCCCATTTGCAAACTGAATGGGGAGGAAAACCGCTGTTTGAAGTGGTCTTTAATTATATTAATTTTCATGTTTATGATGAATTGGATCAATTGGAAGGAATTAAATTTTTAGGTGGCAAAATCACCGACCCATTTCATTACCCATTGGCCGTAACTTTTCGGGTTAATTCTTGGGGTATTCATGGTTCAGCAGCCTTACATGATGAAGATCAAGGTATTATTAACCCACATAGTGGCCAAAAGGCTGATAAACTTCTCGTGGTGCTCAACTACAATAATATGTTAACCCATGAGCAAGTAAAAACAATTGGCGAATACTACACAATAATTTTAAATCAGATAGTCAATCAACCTGATGCCAGTTATTTACAACAAAATATTTTATCCACGCAAGACAAAAATTTAATTAATCGGCTTAGTCAAACCTATAAAAGCTATCCTAACCACCTTTGTTTACATCACCTATTTGAGCAACAGGCAATAAAAACACCGGATGCACTCGCCGTTCGTTTCAACAATAAGGATTTAAGCTACCAAGAATTTGAACAGCAAACCAATCAATTGGCTAATCAATTGATAACCATGGGCATAGGGCCTAATAAAGTTGTGGGTGTGTGTATGCACCGTTCCATGGAAATGGTGATTGCACTATATGCCATTTTAAAAGCAGGTGGTGCTTATCTCCCCCTCGATCCGGATTACCCTGAAAATCGTTTACAGTTTATGTTGGACGATGCACAGGCGAAAGTAGTACTTAGTCAAGAACCGATAGCCCAAGGTTTTAGCTTAAAGAACTGCTCAGTATTATGCTTAGACAGTCAATGGGAGCAAGTGGCAAAACATAGCGCGGCTCAACCGCTAAGCCGGGTAACTGTAAACGATCTGGCTTATATCATTTATACCTCTGGTTCAACAGGACAGCCCAAAGGGGTCATGATAGGGCACCAAGCGATAGTAAACCGTATCAATTGGATGCAAGAAGAATTTCAACTCGATGCGAGTGATAGTGTCCTGCAAAAAACACCCTTTAGTTTTGATGTATCGGTTTGGGAGTTCTTTTGGCCCTTAGCCGTCGGAGCCAGTTTAGTCGTGGCCAAACCTGAGGGACATAAAGACAGTCGTTATTTAATCAAAACGATTCAAGACAATCGCATTACCACCTTACATTTTGTCCCATCCATGTTAAATGTCTTTTTGGATGACGCCCAGGTCGGTGAATGCCAAGGATTAAAACGTGTTATTTGTAGTGGTGAAGCCTTAGCTTACGAATATCAACAACGATTCTTCAATTGCTTTGAGCAAACTGAATTATACAATCTCTATGGACCAACAGAAGCAGCCGTTGACGTCACCGCATGGCGCTGTGAGCGCAATACGAATAGTCGTATTGTTCCTATTGGTTATGCCATTGCTAATACTCAAATCCATATTTTAGACAAACAATTACAGCCTGTTCCGGTCGGTGTTCCAGGAGAGTTACATATTGGGGGTGTTCAACTGGCCCAAGGTTATTTAAACCGCCCAGAATTAACGGCGGAAAAATTTATACCTAATCCCATTAGCCAAAATCCCGCTGATCGCTTATATAAAACCAGTGATTTAGCCCGTTATTTACCCGATGGTGCCATAGAATATTTAGGACGGATTGATCATCAAGTGAAAATCCGTGGTTTACGTATCGAACTGGGTGAAATCGAGGCCGTATTAGCTCAACATCCGGTCATTACCGAATGCGTGGTGATAGTTCGTGAAGATATGCCGGGGGACAAACGCATAGTAGCCTATGTGGTAACAGATCAGCAGCAAAGACCCAAAGTGAGTGAATTACACCAGCATTTAAAACAACAATTGCCTGAATATATGTTGCCGACAGCCTTTGTTTTTTTAGCCACTATACCATTGAGCAAAAATGGCAAAATTGATCGTAAAGCCTTGCCTATGCCTGATTTGGTGCGTCCTGAATTAGAGCCTGACTTTATCGCACCAGGTACTGAAACGGAAAAAGCATTGGCTGCTATTTGGCAAAAAACTTTAGGTCTTAAACAGGTGGGTATAACGGATAACTTTTTTGAATTAGGTGGTGATTCCATTCAAAGTATTGGTATTAGTCATCAGGCAACTAAAATTGGGATTCCAATGAATACCCGGATGATTTTTGAATACCCAACTATTGCTGAACTATTATTGCAATCCGGAATAGACACTAAAAAGGAAATAAAACAAGAACTTGAAGGACAGATCTCAAAATTGACTCCCATCCAACACTGGTTTTTTGAAGCAGAGTTCAAAAATTCCGAACATTGGAATGCTGCATTTATGCTAACTGCATGGGGAGTAAAACATGATATTTTGCAAACAACCTTTAATACTCTTGCTTTACACCATGACTCACTTCGTTCAGTTTTTTCCCAGACTAATGGTCAATGGCAAAATAGTTACCAATCTAAAGATCAGGTTGATGTGCCTATTTATCATGTTGAACTGAGTAAGTTATCAGTAAAAGAGCAACAGTTAGAGATTGAAAGAATAGCCAAACAACAACATTCAAAACTGGATTTTAACTCGGGTCAATTAATGCGGGTTGTCATGTTTGACATGGGGACGCAATGTCAAAAAATATTGATTATCGTCCACCATTTAATTATTGATGGTGTTTCATGGCGGATTCTTTTTGAAGACATGAACGAAATCTATCAACAATTAAAAGAGGGTAAAAAAATTCAATTACCCGCCAAAACCAGTACTTTCCAACATTGGACAGAGATATTAAGTCAAACTGCGGCTGAAATTGAAGATCAACAAAGCTATTGGTTAAAGATAGCCAAAGATAATTTCAATCTAAACACCATTCCAGAAGATAAAAACTCAGACAATAATCAAGAATCAACTACTCGACAAGTGCATACTCATCTAAATCTAAACGAAACGACACAACTATTGAGACATGCACCAGGAGCATTAAATTGTCCCATTAATGCTTTATTATTAGGTAGTTTAATGAATACTTTTAATAGTTGTTTTGAATTTAACGACTTACTTATTGATTTACAAGGACATGGGAGGGAAGAATTAATAAAAAATATTGACCTGTCTCGTACAATCGGTTGGTTTACCAGCATATATCCGATGCTTTTAAAAAGTAGTCAAGACGGGCAAGTACTTGAAGATATCGTACTTACCAAGTCAATACTGGATAACCTACCGCAGCAAGGAATAGGTTATGGAATGCTCCGGTATTTAAGCGAAAACGCCGTTGTTAAACAAAACATGAGTAAAATTCCTAGCCCTCAAGTTAGCTTCAATTATTTGGGGCGGTTTGAACACCAAATTGGACAATCCAAACAGTTTGAAATTGATACCTTACAACTGAACAATTTGGCCCGAAGTCCAATGGCTTCCCGTCCTTATTTAATTGAAATTGATACCATTTCTGTACATGGGAAACTGGAAATAACATGGCGTTATAATCAACAAAAATTTCATGCTGAGACCATTCAAAAAATAGCTAATACTTATTTGAATAAGTTGCGCTTAGTTATTGATCTTTCGATAGGAATAAAAAATAAAAATGAAACGAAAAAAGATTTTTCAATGTCAGGGTTAAACAATAAGCAACTGGAAAATTTCATCAGTGGTTTGGAAGAAGCTGATGCATAAGGAAAGGCTGATGATGGACTTATCAAAACTTAACATTCGGCCAATTGATGAATTGGATTATGACAGTATTCGAGAAATGGATTTTAATAGTTTTCAACGTAAACAATACCGGAGTATCGAAAATATAAAAAATCTGTGTAGCAACTCTCCACAAGCCTGTTTGATTGCATTTTATCAAGAGATACCAATTGGCTATATTGTCAGTCATCGACTCGGCAAGGTGGGATATTTAGGGCCTTTAGGTGTGGTAAAAAATTATCAAAATAGAGGGTTTGGCGAAATTATTGTTAAAACAGCGATAAAAATACTCCAAAAAACTTGCCAATTTATTGGGTTAGAAACCTATCCACACTGGGGCAAAAATATTGCATTTTTTCACAACCTGGGATTTAGAGAAATTCTTCCCAGTCGATTAATGAGCAAAAAATGGCCGACCATTGAAAAAAACGATTCGCAACCATTTGATCAACCATTATTGTTGGGTAGTCAAATTAAAAAGAGTCATTGGGCAACGTTGATCAATCAAATTCGGGATTGGAAAAGTAAGGGATTTCCACCCGTTTGTCTTGCCCGGGATGTCGAATATTTTTTAAATTATTATCCCAATAATATTTTATTTTATATTAATGAAACAGTAGAAGCTTTTATCGCCTTTCAGTCAGACTTCAGCCCCCATCATTGGGGGGCTATTCAGCCCCAGGATAATCAAATACAAATTTTTAATGACTTAATTTGGGGGGTTGAACGGTTAAATTGGAGTGATGATATTAAGGTACAGTTTCAGACTCATTTTGAACAATTAACAAAAGTTTTATTAAATTTAGGTTTTCAGCTCGAGCAAGATCTTTCTTGTTTGTTATATCAAAAAGAACCAATCAATATCAACCAAAGTGTCGATACATTATCAATTAGAGCGTGGTGGGGGTAACAAAATGGACATGGCAAACTTAGAAGACTTATATCCGCTTTCTCCGATGCAACAAGGCATGTTATACCATTCAATTAAAGACAAAAGTTCGGGGATGTATTTTGAGCAGTATTCAATTCGTATTACCGGCCCATTTAATCTTGAAGCATTTAAACTGGCTTGGAAAAAAATCATTACGATTTATCCCATTTTTAGAACCACATTCCATTGGCGTGATCTTGATACACCTCTACAAGCTGTACACAAAAATGCAGAACTATTGTTTGAATATGAAGACTTTCAACACCTAAGCAAGACTGAAAAAGAGGAGCTTTTTCAGTCTTTCTTAGAAGCGGATCGAGATAAAAATTTTGATTTACAAAAAGCTCCCCTGATGCGGATATACATTTATCAGACTGAATCGGATGAATATTTATTTACCTGGAGTTTCCATCATTTGTTAGTTGATGCCTGGTCAGTTGATATAGTTCTGCAAAAAGTTTTTGATTTTTATCAAAATGGAATGAATGAAGAAGACAATAGTAACGAAATATCTTTACCATTTAGAGAATATATTCATTGGCTTTTAAACCAAGATCCAAACAAAACTGAAGACTATTGGAAAGAATATTTCAAAGAAGTCAATGAACCGTCATTAGTGTTTGAAAGCAAAAACAAATCGACTAAACAAACCCATCACTACGTCGAAAGGCAACACGCCTTATCAAAATCAATCAGCTCCAGTATTGTAGAATTTTCAAAAACTAATCGACTAACGGTTAATACGTTGATACAAGCGGCTTGGTCAGTCTTATTAAGTCGCTATAATGGTGGGAATAGGCAAGCGTTATTTGGCACCACTGTTTCAGGTCGTTCTGCTACGCTAGATGGCATTGAGTCAATGGTTGGGATGTTAATTAATACCATTCCAGTGTGTGTTGACGTCGATCCTCATATGCCTTTAGTTAATTGGCTAAAAAGCGTGCAAACAAAACAATTTGAAAGTAGTGACTTTGATTTTGCCTCATTGATGCAGGTAAAAGAATGGAGTGGGCTTCCCAACCAAGTCCCCTTATTCGACAGTATTGTGATATTTGAAAATCAGAAAAAAAATCACACCTGGCTACAACAAACTGACTTAAACCTTGAAATTATTTCTAATGTCGAACGAACCAATTACCCCATAAGCCTCATTTTAACCCCCGGTGAATGTTTTACCATTCGGCTTATATATGATCAACAAATTTTTTCGGAACAACAAATAGAAAACCTAATCACTCATTTCTCAAACTTATTGCAAGGGATTGTAGAAAATAAGGCTGATACAGTTCTTGGGCTAACCATGCTCAGCTCCTCAGAGCATCAAAAAATTGTTCACCAGTGGAGTGGTATTCAAACTGATTATCCCAAACATCAAAGTATTCCTGAGATATTTGAACAAGTGGTTAATGAAAATCCACATCAAATTGCCTTAAGCTTTGCTGAAACGAGCCTGACATACTCGGAGTTAAATAAACAAGTTAATGTTTGTTATAAGTTTCTAAGAAGAAATGGTGTTGAGTCAGGAGAACTTGTCGCTATTTATTTAGAGCGTTCGATAGAGCTAATTGTATGTATACTCGCCATACTAAAACTTGGTGCAGCTTATTTACCTCTCGATGCCAAATATCCGGCGAAACGATTAAGGCAAATGATTGATGAATCACAGGTTAAACATCTCTTAACCTGCCATAAACTTGAGCAAGTCATACCGTCGAGTCAAGCGAGCTTATTATTTATTGAAGACATCAAACAACAACCTGAAGATGACTTTGATGCCTTAATCGAACCAGGAGTCCATCCCGATCGTTTAGCCTATATTATGTATACCTCCGGTTCTACCGGAAAACCAAAAGGTGTTTGTGTTACCCATAAAAATATCGTTCGATTAGTTAAAAATACCAACTATGTTGAGCTTAACCGTGATGACGTTTTTCTCCAGTTAGCCCCCATTGCCTTTGATGCATCAACCTTCGAAATTTGGGGAGCATTGCTCAATGGCGGAACATTGGTAATTATGCCACCAGGCACGCCGTCACTGAAAGAACTGGGCAATACAATAAGAAAAAATCAAATTACTACCTTATGGTTAACGGCGGGTTTATTTCACTTGATGGTTGATGAGCAAATTGACAGCTTAGCTAATCTGAAAAATTTACTCGCAGGGGGGGACATTTTATCCCCATCACATGTCCGAAAAGCGCTCCAGCATATCCAAGGTAATGTCATAAATGGATATGGTCCTACTGAAAATACCACTTTTAGTTGTTGCTGTGTGTTATCTGAATCAATGATTTCAGATTCTGTTCCCATTGGTAAACCGATTGCTAATTCCACGGCCTATATTTTGGATCAAAACCTAATGCCTGTACCAACAGGGATCACAGGGGAATTATATGTTGGGGGTGATGGCTTGTCTCCGGGGTATTTCAAAAATCAACAACTCAGCGACGAACGATTTATTCCCAATCCGTTTGAAGCGGATTCTCGCTTATATCGCACCGGAGATTTAGCCTATTTTTTAAATGATGGCAATATTAAATTTGTCGGGCGTTGTGATAATCAAGTCAAAGTCCGAGGTTTTAGAATAGAACTAGCCGAGGTGGAAGCCGCATTTTCAATTTTTCCTGATTTAAATCAGGTTGCGGCAATGGTAATTGATGATGGTAACCAGGGTAACTTATTAGTTGCCTATTTTTCGCCCGAAAAGGAAAAACAAATCGAAGAAAGTATACTTCGACAGTTTTTATCCCAACAATTACCAGAATACATGATCCCTTCCAAATTGGTTCAAATGCCCTCATTGCCTTTGACTGAAAATGGAAAAATCGATCGCAAAGCCTTAAAAATTCCAGTGAATTCGTCACAAAACCTTCAGGATATTGAACAAACTAACGATCAATTAGAGCTACAATTAACCCGCATATGGGAAAAATTACTCAATCATCGTCCCATAAATAGAGGCGACAACTTTTTTGACTTGGGGGGTAATTCGCTCCATATCGTTAGATTATTTGGTGAAATTGAAAAGCAATTTAAAACCAATATCCCTATTTCTGCTTTAACCCAAATGCCAACCATTAAACAACTGGCAAGTGCGATTCGTAATGAAGGTTGGACACCGACCTGGACGTCATTAGTCCCCATCCAAGCACAAGGGAGTGGTGTACCGATTTTTTGTGTTCCCCCCATTGGGATGACAGCTTTTGCTTATGTTGATTTAGCCAAATATTTACCCGGACATCCAATTTTCGCCATTCAAGCCGTTGGTTTAGAAATGGACGATAGGTTACCAAAATCAAATATCAATGAAATTGTTTCCCATTATGTAAAAGAAATTCAAAGCTTACAAAAAAATGGTCCTTACTACATAGCCGGAGCTTGCTATGGGGCAACCTTTGCTTACGAAATTGCCCAACAATTGATTCAACAAGGGGAACAAGTTGCAACACTGGCTTTATTCGATCCTGGTCCCGTAGCGCCAAAGCGCTGTCCAAACCTCATCCAACAGCCGATATCATTTGTGAGTCATCTGTATCAACGCTTCCATTTTTTACGTCAACGCAAGGAACTATTCGAAACCTTATACGAAAATATAGTTGCACGGCAAATTAGCCGGGTAAAAGGAATTTTTATTCCCCAAGAAAAACGCATTTTAATGGTAATGGATGCACATTTAGAAGCCATGTCACAATATCAAGTGAAAACCTATCCGGGCCAAATCCAGCTTTTTCTCAGCCGAAAAAAAGCACAAACCGAAATTGATGAGGACCCCATTATTAAACAATGGACAGTTTTACCAGATAAGGGACTACAAATAAAAACCATTCCCGGTAAACACCTTGATTTGCTTTATGAACCAAAGGTGGAATATTTAGCCGAACACTTACGTCCGCACCTCAATGTGGAAATGTAGCTAACACCATCCCAACCCAAACTAATTTCTTTTTGAACACAGGTCCTGTTTGACCTGTGTTTAGTGGGGGAAAAAGAAATTATCACAATTTAATAGGCCCACTATAAGGAGGTCACTTTAATGGCAAACACAATAGCAACATTTCTATTTAAATGGCGTTGGATATTCGTGCTATTTAGCCTTTCTTTGGTTGTCGCGCTGACCATGGGAAGTAAACATATTCAATATGCCGCCGATTATGAAGTTTGGTTTTCAGATAATAATCCTCAATACCTTGCTTTTTCATCGATTCAAAAAACTTATGCAAAATCAGATAACGTCGTTATTTTGCTCACACCTAAAGACGGTGAAGTCTTTAGCACAGAAACATTGGCCAGTATCGAATGGCTTACGGCACAAGCATGGAAAATACCTTTTTCGACACGGGTGGAATCGCTAAGCAATTTTCAACACAGTTATGCCGATGGAGATGATCTGGTCGTTGCAGATTTAATCCGGCAAGCAGAGCAGAAGTCAGCTCAAGAGTTAGAACAAATTAAAACTATTGCACTTTCTGAACCCTTATTATTAAATCGAATAATCTCACCAGATGCCAAAGTCACCGCGCTCAATATCACCATTAATCTGCCCAATAATAGTACTGAGGGAAGCCCAATGGTAACAGCCTACACGCGTGATTTGGTGAAAAAGCTACAACAACAAAACCCCAATTTACAAGTACATCTAACGGGCTTGGTAGTGATGGACAATGCCTTTGTTGAAGCTTCTATGGAAGATATGGGCTCACTGACATTAATTATGTTTGCCTTAATTCTGGTGGGTTTACTGATATTTTTACGCAATATTACGGCTACCATCAGTATTCTTATTATAATCATTGCCAGTATTATGGCGACCATGGGGTTTTCGGGATGGTATGGTATCCAATTAACCCCGGTTTCAGCCAGTGCACCGACGATTGTAATGACCATAGCGGTTGCCAATGCGGTCCACGTGTTAATGACTTTATTACACGCCATGCGAATGGGGATGGACAAAAGGGCGGCAATACAAGAGAGTTTACAGGTCAATCTGCAACCCGTGATATTAGCGACCATAACCACGATGGTTGGGTTTTTAACCATGCATTTTTCCGATGTACCACCGTTCCACGACTTGGGAAAAATGGTAGTTGTTGGCGTTATGGTATCGTTTTTACTCTCAATGACACTAATCCCTTGGCTAATCATGTTATTGCCCATTCGGGTTAAAAAACAAGAAACTCAGTCCGAAATATCTCTGCGTTTTGTTGCGGATTTTGTTATTGCCAATAACAAAACCATTATTGGGGTATTTGTAGCCTTGACGATTGGCATGGCGGCACTGATTCCCCTGAATGTGATCAATGATAATATATGGGAATATTTTGATACCACGGTGCAATTTCGCGTCGATACCGATTACGCATCAGAACACTTAACCGGACCGTATTATTTAGAATATTCCTTAGAATCTAATCAAAACGGTGGGATCAGCTCACCCGAATACCTAAATAGCTTGGACCAATTTCGGCAATGGTTAGATAAACAACCGGAAGTCGTACACGTTAACTCACTTTCAGATATTTTAAAACGCTTAAATAAAAACCTAAATAAGGATGATCCCGCTTATTATCGTTTACCGGAAAATCGCGAACTTTCAGCACAATATTTGCTCTTATATGAAATGTCTTTACCCTATGGTCTAGATTTAAATAGCCAGATCAATGTCGATAAATCATCCAGCCGCGTTATTGTGTCATTACATAATTTATCCAATCAAGCCATGATCGCCTTTGATCAACGCGCTCAAAAATGGTTAACCACCAATGCGCCTAATATAAGCAATACGGTCAGCAGTCCCCAGTTTATGTTTTCGTTTATTAGTTTACGAACCTTTTACCAAATGGTAACTGGGGTGAGTTTTGCTTTATTTTTAATTTCTGTACTTATTATTATCTCTTTGAGATCGCTCAAAATTGGTCTCTTAAGCCTGGTCCCTAATATTATTCCTCCCATTATGGCCTTTGGTCTTTGGGGATTACTAATGGGGGAAGCAGGTTTTGCCTTGGCCTTAGGGCTGACCATGATTATTGGAATCATCGTCGATGATACGGTACATTTTTTAAGCAAATATATGCGTGGTAGACGAGAAAAAAATCTCGATGCACCAGCAGCAATTAGTTATGCCTATACCCAGGTAGGATCAGCTTTAACCATAACCACAATCGTATTATCAGTGGGGTTTTCGGTACTTATGCTATCAACCTTTAAATTAAATTTTGAGCTGGGCTTGATAACCGCAATGACCATTGTTATCGCATTAATCGTAGATTTTCTGTTTTTACCCGCACTACTACTGATGTTTGACAAAAAAAGCGATTTAACCGTAACTAGCCAAAACCATAATGTTACTGGCAGCACACCAAAAGTTGTAATAGAGGAGGCCTAATAATGCAATATATTCTAATAAGTTTAATTTTAATTAGCACAACAATGTCCGTTGTTTATGCAAAAACAGAAGCAGAAAAAGGATTGGATATTGCCGAAAAAATTGATCAATACGACCAAGGTTGGGGTGATACTACAGCCAGAGTCAATATGTTGCTAAAAAACCAAGAAGGACAAACAAGTTCCCGCTCAATCAAAATAAAAATGTTAGAAATTAATCATGATGGCGATCAAAGCCTAACGATTTTTGAATCCCCCAATGATGTTAAAGGAACAGCATTTTTATCCTACTCGCATGTGGTAACTGCCGATGAACAATGGCTTTACCTACCGGCAATGAAACGGGTAAAACGAATCTCTTCGGCCAATAAATCCGGACCTTTTATGGGAAGTCAATTTGCCTTCGAAGATTTATCGTCTTTTGAGGTAGAAAAATATAATTACAAATACCTTCGCGACGAAATATTGGATAATAAAAATACCTTTGTAATAGAAAATTATCCCCGCTACGCCTATTCAGGCTATACCAAACAAATTGCCTGGATCGATAAGGAACGTTATATCCCTTTAAAAATCAATTACTATGATCGAAAAAATGAACTATTAAAAACCCTGGTATATAACGATTATCAACAATATTTAGGTAAATATTGGCGGGCTAATGAACAAATTATGAAAAACCACCAAAACCAAAAAGTCACCATACTTACCTGGTCAGACTATCAATTTAAACAGGGATTAAAAAAACGCGATTTTAAACGCAATGTCCTTAATCGGACTCGTTAATTAAAATACAACGATAACTAATTAACTGAACACATTTCCCCATCCCTGGATGTATAAAAATCCATCCAGGGATTTTTTTTGTCAATTATTATTCTAGAAAACAATAAAGGCAATTGAAAATTGAAAATTGAAAATGAAGGTCAAAACCTAAACCCAAGTACTGACCACGGGAAGCACGGATAGCACGGAAAAATGTGGCGCCCATAAAGGGCCGTGCGAAAATGCCTTGTTCTGAGGCAAAATCTAAACACGCTGAATAGTTACTAAATATAAAGCCATTGGTCCTAAATTAAAGATCCAATATTTGACATTGGATTAATTCTAATGGTCCAGATAGGGACCTGCATAATATCTCTTGCCTGAATTCACAAAAAAGGGCACAATCAACTTAAATCTGACGATAAACTTTTTGTAAAAACAATAAAAATTAGTATTTTAGAACATGTCGGTCAAGGTGAATTATTTTCGTTCATAAGCGAAAGCATCTGGAGGGGAGGGAATCAAAGGGTGTTATTAATTAACCATAAAAGAGAACACCACTCAAAATATATTCCTAACTAAAAAATATGGACTAATTTCGATACAGTTCAACGGACATTTAGCCACCAATCCCATTGGGTTTTACGTGTCAGGATAGTGATCGATGGTAATTTCTATTATTAAAAACGCAAGATTATAAATAATTTCCATGAGGAGTCCTCGATGAAAAATCAGAAAAATATTAAACCAACCGATCTTTACCAAGGAATTGACAGTGTAACCGGTAAACTTATGGCTGGAACACTTATTACAGGAACTACCAGAAAGGTTTGCCGTTTTAGATAATGGTTTTCCGGTTCTTAATATTGATGTCAACGGCGAAAATCGGTTTGGAAATGGAAGGCAAGAAGAAACCTTTAACCCATTAAATGTTTTGTTTGGGGGATACAAAGGTTTTATAAGAAAAAAGGCTCAAATAGATGGAATTTCCGTAAAGCAAATTGATGGATTGCTCCCAGACTTACCGGATGGAACTCGGTTGGCCATTTTGAGCATTAAATACAACGCGTCAGGTGAAACGTTTTACTGTCCAGAACATGCAGGCAAGGATGAGATTAAAACACTTTCTTCAAGAATAACAAAAATTACCGGGAAATATGGTTCATATATCGACAGCCTATACTTTCATACTGAGGGCCAGGTAATCGGCAATGGAGGCGATGGGGGCCACGTTAACATTGACTTTCATATCAAAGACGATTGGTTTCTATTGTATCTCCGAGGGTATCATGGATCGGTACTTGATTGGTTTACACCGGTTATTGCCAGGTTTAAAGATGCTCGTTGGGAAGATTTAGAGGATTAGCTTCGAAGCCGCTACTCCATACCATGCTATTTAAAGTTTATCGCCATAAATCGGTAAAACCCAGGAAGTTCGGAAGGGGCATTTTGGACGATAATTTTAAAAAGGTTTAAACTTTCTTCCAATCTTAGAAAGTTATTATGGTATTGCTTATTAAAATCACGCGCATTGAAAATTTTCAATTTCTTAAAAAAAATATATAAAAAATTGAAAATGACCTGTTTTAAAAAAATTTCTTTTTACCTTTATTTTTTATTGGCCGATTATTATTTTTAGGGTAAAAATCCTTAATAAACAGTACTATGGATTAAAATGCTCCCCATGTGAATGGGGATATAATCCATTCGGTTATTTTAATTATAGGGATTGGTTAATAGGCTGCCAGACTTCTGGACTAACTTTTTGACCGGAAATTAAACTGATACTTTTAAAAATAAATCGATTTTCGGTGATGTTATTTTTTTTGACCACTTCTTTAAAGGCTAGTTCTAAAATGGGAAAACTACCGTGGAATTATTTTCCAAAAATCAATTTTACACCCTTTTTTAACCTTTATTTTTGATAATAATAAAAAGTACTTCAAAAACAGCTAGATATAAAGTCATGGATTTTTATTGGTAATATTAAGGTTTGTTTAATAAGTTGTTGATTTTCTGTTATTTCTAAAGATATAATTCCAGTTGACTGCCGTATAGGCAGCTTAGAAAATTTCGAAAATCCTTCCTAAAATGATCAGACGGTTGACTGCCGTATAGGCAGCTTAGAAATAGAAGATTTCCTTCCCAGATAAAAAGGTACTGTTGACTGCCGTATAGGCAGCTTAGAAACAAAAAGGGTGAAGACGTTCTACCTGTATTAGGTTGACTGCCGTATAGGCAGCTTAGAAATTGTGTGTCACAAAGATGAATATCTTGAGCTAGTTGACTGCCGTATAGGCAGCTTAGAAAATTGATACAAAAACGACACGTGCGAAGGGTGTGTTGACTGCCGTATAGGCAGCTTAGAAAGATGTGTGATTCTGTAGCACAATTTTTTACACGTTGACTGCCGTATAGGCAGCTTAGAAAATGCAAGGGTTGAGTGTTGCCTAAGGAAAAGTGTTGACTGCCGTATAGGCAGCTTAGAAATGAACGACAGCCTGCATTTTTTCAAAATACGTGTTGACTGCCGTATAGGCAGCTTAGAAAAATCCTAGGAGGGATAGCATTCGGCATTTCGAGTTGACTGCCGTATAGGCAGCTTAGAAACAGAGCACTGATCATTTCAGCATGAAAACGATGTTGACTGCCGTATAGGCAGCTTAGAAATAATGTATCGCTACTCAGGGCTTTTTTTTATCGTTGACTGCCGTATAGGCAGCTTAGAAATAAAGATGGCAGTTATTCTATTTTGTTAGGAGGTTGACTGCCGTATAGGCAGCTTAGAAAGTTCTGACGCTTACCGTGCTCACTTTTCTTCTGTTGACTGCCGTATAGGCAGCTTAGAAACGAATGGTGGGGCATCGCGATTTAAAATCATTGTTGACTGCCGTATAGGCAGCTTAGAAAATGGGAGAAAAAACAACATGTTTACCCCTACTGTTGACTGCCGTATAGGCAGCTTAGAAACAGGGCGTGTAACTGGGGTGGAAGGTAAATTTGTTGACTGCCGTATAGGCAGCTTAGAAACAGAGGGTGACATGTTGATTTTCCAATTATTGGTTGACTGCCGTATAGGCAGCTTAGAAACTTCTATCGTCTTCGGGTAGTCTGAAGCATCAGTTGACTGCCGTATAGGCAGCTTAGAAAGATCAGGCAAATGCCAATGGATTGATTGTTGTGTTGACTGCCGTATAGGCAGCTTAGAAAGAATGATGGTCAATTTATCCCTGTATTGCTTGGTTGACTGCCGTATAGGCAGCTTAGAAAGAAACCGTGTGCGGCTGGCACTGGCACGTCAGGTTGACTGCCGTATAGGCAGCTTAGAAAAGTACATGGTGCGCCAGCTACCCCGCTCAAGAGTTGACTGCCGTATAGGCAGCTTAGAAACCCAGCACCCCATCCTGGTGTTAAAGCATTAAGTTGACTGCCGTATAGGCAGCTTAGAAATAACAAGCCAAGCTCGTCACCTTTTTCTTTGAGTTGACTGCCGTATAGGCAGCTTAGAAATGTTATTTGTATCGATTGGATTGATATTAGCCGTTGACTGCCGTATAGGCAGCTTAGAAAAGGATAAAATCATTTGCAATATCAGCAAATCAGTTGACTGCCGTATAGGCAGCTTAGAAACACCAAGAGCCAAAACCAAAACTTACCCAAGAAGTTGACTGCCGTATAGGCAGCTTAGAAATATGAAGCGAATAAAGAAACTCTAGATCAAGAGTTGACTGCCGTATAGGCAGCTTAGAAAATAGCGGGCCCGGTGGATTACTGACACATACCGTTGACTGCCGTATAGGCAGCTTAGAAATTCAGCATACAAGGCAATAATGCAGCACAAGTGTTGACTGCCGTATAGGCAGCTTAGAAAGCCGAATGGTTTGCAGCATTCCAAACCGGAAAGTTGACTGCCGTATAGGCAGCTTAGAAAGATCAAGTATCCATTTTACTGACCCGGGATGAGTTGACTGCCGTATAGGCAGCTTAGAAAGAAGTAAGGATGTGCTAGTCTCCGGCTATCCCGTTGACTGCCGTATAGGCAGCTTAGAAATGAAGGAAGTAGCATGAGCTATTACGAGCATTGTTGACTGCCGTATAGGCAGCTTAGAAATCAAAGCGGTGGGCGGGGATTTGCTGTCCAGCGTTGACTGCCGTATAGGCAGCTTAGAAAATATGATGAATTTCAAAGTGAAATGCTTAAACGTTGACTGCCGTATAGGCAGCTTAGAAAAGCCAGGTATTGAATGATATTCAAGATGTTTTGTTGACTGCCGTATAGGCAGCTTAGAAAAGTTGATGGCCTTTATTTTTAAGTATTAACGCGTTGACTGCCGTATAGGCAGCTTAGAAATGAAAGGACATGAAAACTGGACTGAAATAAGCGTTGACTGCCGTATAGGCAGCTTAGAAAACACCTGGATTCATATACCAATCAATTAGTTGGTTGACTGCCGTATAGGCAGCTTAGAAAATTTGAGACCTTCAGCTATTGCCACTTTCCTAGTTGACTGCCGTATAGGCAGCTTAGAAAAAAATCACGCCGCATTTTTACACTCCCACTTCGTTGACTGCCGTATAGGCAGCTTAGAAAATCGTGGTTCCACAACACACGCACTTTATCAGGTTGACTGCCGTATAGGCAGCTTAGAAAAAAATAAAGAAGTAGAAGAACAAACTAAAGTTGTTGACTGCCGTATAGGCAGCTTAGAAAATTAGAAATGATCCAATCCTTAACCTTCCAATGTTGACTGCCGTATAGGCAGCTTAGAAATAGAAGAAGTTGCTGAGATAGAAAAAACCACCGTTGACTGCCGTATAGGCAGCTTAGAAATTAGATGGTAAGGAGCCTGCGAACGCGAATATGTTGACTGCCGTATAGGCAGCTTAGAAACAGAGGAAGACCCTGATGATCTACTTGGTGAGGTTGACTGCCGTATAGGCAGCTTAGAAAAAGGTCTACAATCTTGACACTGGGGAAGTTACGTTGACTGCCGTATAGGCAGCTTAGAAAAACAACGACATAGGAGATATTTAAAAAACGTTGTTGACTGCCGTATAGGCAGCTTAGAAATAATTCAGTTGAAGGGATGGTGGAAGTTATTTGTTGACTGCCGTATAGGCAGCTTATAAATAGTTAATGATTGAAGTATGGGTAGTCTAGAAACAATAAATTAATAATTAAACATAAAAATGAAAAAGGTTTGTCAAAATGAATGTTTTTCTATTGATGCTTATTTTTGAATGTGATAAGTTCAGCACCTGATACTATTTCTTTAACCTATAAAGTCAAATTAAAATTTACCTCTATGAAAGGAGTTCATGGAACTACTGCGGCAATTGCTCAAAAAATTCAGGAAGAAGGATTTAAGCCCTCTTCATTTGGTAGAGCAGGTTCCGGTGTATATTTTTGGCGTTATTTCTCTAACGATGAGTACGCGAAATATCTTGCACACAAATGGTGGGAGTTTTGTAACAAGACCGGAAATTATAATAAAATCAATGGAGATAAACGTTGTTGTTTTATTGTTGTTAAATTTCAAAGTGATAGTTTGAACTTGATGGATTTCAGCCACGGTTTATTACGAGAAAATATTAGAACACTCATTTTGAATAAATTAGATGCTTTAAAATCAATCTCTGACAATAATCTTACAGAAGAAGAGATAATTTCAGGTTTGTTCAGTACTTATGTAAAAAAAATTGAATACGACGCAAAAGTCACTTTTGATGCTATAATTGCAGATGTTCCCCCTCCCAAGGGAGCAACGGGTAAAGTTGGTAAATATGTTGGTAGTTGTGCTGAAGCAATTGTTGTAATGAATTTGGATATTATCCAATCAATTGAATATACAGAGGCGGTGTAAAATGGCTATTGATATTGACTTAGCGGCGACAAAAGCTTTGGAAGAGCTTAACGAAATGTCCGTCACTGAACTCCTTTCAGAAGTAAAATCAAATATTAACGACCCTTTATCAGTTGCCATCAGAGAGCTGATATCACTAAGAGAAGATGAGTATAGTCAAATCGAAAATCAGACATATAGCTATGTTAAAAGCGGGTTAACCTACGCCTCTTTAAACGAGACTAGCTATAAAACTGTTAAGGCTGCAAATGTAGAACAGTACATCCCACTAGCTTCATAATATTATTACAATGGACAAAGAACTTGTTAAACACGCAATTCAACTTGAAGGAATAGCAGTAAAAGAGCTATTTATCCGAGTCAATTCATTTGGAAACGATACCGATAAACTAGAACGTAATTACAAACTAGGGGTAGGCCATTCTGAATTTGATAAAGACAATAGTGAAATAGACGTGGGAATTTTGGTTAAAATAGGAAGCCCGGATCATTGTCTCGATGATGAAAAAAATTCTGAAATTGATTTAAAAGTCAATCTCCTTGCAAAATTTTCAGTTGATCAAGATAGATTTCCTATCCAACAAATAGACCATTGGGCGGAAAATAATGCACCTTTAATTCTATTTCCGTATCTAAGGGAACATGTCTATGCCTTAAGTATAAGGGCAGGTATAAAACCCATATTACTTCCTCTTATGGAAGTTCCTGTATTAAGCCCGAATAAATAATGTAAATTGATTAAACAATTCTATTTTTAATCCCCATTACTCAATCTCTTCATTTTTAATTATCCAACGCTTTTTTTCCCATTAGCCATGGTTCAATGTCTTCTCTATTTTCTAAAACTAATTGTTGTTTAATGGGATCGGAAAAGCAGTCTTTATTATCGATTCTTAAAAATTGTAAATAATAACTGGCCAATGCTGCTCGGGTTTTAATTAACATTTGCTTATTTTCCATGCCATAGTCATCGGCAATTACTTGTTGTTGAAATTCTTCTAAGCGAGGATCAGGGACTACGGATAAATCAATAAAGGTGTTCCAGGCTTTATCTCCATCAATTCCATTTTCTGATGCAAATATAGGATCGGGGATATCTTTGATTCGGGATAAAACAAAATCCCGATATCCCTGATTTTTCTCACAATGTCCTCTAACATGCCATCGATAGCCAGAATATACCAAGGTATGCGGCGTGATGACTCGGTATTCGGCTTCGGGGGAAGTTAAAGATGCATACTGAACTTCAATGCGTTTTTGTTCTCTGGCTGCTTTTATAATTGGGCGAATAAATTGGGCTTTTACGGCTCGATTAGGAGGATAAATGACTTCTGTATTGGCCTGTTTTATATCTAAAAAAGCAAAGTGACTCATTAAATCCTGACGAGTATTAAGCAAATGTAAATATTCATCAACCGAGCCTAGGGTTAAAATCGGGGTAAAAATTTCAGTTGGTTTATACCCTTTGATTTGTTTATCATATTCTAAATTATCAGGCGATATTTCCCGGATATAAGTATTGATATCTTTTGATGCCTGTTGTCTGCCAATCCCAAAAGCGGTCATTAAGGCTTTGGTGGTTAATCGTCCCTCCCATAGTGCAATAATTTCAATCAAACGATAACGTAATAATAAGTCCCAACGATGGGGCCAATCCGTACTATTGCTAGGTCGTGCCATAACTCAAGCCCTTTAGTTTATACCCGTGATAAATGGGTATATTAGGTTTTGTATTCACTCAAAATACGTCATTCCCGAAGTTTCCCAGCTTAGAACGTGCTGGGACAAGCCTTATCGGGAATCTATCGAGAGAAATGTATCCCCGATAAGAGACCTCGGGGATGACGTCAATTATTTTTTCATGCAAATTGAAGTAGCTTGGGTATATATAACCTGCCTGAAAAAGCGATATGTACATGTATTCATCGTATACATGTCTTAAATATTTCTATAGTATAAATAACATAGCATTATTTTTAAATATGTCAGGAGTATGATAATGTTTGATATAAAGCGTCGCTCCATTCTTAAACAAATATTTGCTTCGCCATTATTATTTACGGCTGGTGCACATGCAACGACCCAGCAAAAAAATAAAAAAGTTAATCGATCAATTTTATTAAACAGTTTCCATATTGCAGGTTTTCAGTATTATTACGGTAGCGAAATTATCAATACCTTGCAAATTGAACAATGCCTAAAATTAAATAACGAACCGGATAATCACTACGATCGGTATGCGGTGGAAATTTATGCAGGCGATAAAAAGCTGGGTTACATACCTAAGACTGATAATAGGCACATTAGTCGATTAATAGATGAAGGGGCCACCTTAGATTGTGTGGTATTAGAAACTGAACCCCAAAGCTTGTCATGGAAAGCCGTTAAAGTTGGGGTTTATTTGCAGGTGTAAATGATAAAGATAAAAAACGTGTCGACCACGGGCATGGAAGTGTAATAGTAACTGAAAATACAAAGTCAAAACACTGGCCACGGAATACACGGAAAAAAATAAAAGTGAATTACTAGGGGGAGAAAATGTTAAGAGCAGTAAAAGGCAGTAATAAAAATAGTTATAAAAAATAGTAGTAGGAACGGGGGGCATTAATAAATGGAACAATTATCTGATTTAAAAGCCATACTGCATTCAAAACGGGCAAATATTTTCTATTTGGAAAAATGCCGAGTCATGCAAAAGGGAGGGCAGGTTTTATATCTTACTGAAGCCCAAAACGACAAGCAATATTGGAATATTCCCATTGCCAATACCACCGTTATCCTTCTAGGAACGGGAACATCTATTACCCAAGCTGCGGTACGCGATCTCGTTTCTGCTGGGGTGTTAATCGGTTTTTGTGGTGGAGGTGGAACACCATTATTAGCCGCTACAGAGGTGGAGTGGTTATCCCCGCAAAGTGAATACCGTCCCACCGAATTTATCCAGGGTTGGTTAAGTTTTTGGTTTGATGAACAAAAGCGTTTAAAAGCCGCCAAACTTTTCCAAATGGCTAGAATTGACTATTTAGAACAAGTCTGGGAAAAAGATCGGGATCTTCAAGCCGCTGGTTTTTATATGGATGATCTCGAAATTTCAAAAGCCCTATCCGGTTTTAAAAACAAAACCCATAAATCTCAGAAAGTCTCCAATCTCTTAAATACCGAAGCCCAACTTACCAAACAACTGTATAAATATGCCGCTAATTGCACTAAACAAAATGGATTTGTTCGGGATCGAAATGCCGAAGACAATGCGAATGCCTTTTTAAATCATGGCAATTATCTAGCCTATGGTTTAGCCGCTACCACATTATGGGTACTGGGAATTCCCCATGGTTTTGCCGTTATGCATGGTAAAACCAGAAGAGGAGCTTTGGTTTTTGATATTGCCGATTTAATAAAAGATGCCTTAATCCTTCCTTGGGCTTTTATTTGCGCGGATGAAGGAGCAACTGAACAAGAATTCCGTCAGCAATGCCTACAAGCCTTTACCCAACATAAAGCCCTGGATTTTATGTTTGATGAGGTAAAAAAAGTTGCTTTAATGGGTGACCAATTATGATGGTGACTTTTGTTTCCCAATGTGAAAAAAAGGCGATTAATAAAACCAGAAGAGTCTTGGATAGTTTTGCGAATCGGATTGGTTCGAGAACTTGGCAAACCGTCATTACCAATGAAGGATTAAATGCGGTTAAAAAGAATCTGCGCCGCACTGCTTCCAAAAATACGGCAGTTTCCTGTCATTGGCTACGCTCAAGAAGTCGGACAGAATTGGTTTGGATAGTGGGAAACCGAAATAAGTTTAATGAGCAGGGGATTGTGCCAGTAAACTTAACACAAGATGATGTTTTAAAAAGTGGATGGGAAAATAAAATGCATAATACAGAAGTAGTTTCATTACTTTCTGGAATTGCAGGGTTGTTCCATGACTTTGGTAAAGCAAATCAACTTTTTCAAAATAAACTTGATCCTAAATGCAAAGGAAAAAATTTTGAACCGTATCGTCATGAGTGGGTTTCCTTAAGATTGTTTCAAGCTTTTGTTGGAAAACGGTCTGATATTGATTGGTTAACATCGTTAAAAAATCTAACTGAGGCAGATGAACTTATTGTATTAAGTAGGTTAAAAAAAGATCCCTTAAAAGCTATCAATAGCCCTCTTACTAGCTTGCCTCCAATAGCTAAACTTGTAGCTTGGTTGATTGTGTCACACCACAAATTACCAGTTTACCCCAAAGAAAAAGCTAACGCTCCAGAGTTAACATATATAGGGCAATGGTTGAATAGTTCTTTCGGGTCAATATGGAATTCTGTTAATAGTCTGGATGAGTGGGAGGAAAAAATAAGAAATGACAACTGGTTTTTTCCTCATGGTACGCCACTCCTAAGTATGAAATGGCGAGAAAAAGCTGAACAACTAGCATCAAGAGCATTACGCTGTCAAAAATTACATCAACAAGACTGGTTTAACAGCTGCTTTACTGCACATTTGTCTAGACTAGTTTTGATGTTGGCTGATCATTACTACTCTTCATTAGGTCCGACGACAAAATGGCAAGATGTGCGATACAAAAGTTTTGCCAATACAGACTGTGGTGAATTAAAACAAAAACTTGATGAGCACAATATAGGGGTTTCGACTAATGCCTATTTGCTGGCTTTAAAATTACCTAATTTGAAAACCGATTTACCAACATTAGGCTATGACCAGAAATTTATTCGACCTACTAATATGAGAAAATATTTGTGGCAAAATAAAGCCTTTGATTTAGCAAAGCAATTAAGCGAACAAAGTGAAAGCTATGGTTTTTTTGGTATTAATATGGCTTCAACCGGATTGGGGAAAACCTTAAGCAATGCTCGAATCATGTATGGATTATCTGGAGAGAAAAAGGGATGTCGTTTTAATGTTGCCGTTGGACTTAGGGCATTAACCTTACAAACAGGGGATGCATTGGCAGAGCGGTTAAGCTTAGATGAAACTGAGCTTGCAGTACTAATTGGTTCGCAAGCAATTAAACGGCTACACCAAAGCAATAAACAAGCAAACAATGCGGAACTAAAGAAAAATGAGTCAAATGGAAGTGAATCTTTAGAAACTTTATTAGCGGAAGAATATCATGTGAAATATAAAGGAGCTATAAATGACGGAATTCTTTCAAAATGGTTAAGTAAAAAACCGCAATTAGAAAAATTACTCAATGCACCGGTTTTGGTCAGTACCATTGATTATTTGGTTCCTGCCACTGAGGGAGCAAGAGGTGGTAAACAAATTGCACCTATGCTAAGGCTGTTAAGTTCTGATCTGGTTCTGGATGAACCAGATGATTTTGGTTTAGAAGATTTACCTGCTTTGTGTCGGTTAGTTAATTGGGCGGGTATGCTTGGTTCGCGTGTATTGTTATCAACAGCTACCATGCCACCAGCTCTTGCATATGCATTATTCGAAGCCTATCAAGCCGGAAGAAAAGACTATACTGCAGTGAATGGTGACTTAGGAGTATCAGAGAAAATTTGTTGTGCTTGGTTTGATGAGTATACCTGTACTCATGCCATTATCAGCACAATAGATAAATTCAAAGTTAATCATACCAAGTACGTTGATAAACGTATTGAAAAACTGAAAAGAGAATTGCAGACACTAAGGAAGGCTTGTCTACTTCCAATTAGCAGTTCAAGTCCTGATGAAACAATTAGGGCTATGTCATTAACTATTTACGATGCTATACATCTTCTACACACCTCTCATCATCAAAAAAACACAAAAGGAAACACAGTTTCAGTTGGTTTAGTACGTATGGCAAATATCAATCCATTGGTTGCTATTTCAAAGGCGCTATTTTCTCTGACACCACAAAAAGATCATCGTATTCACTATTGTGTTTATCACAGTCAGTTTCCTTTAGCCGTGCGTTCATATATTGAACAAAGACTAGATGCCACACTTACTCGCCATAATGAAGAAGATTTATGGAAACTTGAAGAAATAAAAAATGTTTTAGAAACATATCCAGAAAAACACCACATTTTTGTTGTTCTGGCGACATCAGTCGCCGAAGTAGGGCGGGATCATGACTATGATTGGGCTGTGGCAGAACCTAGTTCAATGCGTTCATTAATTCAGTTGGCCGGGCGGATTCAAAGACATAGAAAAAAAGAACCGAAAACAGAAAATCTATTCATTCTGTCTAAAAACTATAAGGCATTAAACAATGAAGTTCCTGCCTATTGTCGGCCCGGATTTGAAACCGAAAAACGCCAATTAGCAGGTCATGACCTCTGTGAAATATTGAAGCCCGAATATTATCGGCAAATCAATGCTATACCCAGAATTAAAAAACCTCAAAAACCTGAGTTAAAAAATGGTCAATACCTAGATTTTGTCCAATTAGAACAATTTGCACTTTACCAAAGGCTTTTGGGTGAAATGAAAGAAAAAAATCATGCTAAATATTGGTGGTCTGAACATGTTACTTGGTGTGCGGAACTGCAAAAAATTCAACCTTTTAGACAATCCCCCCCTGAAGCAACTTATTGTTTATATACCGAAGAAGAGGATGAGGAACCTATTTGGACTCGAAAAGATGAAACAAGTAAACCAATAACATATATAAAAACAGAGATTATTAGAACTGATGAAATCACAATGGTCGTAGGAAATCAGGTGTGGTTATCCCTAAATGCCGATGATATTTACCTTAATTTATCCCAAAGGTTGGAAGTGAATATGAAGTATGTAAGTAAAGTATTCGGAGAGTTGGGTTTACGAGAAGATCCGAAAAAAGTAATTGAGTGGTTATACCATCCAATTCTTGGAGTTTATGGTAAATGTTAATAAAACCTTAAAAGCGAGAAATTGTATGAATAAAGCGTTTTCTGAAACACAGCTTGTTATTTTTAATTTTTTTGAAACACAAATAAAAAAGTCCCAGCTTTTTCCAATCAAAGAAATGTTAGAAAAAAAGCTAAAAGAATTAGATAAAAAAAACTTGGATGAAATGCAAATAAAAGCAATTTTGACTGAGGTAAGTGAACTTCAAAATAAAATCGAAAAACAAAGAGTTGTTTCCGCTTCAACTGAAATACCGGATTGGATTGATAAGGCTGTTATTGATATAAAAAAAATTATGCCTGCAACACATCCTATAAAGCTTACCCATTCCAGTATCAAAGGGGGGACCAGTATTTATGCAATGTCCATAGGTGATCGCAAAGCATACTTAACTACAGCGGCAATTAATAATAAGAAAACTGATATAGCTTATTTTGATGCCAAGCTTGCTCCTATCGGTAAATTTTTATTGTTAACTATCCAAAATGAATTACTTTTTAATAAGTTTGTGGAAAATGACTTTTCAGCAATAAAGTCATTTTCTAAAAATGAAAAGCAATTGACTGAATGGAAAAAGGCTTTCTTGCATATGCTTGAGCTAAAACATCCTGTTACTCATCAATATGCGAAGCAAATATATTTTCCTGTAAATTCAAATTATCATTTATTAAGTCCATTATTGTCTTCTACCATGCAGCATGCTCTTTTTGAAAAATTAAGAGATTCATGGGGTAAAGAATCTGTTGCAATTAGGAAATCTAAACGAGATGGGATCTATGATGAGAAAGTCAGTGTTTCCTTCCCTGATACAGCAATTATTAGAATTACAGCCAGTCAGCATCAAAATGCATCACCATTAAATGGTAAAAGAAATGGAAAAAACTACCTTTTAAACTGTGCCCCACCAAATTGGACTGCTACTTTAAAACCGCCACTTAATACACGTTCTATTTTTGATGATGAATATGATCGTCGAGCATGGAAAACAGCAAAAGAATTACAAAGTTTCCTTGTAAAACTGCATAAGAAAAAAGGCAATATGGACATCAGAAAACAAGTAAAACAGCTTGTACATCAGCTGATTGATACTTTACTGGATTATGTCGCCGAAATTCATAACCTTAAAGAACAAGCAGGATGGAGTGAAAATGCTGATGAATTAAAACAATCTCACAAACTTTGGCTTGACCCGTACAGGCAAGATGAAGAATTCCAGGATCAGCGTACAAGCGGTGAATGGCAAACTGAAGTATGTAAAGATTTTGGTGTTTGGCTAAATAAAAAGTTAGAACATAAAAAAATGCTCTTTGGGAAAATCGAATCTAAACATTGGGCAAAGTTATTGAAAAATCAATTACGTGAATTTGAACGAGATATGGAGTTACCAGTATGAGCACTTATATCACCTTAAATTACGTTCAAATTCAAAATGCTAATTGTGTGGCTGGGATGACTTATGGGTTTCCTTCAGTGACACATTTTCTCGGCTATGTTCATGCCCTATCTCGAAAGTTAAATGAAAGTCATAAGATCACACTTGAAGGATGTGCCATTAATTGTCACCAATATCAAATACACGCATACAAACCTAAAGGTTTTGGTGAGTATGTTTTTGCCCAGACCAGGAACCCTTTAACCAAAAATGGTAAAACTGCTCCAATCATTGAAGAAGGAAAAATGCATTTAACCGTGTCTTTGGTTATTGAATGTAAAGGACTGATTGAAGGTGGTGATGAAGGAGTTAATCTACTTAAAGAACATTTGGAACATGTGTGCCCCACACAAAAGCTAGCGGGTGGCGTAATTAATAATATCGATAAGATTTTTATTGAAACAGCACAAACCGACGACGAACAAAAATTGCTTACTCGAAAAATTCGTCGTCGATTGTTACCTGGGTTCCTACTTTTGGATCGCAGTCAATATTTAGGTGAACATTTATCTTCTTTACAAAAAACAAATTCAGAGGCGGAAATATTCGATGCATGGTTAGATTTTTCATCATTGAAGTTCCAAGCAGAGCCTATTTTGGAAAAAGGTGAAGAACTAAATGATAAAACCAAAGCGAATTGGAAATACCTTCCAAAACCTCAATCCGGTTATCTAGTGCCGATTACTACCGGATATAGAGCAATCTCAGAAGTTTTTCCCGCAGGGCATGTCACTAAAGCCCGAGACTCGACAGTTCCTTTCTGTTTTGTTGAGGCAGCTTATGGTCTTGGAGAATGGCAAAGTCCCCATCGTATTCAAAATATAGATGATGTGCTTTGGCATTATCAGGCTGAGGAAGGGTGGTATCTCTGTTCTCATCATGCAAAAAAAGAATTATTAGCAAGCAATTCTGACGAAGACGACGATTTTGATTTTTTATAACTTACTGAGGAAAATTTAATGACTATTGAAGCAGATAAACTAAAAACAGCAAGTGTACTTGCTTTTGAGAGCAAACTAGCTAACTCAGATGCAATAATGATGGCAGGGAATTGGATAGACATAAAGAACACTAAAGCAAATATATGGAAACCTATAGAAATTGTCGAAAAATCGGTCAGAGGAACAATATCAAATAGATTAAAAAGTTCCGACCCTAAATTTAAAGATCCTGCAAAACTGGATCATGAAGTTACCAAAGCAAATATTCAAACAGTCGATAATGCTGCGTTACCATTTGACGCAGATACTCTAAAAGTCAGTTTTACGCTTAGAGTTTTGGGTAATTTGTCTACACCATCAGCATGTGACAAACCCGATTATCAAGAAAAACTAGCTTCAACAATTAATGAATACATTGAAAAGAGCCAGTTCAAAGAAGTTTCCATGCGTTATGCTGCTAATATAGCTAATGGGCGCTTTTTATGGCGTAATCGTGTTTGTGCTGAGAAAGTCATAATTCAGGCTCATATAGGTGAAGAGACGATTGAGTTTGATGCTTATAAAATGCCGCTAAATGAATTTCCAGATTCGGACGAAAAAATCTCAAGATTGGCCAATGTTATTCAGAAAGGTCTAATTGGTGAAACTTATTCTTTCATTAAAGTTGACGCCTTTGTAAAACTTGGACAAGGGCAAATGGTTTACCCTTCTCAAGAAATGGTTCTGGGCAATGGTAGTGGTGATAAAAGTAAGTTTTTATATCAACTAGATGGTGTTGCTGCCATGCATTCGCAAAAAATTGGTAATGCAATCCGTACAATAGATACTTGGCATTCTGAAGCTAAAACAATAGGCCCTATTGCAGTAGAACCTTATGGCTCTGTTACAAATCGTGGCAAAGCCTATCGTTCGGTTAAAAATAATGATTTCTATACTCTATTAGATAACTGGATTATAAAAGATAAAATCCCTGACATGGAGCAGCAACATTATGTTATGGCCATATTAATCCGTGGCGGTGTCTTTGGCGAAAGTGGAAAGGAATAATCCGATGAAGCATTATATTGAAATGACTTTATTAGCCAGTCCAGAAATTCCACTGCATTTTCTATGGCAAAAAGTTTATCAGCAATTGCACTTAGCTTTTGTTGGGATAAAGGATGAGAATAATCAAATTCAGGTAGGTGTTTCATTTCCCAAATATAATTTTAAAAGACGTTATTTAGGCGATAAACTACGGATTTTTTCCCCGGATAAAGCCTTATTAAATGATCTCAATTGTCCTCAAAAATTAGAGCGATTAAATGATTATATTCATATCACTCGACTCCGGGATGTTCCTGATAATATTGAAACATATGCTTGTTTTCAAAGACTCCAAACTAAAAGCAGTAATCAACGGATTGCTAGGCGAAAAGCAAAAAGGGACTCGATTAGTTTTGAAGAAGCCTTTAAAAAAGTAGCCGAACGAAAAGAGATTTATAGTGCTGCACCTTTTATCCAAATGGAAAGTTTAAGTAAAGGGCAAAAATTTCCTTTAATTATTCAAAAACACAAAAAGGATAGTTATCAAATGGGTCAATTTAATACTTATGGCTTAAGTGGTATAACAACCGTACCCGAATTTTAACCTTTATTTTTATCGCTCTTTAACAATTTAATAAAATCAATACGTTACAATAGTCACTTTTTTTATTGGTAAAAATAGGTTTTTTACTCTAAGTTATTGTTGTAACGTTTTTTTTGTGTTTAAATTTGCAGTTCACTGCCGTATAGGCAGCTTAGAAAATAACCGCTTTCCTTTAGTTAATGATTTTGGCGTTCACTGCCGTATAGGCAGCTTAGAAACGGCAGCGGTTGGGATTGCTGTAAAGTTGAACTGTTCACTGCCGTATAGGCAGCTTAGAAAGGTTGCAGATGCTGCCCAATAAGTTTTGTTTTGTTCACTGCCGTATAGGCAGCTTAGAAAGCTAAATAGATTTCTGCATCATAATTGCCGGTGTTCACTGCCGTATAGGCAGCTTAGAAAGGTAGCCTTTTTTGTGTCTAGAAACCTCTTTTGTTCACTGCCGTATAGGCAGCTTAGAAAAGTTATTTGCCTCTGTCAATTGACTTTCTCGCGTTCACTGCCGTATAGGCAGCTTAGAAACGACAGCCGCTTTAATACGCTGTCAACAAAATGTTCACTGCCGTATAGGCAGCTTAGAAAGTCCAGGCAAACTTTCTTTGTGCTTCCGATTTGTTCACTGCCGTATAGGCAGCTTAGAAAAATCTACAATTATTTTAGCTTTTCCGACGAACGTTCACTGCCGTATAGGCAGCTTAGAAATCGCTGCGGTCAGCACAGCGGGTCGTTAGATGGTTCACTGCCGTATAGGCAGCTTAGAAAAATTGTGACACCAGTCGATCCTGGCTGGTATGGTTCACTGCCGTATAGGCAGCTTAGAAAAGTAATCTTTTTAAATGCGTTCTCTACCGCACGTTCACTGCCGTATAGGCAGCTTAGAAAATCGGCATTTATTGCAATCGCAAATTGTCCGAGTTCACTGCCGTATAGGCAGCTTAGAAAAATATACAAAACTGTATGAATTCAGATACAGTGTTCACTGCCGTATAGGCAGCTTAGAAAGACGAGAGGACCAGTTATTTACTTTATAATCAGTTCACTGCCGTATAGGCAGCTTAGAAATTCCAATCTGGTCTAGCGGGTAACTGTTCGTTGTTCACTGCCGTATAGGCAGCTTAGAAAACCCTCTGGATTACTAAGATCTTCCAGCTTGTGTTCACTGCCGTATAGGCAGCTTAGAAAAGTCCTTGCAGCCGATTCGCTGCGCTCACGTCGTTCACTGCCGTATAGGCAGCTTAGAAATCGTACCTCGGCCCCACAATTCGGCGTTATGTGTTCACTGCCGTATAGGCAGCTTAGAAATCTTGAGCGCTCCACATATCGTGTCCGGTGGAGTTCACTGCCGTATAGGCAGCTTAGAAAAATGCGCAAACTTATTTAGTAAAGCCAGAACTGTTCACTGCCGTATAGGCAGCTTAGAAACGCTGGTCTTCGTTGTTAAAAAGGGCGCTGTGGTTCACTGCCGTATAGGCAGCTTAGAAAACCTGGTCCTCTTGATACGAAACATTTGATACGTTCACTGCCGTATAGGCAGCTTAGAAAGCCAGAGGGACACCCGGACATTATAAAAGAAGGTTCACTGCCGTATAGGCAGCTTAGAAATTGAAAAGATTAAAAAACGCTTTCGTACTTTTGTTCACTGCCGTATAGGCAGCTTAGAAACATAAGTTTTAATGGTAAACCTAATTCCTTTCGTTCACTGCCGTATAGGCAGCTTAGAAAATTGATGACAGCACCGGTAATACAGATGGTTAGTTCACTGCCGTATAGGCAGCTTAGAAATCATCACTATGTATGTGCACAAGAACATTTGCGTTCACTGCCGTATAGGCAGCTTAGAAAATTGGATCTACGATGGAGAAATCCAAGATATAGTTCACTGCCGTATAGGCAGCTTAGAAAATTTTGCTCATTTTTATGGGGGTGTGCGCAAAGTTCACTGCCGTATAGGCAGCTTAGAAATTAAGGAGGTGTTATGAGAGCTCTCATCATGTGTTCACTGCCGTATAGGCAGCTTAGAAAAGAAAGTATTTAATTAGATGCAGGTGATTTGTGTTCACTGCCGTATAGGCAGCTTAGAAAATTTATTGTGGTCTTACATATTCTTGCGCCAGGTTCACTGCCGTATAGGCAGCTTAGAAACTGCATTAAACTTAAATGGCTCTCAAATCAATTGTTCACTGCCGTATAGGCAGCTTAGAAAAGTCGCGGACATGTTTATTATCATTGCCCCCTGTTCACTGCCGTATAGGCAGCTTAGAAAAAATATCGTTGCCGTCGGGTACAGGCAAGCAAGTTCACTGCCGTATAGGCAGCTTAGAAATTAACCGTTGTGCGGTTCTTTGCTTTGACTGCGTTCACTGCCGTATAGGCAGCTTAGAAAAATAGCTCCGGTAATTGCTGACAACTCAGAAAGTTCACTGCCGTATAGGCAGCTTAGAAAGAGCAGCGGAATCTGTTATAAAAGCCGCGAACGTTCACTGCCGTATAGGCAGCTTAGAAAGAAAACATGGTAGGTATCGGCTTAACCTTTGCGTTCACTGCCGTATAGGCAGCTTAGAAAAAAAAATGGAGATAGTCGCATAGACGGTTATTGTTCACTGCCGTATAGGCAGCTTAGAAAGCATTGGATAATAAAGAAAATTCGTTTACTAAGTTCACTGCCGTATAGGCAGCTTAGAAATAAAGCGTCGGTTGCTCTCAACTATAAAAAACGTTCACTGCCGTATAGGCAGCTTAGAAACCCAACCGCTTTGGTGAGCACTGGGAATTGTTGTTCACTGCCGTATAGGCAGCTTAGAAAAAATATTACATTTACCATCTAATGTTTGGACTGTTCACTGCCGTATAGGCAGCTTAGAAAACTAAAAAAACAAGGAGAATAAGCCATGGTCAGTTCACTGCCGTATAGGCAGCTTAGAAAATACATAAAAACTAACTTGGCGACTTTTCCGGGTTCACTGCCGTATAGGCAGCTTAGAAAGCCAACGGGTAAATATTTAAATGCCCGGTCTTGTTCACTGCCGTATAGGCAGCTTAGAAAGCTAAATTTGTTTCTTTACTAAATACGGTGATGTTCACTGCCGTATAGGCAGCTTAGAAATCATAAATCTAGCTTACAACTAGAAAACAAAAGTTCACTGCCGTATAGGCAGCTTAGAAAAATTTGAAAAGATGCCTGAATTTCAGGGTTTTGTTCACTGCCGTATAGGCAGCTTAGAAATTATGATTTTTTCGACAAAATTAATAAGATGAGTTCACTGCCGTATAGGCAGCTTAGAAAATTAAATTCTCACTTAGTGATGGCGTTTATTCGTTCACTGCCGTATAGGCAGCTTAGAAAGCCTAAAAACTTACTGGAAGCATTTTCCCAGGGTTCACTGCCGTATAGGCAGCTTAGAAAGATAGAACAATTAACGAGCGGAAATCATGGGTGTTCACTGCCGTATAGGCAGCTTAGAAATTGCGGTCTTTTAGTATCGTTTTGCGGCAATTGTTCACTGCCGTATAGGCAGCTTAGAAACATCGCAAAATCGATGTATGACGAATTAACAGGTTCACTGCCGTATAGGCAGCTTAGAAATAGATAACGTCGGAGTCCCAGAAAAAACAGCCGTTCACTGCCGTATAGGCAGCTTAGAAAATTTATATTGAATGGAAAAACCATTGCTTGCTGTTCACTGCCGTATAGGCAGCTTAGAAAAGTAGAAGCGAAACCAGGCGGAAAGAGATACTGTTCACTGCCGTATAGGCAGCTTAGAAAAGGTTGTGAAAGACCTATTGATGTTGCCAAATGTTCACTGCCGTATAGGCAGCTTAGAAAAAATGTTATCCAAATATCTCTGTCGTCAGGATGTTCACTGCCGTATAGGCAGCTTAGAAATCGGACAGCCATAGGGCACCTCTGCCGTAGCTGTTCACTGCCGTATAGGCAGCTTAGAAAAAATCTTTTTCAGCATCAAATGAAAACGGTAGGTTCACTGCCGTATAGGCAGCTTAGAAAAGTTTCACCATATTGCACGGAGATAGCCGGTGGTTCACTGCCGTATAGGCAGCTTAGAAAATTTGCCTGCGCTTGCATTCGAGTAAACGAGTGTTCACTGCCGTATAGGCAGCTTAGAAAAGGTTGTGAAAGACCTATTGATGTTGCCAAATGTTCACTGCCGTATAGGCAGCTTAGAAAAATTAACCCCGTTGCACGTTCCCATTCCGTGAGTTCACTGCCGTATAGGCAGCTTAGAAATCATTACCTTCAATTGAGCAAAAAATAAGTTGGTTCACTGCCGTATAGGCAGCTTAGAAAACTATAAATGCAATGAAAAATTGACAATTAAAAATTGAAAATGGAAGTCAAAATCATCCACTAATTAAGGAAGGTACGGAAAATAAGCAAAAAATAGAATTAGGCAAAATAACCTTTTGGGGGTTGAGCAAATACTTTTTGAAAAAAAATTTTGATCTCACTTAGCTCGATCACTTCATCATAAATTTGATACTTCAAAAATACTAAAATTATAAATGCTACTTATAGTGTGTAGACTAATAACTTTATTCTTAGATAATAGACAATTAAAACCTGCCAATTTAAAACGTGATTTTTTAGTCATCATACTAAGGATCTTAATTATGAATCTTCTAATTGTCGAAAATGGAAAGACTTGCGAGGCTAGTATTTTAGAAAAAGTAATAACCTGGGAGCATGAATGTTTTCTAGCTGTAGATTTAGCAGAGATCACAGAATGTATTCAGCAAAAAAATCGAAGATATGATCTCTGTATTATTAATTTAAAAGGGCTATTATGCAATGGAATCGAATTAATTCATGTGGTTAGGGAGTGTTCTTATTATCTTCCTTTAATGGTATGTGATACGCATTTAGACCATAAAAAACGGTGTATAGAAGTGGGTGCGGATAATTTTTTAGTGTTACCCCTTGATGATAAAAGCCTAAGAAATAAAATCGAACAAATGGGGGTAAAACAATCCGTTCTTATTCAAAAGGAAGACAGTTTATCATTGTGTCGGCGGGGACCAGTGGATGGCGATGAATTAGCCGAGTTAATAAAACTGGATACACAAGGATTGGCAAAATTTTTACAGATTGATATTTCTTGTTTTCATACCCATAAATCGATTCTTAGTAAGTTGGCTTATGATTTTACCTATAAAAATCCCTTATTGACGGAAATATTGGATCGGACCGGGCAAGAAGAAAATTTAATCCAAATTTATGCCTCGCAAATAACCATACGAAAAACTAAACTGACATCCCAGCAGCTTAGGCAAAAAATAGACACAGAGGATCAAAGGATGGAGCAATTTAATAAGGCAATGGAAAATTGACAATGGAAAATGGAGAATGAAAGTCAAAACCAAATATTGACCAGGGAAGGCACGGAAAACACGGATAAAAATAAAAGATAAGTCGGGAATGTCTCATTTAATCTAACTGAAAAAGAAATGGCTTCGATCGAAAATCATTTAAGAAATCCATTTAAAAATGAACTGGTTGGAAATGCTCAATCACTTATTCATAACGCAGGTTCTTCAAACAAGAGCACATCTGATAAGCAATATCCAGATATAGAGGGTATATTTAATTAAAATAAATAAAATCGGACATTTTTACTTTGCGCTAACACTAAAAAAATTAAAAAACTCTCATCATTAATCCAGTGGGGATTTTCACCCAAATGTTTATTAAACCACACCCAATATCAAATGATAGAACAATTAGGATTTAATCGAGCTTGATTAAATTGACCACTTCATAATTTCCATCGTCATTTTGGTGTAATTCAACACGGTATTTTGTATTATCGAGTGTATTGATTAATGAAGGGATATAGGCGATCTTTTTTTCTATGTCGTAATAAGGGGTATTTTCTTCATCTTCAATAACAAATGCTAGGGATTGAGTCGAAATAATTTTAAACGAGTTATCTGACATACCAACTAAATTGATATAGTAGTATTCATCGGCATTAACCCGAAGTATGGGTATAGCAAGGAGATTATCTTTTTCATATCGGGGTTTATATGACAGCCAACTATCTTGAGATATACAAATCAAGGCGGTCTCGGTGTTAGTTTGAGTCAAACCACTGATATCAATAGTGATCGGTTGATTATTGTAAATGACTTCAAAACGGCTATCTGAAATAAGTTGTCCTTCATTATTAAATAAAATAGATTGATTTACTAACTCATTAGAAGATCCAGTATCAATATCATCTGTAAATACTGAAAAATCCCAGGTGTTTGGCATTGTTTTGGTATAGAAAAATGATATTAGTATTAAATCTCCCGCATTGTCATAAGCCGTCGTTGCTATAGTAAAGCCGTCGATTGTCCCGTCAACATTAGGCGTTGAAATTTGACTATCCAAATTTAAATTTGCCTCAATTATTATATTTGAAGTCGCTTTAGGAGCGATAGTCGTTTGAGTAGGGGAGGGACAGACGTGAGTTTCACTTAAAGCATTAACACTGACTATCAATAATCCGACCATTAATAATAAAAATTTCATCATTTATCCTTTATAACAATAATTTTGTCAGTCATTTTATGGGAATAAGTTTCCTCAGTCAAAATTAAATAGACTCATGGAAAAACATACCAATAAATACGGATTGATTTATTAAGACTTATTATGGATTAACGGTAGCCATACGTATTACACATCAAATAACTTTTGGTCAAGCTTTATAAGCGGTGATGGTATTTACAATTTAGTGGAAAAAACACTCTGGGAAGTATCATTCTCGAATGTCGCTCCCCCGACAAATAATATTGGCGACACTTAATTTAACCTAAAAAAACTTGACATAAAAATTAGCTCAAATACAATTTTTTCACGCCTTTCACGCCTTTCACGCCTTTCACGCCTTTCACGCCTTTCACGCCTTTCACGCCTTTCACGCCTTTCACGCCTTTCACGCCTTTCACGCCTTTCACTCTCTCCACCTTGTTTTCTCATTTATTTAATGGCATTATCATTTCGAAAATATTGAATTTATCTATGGTGAAGGGCATGTCAAAAAGAAGGCTAATTAGCTTTGACTGGGCAATGAAAAAATTGCTCCGAAGCAAAGCTAACTTTGAAATTTTGGAAGGTTTTTTTAGTGAACTCATCAAAGAAAATATCACTATTTTGGATATTTTAGAAAGTGAAAGTAATAAAGAGCTTTCAGCGGATAAATTTAATAAGGTTGATTTAAAGGTTAAAAACCAAAATAACGAAATTATTATTATTGAAGTTCAATATGAGCGTGAGTTTGATTATTTACAACGCATTTTATATGGCACTTCAAAAGTTATCACTGAACATATCCACGAAAACGAGCCGTATTCCAAAGTTGTAAAAGTAATTTCGGTTAATATTCTTTACTTTGATTTAGGTCTAGGAAGTGATTATGTTTATCATGGCTCGACTTCGTTTATTGGTTTACATAATCATGACCAATTACAGCTTTCAATAGAACAACAGGAACTGTACCAAAAAGATCAGATTCAAAAAATATTTCCAGAATACTATCTAATTAAGGTAAATAATTTTAATGATATAGCCAAAGATAAATTGGACGAATGGATTTATTTCTTAAAAAATGAAGAAATAAAAGCTGATTTTAATGCCAAAGGATTAAAAAAAGCACAGCTTGAATTGGATATTTTAAAATTACCGGAACAAGAACGCCAAGCCTATGAGCGATATCAGGATGATCGCCATTATCAAGCCAGCATGGTTGAATCTTCCTATACGGTTGGCCATCAAAAAGGCCTTAAAGAGGGGATTAAGGAGGGGATTAAGGAGGGGATTAAAAATGGGGTTGTGGAAGGTGAAAAACAAAAATCTTTGGAAATTGCCAAAAACTTAATCGGACTTTTAGATACTGAAGTTATTGCGATAAAAACAGGCTTAAGTATTGAGGAGGTTAAGGCTATTGAAAAGGATAATATATAAGTCAGTCGCATATCTTCTGATAAAAGTTTAGCTAATTTATAGGATAAATTTTCATCTAACAATAACACGATAGTTGATTTCCATTATAAAATCCTGATAAAAATATTTAAATCGATAATATATTATGATTTGAATAAATTATTGTAAAGTATAAATCAATAGAAGATAAAAACTTTAAAAAATAGCTTGACACGAAATAATTAAAACCAAATCATAGTTCACGCTCTCCACGCTCTCCACGCTCTCCACGCTCTCCACGCTCTCCACGCTCTCCACGCTCTCCACGCTCTCCACGCTCTCCACGCTCTCCACACTCTCCAC
>Ga0209692_10000991_pt1 | contig 45287 bp, 53 predicted proteins | sample tdDd472_FD_187129 | JGI IMG/M metagenome (GOLD analysis project Ga0209692, IMG submission 187129) | Marine sediment microbial communities from the Atlantic coast under amendment with organic carbon and nitrate - tdDd47.2 (SPAdes)... | ecosystem: Environmental > Aquatic > Marine > Coastal >...
GGGGTCGGTTTGCACCGATCGGCGGCCGATTGGGGCCAAAACCGGTGCTGCTGCGGCCTGTTGCAACCCGTGCTGCGTGTGGTGGTACGAGTCTGACGTCATCACGGACAGGGGAATCAACATGGACAGGAAGAGCTTCGGCGGCGTGTTCGCGGCGACCCTCGTGGGGAGCATGGCTCTGGCGGCGTGGGGGCAGTGCGAGCCGGTGTGGTCGGATGCGTTTGGGGCGGCTTTTCTGGTCGGTGGCGCGATGGCCTATCTGGCGACAACTCAGGGGGGCGACCCCCGGTCGGCGCTTCGACGGCTGTCCGCGCGGCTCATCGCATAATCTGAAAGCGGAGGGGGTTAGCTTTTCCGGCCGGTGACGCGGTCGAGAATGGCGAGCGCGCTGCCGACCGTTTCCAGTTCTTTGCCGCTCAGGCGGTTCAGGAGTTCGGCTTCGCGGGCCTTCAGGAGCGCGGTCAGCGCATCGTAGCCTTTCCGGCCGGTCCGGGTCAGTGTCAGATGCTCTATCCGGCGGTCAGCCTCGTCGCGGTTGCGCTCCAGCCAGCGGCGGCTTTCCAGCGCCGAGACGGCGCGCGACACCTTGGTCTTGTGCAGGCCGGTGCGGCGAACGATTTCGCGCGCGGTCAGCGTGTCCGCCTGGCCGAGATGCGCGAGCACCTTCCACTCCGGGCGCGTCATGCCATGCTGGTCGCGGTAGACGGGCTGGAAATGCCGGCTCAGCGCCTCGGAAATCCGGTCGAGGCGGTAGGGCAGGAAATTTTCGAGATCGATGCTCACAGCCCGCCCTGCGCGGCGACGAAGTAGACGATTTCCTCAACCCCCTTGCCATGGCGCAGATCGGTGAAGAGGAACGGTTTGTCGGCCCGGCCGGCCTCGGCGTCACGGCGCATGCGGTCGAGATCGGCGCCGACATGGGGCGCAAGATCGGCCTTGTTGATGATCAGCAGGTCGGAGCGGGTGATCGCGGGGCCGCCTTTCCTCGGGATATCGTCGCCCTGGCAGACCGAGATCACATAGAGCGACAGATCGGCGAGGTCGGGCGAGAAGGTGGCGGCGAGATTGTCGCCGCCGGATTCGATGAAGATCAGTTCGATATCGGGCACGCGCTCGCGCAGACGCTCGATGGCGCGCAGATTGATCGAGGCATCCTCGCGGATCGCGGTGTGCGGGCAGCCGCCGGTCTCGACCCCTTCGATGCGCTCGGCGGGCAATGCCTGCATCCGCGTCAGCGCCTCGGCATCCTCGGCGGTGTAGATGTCGTTGGTAACGACGCCGATCGAATATTTGTCGCGCATCGCCTTGCAGAGTTCGGCCGTCAGCGTCGTCTTGCCGGAGCCGACGGGGCCGCCGATGCCGATGCGAAGGGGGCCGTTGGGTGATGCCATTTCAATTGCTCCAGATAAGCCCGGCAAAGCCGAGGCCGATGAGAATGCACAGCGGAGAATAATAGCGCCGATCGAGGGTTCGGAAGGGTTCTTCTGGCGTCAGTTTTGCCCAGAACGGTGTGAAGCCGATGACTCCACGCCCGAGGAAGACAAGGCCGGCGAGCGCCGAAGCGCTCCGTACGACCCATGCGGGCAGGTGCGTGAGGCCGGAAGCCCAGGACAGATCGGCGACCAGGAGAAGGCTGGCGAGAACCGCGGCGGCTACGGCAACAGAGGGGAGCATGCCCGGCATGCGGTCGATGCCACGAAATCCCGCGATGGTACGGGCAAGGGCCGCTTCGTCGCGCACAGGCCACCAAATTCGCGCGGCCCAGATGGCGTGAAGCCCGGCTATCGCGGCAAGGACCGCCGTCAATGCAAGGCCGATCGCATTCATGACAGGAACAATCTCGGTTCGAGCGCTTCGTGTTTCATGGCGGCAATGTCCGCCAAAACCGTCGAGCTGCCAAGATCGTCCAGCGTTGACGATGCGGCACGGTTGGCAGTTTCGGCGATTGCCGATTCGAGTGCGGCAAGCAGTTGCGCCGCGCCGCGCTGCCCTGTGACCGAAAGGCGGATCGCGACCTGCAACTGGTTGGCGACGAAGGCATGCAGGAAGGCGGCGAGGCCGTCGGCGAGCGGGATTTTGTCGTGTCCGCAGGCCGCGCCGACAGCAACGCAGAGCGGCGTGCCGCGCGGCGGAAGCGTGCCGTCCTCGAACCAGTTGGCGGCGGCTTCGAGGAAGCCCGTGCCCTGGTCGATCGTCTCGCGATGGCGCTCGGCGGAGCCGGTCATGGCGCGCGCGAGTTCAGCCGTTGCCGCGAGGTTTTCCGGCGTTTCCGCCTGGCGCCAGCTTTCGGCAAAGAAGACGGCGTCATTCCATTGCGGTCCGGCGGCAAGCAGGGCTCGCAACCACGCTTCCAGCGTCGCCGTATCCGCGACCGTGCCGTCCGCCACCGCCTGTTCAAGGGCCGCCGAATAGGCATAGCCGCCGGTCGGAAACACCGGAGACAGCCACGACATCAGGCGAAGCAGGGAGGTCGTATCGCTCAAGAACGCGCCCTTTCGGCGAGATCTGCAAGGTCTCCGATCATGGCGTAGTGTAGTTCGCGCACGAGCTTCAACGACGGGCCGATGACGAAAAGGAGTGAACCGACGATGAACAGCCAGATCGCGGTGTTCTCCCACGCCTTGTAGAAAAACATCCAGGAGCCGACGAGAAACAGCATGCCCGCGGTCACCTGAACCAGCGTAGAGGCCAGTTCATAGGCGGCATAAAGCTTCTGGTTCTGCTTGGTCGAGTGTCGCGTTTCGGGGGCGAAAATCTTCATGCGGTGTTCTCCCGGTTTCGCAAAGGCAGTGCCAGCCTCAATGTTCGACGGATCGCGAGAAGAGGTGAATGACCATGACGCCGGCAATGATCAGGCACAGGCCTAGGATAGCGGGAATGTCGAGGCGTTGCCCGAGCATCAGCCACGCCGCAATCGTGATCAGCACGATGCCCGCGCCCGACCATATGGCATAGACGATGCCCGCCGGAATGACGCGGATCGGGAAGGACAGAAGCCAGAATGACACCGCATAGAAGACGATGGTGACGACGCTCGGCCAGAGTCGGGTGAAACTTTCCGTGCGGACGAGGGCAGTCGTGGCGATCACTTCGGCGACGATGGCCGCGCCGAGCAGGGCATAATTTGCAAAGACGGTCGAGGGCATAGGGTCCAATCCTGCGGCAGCGGCGAAAGGCGCGGGCTAATGATGGTGATGACCATGGCCATGGTCGTGCCCCGCATGCGCGTCGCCATAGGCGCCGCCTTCGGGATCGAAGGGGGCATTGGTCTCGGTGACGGTCGCGCCGAGGCCTTCCAGCATGTCGCGAATGACGTGGTCATGGCGGATCAGGATCCGGTCGGCGAGAATCTGCGCCGCCAGATGACGGTTGCCGATCTGCCAGGACAAGGCGAGGAGATGACGGCTGTCGCGGCCGCGCACCTCGTAGAGCGCTTCCGCCGCGGCGCGGACCTCGACGATGCGCCCGTCATCCAGCACAAGCCCGTCGCCGTGGCGCAAGAGACGCGCTTCGGCGAGGTCGAGCAGGAATTCGATGCCGTTGTCGGAGACCATTTTCATGCGCCGGCGGTGACGCGCGGTCTCGTCCAGCGTGATGGTGTCGGCGGGATCGTGGAAATGTCGGGTGACTGAGGAAGCGGTCGGCATGGCCCCAATTCTATACCCGAACGCGCGGCGCATGCCAGCGCCGCCGTTTAGATCGCGTTCGGTCCAGCGCTCTTATTGTCGCGTCCGACAGGAGAGACGATCAGATGCGCTTGATGAGGGCGCGGACTGCGGCGTCGCGGGTCGTGCCACGGGCGCGGAAGACGCTTTCCGGGGTGTTGTACAGCGAATTGGCTTCGCGGGCGAACATGACCGAGCGGGACACATCCCCGAAGAAGTGACTGACTGACGAGAAGGTATTGCTGAACTTGTTGGCCATATCGATGTCCTTTCGATTTAGCCAAGGATAGGCATTATGCTGCGATGCAACAATTGCGTTATGTGCCTGTCAGCCATGCGTTTTTGAAGGGCAGTTGCGATAGTTGTCCTGATCGAGGTCCGGCTAGAGCCTCCGCTTGAAGATGAATGTGCTTTTCGTCTCTTCAAGGATGGCGGGCCTGTGTCGGATTGCGGAGTTCAGCGCTTCGAAGCCCGCCTTGAGGCCTTCTGCCCCAATTTCTTCCGCGATTCTGGCGCAGTTCTTCAGGCCGGGCTCGTCGTCGAGTGCGACAAAGAGCTTCTTGCCGGTTTTCACCGGCGCGAGCTCGTCGATCAGGTCGTCCAGCAGGTCTGCCAGTTTCAGGTGGATGATGATTTGCTCGGATTGCGTTGCCGGGTAACCGGGAGCGGTCAACTTGCCGAGGTCGCTTTCGAGGTAGCGACGCATCATCGTGAATACCTCGCTGCCGATGCGCTCCTCCAGATAGCTTTCCTTCTTCCCCATGAACCTGACCATCGGCGGGAAACGTCCATATGTCAGCGCAGTATGTGCGAGCGCCGTTCCGACAAGCACGCGATCGGCCGTATCCCGCGCGACAATGCTCGCGACGCCGACAAGGTGGGAATCGAAGGGCTTCCAGTTCGGCCGATAGGTGCCATAGGTCAGCCGTACGACTTCGCGATAGATATCGTGAATGAACGCGACATCCCGATCGGTCCATCCGCTCTCTATCAACTGGCTATAAAGTAGTAGGTTGGTCTGCGCGCGGGTCAGCGCGTCCTCGGTCTTTCCGTGCATCTTTCCACTTCGCCAAGTCCCGTTCCAGTTGAGGCCGTTCCAGCAATTCCACAAGCGGCTTTATCATCTTGTACGCAAGCAACCGTCCGACTTGATCACCGAACAGGGAGCTGAGACGTTTCCTCATCGGCCCGAAGCGATGGCGCCGGTGACCTTTCAGGAAAATCAGTGTGTTCCTGGCCCATCCCGGCTCAAGATCGTATTTCTCGGCAAGCCGATGCATGCTGCGGCTGTTCCAGCAATTCGACCAACGAACGTTGAACCAACGGATATCGTCACGTGTAAGCCGTTTTGGCGGTGTGTAGTTTACCCAGGATTCCGGCTCCACATAGATCGTGCGTCCATCGCGTGCGGCCGTGATGCAGATGTCCCAATGTTCGGCCAGCGAGTGCAGGTCGGGATCGAGGCCTCCGATGTCGCGGAGCCATTCGATTTCCACCAAGGCCGTATGAAACTCGATCAACTCGGTTTGCTTCGGGCCCGAAGAAAGGTCCGCGGCAGACAGTTCCCTGTGCGCATCATCATGGATTTCGACATACTCGTTCGCTCCCGTGGGGAGCGGTTTCACACGTGCGACGCCTCCGACCATGTGCAACCGCGCAAACCTCGGGCTCCCCTCGAACACCACGGGGCTGACAAGCGTAGCGCCGGTTTCCTCGGCGCATCGGACGAGCGGCTCGAGCCATCCCTCAGAAACGAATACGTCGTGATCGACGAAGACGATATAGCGAGTGCGGGCAGTCGACAGCGCCGCGTTTCGAGCTTCGTTCGGCGTCGCATGGGAGGCGAATTCGATCAGATGTCCGCCGGCTCGACTGACCCTTTCACGTATGGCCGCGGTCAGGTCGTCCGGGTATCCGCCGACGACTACAACAAGATCGTACGGGCGGGAGGTTTTTTCCAGCAGGCAGTCCAGGCAATCCAGGGTTTGGGAGACAGTCTCACGCGGGACAAAGGCAATTGTCGCGGGCGGAATCGTAGTCATCGAGCTTATCAGTCCTCATCGACCGGTGCCCGACCCGGTGTTTATTCATGTGACGAGAATTACAGCCTCCGCGTCCGATTTCGCAAGAGGCGGATTATCCAAATTCCCAGCAGAACCAGAAGGATGGCCGCGGAAATCGAAGTCGATACGGCCTTGAGTTGCGAATTTTGACTTGCAGCCTCGACCAATTGCGGCGCGATGCCGTTCGGGCCGAGTTTCAGCATGGCCGACACGTCCAGGTTTTCCAAATAGTCGAACGCCATGCCGGGCAGGGCGGTCGCTGCGAGCAGCCAGCGCCACAGGCCCCAGCTTGCGGGCGCGAGCCGCAGGATCGCCCATCCGAGCGTCAGCGCCAGCAAGGCCGGATAGGCGGTATCAAGCTTGTGCTGCACATTCGCATAAAACGCCGCGCCCTCTGGCGAGAGCGCGGCAAGAAAGGCCTTTGCCTCATCTAAGGAGTAGCCGCCGGGGCGCATGTCGAAAACGGTCAGCCCGCCGGCCTGCGCCGAGATCTTCGGGATCGACCAGAAGATCATGACGCAATAAACGGCGAGCGTGACCGTGACAACTAACCAGAAGAGGCGGTCTTTCCCCTTCACACCGAGGCTTTACGCAGCGCCGTCCAGGACCAGCTGCTCGATCTCGTGGACCGGGTGCTTGGTGAGATCCTTCGCCACCTCGGCGATGATCTTGTCCTGCACTTCCTTGTGCAGTTCCTTTCGCAGGTCGCCCAGCACATGCGGCGCGGCGACGAGTACGAGCTCGGAGAACTTGCCCTTATGGGCATGGCCGTAGAGTCGCTGGGCGATGTCCTTGGCGAAGCGTTCCTTTTCGATGCGGTGCCAGTCGGTCTCCTGCACAGCGCTGCGATGCGAACCGCCGCCGTCGTTCAGCCGGCCGGGGCGGTCCGTGCCCTGTTCATGCGTTGCCGGATTTTCGTGCTCCAGTTCGCGGAACACGGTCAGGTTGGGGAATTTCTCGTCGCCGTCATTGCGCAGGAACAGCGCTTTTTCGCCATCGGCGATCACCACCCAGCCTTCGTGTTTGAGTTTGGTTTTCGACATGAAATCCTCCAGTCTTTTTGCATCCCGACCCTAACTCGCAGATTGTGGCGAAGTTGCAATTGAGCGCGATCAAATGCCCTTCAGGAGGCCGTCAAACCGGTTTGCGCATGGTGATGCTGGTCGGCCGGTCGAAGCCCTCATGCGTCGTCTCCGCCCTCTTGACGAAGCCGAGGCGGGCGAAGGCTTGATGGTTCTCGGTCAGCTCGATGCGGGTCTGCAATTCGAGCGCCGGGAGACCGCTTTCGCGAGCGCGTTCGGCCGCCGCATTTAGAAGACGTCGCGCGATGCCGTGGCCGCGAAATTCCGCGTCGACCGCGAGTTTGCCTGCATAAAGTGTGCCGGGTTCGGTACGAAGGAACAGGCAGCCGACGATGCGGTCGTCCAGCATCGCCAGCAGCAGGGTTTCGCGTCGAGCCTTCTTCGCCAGCGTTTCGGCGGTCATATGCAGAAGCGAGGAGGGTGGATCGATGCGGTCCGCCATATAGGCGAAACTTTCCGTCAGCAGGGCGTGTACGTCCTGCCATCGGTTGAATTCAGGTGGCGCCGTGATGATCGATACAGGCATGCCGCGACACTAAAAAGCCCTTGCGTTTCCGCAAGGGCTTTCCGATTGACACGCAGGCGCGGTCAGGCCGCGACGGACTCTTTCTCGTCGAGATTGGCGAGGATGTTCTGCGGGGACGAGACGTCGTAGGGATCGCTCTCGCAATTGTCCGAGTAGCCTTCTTCCTCGAACCATTTCTCCACGACACCGTCATTGATGACAGCGCCATAGCGCCAGGAGCGCAGGCCGAAGCCGAGGTTATCCTTGGAAACCAGCATGCCCATCTTGCGGGTGAATTCGCCGGAGCCGTCCGGGATCAGCTTGATCTTCTCGATACCCTGTGCCTTGCCCCATGCATTCATGACGAAGGCGTCATTGACCGAAATGCAGTAGATTTCGTCGATGCCCTTGGCCTTGAAGTCGTCGTAGAGCTTCTCGAAATCGGGAAGCTGGAAGGTCGAGCAGGTCGGGGTGAAGGCGCCCGGCAACGAGAACAGGACCACGCGCTTGCCCTTGAAATAGTCGTCCGATGTCTTGTTTTCCCAGCGGAATGGGTTCGGTCCCTCGATGGACTCATCGCGCACGCGGGTGCGGAAGGTGACCGAAGGAACTTTTCTGCCGAACATGCAAAATCTCCCTGAAATAGAATGGCTGAAAGTCAAAGGCGCACTGAAGCGAGCGCCTTCGATCCCGTTTGTATACACGAAGGCCGACCGCGATTGCTGCAGTGCATCGTTGAAAATGCTGCATTGCAGCTATGCGCATGGCGCATGGCTTAATTTGAGCGTGTGGGAGGGACGGTACAGCGCGAGAGATTGCAGGAATATCGACAACCGGTACCTTTCAACGGATGGCCGACAGGATTTCCGGTTTCCTGGTGAGGTATTTGAGATTCTTGCGGAAATTCTCAAGCAGCCCTGTTGATGCATTCCGCTCGACTGGGGCGGACGTATCTCCGGTGAGGATCGAGCGGACGGCAAGCGCGAAGCCCCATTCGTTCTGGCTGAGGTATCCGGCTCGGCTGGTCGACCAGCCCTGCGTGCCGGAAGCGTCATCGCGAAACTGCTGGAAACGGAATGAACTGTTGCCGCCGAACAGGCCAAAGCCGAAAAACACAGTGGCCAGATCGGTTGCGTATTCCTCGGTTTCTTCCCCCGGCGGGGGCTCTGGAATGGAGAGGAGGATAGGGTGGCAGATCTCATGCACAAGCGTGGCGATTAGTTGTTCGAGATCGCGGGCAGCTTCCGGCTGATATGTAATGATGTGGGCATTGCCGTCAGCGCTGTAAGTGCCGAGCGGGCTGGCGGGGGCATTCTTCACAACTGCCAAGGGGCCCAATACGGGGTCGATGCCGTCTTCCTGGGCGGCTAAAGCAAACTGGGAAGGGTCAATGCGCATGCGCGCGGCAACCTGGTTGAGCACGTGTTCCACATGGGCGTGCCCGGTCAGACCGGACTTCGGGAAATCGGCATGGGTAGGGGTCACGGTTTCGAACGACCGCAGCGCCTCTATGCCGCCGAGATTATCCAGAAGCCACTGCCAGCATGCGATCTGCCATTCCTCGTCATCCGCGTCTATTGTCGGTTTGGCGGACCAGAACATTGAAGCTGTCGCCTAGAACAGAAAGTATCTCTGCGCCATGGGCAGCACGTCAGCCGGCTCGCAGGTCAGCAATTCGCCATTGGCGCGGACCTCGTAGGTTTCCGGATCGACCTCGATGGTCGGCGTCAGGTCGTTGAGCACCATCGACGCCTTGGAGATGCCGCCGCGGGTGTTCTCGACCGCGACAAGTTCCTTATCCGTGCCGAGCCTGTCGCCCAGTCCGCTTTCCATCGCGGCGTTGGAGGTGAAGACGATCGAGGAGTTGGTGAGTGCCTTGCCATAGGCACCGAACATGTAGCGGTAATGCACCGGCTGCGGCGTCGGGATGGAGGCGTTCGGATCGCCCATCGGCGCGGCGGCGATCATGCCGCCGACCAGCACCATTTCCGGCTTGGCGCCGAAGAAGGCGGGGTTCCATAGGACGAGGTCGGCGCGCTTGCCGGGCTCGATGGAGCCGATTTCCCTGGCCATGCCCTGAGCGATTGCCGGGTTGATCGTGTATTTGGCGATGTAGCGGCGCACGCGCAGATTATCGTTCTGGCCGTGTTCCTCCGGCAGGCGGCCACGCTGGCGCTTCATCTTGTCGGCGGTCTGCCAGGTGCGGATGATAACCTCGCCGACGCGGCCCATCGCCTGGCTGTCGGACGAGATGATCGAGAAGGCGCCCATGTCGTGCAGGATGTCTTCGGCGGCGATCGTCTCCTTGCGGATGCGGCTTTCGGCGAAGGCGACGTCCTCCGGGATGTTGGCGTCGAGATGGTGGCACACCATCAGCATGTCGAGATGCTCGTCGACGGTGTTCTTCGTGTAGGGCCGGGTCGGGTTGGTCGACGACGGGATGACGTTGGACAGGCCGCAGACCTTGATGATGTCCGGCGCGTGGCCGCCGCCGGCGCCCTCCGTGTGGAAGGCATGGATCGTGCGGCCCTTGATCGCGTCGATGGTCGATTCCACGAAGCCGCTCTCGTTGAGCGTGTCGGTGTGGATCATCACCTGCACGTCGTAGTCGTCGGCGACCGAGAGGCAGTTGTCGATGGCGCCGGGCGTCGTGCCCCAATCCTCATGCAGCTTGAGCGCGCAGGCGCCGCCGAGGATCATCTCCTTGAGCGCGCCGGGCAGCGAGGCATTGCCCTTGCCGGAAAAGCCCAGATTCATCGGGAAGGCATCGGCGGACTGGATCATGCGGGCGATATGCCAGGGGCCGGGCGTGCAGGTTGTGGCCAGCGTGCCATGGGCCGGCCCGGTGCCGCCGCCGAGCATGGTGGTCACGCCGCTCATCAGCGCTTCCTCGATCTGCTGCGGGCAGATGTAGTGGATATGCGCATCGAAGCCGCCCGCCGTCAGGATCTTGCCTTCGCCGGCGATCGCCTCGGTGCCCGGGCCGATGATGATGTTGACGCCCGGCTGGGTGTCCGGATTGCCCGCCTTGCCGATCGAATGGATGCGCCCGTCCTTCAGGCCCACATCGGCCTTGTAGATGCCGGTATGGTCGACGATCAGCGCATTGGTGATGACCGTGTCGACTGCGCCGTCCTCGCGCGTCGCCTGGCTTTGCCCCATGCCGTCGCGGATGACCTTGCCGCCGCCGAACTTCACTTCCTCGCCATAGACGGTCTTGTCGTCCTCGACCTCGATGAACAGTTCGGTGTCGGCGAGGCGGACCTTGTCGCCGGTGGTCGGGCCGAACATGTCGGCATAGGCGGCGCGGGAGATCGTTGCGGGCATCGGAGTATCTCTCTTCGGCTAGTGAAGTGTCAGTCGCATGTGAACGACGCGTTCGTCATGGGCGTCGAAACCGTCCTGCGGGCGATAGGTCTCGAAGCCAACGGATTCATAGAGGGCCAGCGCCTCGACATGGCGGTAGAGCGCGTCGAGCAGCACTTCCCGGAAACCGAGGCTGCGGGCTTCGGCGATCAGGCTCTCGCACAACGCGCGTCCGAGGCCGAGGCCGCGCGCGGTGTCGCGCGCATACATCCGGTTCATCTCGCAGGCCTTGTCGGGCAGGGGCTTCAGCATGATCATGCCGACCTGTTCGCCGTTATGGTCCGCGACGAGACACTCGCCGGCCGGCGGCAGGAAAACCGCGGCGAAATTCGCAAGCTGGCCGGCCACGTCCTGTTTTTCGATATAGCGATTTATCGTGTCGAGCATGTCGGGATAACGGGCCCGGATCACGTCGAAGAATTCCCAGACGAGGGCGCGGACAGCGGCGATGTCTTCCTCGCTGCGTACCTTGCGGATCGTTGGGGTCCCGGCGTCCACGCTCATTCCACCTCGATCAGTTTGCGCAGCTCTTCGGTGCGGTCGCGGGTCATTCGTGTCTTGCAGGTCGCCACAAGCAGCGGTTCGAGCGATCCGCCGCGCGCATAGAAGCCTTCGCCCTCGCACTGGCCGTCGCGATAGTCGATCCACGCGCGCTGCGCCTTCATCAGCGCAGCCTCGGCGCCGACAAGGGACGGATCGATCTTTTTCAGCTCGGCGTCATCCTTTTCCATGGCGGCGCGAACCTTCGGCCAAAGATCGTTGAGCGCCTTGTCTGCTGCTTGGTATTCCTGTCCGGCGCACCAGTTCATGCCCATTTGCGGCAGTTCGTCGGCCTTCGAACAGTCCCATTCCTGCGCGGCGGCGGGCGCCGCGGCGAGGCAGGCAAGCGCGAAGGTCGAGACCGTACGGATCATAGCTTGCCCATGACCTCCTGGCGGAAGCCGTAAACCTTCTGGTCGCCGCGCAGCGGCACGAGCGTCACATCGCGCTCCTGACCCGGTTCGAAGCGAACGGCCGTGCCCGAGGCGATGTCGAGGCGCATGCCGCGCGCCTTGTCCCGGTCGAAGGACAGCGCCGGGTTGGTTTCGAAGAAATGGTAATGCGAGCCGACCTGCACCGGCCGGTCGCCGGTATTGGCGACCTTCAGCGTCACGGTCGTCGCGCCCTCATTGAGCGTGATGTCGCCCTTGGCGGTGATGACTTCTCCGGGGATCATGCAGGGTTCTCCTTGGTTCACGCTTGCGCCTGGCGCGGGCGACGACTGCCGCCGCGACAGGGGAGCAGAGGCTTCCCGTTCAGCGGATCGGTTCGTGCACGGTCACCAGCTTGGTGCCGTCGGGAAATGTCGCCTCGACCTGGATGTCGTGGATCATCTCGGGGATGCCCTCCATCACCTGGTCCCGGGTGATGACATGCGCCCCGGCTTCCATCAGGTCGGCGACGGAGCGTCCGTCGCGGGCGCCCTCGACGACGTAATCGGTAATCAGCGCAATGGCTTCCGGATGGTTCAGCTTCACGCCGCGCGCCAGTCTCTTGCGGGCGACCTCGGCCGCCATGGCGATCATGAGCTTGTCTTTCTCACGCGGTGTCAGTTGCATCGATTCCCCCGAATATTCTCGCGCGGTGTGGAGTAGCCGGCCGGACGGCCTTGCCGGCATCGTGAAAAAATTGGCGCGCAAGTGCAAGCGGAATGTGCAGCCGCAAAATGTTCGAGAGATATGCCTAATATTTGAGCAGTGGCGACTATTTCGATATTCCGCGATTTAATTTAGGCCTTGAAAAAAACCGGGCGAACCATTCTAATCATCGTAGGGCGCGCCGTTCGGCCGCCCGGGAGGAGAAACATGTATCTGGGAATCGACCTCGGCACGTCGAGCGTCAAGGCGCTGCTGATCGATGGGGCGCAGGCCATCGTCGATTCGGCTTCTGCCGAAGTGGCGCTGTCGCGGCCGCATCAGGGCTGGTCGGAACAGGATCCGGCCGACTGGATCGCCGCGACCGAAAAAGCGCTGGCCGGCCTGCAGCGCAACCATCCCGCCGAAATGGCGGCCGTGCGGGGCATAGGCCTGTCCGGTCACATGCATGGCGCGACGCTGCTCGGCGCGGACAATGAGGTCCTGCGGCCCTGTATCATGTGGAACGATGTGCGCAGCCATGCGGAAGCCGCCGCACTCGACGCCGATCCGCGCTTCCGCGCGATTACCGGCAATATCGTCTTTCCGGGCTTCACCGCGCCGAAGCTTGTGTGGGTGAAGAAGAATGAACCGGATGTCTTCGCCAGAGTCCGCAAGGTGCTGCTGCCGAAGGATTATCTGCGCTTCTGGCTGACCGGCGAGCATATTTCAGAAATGTCGGATAGCGCCGGCACGAGCTGGCTCGATACCGGCGCGCGCGCTTGGTCATCCGAATTGCTGGCCGCGACCGATCTTTCCGAGGATCACATGCCGTCGCTGGTCGAGGGCAGCGAGCCGGGCGGGCAGCTACGCGCCGAGATCGCCTCGCGCTTCGGTTTGCCGGCGGGCATCACGGTCGCCGGCGGGGCAGGGGATAATGCGGCCGCCGCCATTGGCATGGGCACGATCCATGACGGCTCCGCCTTCGCGTCGCTTGGCACATCGGGCGTATTGTTTGCCGCCAACAACGCCTATCTGCCGAACGCGGAAAGCGCCGTGCATGCCTTCTGCCACGCGCTTCCGAACACCTGGCACCAGATGGGCGTGATCCTGTCGGCGACGGATTCGCTCAACTGGTATGAGAAGATCACCGGCGTCGACGCAGCGGAATTGACGGGCGCCGTGGGCGAGACCCTGATGGACCCGTCCGGCGTCATCTTCCTGCCCTATCTCGGCGGCGAGCGCACACCGCATAACGACGCCTCGATTCGCGGCGTCTTTGCCGGCATCGGCCACGAAAGCGGCCAGGACGTGTTGACCCGCTCGGTCATGGAAGGCGTCTGCTTTGCCTTCCGCGATTGTCTTGAGGCGCTGAAGGAAGCGGGTACGACACTGGACCGCGCCACGGCCGTCGGCGGCGGCTCGCGCTCGACATACTGGCTGAAACTGATGGCAACCGTGCTCGGCGTCCCGGTCGAAGTGCCCGCCGAAGGCGATTTCGGCGCGGCTTTCGGCGCCGCCCGGCTTGGCCTTATGGCGGCCGAAGGCGCTGACGCGGCATCGGTCTGTACGCCACCGGCAATCGAGGCCGTGCACGAGCCCGACCGCAATCTCGAACCCGCTTACGCGGACGCCTATCGGCGCTACCGCGCGCTTTACCCGGCTATCAAGGGAGTCATGTCATGAGCACCGGCTTTTTCGGCGACGTCACGAAGATCGAATATGAGGGGCCGGAGAGCACCAATCCGCTCGCCTTCCGCTTCTACAACCCTGACGAAATGGTCATGGGCAAGCGCATGGAAGACCAGTTGCGTTTCGCGGTGGCCTATTGGCACTCCTTCGCGTGGGAGGGCGGCGATCCGTTCGGCGGCCGCACCTTTGACCGGCCCTGGTATCCGCAGGATTCGATGGAGCGCGCCAAGCTGAAGGCCGATGTCGCCTTCGAGATGTTCTCGGCGCTCGGCAGTCCCTTCTACTGTTTCCATGACGCCGATGTACGGCCGGAAGGGTCGAACTTCGCCGAGAACACGAAGAACCTCGAGGAGATGGTCGATTATCTAGCCGAAAAGCAGGAAGCGACCGGCGTCGGGCTGCTGTGGGGCACGGCGAACATGTTCACCAATCGCCGCTACATGTCGGGCGCGGCGACCAATCCGAACCCGGACGTCTTTGCCTTTGCGGCAGCGACGGTGAAGACCTGCCTCGACGCGACCCACAAGCTCGGCGGCGCGAATTATGTGCTGTGGGGCGGTCGCGAAGGTTACGAGACGCTTCTCAATACCGACCTGAAGCGTGAGGACGATCAGCTCGGCCGCTTCCTCAACCTCGTCGTCGAATACAGGCACAAGATAGGCTTCAAGGGCACGATCCTGATCGAACCGAAGCCCCAGGAGCCAACCAAGCACCAATACGACTACGACGTCGCGACGGTCTATGGTTTCCTGAAACGCCACGGCCTCGAAAACGAGGTGAAGGTCAATATCGAGCAGGGCCATGCGATCCTAGCCGGCCATTCCTTCGAGCACGAACTTGCCATGGCTGGCGCATTGGGGATTTTCGGCTCTATCGACATGAACCGTAACGATTACCAGTCGGGCTGGGACACGGACCAGTTCCCGAACAACACGCCGGAAGTGGCGCTGGCCTATTACTACATCCTCAAGGCAGGCGGTTTCACGACAGGCGGCACCAATTTCGACGCCAAGCTGCGCCGTCAGTCGCTCGACGCGGAAGACCTTCTCTATGCCCATATCGGCGGCATGGACACTTGCGCGCGGGGCTTGAAGGCAGCGGCGAAGATGGTCGAGGATGGTGTCCTGACCGACTTCGTCGAGGATCGCTACAAGGGCTGGAAGGGCGAGGAGGCGCAGAAGATGCTCGACGGCGGTTTCACGCTCGGCGAGATCGAGGAGTGGGTGCGCAAGGCCGACATCAATCCCGATCCGGTTTCGGGGCGGCAGGAATATCTGGAGAATATCGTCAATCGCTACGTGTGAGCGGCGTCATGAAACTCTCTGCCAATCTCGGTTTTCTCTGGAAGGACTTACCCCTGCCGGATGCGATCCGCGCGGCGAAGCGCGCCGGGTTCGATGCGGTGGAATGCCACTTTCCCTATGATGTCCCGGTCGCCGAGGTGAATGCTGCGCTCGACGAAACGGGTCTGCCGATGATCGGCCTGAACACCTGGAAGGGCGGCGCAAGCGAGTTCGGGCTCGCCGCGCTGCCGGGGCGCGAAACCGATGCGCATGCGGCGATCGATCAGGCGGTCGACTATGCCCGTGCGATCGGTTGCCGCCACATTCACGTCATGTCCGGAAAGTCCGGCCCGGAGGCAGAAGCGGTTTTTCGCGCCAATCTGGACTATGCCTGCCAGCAGTCCGGCGACATCATGATCCTGATCGAGCCGATCAACGACCGCGACGTGCCGGGCTATCACCTGTCGACGCTGGAACAGGCGGCGGATATCATGGCGAAGCTCGGCCGCCCGAACCTGAAGATCATGGCCGATTGCTATCACATCCAGATCATGGGCGGGGATCTGGTGCGGCGGCTGGAAAAACACCTTCCGATGATCGGCCATGTCCAGTTCGCCGCGGTGCCGTCGCGCGGACGGCCGGACGAGGGCGAACTGAACTATCCCTGGATCGCCGGCGCGCTGACTGCGATGGGTTACGACGGCTGGATGGGTGCCGAGTACAAGACGAACGGCCCGACCGAGGACAGCCTCGGCTGGATGGCGTCGCTTCAGTCCCGGTAGCCGGCCGCAAACATCGGTCCGCCACGAAAGCGCGGGAAGCCGAAGCCGTTGACCATCGTCACGTCGATATCCGATGCCTTCAGCGCGATGCCCTCGTCGAGCACGGCGCGGGCTTCCGCCTGCATGGCCGACAGGATGCGATCCATGATCTCGTCGGCCGTAAACGTCTTTCGCGTGAAACCGAGGCGGGCGCTTTCCTCGCATATGATCTGTTCGACCGCCGGGTCGGGCCGGGCCGCCTTCGCCCCATCTGGATAGGCATACCAGCCTGCAGCGGACTTGCGGCCATGGCGGCCGAGTTCGCAGAGCCTGTCTGCGATACGTGAATAGCGTTCGTCGGCCGGGCGTGTCGCGGCGCGGCGCTTGCGCATGGCCCAGGCGATGTCGAGGCCGGCCATGTCCTGCACCGCATAGATGCCCATGGCGAAGCCATAGTCGAGCATGGCGGCGTCGACCTCCTGTGGCAGCGCGCCTTCCTCGAGGATGAAGTCACATTCGCGCCGATAGGCCGACATGATGCGGTTGCCGATGAAGCCGTCGCAGACGCCGGCGAGCACCGGGAGCTTCTTCAGTCTCCTCGCCAGCGCGAAAGCCGTCGCCAGTTCCCTCGGCCCGGCGGCGCGCGTGCGGACGATTTCCAGCAGCTTCATGATGTGCGCCGGCGAGAAGAAATGCAGGCCAATGACGCGGGAGGGTACGGATGTGGCGGACGCCAGTTCGTTGACGTCCAGATAAGAGGTGTTTGTGGCCAGGATCGTGTCGGCGCGGCAAACGCGGTCGAGTTCGGAGAAGACCTCCCGTTTCACATCCATGTCCTCGAACACCGCCTCGACGACGATGTCGCGGTCGGCCAGAGCATCGTAATGGTCATGCGCCGCGAACCGGGCCATCGCCCTTTCATGGGCTTCAACGGAAAGAAGCCCGCGCTTGCGGCTGCCGTCGAGTATGCCTGCAACGCGGTCCTTGGCCTTCGCGGCTGCTTCTGCGGTTTGTTCGACCAGCGCAACCTGCATGCCGGCAAGCAACATCGACGCGGCGATGCCGGCGCCCATCGTGCCTCCACCGACAACGCCGGCCTTTTCCAGCGGTAGCGGGTCGGTGCCCTCGATTTCCTTCGGTCGCCCTGTATTGCGCTCGGCGAAGAACATGTAGCGAAGCGCCGCCGCCTGATCGCTGTCGCGCAGGCGCAGGAAGCGGGCGCGCTCGGCGGCGAACGCCTCGGCGACCGGCAGTGTCACGCTACCGCGAAGCGCCTGCAAGGCCTCGATGGGCGAGCCCTGGCCACGGGCCCTGGCGGCAATCGTCTTTTCCTGCTCGCGCCAGAAGCCGTCATCGGGCGTCTCGCGCGGCGGGCGTTTCGAGACCGCTACCGGCTTGCCGGACCGATTCATTTCAGCGGCGTAAGCGATTGCTTCTTCGACGAGATTGCCCTTTGCGACCCGGTCGATCAGGCCGGTTTCGAGCGCCTTGCCCGCCGAAACCGGCTTGCCGGTCGTGACCATGTCGATGGCGTCTTGCATGGCGACGAGGCGGGGCAGGCGCACCGTGCCGCCCGCGCCGGGCACGAGGCCGAGCGTCACTTCGGGCAGGCCGAGCTTCGCATCGGGCGCGGCGATGCGGCCGTGGCAGGCGAGCGCCAGTTCCAGCCCGCCGCCAAGCGCCGTGCCGTGGATCGCCGCGATCCAGCCGACACGCGACGCCTCGATTGCGAGGAACACATCCGGCAGGTGCGGCGGCTCGGGCGGCTTGCCGAATTCCCTGATGTCCGCGCCGGCGACGAAGGTGCGGTCGGCACAAGTCAGCACCGCGGCCTCGATGGATGTGTCGGCGTCGACTGTTGCGACTGCGTCGAGAATGCCCTGGCGCACGGCCTGCGAGATCGCGTTGACCGGCGGGTTGTCGATGGTGACGAGTGCGATGCCGTTCTCCACGGTCACCGTAACGGGCGAGGTCAAGGAAATGTCTCCGGAGTTGCCGCCTTGCCATTGGCGATGCGGTCGAGCCCGCCGAGGATCAGGTCGGTGGCGAGGCCGGCATAGGCTTCCCGGCTGAGTTCGCCGTCGCCGCGATGCCACATGTAGAACCAGTTCAGCATGCCGAAGGCGGACATCGCCACCGGTCTCAAAAGCTCGGGTCGGCTGGCGAAAAGCTCCGGGGCCGTGGCTTGGATCCGGTCGGACATGATCGCGACGAGGCGGCGCTGAATGGCGCGCAGTGCACGCTGGCTTTCATCGGGCAGGGCGCCGAGCGCATTGATCTGCACCTTGTGCTCTGCGTCGGCGTCACGATAGGCGACGAGAATAGCCTGCGTCAGCGCGAGCAGGCCCTTGTTCGGATCTTCGTCCGGCGGCAGGGCCTCTACGCTCTCCAGGAGCTCCGTCAGATGCGAATGGAGGATGTCGAAGAGAAGCGCATCCTTGCTCTCATAGTAGTGGTAGATCAGCGCCTTGGAGACACCGCAGGCCTTGGCGAGCTCGTTCATCGAGGCGCGGTCATAGCCGTTCTCGGCGAAGAACCCGGCCGCCGTCTTCAACAGGGCGGCCCGCTTCTCGTCATGGTCCTTGGCGATGGTCCGTGCCACGCGGTTTCAGCCTTTCGGTCGGTTGTCGAGGATGCGCTGCGCCTTGCCCTGGCTGCGCGCCACGCCTTCCGGCGTGGTCACGTCGATGCGCGCGGTGATCCCGATCACCTGCTTGATGCGCTCGGCGAGGTCGGCGGCGGCGGTCGCGCGGGCGATCTCGTCGGCATGGTTTGCCAGGGCCTCCACATGCACGGTCATCTCGTCCATGCGGCCCTCGCGGGAGAGTTCGATCTGGAAATGCGGCGCCAGCGCCGGAACCTTCAGGATCTGCTCCTCGATCTGGGTCGGGAAGATGTTGACGCCGCGGATGATCATCATGTCGTCCGAGCGGCCGGTGATCTTTTCCATGCGGCGCATCGAGCGCGCCGTACCGGGCATCAGCCGCGTGAGGTCGCGGGTGCGGTAGCGGATGATCGGGAAGGCTTCCTTGGTCAGCGAGGTGAAGACCAGTTCGCCCTTTTCGCCGTCGGGCAGGACTTCGCCGGTCACCGGGTCGATCACTTCCGGATAGAAATGGTCTTCCCAGATATGCAGCCCGTCCTTGGTCTCGACGCATTCATTGGCGACGCCGGGGCCTATCACCTCGGACAGACCGTAGATATCGACGGCGTGCATGTCGAAAGCCTGCTCGATTTCCTGGCGCATGGCGTTGGTCCAGGGCTCCGCGCCGAAAATGCCGACCTGCAGCGGCGAATTGCGCGGATCGAGGCCCTGGGCGCGGTATTCGTCGAGGATCGACAGCATGTAGGACGGTGTCACCATGATGGTGGACGCGCCGAAATCCTCGATCAGTGTCACCTGCCGTGCCGTCATGCCGCCGGAGACCGGAACGACGGTGCAGCCGAGCTTCTCGGCGCCGTAATGGGCGCCCAGACCGCCGGTGAACAGGCCGTAGCCATAGGAGACATGAACGACATCGCCCGGCCGTGTGCCCGAGGCGCGCATGGAGCGGGCGACGACAGTCGCCCAGTTGTCGATGTCGTTACGGGTGTAGCCGACGACGGTCGGCTTGCCGGTGGTGCCGGACGAGCCATGCACGCGAACGACCTGTTCGCGCGGCACGGCGAACATGCCGAACGGGTAATTGTCGCGCAGGTTCTGCTTCACCGTGAACGGGAACCTGGCGAGGTCCGACAGGTCCTTCAGATCGTCAGGATGGACGCCGGCCTTGTCGAAGGATTCCGAATAGAACGGCACATTCTCATAGGCGTGGCGAAGCGACCACTGCATGCGTTCTAGCTGCAGCGCGGCGATCTCGTCGCGCGAGGCAATCTCGATCGGGTCCAGTTCGTGGCGCGCGGGTGCGATGTCTTTCATGGCTCGATCTCCTCCCGAGCGTTATTCTTCTTCGAAAAGCGTCCCGCTGATGGTGCGGGCAAGGCCCCGGAACAGGGCGATCACCGCGCCTTCCTCGTTGGTTACGGTGACGTCCCACGTCCCGGACCGTCCGGTGCGGGCGATCTCTACGGCCTTTGCGGTAAGGCGGTCTCCGGTTCGGGCGGGTGCGACATAGGTGATCGAATTCGACTGCGCGACCGTCACCTTGTTGTAGGAGTTGCAGGCGAAGGCGAAGGCCGAATCGGCGAGCGCGAAAATCACGCCGCCATGGCAGATATTGTGGCCGTTGGCCTGCTCCTTCTTCACGGTCAGCGACATGGTCGACGAGCCCGGTCCGACGGCGTCGAGGCTCATGCCGAACCATTTCGACGCATCGTCGGTCGCCCACATGGCTTGCGCGCTTTTTTCCGCGCGTTGCTGATCGCTGATCGCCATCGCGGTCATTCTTTGCCGCTGAAATTCGGGGGCCGCTTGTCGAAAAAGGCCATGACGCCCTCGCCATAGTCCGGCGTGCGGCCGGCGCGGCCCTGATACTCGGCCTCCATGTCCAGATGCGCATCGAGCGGATTGGCGGAAGCGGCGTGGATCAGTTCCTTGGTCAGCCCGTAACCGACGGTCGGGCCCTTGGCGAAACCGGAGACGAGGGCGCGGGCTTCCTCCATCAATCGATCGTCGGCAACCGCCTTCCAGATCAGGCCCCAGTCGGCGGCTTTCGCCGCGGGCAGGGGCTCTCCGGTCAGCGCCAGAGCCTTGGCGCGCGCCTCGCCCAGCAAGTTGGTCAGCGCCCAGGAACCGCCGGCATCCGGGATCAGGCCGATCTTGGCGAAGGCCTGGATGAAGGAGGCGGATTCGGCCGCCAGCACGATGTCGCAGGCAAGCGCGATATTGGCACCGGCACCGGCCGCGACGCCGTTGACGGCGCAAACAATTGGCTTTCTCGCCGCGCGGATCATCCGGATCAGCGGGTTATACCAGGTGTTCAGCGTTACGGAGAGGTCCGGCGGACCGTCCATCTTGCGTGGATCGCGGTCGCTGAGGTCCTGGCCCGCACAAAAGCCCTTGCCGTTTCCGGTGAGGAGAATGGCGCGGCAGTCTTCGTCATCGATCGCACTCGCCAGCGCTTCCCGCAGGGCAAGATGCATCTCTTCGTTCAGCGCGTTGCGCCGGTCGGGGCGATTGAGGGTGATTTCCACCCAGCCGTCATGCTTTGCTGTCAGGATCGTGTCGCTCACGCCTTCGCCTCCCACGAATTCGTCGTTTCGAGAAAACCGTTGCATAAACCGACCGGCCGGTCAATATTGTTTCGAACGAATGCACCGGGAGGAACCGCATCATGACCGCATTGTCGCTGGAAAGCTTCGCCGCAGGCCGCTGGGTCGGGCCCGGTCCCGATGCGCGTTCGATCGCCTCGGCCGTCACCGGCGAGGACATCGCCCGTGCGGGCTCGGCGCTCGACTACCAGGCGATGCTCGACCATGCGCGCAATGTCGGCGGTCCGGCGCTCAGGGCGCTGACCTTCCATGACCGGGCGCGGATGCTGAAGGCGCTGGCGGCCTGGCTCGGCGAGCGCAAACAGGCGCTCTACGACCTGTCGCTTCATGCCGGTTGCACCAGGGCCGACAGCTGGATCGACATCGATGGCGGCATCGGCACGGTCTTCGTCTTTGCCTCCAAGGGCAGGCGGGAAATGCCGGATTCCCAAATCTATGTGGACGGGGACGTCGAGCAGCTGTCGCGCAACGGTACCTTCCTCGGCCAGCATGTCGCGACGCCTTTGCAGGGCGCGGCGATTCATATCAACGCCTTCAACTTTCCGGTCTGGGGGATGCTGGAAAAGCTCGCTCCGACGCTGCTCGCCGGCGTGCCGGCGATCGTCAAGCCGGCAACCTCGACCAGCTATGTCGCAGAGGCCTGTTTCCGGATGATCGTCGAAAGCGGCATCCTTCCCGATGGCGCGGTGCAGTTCATCGCAGGCGGCACGGGCGACCTTCTCGACCGGCTGACGCCGCAGGATGTCGTCTCCTTTACCGGTTCGGCCGCGACCGCGCTGATGCTGCGCTCCAATCCGCATATCCTGCGCCATTCGATCCGCTTCATCGCCGAGCAGGACAGCCTCAACGCCTCCGTGCTGGGACCGGACGCGGTGCCCGGCACGCCGGAATTCGACCTCTTCGTCAAGGAGACGGTCCGGGAGATGACTGCCAAGGCCGGGCAGAAATGCACCGCCATTCGCCGCATCATCGCGCCGAAGGCGTTCGAGAACGACGTGATCGACGCCATCCGGGCGAAGCTCGAAAAAACGGTTATCGGCGATCCCGCGCTGGAAAATGTCCGCATGGGGCCGCTCGCCTCGATGGCGCAGGTGCGTGACGTACTCGAAAAGGTCGCGGTGATCGCCACCGAAGCCGAATGCGTCCATGGCGATCCCGCAGCATTCGCAGTCGAGGGGGCCGACGCCGAGACGGGTGCGTTTATGCCGCCGATGCTGTTCCGCTGCGCCGATCCCGCCGGCGCCTCGGCTATCCATGGCACGGAGGCTTTCGGGCCGGTCTCGACGGTGATGGGCTACGACACGCTGGACGAGGCGGTGGAACTGGCCAATCGCGGCGGCGGCAGCCTCGTCATGTCGCTGATCACGCATGATCCGCATGTGGCGCGCAGCGTCGTCATGGGGGCGGGGGCCTGGCATGGCCGCGTCTATATCAACGACCGCGATTCCATGGGCGAATCGACCGGCCACGGTTCGCCCTTGCCGCATATGACTCATGGCGGCCCCGGTCGGGCCGGCGGCGGCGAGGAAATGGGCGGCGTGCGGGGCGTCATGCACTACATGCAGCGAACCGCCGTGCAGGGCGGACCGGACATGCTCACCGCCATCACCGGCATGTTCGTGCCGGGCTCCAATACGGTCGAGACCGGCGTCCACCCGTTCCGAAAGATGTTCGAAGAGCTACAGATCGGCGAGACGCTGCGCACGCAATCCCGCGAGATCACGCTGGAGGATATCGAGCATTTCGCCCGTTTCACCGGCGACACTTTCTACGCGCATATGGATGACGAGGCGGCGAAGGCCAATCCGTTCTTCCCGGGGCGCGTCGCGCATGGCTATCTGCTCCTGTCCTTCGCCGCCGGGCTCTTCGTCGATCCCGCGCCGGGACCGGTGCTTGCCAATGTCGGGCTGGAGGGCCTGAACTTCCAGAAACCGGTCTCGCCGGGCGATTCCATCCGTGTCGCCCTGACCGTGAAACGCAAGACGAAACGTACGGACACCTATGGCGAAGTGCGCTGGCATGTCGTTCTCACCAATCAGGATGACGAGACGGTCGCGACCTATGAGCTGCACACGATGAACGCTTATGGAAACGTTACGTAAGGCCTGCGAATCTTCCGATTGATGTTGCGCATCTAGTCCGCCGGGTTGTATCTCCTTGCGCTGCAACGCAATTCGGGGGAGGCATGCCGAAAAACGGTCACGATTGGGATGCGATCATCGCCGCATTGCGCGGCGACGAGCGGTTGCGCGTCTGGTCGGTGATCATCACGGTTTTTGGCGATGCGATTGTCCCGCGCGGTGGCAAGATCTCGCTGCAGGCGTTGCAGGAGATACTGGGCCGGCTCGGCATCGAACCCGGCGCGGTGCGCACCGCCCTGTCGCGCCTGGCCTCCGAAGGCTGGGTGACCCGCGAACGCGAGGGGCGGCGCAGTTTCTACAGCCTCGACAGCGGCGGCCGTCGCGCCTTCGACATCGCGACGCAACGGATCTATGCATCCGGCCCGCCGCGATGGGACGGCAGGTGGACGGTGGCAGTGCCGATCCTCGGCGACGATACCGCCGGTCCCGATCTGGAAGCATCCGGTTTCGCTTCGCGTAACGGGACATGGATACGCCCCGAGACTTCCGGCGCGCCGGCGCTTCCGTCAGGCCTCGACACCTATCTCGTGATCGCCGACCAGCCGGGCGTTTCTCCGGCGGATGCCTACCGTTTCTGGGACCTCGACCATATCGGCGAGGCTGTCGGTGTGTTCGTTGACGCCCTTAAGCCGCTCATCGTCGCCCTCGATTGCGGGGCGAAGCCGAATCCGCTGGACGCACTCGCTTTGCGGACGCTGCTGATCCACGGATGGCGGCGGATCATCCTGAAGGCCTATCCGTTGCCGGTCGCCCTGCTTCCGCCAAACTGGCCGGGACTGGAAGGCCGGGGCCGGGTCAAGGCGGTCTACGAGGAACTCGTCGCTCCGAGCGAGGCATGGCTGACCGATGCGGGACTGCCGCCGCAAACCGACCCGCAAGCCTTCGCGGCGCGATTTGGCGGCACTGAAGTCGAAACCTGATCCGATTACCGCTCTTGCCCGGCGGGGTGGCGCGAAGCAATGCCGATCAGGCTGTCCGGGCCGGTTTCGAAGTGGTAGTTGGACAGGCGCGGTGTCCCGTATTCCAGGCATTGCAGTGTGAATTCGTCTGCAAGACGCTGGACCAAAATCTCGCTCAGATCGAGGGTCCAGCCAGCTCCCGGGCATCTGTGGTGATCCATCCCGAACGGGACCAGCTTCTTCCAGTCCGGCGCTTCATCCGCGAATCGGCGAGGCTCGTACGCGTGGGGGCATTCGAAGACATCGGGGTTCCGGTGATGCACCCAGGTGCAGAACATGATCCCGGTGCCGGCGGGAATCACGTATTCGCCAACGCGCAGCGTCTTGCTGGTCACCCGGCGCAGGAACTCGCTTTGATGCATGCGCAAGGTCTCGTGGACCGCCGCGCCGGCAAGCCGCTGCCTGTGTTCCGGGTCCCGCGAAACGGCGATTTCATCCATGAGGTCGGATTTCCCCGAAAGTTCGAGGATCAGCCAGCGCCACAGACCGTGCAGGTCGTGACGCGCAAATTCGGTCAAGTTGACGAGGTTGCCGATCACGGTCTCGTCGAGCGGCCCGTTTTCGTCGAACCACCCGCGAAGGCTGGGTGAGATGACGCCCGCGCCTTCGATTCGCCGGAGATAGAACTGTCTTATCTCAGAGTATGCGGCCTTTTGCTTTTCGCGCAATACGGGCGGCAGGCCGTTCGGCGCATAGTGGTTGAACATCGTTTCCAATTCCCGGTCCGCCGCGTCGTCAGGGTGCAAGCCAAGGATCAGGCGAAAGAAGAGGCGAGACGTCAGGTGCTTTACCGTGATCGCGAGATCGCGGCTGCCCAAGGGGCTGGATGACGCGCGCAGGTCGGCCAGAAAGTCGCGAAACGTGTCGTCCGTCGCCTTTTCCAGGTCTTCGCGGGATATGGACCGGAAGGCCGCTGTAAAGGCGCGCCGGTATGTCGAATGATCCTTGCCTTCCATGTTGCGCAGGATGCCGGCCGCGAATAGCCGCGTCATGTCGACGGCCGCTGCTCTCAGGTGCTGGCGGTTTTCGATGAAGACCTTCTGGGCAAGCTGTGGATCGCAGATGCATGTAAGTGGCTTGCCATGCACCCAGGCCCGAAACACCGGGCCATGCCGGTCTGCCAGTTTCGACAGAAAGAACCGGTCCAGCTCCGCGCCCGGCTCGGGCGGTCTCAGGTCTCCCGGCGGCAGCGAGCCTCCGACGGTCAGGACCGCCCAGCGGCTTTTCAGTTCGGCCCTGAGATAGCGGTATCTCACATTGACCGGAATGGACGTTGTCGGGGCCATGCAGGTTTTGAGTGTCCGGGATGCGTGCAGCCATGCTGAGATGAATGGCTGTGACGCAGCGTAAGCGCTTTTGCATTCCGGTGCAAAGCCGGATCGTTCAGTTTTCCAGATAGGCGAATGTCATCAGGACCGTGACGGCCAGCTTGCCCGTGCCGGCTGCGCAGATATCCGCCTGCGCATAGGCCATACGCTTGCCGTTGGAGAGCACGGTCACCCTGATTTCTGCGTCTCCCGGCGGCAGCGGGCGGATGAATTTCACCGACAGATCGACGGTTGAACAATAACGAAACCGGCCGTTGACGGCGGCGAGGGCCACGATGGCGCAGGTATCGGCCGCCGCAGCCGTCGCCTGGCCGCAGACCACGCCGCCGACATGGACGAGCCTGTCATTGGCCGGGAGCAGAAAGCGGCCGCCGGTGTCGTCGAAGCCAAGCGGTTTGAGCCCGAGATCGACCACCCAGGGCGCGAACACCTCCGCCAGCATCTTTTCCGCGTCGTCCACACCGAAGCTCATCCGCCATCCTTTTCCATTGTGTTACGAAATAGACTTGTGTTAGAGAAAATCTGTCACATATTGCGTACGCTATCACATTCGATCGGAGGAGCGATGTACAGCCAGGGACTGATCGGGGCACAAACCTCGACAGAGGAGGACGAAGCGTTCCTGGAACGCTTCCAGGCCCGCATCGATGCCGAGGAGAAGATCGAGCCGACCGACGACATGCCGGAAGGCTATCGACGCACGCTGATTCGCCAGATCGGCCAGCATGCGCATTCCGAGATCGTCGGCATGCTGCCGGAAGGCAACTGGATCACCCGCGCCCCGACGCTGCGTCGCAAGGCGGCGCTGCTCGCCAAGGTGCAGGACGAGGGCGGCCACGGCCTTTACCTCTACTCGGCGGCGGAAACGCTGGGCGTAACGCGCGAGCAGATGACCGAGGAGCTTCTGGCCGGCAAGGCGAAATATTCCTCGATCTTCAACTATCCGACGCTGACATGGGCCGATATCGGCGCCATCGGCTGGCTGGTCGACGGCGCGGCGATCATGAACCAGATCCCGCTTTGCCGCTGTTCCTACGGACCCTATTCGCGCGCCATGATACGGGTCTGCAAGGAAGAGAGCTTCCACCAGCGCCAGGGCTACGAGATCATGATGACGCTGGCGCGCGGCACGGACGCCCAAAAGGACATGGCGCAGGACGCGCTCGACCGCTGGTGGTGGCCGTCGCTGATGATGTTCGGCCCGCATGACACGGACAGCGTGCATGGCGACCAGTCGATGAAATGGAAGATCAAGCGCTTCACCAATGACGAGCTGCGCCAGAAATTCGTCAACGCGACCGTGCCGCAGGCGGAGTTCATCGGCCTCAAGGTTCCCGATCCGGACCTGAAATGGAACGAGGAAAAGCAGGGCTACGATTTCGGTCCGATAGACTGGGACGAGTTCTGGCGCGTGGTCAAGGGCGGCGGGACGATGAACCGGGAACGGATCGCGGCGCGAAGGAAAGCCTGGGACGACGGCGCATGGGTGCGCGAGGCGGCAAATGCCCACGCGGCCAAGAGAAAGGCCCGCAAAGAGGCCGCGAAAATCGCAGCGGAGTGAGACGCATGACCAACGAGACCCCCCTCTGGGAAGTATTCATCCGGCCGCGCAACGGCCTTGCGCATCGCCATTGCGGCTCGTTGCATGCGGCAGACGCAGAAATGGCGCTGCAGGCTGCGCGCGACGTCTATACGCGGCGCGGCGAGGGCACGTCGATCTGGGTCGTGCCGTCGGCCGAGATCACCGCGTCCGATCCCAAGGACAAGGACGAACTGTTCGAGCCGACCGCCGACAAGATCTATCGTCACCCGACCTTCTACGACATCCCCGACGAAGTCGGGCATATGTGACCGGGAGGGCATGACGATGAGGCAAGAGCTCTTCGAGCTGCTGATCCGGCTCGGCGACGATCATCTGGTGCTCGGCCACCGTATCTCGGAATGGTGCGGCCATGCGCCGATGCTGGAGGAGGATCTGGCGCTGCCGAATATCGCGCTCGACCTGATCGGCCAGGCGAGGTCGCTTTACACCTATGCCGGTGAAGTCGAGGGCAAGGGCCGCGACGAGGACCAGATCGCCTATGTGCGGCTGGAGCGCGACTATCACAACCTGCTGCTGACCGAACGGCCGAATGGCGACTTCGCCCATACGATCGTGCGCCAGCTGTTCTTCTCGGTTTTCATGCAGGCCTGGTGGCGCGAGGCTGTGAAATCGACAGACGAGACGCTCGCGGCAATCGCCGCGAAGGCCGTCAAGGAGGCGACCTATCACGTCCGCCACGCCGCCGAATGGACGATCCGGCTCGGCGACGGCACGGAGGAATCCGCCCGCCGCATGGAAGAGGCGGTCTCGGCGCTTTGGCCCTACACCGGCGAAATGTTCGAGACCGACGCCGTGACCGATGCCCTTGCCGAAGCGGGCATCGCGCCGGACCCGGCGTCGCTCGAGGCTGAATGGGACAAGGTCATTGCCGATGTCTTCGCCGAGGCGATGCTGGCCATACCGGACGAAAGCTGGCAGCAGAGTGGCGGCCGCAAGGGCCGTCATGGCGAGGAGATGGGCTTCCTGCTCGCCGACCTGCAATATATGCAGCGCGCCTATCCCGGGATGACATGGTAGCCGAGGCCGCCATGGACCGCGCCGGCTTGCAGGCGAGGGCATGGGAAGCCGCTGCCTCCGTGCCCGACCCGGAGGTGCCCTGCGTGACGGTGGCCGATCTCGGTATCCTGCGGTCCGTCGATATCGACGCTGACGGCGTCGCGGTCGCGAAGGTCACGCCGACCTATTCCGGCTGCCCGGCAACGCTCGCCATCGAACTGGCGGTAGAGACCGCCCTGCGCGAGGCGGGGTTCGAAACCCGCGTCGAGCGCGTCCTGTCGCCAGCCTGGACGACCGACTGGATCGGCGCCGAGGCACGCGAGAAGCTTCGCGAATACGGCATCGCGCCGCCCGTCGAGGCGTCGGGGTCGATCAGATCGCTGTTCGGCGAGACGGAGGTGGCGTGCCCGCGTTGCGGGTCGACCGACACCGCGCGCGTCTCCGAATTCGGCTCGACGCCCTGCAAGGCGCATTACCGCTGCGAGGCCTGTCTCGAACCTTTCGACTATTTCAAGTGCATTTGAGAAGAGCTGGCTCATGTCTCTGCAATTCCACGATCTTTCCGTCGCCGCCGTCACTCGCGAGACGCCGGATTCAGTCTGCGTCGCTTTCGACGTCCCCGAGGATCTGCGCAGCCTGTTCCGCTACAGGCCCGGCCAGCACCTGACGCTGCGCGCCACCATCGGCGGCGAGGATGTGCGGCGTTCCTATTCGATCTGCTCCGGCCTCGGAGAGGGGCGCCTGCGCGTCGGCGTGAAGAAGGTCGATGGCGGACTGTTCTCCGCCTTCGTCAATGACGGGCTCAATGCTGGCGACATCATCCAGGTGATGCCTCCGCAGGGCCGTTTCGCGGTCGATGTGACGGAAGGCGCGGACCACAACTACCTGATGATCGCGGCGGGCTCAGGCATCACGCCGGTCCTGTCGATCATCCGCTCGACGCTGGAAGGTGAACCGGGAAGCGAAGTGACGCTGGTTTACGGCAATCGCGAGACGGGCTCGATCATGTTCCGCGAGGAACTGGAAGATCTGAAGGACCGTTTTCTCGACCGTTTCCGCACGGTCCACATCCTCAGCCGCGAGACGCAGGACGTGCCGCTGTTCAACGGCCGCATCGATGCGGCGCGGCTGGAGAAGCTGGCGCGCGCCGGGCTGATCCAACCGGGCGAGGCTGACGGTATCTATATCTGCGGACCGGGCGAACTGATCGACGAAGCCGCCCAGGCGCTCGAAGCGCTCGGCGCGGACAGGGCCCGCATCCATTTCGAGCGTTTCACAACGGATGGCCAGCCGCGCGTGGCCTCGAAGGCGGCACGGGAAGCGGCGGAAAAAGGCGTCATGGTCGAGGTGGTCCTCGACGGTGTCTCGAAGAGCTTTGCCTATGACGATCCGTCGAAGCGGGTCGTCGACGCGGCAGCGGCCAAGGGGCTCGATCTGCCCTATTCATGCCATGGCGGCATGTGCGCCACCTGCCGCTGCAAGGTAGTCGAGGGGTCGGCCGAGATGGATGTCAATTACGCGCTGGAGCCGTGGGAGACCGAGGCGGGCTACATTCTCGCCTGCCAGGCGCGGCCGACAAGCGAGAAGCTGGTGCTCGATTTCGACGCGGTCTGACCGCGTCGGGACTGCGAAGTTTTGTGCGGGCGGCCCTCAGGCCGCCCTTTTATGTCCCCGGTCGAAGGGAATCTGGACATCGACTTCGAGCGTCGAGACAGTCGCGCCGCGTTCCAGCTTCACATAGACCTTGTTGCTGTCGACCTTCACATGTTTGGAGATGACCGCAAGGATTTCATCGCGGAGAAGGGCGACCAGATCGTTGCCGCCCACCGAAGCCCTCTCATGGGCGAGCAGCACCTGCAATCGCTCTCTCGCCGTCGAAGCCGACTTCGGCTTGACGAAAAAACGGAGGATATTCATGCGGCCTTCCTTCCGAAGAACTTGCCGAAGAATCCGCGCCGGTCGGTCGGAATCGTGATCGGAACGGACTCGCCCGTCAGCCTGCGCGCGGCGGCGAAATAGGCCTGCGCCGTCTCGCTGTGCTTGTCGGCCAACGTGACCGGCGTGCCGAGGTTGGAAGCGCGCAGCACATCCGTGCTTTCCGGGATAATGCCGAGCAGCGGGATCGACAGGATCTCGAGCACGTCATCGACCTGCAGCATGTCGCCCGATTCGGCGCGGACCGGATCGTAGCGGGTCAGAAGCAGGTGCTTCTCGACGCGCTCGCCGCGTTCGGCGCGGGCGGTCTTGGCGTCCAGCAGCCCGATGATGCGGTCGGAATCGCGCACCGAGGAGACTTCCGGATTGGTCACGACAATGGCGACGTCGGCGTGGCGCATCGCCATGGTCGGGCCTCGTTCGATGCCGGCCGGGCTGTCGCAGATCACCCAGTCGAAATTCTTCTTCAGCGAGGTGATCACCTGCTCGACGCCTTCGGGCGTCAGCTTGTCCTTGTCGCGGGTCTGCGAGGCCGGCAGCAGATAGAGGTTTTCAAGCCGCTTGTCGCGGATCAGCGCCTGCTGGAGTTTCGCTTCGCCGTGGATGACGTTGATCAGGTCGTAAACGACCCGCCGTTCGGCGCCCATGACGAGGTCGAGATTGCGCAGACCAACGTCGAAATCCACGACCACGACCTTCTCGCCGCGGCTCGCCAGAGCTGCGCCAAGCGCCGCGGTTGTCGTTGTCTTGCCGACACCGCCCTTGCCCGATGTTACGACGATCGCCTTTCCCATTACCTGCTCTCCTTCATTCCGGTCGCGCTGCCGGATCAGCCCAGTTTTTCAACCATCAATACGTCGTTCTTCAGCCAGAACTGCACGGACTTGCCGCGCAGTTCTGGTTCGAGATCCTCGGAGGTCTTGTAGAGACCGGTAATCGCGACGAGTTCCGCTTCAAGCTTGGAGCAGAAGATTCGCGCCGAGGCGTCACCGGCCGAGCCGGCCACCGCGCGCCCGCGCAGTGTCCCGTAGATATGGATAGAGCCGCCCGCGACGACTTCCGCGCCGGAACCGACCGAGCCGACCACGGTGATATCGCCCTCGAACATCAGCGACTGGCCGGAGCGGACGGGCTCGGTGACGATGATGGAGGGAACCGTGCGGCCGGGCTTCCATTCGGGAGCGGCGGGCTTGGACTGCGTGGCCGTTTGCGGCGATTCGGCTTCCAGATCCGCCGGGTCGACATCGGAAGCCGGGCGGCCGCCGCTCATGGCCGGCGGCAGGTCCGCGGCAAGCTGCGACGGGGCGGCGCCCTCGATGCCCATGATTCGCACGTCCCGATCACCGAGCCGGCTGACGAGGTCGCGGACCTGTCCGCGGTCGATGTCGAGGCCGGTAATGTCCAGAATAATGGGGCGTTTGAGGAAATAGCCGGCCGACCGCGCGGCGAGGTCGTCCAGCCGCCGCAGCCAGTCGTCGAAAGGCAATTCCGGCGACAGCACCAGCGCAAGGATGGAGCGGCCCTTGAGGCGAATGGGTTTTTCGGCGGTCAGCGTATCGGACATGGTTAATTTTCCGTTGTCGAAAGGACTACGTTAAACAAGGTTAACGAATGGTTATTTCGCGAGCCTTGCGGGAAGATTGTGAAAACGGCCGCTTTCGCGGGAAGCGTGCTTTTTCTGCTCGTGGTGGACAGGGGTTTTTCCGAATGGGGCGGCCGTCGCGAAGTCGACGTTGATAGTTACAAACGCAACAATTACCTTTGGGCCCAATCAGAGAAATTGGCGAGGAGGACCCCCATGCTCGACAAGACCCCATCCACCGTCACCGGCCGCGCCGTGACGGCGAACGACCTGCAATATATGCCCGGTTTCGGCAACGACTTCGAGACCGAGGCGCTGCCCGATGCGCTGCCGCAGGGCATGAACAGCCCGCAGAAATGCAATTACGGCCTTTACGGCGAACAGCTTTCCGGCACGGCCTTCACCGCGCCGAGCCACCAGAACGAGCGGACATGGTGCTACCGTATCCGCCCGTCGGTGAAACATTCCGGCCGCTACGAGAAGATCAAGCTGCCCTATTGGAAGTCGGCGCCGAATGTCGATCCGGATGTCGTTTCGCTCGGCCAGTATCGCTGGGACCCGGTTGCCATGACCGACGAGCCGCTGACATGGCTGACCGGCATGCGCACGATGACGACGGCCGGCGACGTCAACACGCAGGTCGGCATGGCGAGCCATATCTATCTCGTCACCGAATCCATGGTGGACGACTATTTCTACTCCGCCGATTCGGAACTGCTGGTGGTGCCGCAGGAAGGCAAGCTGCGCTTCTACACCGAACTCGGCGTGATCGAGCTGGAGCCCAAGGAGATCGCGATCATCCCGCGCGGCCTCGTCTATCGGGTCGAGCTGGTCGACGGTCCGGCACGCGGCTTCGTCTGCGAGAATTACGGCCAGAAATTCGAGTTGCCGGGCAGGGGGCCGATCGGCGCCAACTGCATGGCCAACCGCCGCGACTTCAAGACGCCGGTTGCCTGGTTCGAGGACCGCGAAGTGCCCTCGACCGTCACCATCAAATGGTGCGGCCAGTTCCACGTGACGAAGATCGGCCATTCGCCGCTCGACGTCGTCGCCTGGCACGGCAATTACGCGCCGGTGAAATACGACATGCGCAATTACTGCCCGATCGGCTCGATCCTGTTCGACCATCCGGACCCGTCGATCTTCACCGTTCTGACCGCCCCGTCTGGCGTGCCGGGCACGGCCAATATCGATTTCGTGCTGTTCCGCGAGCGCTGGATGGTGATGGAAGACACGTTCCGGCCGCCCTGGTACCACAAGAACATCATGTCGGAGCTGATGGGCAACATTTACGGCCAGTATGACGCCAAGCCGCAGGGCTTCGTGCCGGGTGGCGTCAGCTTGCACAACATGATGCTGCCGCACGGTCCGGATCGCGACGCTTTCGACAAGGCATCCAACGCCGACCTGAAGCCGGAAAAGCTCGACAACACGATGAGCTTCATGTTCGAGACCCGCTTCCCGCAGCACCTGACGGAATTCGCGGCGAAGGAAGCGCCCTTGCAGGATACCTATATCGACTGCTGGGACACGCTCGAAAAGAAGTTCGACGGCACGCCGGGCAAGAAGTAGCCCGGCTCGGTCGACGGCGTCATGGATCTCGATTATCTATAATATCCATGACGACCGCAAAGGCAGACACGATCGCCGCGCAGGTGAGCAAGACGCTCGCCGATCGCATCATTTCGGGTGCGATCGAGGCCGGCGCGCGGTTGCGGCAGGATCACATCGCCGATGAATTCGGCACGAGTCATGTCCCCGTGCGCGAGGCGTTCCGGCGGCTTGAGGCGCAAGGGCTCGTGGTCAGCGAGCCCCGTCGCGGCGTCCGGGTCGCGGGCTTCACGGTCGAGGAAGTGCGCGAGGTCGCGCAAATGCGCGCCGCGCTCGAAACCCTGGCACTTCAGAACGCTGCACCGCATCTGACCGCCGCCATTCTGGATGAAGCCGAGGCGGCAATCCGTGCCGGCGACAGGGCGGCCGACGTCGCTTCGTGGGAGGCGGCAAACCGCCATTTTCACCGACTTGTTCTCTCGCCCTGCGGCATGCCGCGCCTGCTCAAGGCGATCGACGATCTGCACACTGCGAGCGCCCGGTTCCTGTTCGCCGGCTGGCGGGCCGAATGGGAAGCCCCGACCGACCGCGATCACCGGGCGATCCTGGTCGCGCTGCGAGCAGGGCGGATCGACGAGGCGGTCGCGATCCTCGGACGCCATATCCGCACTGTCGGCCGCAAGTCGGATTAAGGCCGGCCGCCGCAGTGTGGCCCGCAGTACCGCCCGACGGCAATCCCTCGCAAGCTGACCGGGCGTAGCTCTCCGCCATCTGCGGGGCAATTTTCAACAGACCTCTATCCTGAAACCGGACCTGCGGCGCATGGCGCTTGCAAGCGGCGAAGATCTGTGTCCAAAATTAGCGATAGATTCTATAAATAATCTATAATTTTGAAAATGGAGACGAAATGACTTCCGCATCCGTCGCAAAAGACGCCTTCAGCCCGCTCGCTCTTCAGTCCCGCCCGCTTGTGTGGCAGGTCCTCGCCGTTCTTCTCGGCACACTCTTCCTGGCGGCATCATCCTATATCGAGGTGCCGATGGTGCCGGTGCCGGTCAACATGCAGACCTTCGCCGTCACGCTGGTCGGTGCGCTCTATGGGTGGCGCCTCGGCGCGCTGACGATTGTTGCCTGGCTCGTGGAAGGCGCGCTCGGCCTTCCCGTTCTCTCCGGCGGTGCGGCCGGCGCGCATCATTTCGTCGGGCCGACAGGCGGTTATCTCTTCGCGTTTCCGGTCGCCGGGGCAGCCGTTGGCTGGTTGGCGGAGCGCGGCTGGAACGGCAAGCGCGTGATCTTCGCGTTCCTCTCGCTGCTGATCGGAAATGCCCTCTGCCTGCTCGTCGGAGCGGCATGGTTGGCGGTCCTGATCGGTGGCGAACAGGCGGTTGCCTCCGGCGTCGCTCCGTTCGTTCTCGGTGCCGTCCTGAAATCGGTCCTGGGGGCGGCGGTCCTGAAGCTTCTGGCGCGCGACAGGACGGGGCCCGCCCGGTGACGGTCCGGCTCAGGCCGCATCATCTCCTGTGCCTGCTGACCTATGTAGGCCGCGGCTACACGCCCGCATTCACGGCGAATTTCGACGCGATTGCGAGCCGGCTCAATAGCGGCGAGGAGGTCGAGATCGTTCACGGTCTCGACGAAATCTGCGCCGCACTCGCCGGCGAGGAAGAGGCGCATTGTGGCGGCGACAGCGTGACCGAACGCGACCGGCAGGCCGCGCGCGATCTCTCGCTGCTGCTCGACGCGCCGATTGCCGCTGGCGCGCGTTTCAGCCTCGATGCGGAGCGCCTGACGCATATGCGTGCGGCCTTCGCGGAAGGCACGGTGCGCGCCGCCTGCACCGGATGCGACTGGAGCGATCTGTGCGAAACCGTGGCGGGCGGCGGTTACGGGAATGCAAGGATCGAAGGACCAGCCGGATCAGCGCGTCGGGCGTGATCGCGCCGTTATCAGCTGCCGAAATCCAGCCCGGCTTCGCGTACGGCTGCCATCGCCGCTTTCGAATAGTGCGGCACCGCGAGCACGAAATTGGCGCTGACAAACTGATCGACGGCGCCGAACTCTGGCAGTCCCCGCAGCGTCTCGTCCTCGATTGCGGCGCGGAGCGCATTGGTGATCGCGACCGAATCGATGAAGCGGAACGGCCGGTCGTGCAGCGGCCTGAATTCCGGCTTCGGCGCGCCGGGCACGCGCCTTTCCAGCTGCAATTCCGCCAGAAACGTACAGGCGGTCAGGATTGCGGACTCCCGGTCCCGCCAGTTCGGCGCGGCAAGGGTGTCAGTCAACAATGGCGTGAGGTCAGGCGCGCAATCCAGCCGCGAGAAGGCCGTGCCGACCCATTTGGGGTAGGGCGCATAGCGACGCTCGATCAACAGGGCGAGCCGCATCAGATTGCCGACCATGCGCGCCGCGATCACCCTGGATCCCAATTCGTCTCCGCTTTCGCCGGCGCGGCCGATAAAGGCTCTTTCCTCCGCGATCCGGTTCCACTGCGCGGCGAGCTTGTAGAGCCAGACGTCGCGGGGAAACCAGGCAAGCCGCTCCCTCATAGCGGTCAGATCGCCGAAATCGTCGCGATACACCGCGCCGCCTGTCACCATGAGAAATGTCTGTTCGGGATAGGAAAGCCAGTCCGGCAGTTCGAGCCTGCTCAGGAATGTGCGCTCCAGGAACCGATCGCACCATGCCGGTAGCGTGTAGAGTTCGACGCCGTGGTCGGAGCCCAGCATTCCGGGCTGCGTATCCGGCCCCGAGGGCGGGCGGAGATAGGTGGAATAGCGGGTGTTCCAACCCTCGAACGCGTCCGGCATGACCCGGTCGAGCGCCTTCATGAGCTTTCCCGCGGTCTTGTCAAAATGCGCTTCGGGAAGGAACAGCTGCACTGTTGGCCCATAGTCGTGATCGGCGGACATCTCCGTATCGAAGCCCAGCACTTCCGATCCGAGGCCGATCCGTGCGGCGGCGACGGGCAGGTCCGGAAACTCGCTTTCGAGCAGTGGCGCGACGATGCGTTCGAAGAACCGCCGCGAGAGGTCGATGCCGATACCCTGTTTCATACCGTCTTTCCTTCCGAATCGTCCGGTGTCCCCTTGCAACCGGATTGCGGCTATCGGGTGATCGCTCAATGCGGAATGTCCGCACTCGCGGGCTTGAAGGATCGATTCATGCCGTAGCGCCAAGTCGTTGGTGGACAACGCATTCCGCCGTGTCGCAACGCGCTTGGATGGCGTGGGCGAACCCGCTAGGCTCGGCGGCAGTGGCCGTCAGCGGAGTACAACGACGTGAGCTTTCTCGACATCGCGATGGTCTCCACGCTTGTCGTCGCCTTCGCCATCCTCGTCAGTCCGCCGGTTCGCCGCAACACCCGCTGGGCGGCGACGGTGACGCCGCTGGCATCGATCATCGGCAGCGGGTTCCTGGTGTCCGTGCCGCTGATGGCCAGCGCAATTGGCGTCTGGGCCATCGCCGCGGTGGTCGCCCTGACCGGGCTCGCCTATCTGGTCGGCGGCGCGATCCGTTACAATATTCGCTACGCCGAACCGCTTCTCGAAGGAGCGAAGCCCGGCCACGTCATCAAGTCGATCGAAACGGTGTCGCAGATCGTGCTGATCGGCGCCTATTTCATCTCCGTTTCCTATTATCTCGTGCTGCTGGCCGCCTTCGGCATGAAGCTGCTGGGTTACACCGATCCGAATCTCGGCAAGGTCGTCGCCAGCGTCATCGTCGCGGCCATCTGCCTCGTCGGCGCGGTGCGCGGGCTGCATGGCGTCGAAAAGGCCGAGACCTTTACCGTCAGCGCCAATCTGGCCGCCATCGCGGCGCTCCTGGTCTCGCTCCTCGTCTTCGGGCTGGCCCTGCCGTCCGACTACAGCTGGACGGCGGCCCTCGACGAGCAGCACACATTCGACTGGGATACGCTGCGTTTCCTGATGGGTCTGCTGATCATCGTGCAGGGCTTCGAGACGACACGGTTCATGGGCGATCTCTATGACGCCGACACGCGGATATCTGCGATGCGGCGCGCGCAGATTTCCTCGTCGCTGGTCTATCTGATATTCTTCATCCTCGCTGTGCCGCTCTATCCGATGTTTACCTCCGGCACCGACGTCGCGGCATTTATCGGCGTCGTCGGCCATGTCTCTCCCTGGCTTCCCTTCGTGGTCGCGGGCGGGGCGATCGCCAGCCAGTTCAGCGCGGCGGTGGCCGATTCCATAGGGGGAAGCGGCCTGATTTCGGAAACAACCCACAGGCACGTGAATGCGCGCCATGCCTATGTCCTCATCGGCGCGGTCTCGCTGCTGGTGATCTGGGCGACAGACGTGGTCTCGCTCGTTGCGCTCGCGTCGCGCGCCTTTGCGCTGTTCTACGCCATGCAATGCATGGTGGCCGTGGCGGTGGCGCGCGAACGCGGGGACAGGGGCAGGGCGGCGTTGTTCGGAACGCTGGCGGCCGTCGCATTCGCCGTCGCCTTGCTCGGCATTCCGGCCGGCGGCTGAGGCGCATCCGTTTGCTGAACGATCTGTCTCCCTTGCGCGTTGCGGGGGCGGATTCCTAGGTAACGCCCAACACCGCGCCTTTTGGGCGCGCCCCGTTCGCTGGAGTTACGCAATCATGAAATCAATCGGCTTTCTTTCCTTCGGCCACTGGTCGCCCGACAGCGGCGCGCCGGTGCGGACCGCTTCCGATTCCCTGCTGCAATCGATCGAGCTGGCCGTGGCCGCCGAGGAACTCGGGCTCGATGGAGCCTATTTCCGCGTCCACCATTTCGCCCGCCAGCTTGGTTCGCCCTTTCCGCTGCTCGCCGCGGTCGGCGCGCGCACCTCGAAGATCGAGATCGGCACCGGCGTCATCGACATGCGCTACGAGAACCCGCTCTACATGGTCGAGGATGCGGGCGCGGCTGACCTGATCTCCGGCGGGCGGCTGCAGCTCGGCATCAGCCGCGGTTCGCCCGAACAGGTGATCGATGGCTGGAAATATTTCGGCTACGAGCCCGCCGAGGGCGAGACCCATGCCGAGATGGCGCGGCGCCATGCCGAGGTCTTCCTGCAACTGCTCGACGGCAAGGGCTTCGCGCAGCCGAACCCGCGTCCGATGTTTCCGAACCCGCCCGGCATGCTGCGGCTGGAGCCGCATTCCGAAGGGCTCAAGGAGCGGATCTGGTGGGGCGCGGCCTCCAACGCGACCGCCGAATGGGCGGCGAAACTCGGCATGAACCTGCAGAGTTCGACGCTGAAGACAGACGAGACCGGCGAGCCTTTCCACATCCAGCAGGCAAAGCAGATCCGCGCCTATCGCGCCGCCTGGAAGGAGGCCGGCCATACGCGCACGCCGCGTGTTTCGGTCAGCCGTTCGATCTTCGCGCTGATGAACGACACGGACCGGATGTATTTCGGCCGTGGCGGCAAGGACAGCGACCAGATCGGCTATATCGACGAGAACATGCGCGCGATCTTCGGCCGTTCTTATGCCGACGAGCCCGACCGGCTGGTCGAACAGTTGAAGGCCGACGAGGCGATCGCCGAGGCCGATACGCTGTTGCTCACCGTGCCGAACACGCTCGGCGTAGACTACAACGCCCATGTCATCGAGGCGATCCTGACCCATGTCGCCCCGGCGCTCGGCTGGCGCTGAGGCCGGGCGGGGCTATACGGCCAGTTTGCCGCCTGAAATACGTTGACCTCAACGTGAATTTTGCTAGGCTCCCGCCACCACGGAGGAGTTTCGCGCATGTCGGACGGCACGGTCACGGTCCTGGTCGGGACAACGAAGGGTGCATTCCTGGTTTCGGGCGGCGCGGACCGCTCCGGCTGGAAGGTCAGCGGGCCGCATTGCGACGGCTGGCCGATCAATCACGTGATCGGCGATCCGGAAACCGGCACGATCTGGGCCGGCGGGGGCGGGGACTGGCACGGCGCGGGCATCTGGCGCTCTGCCGATGGCGGCGAGACCTGGGACCTGACCAAGCTCACCAGCGGCAAGATGGACGAGTGGGCGGCCAACGATCCGGGCTTCGCCGCGATGATCGGCTGGAGCGATACACCGCCTCCTTTCGGCGACGACTTCTCGCAGATCTGGTCGCTGCATTACGCGCATGGCAAGCTCTATGCCGGCACCAAGCCGGCGAAGTTCCTCGCCAGCACCGACGGCGGCAAGTCTTTCGAACATCTGGAAGGCCTCGCCAACCACCCCTCGGCCGGATCGTGGAATCCCGGCGCTGCGGGCCTTGTGCTGCATACGATCGTGACCGATCCGTCCGACCCGAAGAAACTGTGGATCGGAATCTCGGCGGCCGGCGTCTTTGCGTCCGAGGATGGCGGCCATAGCTGGGAGCGCCGCAACCGGCTGTCCAATATCGGCGCCTGCGCCGACCACCATCATCCTGCCGGCCCGAGTGACGGCGAGATCGGCCATTGCGTGCACAACATGATGCGCGCGCCCGGCACCAGCGACCTCATATATCAGCAGAACCACCATGGCGTCTGGCGTTCTCCCGATGGCGGGCGCAATTGGGACGACATCACGGCCGGCCTGCCGTCGACCTTCGGCTTCCCCATCCGCGTCCATCCGCGCGATCCCGAAACCATCTGGACCTTCCCGCTCAACGGAGACATGGAGGGCCGCTATCCGAACGATGCGGCAGCCGCCGTCTATCGCTCTCGCGACGGCGGACAGAACTGGGAAGCCATGCGCGAGGGCCTGCCTCAGGAGGCCTGCTATTTCACCGTGTTGCGGCAGGCGATGGGCGGCGACCGGCGCGATCCCGCCGGCATCTATTTCGGCACCAATTCGGGCTCGGTCTTCGGTTCGATGGATGAGGGCGACACATGGCAGGAAATCGCCCGCCACATGCCGACGATCCTGGCCGTCGAGGTGCTCGACCGGGGGTAGGGCAGCGGTTGCAGTTGCGGCGACCGGGCGGGGATGTCCCGCCCGACGGCTCTTTCCAGGCGCGGATCAGCCCGCGGGCTTGAACTTCGCGGCAATTCCGGCGGCCTTCTTCTGCGCCGTGAGGAATTCGGCGCTCGTGTAGGCGCGCGCGGTCTTGAGGCCGGACACGGTGCCCGATGCTCCGGCGACGATGAGCGCGGCGAGAGTATCGCTCCCGTCTTCCGTATCGACGATCATCAGGAAATCGCTCTCGCCGGTCGTCACGTAATAGGACAGCAGCTTCCCGCCGCTCGCCTCCACGAGCGGCCTTGTTGCCGCTTCGCGGTCCGAGGGATTTGCGATCATGCCTTTCATCGCGGCTGCTGTGTAGCAGCCGGTAATAACGAACTGTGCCATAAGGGATCCTCCCAGATCCGGTGGGCCGCACGCGGCCCGCCGGTCTATGCTGTTCGCGCGGATGCGGAACGGACCACACTAGCACCAATCCGATCGTTGACCTAACGATGCTTCCGCCACGTTATCCTGCGTGATTCAAGACAGGTATTTCTTGAACCAATCGATCGTCCGGCTCCACGCCAGTTCCGCCGCCGCCTCGTCGTAGCGTGGCGTGGAATCGTTGTGGAAACCGTGATTGGCGCCTTCGTAGATATGCGCCTCGTAGGTCGTACCGGCGGCGTCCAGCGCCTCCTTGTAGGCCGGCCAGCCGGCGTTTACGCGCTCATCCAGCCCGCCATAGTGCAACAACACCGCGGCCTCGATCTTGCTGACGTCGGCCGGATCGGGCTGGCGTCCATAGAACGGCACGGCCGCGCCCAGTTCCGGGTAGGCGACTGCCGCTGCATTGGCGACGCCGCCGCCATAGCAAAAACCGGTGATGCCGACCTTTCCTGCAACAGCCTCGTGGTCCATCAGGAACTCGACCGCGGCGAAGAAGTCGTTCATCAGCTTCTCGCCGTCGACCTGCCGCTGCAATTCGCGGCCGGCCTCGTCATTGCCGGGATAGCCGCCCATCGGCGTCAATCCGTCCGGCGCCATGGCGATGAAACCCGCCTTGGCGACGCGCCGCGCGACGTCCTGGATATAGGGGTTCAGCCCCCGGTTCTCGTGTACCACGACCACGCCCGGCGCCATTTCCACCGTCGTCGGCCGCACCAGATAGGCGCGCATCTCACCATGACCGTTTGGGGAGGGATAGGTGATCCATTCCGCCTTGATGTCAGGGTCGTTGAAGCTCACCTGCTCCGCCAGCGCATAGTCGGGGCTCATGAGCGACAGGATCGCCGCCGCGGTCAGGCCGCCGATCGCGAACTTGCCGGCGCGGTCGAGAAATTCGCGCTTGGTGATGATGCCATGCGCGTAGAAGTCATAGAGCTCAAGCAATTCCGGGCTGAAGTCTTTCGCGGTCAATCTGCGGTCATGTTCGGTCACGGGGGGCTCCTCTCGTCGAAAGCGCCGACACTACCAACAAACCTGGCCTGCCCTTACTGAACATTTCGTGATGGAGATGCCCGCACACAGCTGCGTTTCTGGTGCTGCCTTGTCATGACTGCGATTTCGACATTTTATGTCTGTCCCGCAGTCAGCATGATCGTGACACATGGACCTTACGCTCGAATCTGCATTCTCCACCGGCGGCCTTGTCGGTCATGCATCCTATCTGCTGCTTGTCCTGTCGATGATGATGCGCGGCATGACGCTGCTGCGGATCCTCGTCATCCTGTCGGCATTCACCTCGATCGTCTACGACACGGTCTGGCTGAAGGATCCGGTGGGTGTCTTCTGGGAAAGCATGCTCGTCCTGGTCAACTTGGTGCAACTCGCGATAACCTGGCACCAGAACCGCTCGGCGCGCTTCAGCGACGAGGAGAAGATCTTCATGGAAGGGCACTTGCCCGATCTTTCCATGAGCCAGCGTCGCAAGCTGCTCAACCAGGGCCTCTGGATCACCGGCGAGGAGGAGACCGATCTGACCACGGAAGGCGCGCCTGTCGACCATCTCGTCTATCTCGCGTCGGGGCAGGCGCTGGTCTATTCGGGCAAGCATCCGGTCGCGGTCTGCGATCCGGGATCCTTCATCGGCGAGATGACGGTGATGAATGGCGAGCCGGCGAACGGCACCGTCAGGCTGAAAACCGCAAGCCGCTACTGGGCCATCGAAGCCGGCAGGCTTCGGGAGCTTCTCAGGAAAGAGCCGGAGATCAAGAATGCGCTGGAAGGCGGGTTCTCGCGCAACATGCGCGACAAGCTGGTCCGCTCTAACAAATTCATTCTGGATTCCGGCGGCGTCCGGAAGCCGTCGCCGCCGAACAGGCCGTCCACAGCCTGATTGCCGCCCGTCTGCGGGGAGCGGCGAAATAGCAAGCTGCCGGGCAATCTCGTGGAAGCCGCATGTTTGGGTTCCACCGCAGACATGATAAGTTGACCTTGCGTAAGCAATGAGGGCGGGAGAAAGACATGTCGAACACGGATGACTTGCCGGCCTATCGCTGGACCATCGTTTTCGCATCCGCACTGATCCTCGCCGTCTCGATGGGTTCCATCGTCAACGGCATGTCCGCCTTCGTCATCCCGATGCAGGACGCCTATGGCTGGGAGCGCGGCGATATCGCGCTGATCAATGTGGCCGGCATTGTCGGGCTCGCCGCGGGCGGCCTGATCATGGGCCCGCAGGCGGACCGGCGCGGAACGCGCCCTGTGGTGATGTTCGGCGCCTTTGCCATCGGCATCTGCTATCTGGCGGCTTCGCTCGCGACGGCACTCTGGCAGTTTTACGCCCTGATGTTCCTCGCCGGCTTTCTCGGGGCCGCGGCGATCTTCCCGCCGATCATGGCGTCGGTCGGCAACTGGTTTCCGGTCGGAGCGGGGCTTGCCATCGGCCTTGCCTCAGGCGGTCAGGCGCTGGGGCAGGGCGGCGTGCCTTTCGCTTCCTCCTTTCTGATCGAGGGTTTCGGGATCAGCGGAGCGCTCGGCATAACTGGCGCGATCATGCTCGCCGTACTGGTGCCGTTGTCGCTGCTGTTGCGCCAGGCGCCGGCGATCTCCGGCAAGGGCGCATCGGCCCGGGCTGCGGAGGAGAAAACCTATCCGCCGTTCCGGCTGGTGATCACCGCAATGAGCGCTGCGATCCTGCTCTGCTGCACCTGCATGTCGGTCCCGCTCATGCATCTGGTTCCGCTTATCCAGGACCGCGGTTTCGCGCTTGACGAGGCGAGCAGCGTCATTTTCCTGATGCTGATGGTGGCGATCGTCGGCCGCATCGCTTTCGGCAAGCTCGCCGACATCATCGGCGCGCTACCCGCCTACATGACCGCGACCGCCTGGATGGGGCTGCTCGTCTACGGCTTCATCTGGATGGACAGCCTGTCAGGCTTCTATCTCTATGCGGTCGTCTACGGCTTCGGCTATGCCGGCGTGATGACAGGCGTGCTGGTTTCGATCGCATCGCTGACCCACCCGTCCCAACGGGCCTCCGGCATGGGCATCGTTACCCTGTTCGGCTGGGTCGGCCACGCCAATGGCGGCTATCTCGGCGGCTTCCTGTTCGACCTGACCGGCGACTACTCGATGGCATACGCGATCGCCGCGTATGCCGCAGCCGTCAATCTCGTGATCATTGGCACGCTTTACATGAAGACCCGCGGGCCGAGACTACGCGCGGTCACCGCCTGAGGCGGCGCGAAAACATCGGCACCATCGACCAGGCGATTCGCGCGATCAGGCCGGCCGGAAAGCGCCGGTAGGAAGCTATGCCGTCGTCGGGCACGTTCTCGACGAAACGCGTCTGAATGCGCGATTGCGGCAAAGGCGGCCCGCCATCGATACGATCGCAAAAGACCGAGTTCCAGTGCGGCCCGCGATCGAAGCGGATCATCATCGCCGCGTTGCAGCACGTCGCGTAAGCGCGATTGGTGATCGACTTGTCGTCAAGCTTGAAATTTTCGAGCAGGCCTTCCCCGGCGATGCAATCGATCCTGTCGTTCGGCCAGAGGGCGACTGCGGTTCCGCCATGCGCATCGAGCACCGGCGCGGCGCGAGGCAGTGCTTCCAGGCGCCGTCCGGCCTCCTGGCAGTCATCGCAGCAGCATATCACCGTTGCGATCGGATCTCCGGTCGTCTCGAAGACGACCTTGCCGCATGTGCAGGAGAAAGTTCCGCTCATCATGCCGTCATTCGGGCGGATACCAATATTGCGCCGTGGTCGCGCCGCGTTCGATCACCACGAAATTGTTGGCGAAGACGCGGAACGGCGCGGACCATTCGCCATCCGGCCACTGGATGCGGATCTGGGCGCGTTCGGCGGTGCCGGTGCCGACATGGATGAAGCCGGCCGAACCTGACGCATGGCCGCCTCCGACATGCACCTTGCGGGTGCGCGTCTCGTTGCCCGACTTCACGGTGACCGTCGCGCCGATGGCGTCGCGGTTGACGCCGTCCTGGCGCAGTTCGATCTCCAGCCAGTTGCCCATCGGCCGCGTGCCGCCCGGTGCCGTCCGGCCGCCTGCATTGCGGAACAGGCTGACGGGTGCCTCGCGGTTGACCACGGCGAGATCGAGCATGCCGTCCATGTTGAAATCGGCGATCGCCGCGCCGCGGCCGCGCCTTGGCAGCGCGATGCCCGCCTTGTCTCCGGCTTCGAGGAACCCGCCACCGGCCTTGCCGAGCAGCAGATTGTCCGGGTCGTAGGCGGCGAAATCCGGCATCTGCTGGACATTGCCCTTGGCGATGAACAGGTCGAGTCTGCCGTCATTGTTGAAGTCCTGGAACTCGGCGTGCCAGCCGGTCGACGGCTTCAGATCGTCGCCCGTATAGGGGCGGTGCGCGGTGGCGTTCTCGTCGAAGGCGATGTCGCGATAGACGGGCCGGTCCGGCTCGGCTTCCGTGTCGAGCGTCTGCAGCATGGTATCGCCCATCGAGGTCAGCGCATATTCGGGATAGCCGTCGGCGTTGAGATCGGCCTCGGCGATGCCCATGCCCCAGATCTGCACGCGCCGCCAACCGTCGGAGCGGCGATAGGGACGGGGCGGCCGGTCGGGCGAAACGCGCCAGAGTTGTTCCTGCCCTTC
>Ga0209692_10000992_pt1 | contig 45243 bp, 40 predicted proteins | sample tdDd472_FD_187129 | JGI IMG/M metagenome (GOLD analysis project Ga0209692, IMG submission 187129) | Marine sediment microbial communities from the Atlantic coast under amendment with organic carbon and nitrate - tdDd47.2 (SPAdes)... | ecosystem: Environmental > Aquatic > Marine > Coastal >...
ATTATCACAAATAATTTGAAACTCAAAAGATCACTTTTGTTTCGTATTCTCTTCCCTTCCCTGATATACATTATCAACGACTTAAAGCATTGCGCTTCATCGTCAAAAACTATGTTAAAGAACTCACGTTTAAAAGCATTTCTGCCCAACGTGCTCTGAGAGATTAGTACTTTTCGGAAGTTTATGTCAACCGCTTTTTCTCTAATTTTTCAGAAGCTTTTACAGGTTGTTAAATCATTGAGCCATTCTGACTTTTTCGATAACTGAATCCCTTTCGGAACCCCCTTAAGCACGAGGAGTAATTTACTAAATCACAACAATACTGTCAATCGTATTTGTGGATATTATTTAATTAATTCTGAACATAAAAACTAAAGGTTCCATTACGTTTTGTTTCAATCCTATATATGGAATATATTTCCTGTTCTATAGGTAGCGGTTCATAGATTCTAATTCCTGCAAAAGGAAGTTTAGAAGCTTTGGATTTTAGAAAATCAGATTCAATATTCCGGGCAACTTCTTCTGTATTATTAACAAAGTCAGAGAATTTTATATAAGAGGTGTTTTCCAGAAAGAAAAAGTACTCTGGAAAGTCGATAACAATAAAAACCGGAAAAAGATTGCCTTCTTCTAATGATTGAAAATTTACATCATTAAAAAAATCAACAATCTCAACAGATACCAGCTCATCATGGTTCTGCAGAGTCTTAATTGCAAAATGATTTGAATTGCTGAAGGCTTCAAATCCCTCCAAACGACTGGAATATAATAAAAAACAAAGAAGAAGAGTCAACAATATTGCCGGGAAATAAAATTGTCTAAAAAAATAAAAACAGGCAGTAGAGAAAATCAAAGTTATCATGAAAAACACAAAGGGACCTTTAAAAGAGATCTCCTTGCTATCTATCACAATCAAACCGGCAATAAAAATGACCAGGGATATAATAAGCAGTACCAGAAATGAGACTGAACTTATATCCCATATTGTTCTTCTTTCCCGATTTAATAAAGTTCTGAGTAAAATTGCAAAGGCTGCAGATGCAGCCAATGCAGAAATAAATATGTAGGTATAGAAATTATATATCATATATTGTTTTATATTTTTTCTCGAGATACTCAAGGAAGTACTGAGGATTAAGACTTTCGCCTGAAATCTGTTTAATTAAATCTGATGCTGACACTGAAGACCCATATTTATGAATCTTCCCATTTAACCATTCTTTTATAGGGAGCAGATCTCCTTTTATTAAACAGAGATCAAAATCGGGTAAATCTTCTTTCATAATATTAGTAAACTGGGCACCATACAAATTACCAAGAGCATAAGTAGGAAAGTATCCATACAAACCGGCAGCCCAGTGTATATCCTGAAGGATTCCCTGTGAGTTGCTATCGGGTTTAATCCCAAATAATTTTTCTGATTCTGCATTCCATGCATCTGGTAGGTCTTTTACTGATAGATCTCCAGCAATCATGTCCATTTCCAATCTGAAACGAAGAATAACATGCATACTGTAAGTTACTTCATCAGCTTCTATTCTAATAAGAGACGGTTCAACTTTATTCACAGCTTTGTAAAAATCATTAAGGTGTACATCTTTGAGTTGCTCAGGATATATTTTGACCAACTCTGGATAGTAATTAGCCCAGTAATTGATATCTCTTCCAACTATATTCTCCCAGAACCTCGATTGTGATTCATGAATCCCCATCGAAGAACCATTAGCCAATAGAGATCCTCTTAATCCTTTACCGAAGCCCTGTTCATACTGCCCATGCCCCGCCTCATGAATGTTACTGTATATTCCGGAAAGTAAATCATTCTTATTGTAATGAGTTGTCAGTCTGACATCATTATATCCAAGTGAGGTCATAAAAGGATGAGCAGTGATATCTAATCTCCCCCTATTATAATCATACCCCATTCCCTCCTGGAGCATTTTCCCGAATTTGCCCTGCATTTCCACAGGAAAATCCTGGTTCAAGAATTCGGTGTCCACCTGAGGAGCTTTACCAATCCTGTCAATAAGAGATCTTAAGCCCGGTTCCAGTTTATCAAAGACTCTTTTTACTTCTTCAGCTTTCATCCACGGTTCATATTCATCGAGTAATGCATCATAAGGATGTTCGTCATAACCAATGAGATCTGCCATTTCCCTGGAATAACCAAGTAGCTTTTCAAGATGAGGTGAAAAAAGTGAATAATCATCTGTTTTTTTCGCTTTTATCCACTTTGACTGTGCAATAGAGACCTCTGCTGAAAACTCGGTAACAAGTTCTACGGGCAATTTTATTTTCCGCTTATATCTTCTATAAGACTCTCTTAAAAAAGCCTGATCAGTGTCGCTTATATTGTCGGGAACTGAATGCTCATCAACAGATAGTCCTGCAAATAACTCACCCCATTTATCATCAATTAATTTATTGTGCAGGATTCCTTCAAATAGAGAAATCTGTTCTGATCTCTCTTCTACGGCATTTTCCGGCATATAAGTTTCCTGATCCCAGTAGAGTACAGCTATGCCATGTGTTAGCAGATATGCCTCATGATCCATCTCTTTCAACTTCTTTAAATCATCCATTCTATCTCCTTTTTTACATTTTTTTTATTTTAAACTATTAATATATAATTATAATAACCTATATATGGATTAACACAACTATGTTATAATGCCGTTAATTAATAATATATTCGGAGCTATTTATTATGAAAATTAAAACAAAACTCCTCTTTATAAATGGTGGTTTATTACTTTCATTTCTCCTTTCTGTAGCCTTATATGTAATAATGACTTTACCATCGATCAAAATTGAAGAAGAGAAAAAAGTATTACAGAATCTAATTCTGGATTTTATGGATTATAGAACCGCAATTAACCAGATCCCATATGCAATTTATACAAAGCAGAAAGAGATTGTGATTGAATTAGGTGAAAAATCACTGGAATCTTTCAATTCCATTTCCCAATTGGAGAATCTTAAAAAATCCAGTGATAAAATCGCTGAATCACTAATCATGATAAGCAAAATTAGTGAAATTGTAGAAACAAGTCAAATCGATCTCCTATCTGAACTTCAGATTATGGAAGAAGACGCCGTCCTTGTTTTCGGTTCGACTTCAGCTTTTAAGATTTCCGACTTTTATACAGAAAGAGAAGCACAGAGATTTAACAGAATTGATAAAATATACTATCACTTTGACAATCTGACATCCAGCATCAAAAGTCTCGACTACAGTATTCAATCTTCACTTACTATCATAAATGAACAGACAAATGTTATCGATAAAGAGATCAATAATTTAAAACGAAAAGGTTTGACTATGACTTTTATTATCATTGCCGGTCTATTTGCCTGTGTTATCGTTATTGTTATCTTTCTTTCCAACAGAATCGGAAAGTCAATTACTAAAATCGTAGATAAAATCGTTAAAATGAAAGATGGAGACCTTACTGTCAGATTTGATGACCGATACAAAGACGATATAGGATTATTATGTCAGGATATGAACAGTTTTCAGGAGAATCTCGCTAATTCCATAAGTAATATTCAAGAGATTTCCGATGAGAATATAACCGTGCAGAATGATCTTATTGTCACTGTAAACCAAACAGACAAAACATCATCACAGATTGAGAAGAATGCCTCAGAAATTGCCGGTCAAATTGATCATCTGAAAATGAATGTTGATGGATCATCAAAAGCAGTAAATCAAGTGGACAATGTATTCAATACTCTGAATAATCAGGTTGAAGAGCAAATGGCAATGGTCGAAGAATCTACTGCATCAGTAACAGAGATGATTTCGTCAATCGACAGCATTGCACGAATTACAGAAACAAAAACTGCAGCAATCGATCAGCTTGTAAAAACTTCTTCAAATGGTGCAGAAAAACTCAAAGATACTACAAGTATCATCAATCTGATAAATGATAAAATTGATAATATTTCGCAAATGGCAGGAGTAATCAAAGGTATTGCCAACCAGACAAACCTTCTTGCCATGAATGCTGCAATTGAAGCAGCCCATGCCGGTGATTCGGGAAAAGGGTTTGCCGTGGTAGCCGATGAGATTAGAAAACTTGCCGAAGCTTCATCAAAACAGTCAAATGAGATCTCATCCAACTTGAAAGAAATCGTAGCAAATATTGAAAAAGCCCAGGAATCGGGAAATGTAACGAATATAGCTTATTCTGAAGTTGATGGAGAGATCTCTCAATTCTCTCTATCACTGTACGAGATAGCCTCGAGTATTTCAGAGTTAAAGAGTGGTGGAGAACAAATTCTGATGGCAATGACAACTCTTCAGGATGTTTCAACAAATGTAAAAAACAGCTCAAATGATCTTTCTGATGCTTCCACCAGTATGAAAACTGAAATGGAATCTGTTAAATCAATATCAGAAGAAGTACACAATAAAATCAGAGAAGTTTCTACAGGAATAGGAGAGGTATCTCATTCAGTGAATTCAATAAACAGGTTGGCGAACAGTGTTGGTACCGTTACGGAAAACCTGAATTCCGAGTTAAGCAGATTCAAAACGGAAACAGCTAAGGAAGATGAAACATTATCTGAATTTGAAACCGAACCGGAAACAGAAGAAATCTAAACTTCAAATTTGAATATTGTAAAAAAAAGACTGCCTTAAAAGCAGTCTTTTTTTATTCTGAATTATTAATTAAGGAAGTTCTTTTTCCTCAATCTTATCGAGTATCATTTTTATTGCATCATCCATTGGAAGACCATTGTTCTTCTCTCCTGTCCGGATTCTTATGCTGACTGCATCTTCATTCATCTCATTCTCTCCCAAAACGATCATATAGGGTATTTTCTGAGTCTGAGCATTTCTGATTTTGGCATTCATCCGCTCATCGGAAAAGTCCGATTCCACTCTTATGCCGGCTGCTTTAAATACCTTTTCAACTTTCTTTGCATAATCATCAAATTTAGCAGAAACAGGAATAATCTTAGCCTGCACAGGGCATAACCACACAGGGAATGCTCCACCGAAGTTTTCAACAAGAACTCCGAAAAATCTTTCAATTGATCCAAGTAAAGCTCTGTGAATCATAAATGGCCGTTTCTCTTTTCCGTCTTTATCGACAAAAACCATATCAAAGCGCTCTGAGAGGTTGAAGTCGAATTGCACAGTAGACAACTGCCATTCCCGGCCCATTGTATCTTTAACTTTCAGGTCTATTTTCGGTCCATAGAATGCACCACCACCTTCATCAACTCCATACTCAAGACCTTCGATCTCAATGGCTTTTCTCAATGATTCTGTCGCCAGATCCCAGTCTTTCTTCTCACCGACACTCTTCTCGGGCATAGTAGAAAGATATGCACTGATCTCTGTAAAACCAAATGATCTGAGCATAAATAGAGAAAATCGAAGTACTTCAAGGATCTCATCTTCCACCTGGTCAGGTGTACAGATGATATGGGCATCGTCTTGAGTGAATCCACGAACTCTCATAAGACCGTGAAGTGTTCCGGATTTCTCATATCTATACACTGTTCCCAGTTCAGCCCATCGGAAGGGCAGTTCTCTGTAAGAATGCTTTGCGTTATTATAAATCATAATGTGGAATGGGCAGTTCATAGGTTTGGCATAATAATCGCTTTTATCCATTTCCATCGGTTGAAACATACTGTCATTATAGAAACCCAGATGCCCTGAAGTTTCCCATAGCCATGATTTTCCTACATGGGGGGTGAAAACCATTTCATAACCGTTCTTATAGTGCTCATTTCTCCAGAAATCCTCAATGGCAATTCTGATTCTGGATCCTTTCGGGTGCCAGTAAACGAGACCGGGACCAGCTTCTTCGTGGAGAGAAAAAAGATCCAGCTCTTTCCCGATTTTTCGATGATCTCTTTTCTCCATCTCTTCAAGATGCTGAAGATGAAGTCTCAAATCCTTTGGATTGGAGAAAGCTGTTCCGTATATTCTCTGAAGCATTGGACGTTTTTCATCACCTCGCCAGTACGCTCCGGCAGTTTTAAGCAGTTTAAATGATGAAGGATTCAACCGGCTTGTGTCTTCCACATGAGGCCCGCGACAGAGGTCTTTGAAATCACCCATCTGGTAGACTGAAATCTCCTCGTCTTCCGGTAAATCCTCTATAAGCTCAAGCTTATAATCCTGATTTGCAAAGAGGGTCTTTGCCTCCTCTTTGGAAACGACTGTTCTCTCGAAACCATCTTTTGATTTGATGATCTCTTTCATACTCTCTTCTATCACTTTAAGATCATCCGGGGAAATTGATCGCGGTAGATCAAAATCATAGTAAAAACCATTCTCTATGGCAGGTCCGATAGCGATTTTGGCATCGGGAAACATTTTCAGTACAGCACCGGCCATGACATGAGCCATAGAATGGCGCATAGTCTGCTGTTTTTCCAATTTCTTTTTGTCTTTATCTGACATAAAAGACCTCCTGGTACTTTCCCGGGGCGAAAAAAAAGACAGTTCATTCTTCACCCCTGAAAACTTAAAAAATAAGTTTACTAAGGACGAAAAACAAAATGTCTTCCGCGTTACCACCTTAATTCACCACAGCTAGTTTATTCTCTGCAGTGCACTCAGCTCTCCTTTGACGCAGGATTTCGGCACAGCTTACTCCGTTCTCAAAACGTTTCCGTGTGCAGCTCAGGAGTGGTTTTCACATGCTCTAATATCAACCATTTTCCAGCCTGTGAATGGTCTCTCTCATGATACAGATAGCAGTTACTCGTCTCCGTTATAGCTATTAAGATATAATATTAGCCAGAGACACTAAAAAGTCAAGTGTCACAGCTTTTATGTCGTGGAGTTTTTTACTATAATATAATTAATGGAATTAGTAGAAGGAATAACAGAAAACTACCTGATCATGCATATTGAGCGTGATGCAAAGGGTTCGATCCAAAAAGTGATCGATTCCGACGGAAGCGAGGTAGAAAAACAGATGCTGGCTCATAGCTTTCTGGCATCGGGATGTGATGGAGGATTCACCTATAAAGGTGAGTTCATTGAAATGGAAGACTATTATCAGTTCAGAAAAGACAAAGCGGCAAGGCATCAGCGGTTTAAGTCAAGAAAGCTGCCTAAAATGGTAAAACCGAAAGCTAAAAGCTAAAAGCTGACAGCTGCATTGATTGAAAAGGATATTGACTGGTATTGAATGCCGGCTCCACCGGCATCTTTTCCTTTGTATGTGTCGAGATTATCATAAACATATGTATCACCGCGTTTTTCAAAAAGATATTCTCCTGAGACCTGAGTAGACAGAGCAAAATGTTTTGAAAAGGCATAACCGATTTTAATAGAAAAAGCAGCATATTGACCAAAAATAATCTTATCGTAAAAGTGTATACCGCCATATGTGGGAGATCCATCGGGGAAAGTATCTCTCTGTATATGATGATCGTGATCTCCACCGAAGACGATTGGACTGTAAATTATTTTTCCATCGAATATAAAACCATGTGAATAAACTGCCCCGCCTAAGCCAAGGTAAAAAATGTCCAGCCCGAGCTTATAATCAATTGCATCGCTGCCTACTACGAGTACATCTGGTCCTGAGGGATAGAGTGAATCGAGAACGCTATCTGTCCAATCCCAGTAGAGACTCTTATATCCACCGATTACACTGAATTTGAATTCTCGATTAGAGAGAAAATCATAGGATATATTTGTATCGAAAATATATGAGTCAACAATTTTGACGGAACTCAATGACCAGTGAGTCCAGTCAAACCGTTCATAACCGTCATTTTCCGGATAATTGGTCGGATTTCCTGAACTATCTGTATATATCCAGTCAAAATCCATCATCTCTCCGTTTCCGCCATAGACCGCTGTCCAGAAACCGATATTGATATACAGTCTATTTCTGATGTTTATGGATCCCGAAGCCCCGGAATAGAGTATATTTTTCAATTCCCAGATAAGCTCACTCAGATATGTGCTGCTGAGAGAATGTACATAGACAATCTCTCTCGCCTGTCCGAGAAGATAACCAAAAGAGGGCTCTATAGTGATATTAAACCCAAAAAAATCAGCTTCATCAACAAGAGGACCATCATGACTTTGCATTGCAAAGATGTTCGTATTTGTAAGTAAAAAAAGTATCAGTCCGGTTAACAGTATTTTTTTCAATAAAAATCCTCTATATAAACTTTAAAGCTCTTTCAGTATTTTCTCAACTTCTTCCACAACCCAATCTGGTGTAGACGCACCGGCAGTGAGGCCTATTGTATCATATGATGCTATCTCATCGGGGATTTCTTCTTCACCGGAAATATGCCAGCAGGGAAGACCCAGTTCTACAACGGTTAAATATAATCGTTGAGTATTGGCGCTGTTTTTCCCACCGATTACAATGATTGCGTCTACTTTGTCAGCAAGTTCTCTAACGGCTACCTGCCTGTTGTTCGTTGCAGAACAAATACTGTTGTGTATTTTAATTGAACTACTTTTTCCCTTTAACACGGCGCACACAGATTCGAATTCTCTTTCTTTAATAGTGGTCTGACATATAACCATTGTCTTTACGGGAATTGAGAGCTTTTCTGCTTCCTCTGCACTTTCAATAATATCAAAATCATCAGCATAACCTGCCAGTCCTTTGATCTCCCCATGGTTTCTATCTCCGACTATAATCAGATGATATCCTAAACTGCTATATTTCTGAACGATCTTTTGAGAGGCAATAACCTTGGGACAAGTTCCATCAATGATTTCTATACCTTTATTTTCAAGGGCTCTTCTCTCAGAAGGGGGAATTCCATGGGCTCTTATAACGACCTTTCCCTCAACTATATCATCTACGGAATCCACAACAGGGATTCCCTGTTCTGTGAATTTATCGACAATTTGCTGGTTGTGAATAATCGGCCCCAGAGTAACGGCCCTCTGATCGCTTTTATGATCGGCAATCTCCTGAACAATGGACACTGCCCGCTCAACCCCCATACAAAAGCCCATTTTATCTGCTCTAATTACTTTTTTCATGTTAATTCCCGATCAATATATAATTTAAATCATCTCTATTAAGATTGAGTGAACTCAAATCAAAAGGATATTGCTCACTGTGTACAAGTACAACTCTACCACTTCTGAATATATCTACATTTTCCAGTAGTGTCATTATTTTAGAGTAACTTTTATTATCAACACCTATTCTTGAGACATCAAGGGGATTATCTTTTTTTTGATTTAAAGGAGAGGCAAAATAACCGTTATAATCAAAAGCACCTTTTATATAGGTACCTTTGTAATTGTAAAAATCGAGAGTTTCTTCTCTCTCTTCCGATAGCTCTCCTATTCCGAAAGAATAAGCCATGGTTTCGATGGATTTAATGTTAATTTCATATGATTCCAGAACTCTATAGAACCCATTGAGCTCTCTGATAAATTCCAACTCAGATAAGTCTTCTGAATAGAGATGGTTTTGTGTATGATTTCCCAGGTAATAATTAGTACTCAGATAATCAAGTTTTGATTTGACGACATTCATACCCAAATAGGGTGTGCCCGGATTGTATTCACCACCGGTCTGCCTGAAAGGAATGGCATCGAAGGTGAGATAAAATGTAAAATTTCCTTTCCCCATTTCTTTCTCAAGATATTTGTCCAGGTAATAGACCATTGATTCATCAGAAATCAGAAATTCTCCATTTTTCATTGGAATATTGCCAGTTTTCAAATCGCCTTCGGTCTTATAATAAAAAACACCTTTAGATCCATCATCAGAGCCCATGACTACAATTTTATGACCATTAGGGACATGAGTGTAATCTTCTTCAATGTACTGAAGGTCACGTATTACATAAAAGGAATTTTCATTTAGATATATAAGCAGCTCTTCAAAACGTTCTTTCTGCAATTCAAAATTATCTTTATCACCCAATTTGTGAAATGACAAAACAGGAATATAACCAGTACCTGAAATGGGACTGACATAAGAGATCTGCCCCTCTCTCCTGACATGATATTCTTCGAGATCCAGATATTCAGCAAGGATTCCCGGAGCATCCTCATTTTCTAAAACAGTCAATAATGGTTCACCGGGAAAACAATTCCCCGATTCGTCGATGTAAATTCTATAAATATCAGCTGAAAAAAGAGAGAAAAAGAGTGTGAAAAAAATTAATAGGGGCAAAACAATCTTCAGAAAAGGACCTCATTAAAAAAAAAGACCGGTATATACTACCGGTCTTCAATTATACACTAAAAATTAAGCATTGTTAAACTTGATAACTTTGCCTTCCTCTTTGTTTTTAGAACGTACAGAGGTTTTAGTTTTCTTACTTCCAAGGTTGTGCCATCCCAACAGAATTGAAGATGCAATAAATACGGAAGAATATGTACCGACGATTACACCAACAATCAGGTTGAGAGCAAAAGTCTGGATGGAACCTGTTGCCAGGATAAAAATCGCTGTTACAGCAATTAAAGTAGTAACAGATGTTATTACTGTTCTACTCAATGACTGAGATACAGAAATATTGATTATCTCTTCAAAAGATTTACCTTTAATACCTTTTGTGTTTTCTCTGATTCTATCGAAAATAACGATAGTATCATTCAATGAATAACCTATAATGGTCAAAACAGCAGCGATAGTAGCTGTTGAGAATTCAAGCTGGAGAACTCCTATGAATCCCATTAAAAAGAGAACATCGTGGAAGATTGCAGCAATAGCCGAGAAAGCGTAATTCAGTTTAAATCTTATCCAGATATATACTAGAATCAGTAACAGAGCGAACACAGTCAGAAAAATAGTCTGTGTTGTCAAACTTCCGGCAAATCTCGATCCGATAAAATCAGAAGATCTGACCTCTACAGAACCGCTTCCGAAAGTAGCTTCAAGCTTTGACAGAATATCCGCTTTGACAACTTTCTGAGAATCTTCAACAGACTCGTCAACACTGACTCTGATCATAAATTCATTATTTTCGATATCACCTACAGGCTGTACCTGTGGAGATTCTATACCTGTCAGGGCATTTTTTACATCTCCGTCAGAGACCTGAGTTGAAGAAGTGATTTTTACTCTCTGGTTTAAACCTGACTTAAAGTCAATTCCAAAGTTGAATCCGCCACGAAGGAAGGTTCCACCCCAAAACGCTACAATAAGTACAACTGAGAGGGTAAGCATTATGAATCTTAATTTGGTAAAATTAATAGTTTTTTCCATTATTAAATCCCCCATCCGATACTTATTTTTTCTTTTTTAAGAACATTAGTTCCAAAACTGAAAAGAGCTTTGGAAACAAATATTGCTGTAAAAAGCGAACAGACAATACCAACTGCAAGAGTTACAGCAAATCCCGCGATAGGACCTTTTCCTAACTGAGACAGGAATATTGCTGCAATCAATGTTGTAATATTGGCATCCATAACTGTCCAGAATGCTTTCTTGAATCCGGCATCAACTGCGGCAGCTCTCGGTTTCCCGAGTCTCAGTTCTTCTCTGATTCTTTCAAATATAATTACATTGGCATCGACAGCCATACCTACGTTAAGGATAAGACCGGCAATACTTGTCATTGTCAGTGTCATTTTAAATGTTGATAAAATGGCCATGATAAACAGAAGGTTCAGAATAAGGGCGAAAGTCGCTACGAGTCCGGCGCCTTTGTAGTATACAATCATAAATACGATTACAGCTGCAAAACCCCAGATCATTGCCCAGATACCTGTTCTGATGGCATCACTACCGAGCGACGCACCGACCTGTTGTTCATCGATAACATTCAAGTTAATAGGAAGAGCCGCAGTTTTAAGAACCAGGGAAAGCCCCTGTGCTTCGCTATTATCAAAACCTGTCATTCTTACTGAGTTTCGGATACCCTCGGATATATTAGGAGCACTTTCTTTTATCTTGCCATCCATTACAATTGCCAGTCGCTTATTGACATTGGTGCTGGTAAGCTCGTAGAAAAGCTCACCGCCTTCACTATCGAGTTCGAAGATTACTTCAGGCTGATTGGTTATAGTATCTCTTCTCACAAGGGCAGATTCGATGTGTGTTCCATCAAGTCCGGGAACTTTTGTGACAGCGAGATAACTTGTCAGTTCATCAACACCGTATGAATCTTTTTTGTAAACACCCATAACGACAACATCTTCAGGAAGAAGAGAATCATCGGCAGGCCGGCCATTTGTAAAAACTTCACCGGGATTATTTCTCAGAATATCTTTTATCGAGTTAGATGCTTCATCATTGACTATGTGAAAGTTCAGAGTACCTTTACCACTTAAGAAAGAATTTACAGTTTCCTGATCAACTTCTCCCGGCACTTCAATAAGAATCTGGTTATTAGCCTGTTTTCTTATTTGAGGTTCTGTAACTCCGAATTTATCAATTCTATTGTTGAGAATTTCCATTGCCAGAGTGATTGCTTCTTCTTTCTCGGCTGCAGTGGGTTCCCGACCGAGACGTTCGGCAAGATTTTCCTCTTCAGCTTCTATTGTTACACTTAAACCACCGGAAATATCGAGACCGAGCTGAAGAATTTTATTCTTCATTTCTTTTAAGTCCATAATATCTTCACGATGAAAACTCTCCAAAGATGCAAAAACTTCATTGGCGGAACTGAATCCTTCAAGTGTATTTTTTACAGTCCATGGTGAGGGAACTTCTCTTTTTTCAAGCTTGTAGTTCTTTTTAGCAGTAGCAACAAGATAGGCGTATGTATCTGCAATTTCTTTATCAGGACTTGAAACAACAAGATCCTTCAATTCTTCCAGATCAACTGCTGCCTGTTTTTTTGCGTATTCCCGGATTTGCTCTTTCGAACCGTTAGCGAGAGTCTGTCTGTCTTCAGGGGTAAAGAAATACCACTTGATTGTAGGTGACAGAAGAACTCCGGCGAGGCCGATAAACAAAAGGATCACCAGAAATCTAAATCTAATGCTCATTATATGTCTCCAGATCGTTTATTTTATTTTTCTTTTTTCTTTGATTTTTTTTCAGTTTCTTCGCTGATCTCAGCAACTTTCAGATTCTTTTTGTCTTTTACAACTTCTGAGAGAGCAGATTTGTTAAAGTCAAGTTTAACATCATTGTATACGCGAATTGAAACAATACCCTCTTTGACAGATTCTACAGTACCTCTCAATCCACCGATTGTAGTGACTTTGTCACCTTTTTCAACAGATTCAATCATTTTCTTTGTTTCTTTCTGCTTTTTGTTCTGAGGTCTGATGATCAGAAAATAGAAGATTCCTATAACCAGAGCAAATGTAACGATTGGAGTAGACATACCAGCGATGCCGCCTGCAGCCTGAATTAAAGGCAGATTTAGTAATAAATTCATAAATTATCCCCGTGAAATTTGATTTATTTTTTTTTGCTTGAATTGATACATATAAAAAAAACCTTAAACTTTAGCAGTTTTGGTAATTTCTTCAGGAACTGAATAAACGCCGAAAAGGAGTTTCAACTGATCGATTGATCCATAACCGGAACCACTCTTTTCATTATATAGATTCAGAATATACGACATTGACTCTTTATCATCATCATATAATGCATCGCAGAAGGCTGATTTATACAAACCTTTATCGGCCAATTCGCGAGAAGTAAATGAAGAATTTGACTTCAATGCCCTCTTATCAACGATTGCAGAATCCCCATGATATCCAATTATAAAATTAAAAACTGTTTTCTTCATATTAGTACCTTAACAAGTTCAAATGATTTTATCAGCATAGTTTGAAAAAGTACACTGAAAAAAAAGACCCTTTTAAGAAAAAAAGGGACTGTCCCGTAAGTATTCTAACAAGACAGCCCTTAATTTATAGTCCCGAAGGAGGAATTACATCATTCCGCCCATTCCACCCATGCCGCCACCCATTGGGGGAGCACCGGCTCCAGCAGAAGCTTCTTCCGGAACATCGGTAATTGAACATTCTGTTGTTAATAATAGTCCCGCAATAGATGCGGCATTCTGGAGTGCACTTCTAGTTACTTTAGCAGGATCGATAATTCCCGCTTTGATCATATCAGTCCATTCTATTTTATTTGCATCGAATCCGATACCTTTCTTTTCGCTTTTTGCTTTATCAGCAATGATAGCGCCATCGACACCGGCATTTTCTGCAATCTGTCGAACAGGCTCTTCAAGCGCTCTTTTAACGATTTTAAAACCGACTTTTTCATCAGCAGCCAGCTCTGATTCATCATATTTATCGATTGCATTGGCAACCTGTACAAGTGTGAGACCACCACCGGGAACAATACCTTCTTCAATAGCCGCTCTAGTCGCTGAAAGAGCATCTTCAACTCTGTGTTTTTTCTCTTTCAGTTCTACTTCAGTTGGTGCACCAACATTGATTACAGCAACACCACCGGCAAGTTTTGCCAGTCTTTCCTGTAGTTTCTCTCTGTCATAATCAGATGAAGTGTCTTCAATCTGAGTTTTAATCTGAGCAATTCTCTCTTTGATATCCAGCTCTTTGCCTTCACCATTGATGATCGTTGTGTTTTCTTTCTCAATTTTAATCATCTTAGCCATACCGAGATCTTCGATTTCAGTACTTTCAAGTTTCAGTCCGATTTCTTCAGAAATAACTTTTCCACCAGTAAGAATGGCAATATCTTCAAGCATTGCTTTTCTTCTGTCTCCAAATCCGGGAGCTTTAACTGCACAAACATTGAGTGCACCTCTGATTGTGTTAACAACCAGTGTAGCAAGAGCTTCGCCGTCAACATCTTCTGCCATAATCAGTAGCGCTTTACCTGACTGTGCGATTTTTTCCAGAATTGGAAGCAGATCTTTCATGTTTGATATTTTTTTATCAAATATCAGGATATAAGGATTATCCAGAACTGTGGTCATTGTATCTCTGTTTGTTGCAAAGTACGGAGAGAGGTAACCTCTATCGAACTGCATACCTTCTACAAAATCAGTAGTTGTATCAATTGTTTTAGATTCCTCAACAGTGATAACACCGTCTTTTCCGACTTTTTCCATTGCATGGGCGATTTCTTCACCGATTTCCATGTCATTGTTTGCAGAGATGGCAGCTACCTGAGAGATTTCACTCTTATCGTTGATCTCCTGGGCATACTTTTTAATTTCTTCAACTGCAAACTCTACAGCTTTATCAATTCCTCTTTTGATTCCCATAGGATTGATTCCCGCTGCGACACTTTTCAGTCCTTCTTTTACAATTGAGTATGCGAGAACTGTAGCCGTTGTTGTTCCGTCTCCGGCAACATCATTTGTTTTTGTTGCAACTTCTTTAAGAAGCTGGGCTCCCATGTTTTCAAAGGGATCTTCCAATTCAATTTCTCTTGCAACTGATACACCATCTTTAGTTACTGTTGGTGCTCCAAATTTTTTATCCAGGAGAACGTTTCTCCCTTTAGGTCCAAGAGTAACTTTCACTGCGTCTGAAAGTTTTTCAATACCGGATAGAAGACTTTTTCTTGCGTCTTCATTAAACTGCAGCTGTTTAGCCATAAATAATTCTCTCCCCTTTTTCAGGTAATTAAATTGATTATTGATCGGGTCAAAAAATACCCGATGTAAAAGATACTAATTCTTGCAAAGATCATCAAGTAATTTGACCAATAAAGATCACAATTCTATTTCCCCTGCATATATTTCTTTAACAACACCATCCATTTGGTCAATAACGAGCTGCCCATCATCACCGATTCCCCTGATCCGGCCCTTTACCATCTCTGCGGAATCCGCTCTTCCTTCAAGGATTTCTACAGTTTCTCCTTTTTTATAGAGTAGAGATTCCAGATGAGATCGCCAAAGATCACCAGATCCGAGATAAAACTTAAACTGTTCAAGAACCGCAAGAAGTAATTTCCCGATATCTATATCCCTATGGCAGATTTGTTTAAGTGACACAGTTTTTTGCTTTATGGAATCAGGAAATTCCAATTGGTTACAATTGACACCCATTCCGCAATAAAAATACTCACTGTCTGCTTCACAGAGTATTCCTGCACACTTGCATCCTTTATGCAAAAGGTCATTGGGCCATTTAAGCTGGTATTTCCTACCTGTTATTTTACGAACTGCTGAAGTGAGAGCAATTCCGGCAATCAGCGGTATATGATTGAGGTCATGATTTAATTCAGTCCTCCTCAAAACCACAGTAAAAGTAAGATTCATGTCTTTTGAAGACTGCCATTCCCTTCCTTTAATTCGCCCCCGGCCATTTTCCTGATATCCAGCCTGAAAAACAGTTCCATGAAGAATTTCACTGGAAGATTTTTTTTTACTATCTTCCATAGTTGAACCTGTTACGTCTCTATAATATAATGGGGCATTGAAAAAGGGATTTTGGATATCTAAAATTATCATTTATTCATATTATTTGTTTTCATTAAAAGCAAACAACCCCTTTTCTCCAATATAAATTGAATTTTAAGTGATTATCCAATATATGAAAAAAATAGTATTTCTGTTTATTCTACTGTACTGCACATCAAATATTTGGGCAGATATTAATAGCGACCTCATCTACCAGATCACCAGAGGGAATGAAAGTAAAGTTGTTGAGCTGTTAAACCAGGGTGCTGACATCAACAGCGAAGATAAAGATGGGCGCTCTGCTCTTCATGTGGCTATAGTCTACCGTTTCGATTCCATCGGTGAAATTCTTATCAACAATGGTGCTGATGTAATGGGCTTCAACAGAGCCGGAGACAGTTATCTTCAACTGGCCATAACCAGGGTATTGAATTTTACAGCCACAGCTCTGGTCAAAGCCGGTGCAAATCCCCATGCAATCAATGTGTATGGCAACAATATGTTATATCTTGCAATCACCAAGGATATGGAAACCACAGCGATTGCTCTGGTGGAAGCCGGAGCAGAACCCAATACCATCAGCAGCGGTGGAGTTCATGTCTTGATGCAGGCAATTATTATGGGATTGGAAGAAGCAGCTGAAATGCTTGTCTTACATGGCGCCGATGTTAATATAAAGGATCATAACGGATATACCGCATTGAAACGGGCAGAATGGCGCGGATACTTTCCTTTGATGATATTGATGGAAGAACGGGGAGCTCGGTAAAGAGCTACAGAATCGGTCCGATTACCAATTGTAGATTTTCTTTATCTAATGAGACAGAAACCCTTTTCTCATCTTTTTCAACAATTTTACGATATTTACCAATTTTTAACTCAGTTCCGGCATAGAGAGTTCCATGAACAATAATTCTGGCATCTTCAAATGTACAGATCTCATTTTCCATTTTTTCTATTTCTTTGACCTGATTTTCTGCAGTAGAAGCCATTTGCTCGATGAGATTGGCCGGGGGATCACTTTTTTTCTGTAAAGCTGAGATTTTCTCCAGCAGAACTTCGTGTCTTGTTTTCAGATGTTCCAGTTTTCTATTTTCCACAAAAGAGATTCCGCACCAGATTGATGAGGGAGCGCAATTTTCTCTCCCCAGATTGAAAACTTCAATACCTTTCTCAGCAATGATTTTGCTGGTCACAATTATACCTTTCTGTCCCATGATCAGTTTTCCGAGTGTATTGACTGTGGCTGAAAGTATAGATGTAGAAACCGTTATGCCTGCTCTGGATTCAACATTTCCCTGCTCAATGAATTTCGTTGTTATTGCTCCATTAATGCGAACAAGAGCATTCCCTCTGCCTTTAATCCCCAGAGCGAGATCGAGATCTCCCCGGCTCAGGACTTCTGCATTTTTTATGATTTTTTTACACTGAATGCTGCCACCGGCTGCTACTCTGAAACCATCGTGAATGACACCTTCAATAACAACATCTCCGGCAAAAGAAATATTACCGGTGTGATAGTCGACATCTGTTCCTATTTCCAAAACTTCTGTAACTGAGATCTGGTCTCCCTCTACTAAAAATCTACCGAAGACCATTGAGACCAGATTCTCCCCGGAAGCATCCAGGTTTTCTCCGGCTTTAAAGATCTGCATATCTTTTGATTTAAAGGGAATCGTTTCACCGAGAACATTGGTTCCATTCTGTCCGGCTCGATAGGAAAAGACCTTACCTAGAATTTCTCCCTTTTTCACCATAATAAAAGGACTGCTCTCTTTATGATCTACAGAACCATTGTCTTTGATAATTGTTTTCGATCTATTAAAAAACTCAGGCTTTAAGTTTATGTGTTCCGGTGATGCTTTTAATGGTTTATAACCGCGCGCGATTAACACGTTATTGACAATGTGAAGATCTTTATTGCATTTCTCAATAGATTGAACAATATTATCCTCGATTATACCATTGGTAATATTATTAGCCTCTATTGCCGCTTTCGCCTGACCCATAGATAGTTTCTGACCTTCACCGGTTGATGGATGAAAACTGGCATATGCTTCCATCTTATCCTCGGAGATTTCTATTGAAACATATCCGTCACTGCGTTCAGCTGAGTTTTTTTCAGTCATATGCTGTTTATTATCGGTATCTTGGTATTTAAACTAAATAAATCATCAAAATGGAATATTTATTCATATAAACACTTGATTATCCGATCTTTAAGTTATATTTTATGCCCTACATAGTATATTTATACATGGAGACCTTTAAATGAATGATAGAAGAACCAGATTAATACAAATAAAAAAAATCATCCGGGAGAATCTTGTTTCCAGCCAGGAACAACTTCTGAAAATGCTTCTGGAAAATGAGATATCAGTCACTCAGGCAACCCTTTCACGGGATCTGAAAATGTTGAATGTCAGTAAGATATCAAATGAGAAAGAGGGATATCACTATCATCTTCCTTCTGAAAAAGAAGAAAAGGAAGCCGAAAAATATCTTGTTGAGGATATTGCCAGAGGATTTCTATCAATCGATTTTTCAGGCAATCTCGCCATAATGAAAACTCTACCGGGCCATGCCAATACCGTCGCTATTGCTCTGGATATGCTCGAAGGTCTTCCTGTGATAGGGACAATAGCCGGAGATGATGCCATTTTGATTGTTTTAAAAGAAGGGGCTGATAAAGATATAGTCAAAGATGCCCTAAAAAATAAAATACCCGATCTGGAGTATGAATTATGAAAGCAGCAGTTCTGGGAGCAACCGGTTATACAGGAATGCTTCTATTGAGAATATTGAGTACACATAAAGAAATAGATTCCATTGCAGCTGTTTCGACAACGGCGATCGGAAAAAAAATTGAAAGGGGAGATCCCGGTCTCTATAATAATATCAAAGGCGAATACATCAGTATAGAAGAGTTGAAAACCTTCAAAGCCGATGTGATATTTTCCGCTTTACCTCACCTGACCTCTCTTCCTTTTTACAAAGATTTTATAGGAAAATCTGTAATCATCGATCTATCAGCAGATCTTCGCTATGAAAAACAGTCCGATTTTGAAGATGCTTACGGTACAGATCATTCTGATCCCCGTTTTATAGGCAAAGCTGTATATGGCCTGACTGAATGGTATAAAAAGGATATTAAAAATGCAAAACTGATTGCCAATCCAGGTTGCTATCCAACATGTACATTACTACCCCTTCTGCCATTACTGAAAGAAGGAATAATCGGTGGGGATCTTTCGACCACGGCTCTTTCCGGTATATCCGGAGCCGGGAAAAAAGCAAATATAAATAATCTCTTTGTAGAACGAAGTGAGAATTGTAACGCCTACTCTCCCGGGAGACGACACAGGCATCAATCTGAGATACAAAAAGAACTCGATTATACAGGAAAGAAAAGCGATATAATTTTTACTCCCCATCTGGTTCCTCTCAGAAGAGGTATGTTTGTAACAACAACGGTTCACTTACTAAAAAAGATAAAAGACAGCGATATTGAAAAAATCTTTGCTGATTATTATGGAGATTCACCTTTTATAAAAGTTTCAAAAGACCAGATCCCCGAGACTTCACATGTCCTGGGCTCAAACCGATGTGATATTAGCTGGGAAATTTGTGGTGACAGAATCATTATTTTTTCAGTAATCGACAATTTACTCAAAGGAGCTTCGGGGCAGGCCGTTCAAAATATGAATATCCGTTTCGGTTTTAAAGAATCTGAAGGCCTGAGAACATGGGGAGATCTGTAAATGAGTAAACCGGTTGTAATCATAAAAACCGGAGGCCAGGCAGCAGAAAATGAAGAAGCGTTGTCTTATTTGGCTCGGGAAATAAAAAAATTATCATATCAATTTGATTTTGTCTTTGTACATGGAGGCGGTTCAACCGTTTCAGCAATACAAAGGATTTATGGAATAGAACCAGTCTTTAAGGACGGTATCAGAATCACTTCTGAAAAAGAGATGGATCTTGTAGATATGGGTCTGGCAGGTAAAATGAATAAAAAACTAGTCCGTTTGTTTATCAAAAATGGTGTCTCTGCTGCCGGAATAAGCGGAGCTGATGGCTCAACTTTTACTGGAGAATCCATTGCTGATATCAGTTGCAGGACAGGGCGGATAGTTAAGACTGATACGAAATTGATCCGGACTCTAATTGGCGGAGGGTTTACACCGGTTCTCTCTTCCGTTTCCATAGATTCCCAAGGTGGAGCACTTAACATCAATGCCGATGAAGCTGCATTGGCAGCGGGAACAGCATGCAAAGCTGAAACAATTGTCTTTATTTCAGATATTCCCGGAATATTGAATGGAAACAGTCAATATTCCAATTTAAATGAAATCGAAATTAATGATCTTATTGATCAGAAAATAATTAATGGCGGCATGATACCCAAAGTAAGATCATCACTGGAGGCATTGAAAAAAGGTGCCGGAACAGTGGTTATCGGAGACTACAGGGATTTCATGGATTTAGAAAAACTTCTCTCCGGAGAAAAAGGGACAAAGATATGGCTGAAATGAAATCGACGACAACGGATCACGCCTTTCCCAGAAATTATTCAAATGAATTTCTTATCCTCGACAAAGGACATGGGGTATATCTCTATGATGTCAGAGGAAAAAGATATCTGGATTTCGGATCGGGAATTGCTGTTAATGCCCTTGGCTATGGTAATAAAAAAATAGCCGACATTGCCCATAGGCAAATGCTGAAGCTGATTCATGTATCCAATCTCTTTACAACAGAACCGGCTCTGGATTTTGCATCAAAACTGGTTGATGGAGAACGTTTTTCCGCAGTTCACTTCGGGAACAGCGGTTCCGAAGCCAATGAGTCAGCCCTTAAATATGCCAAACTCTATTCTCTGAGGACTAAAGGAGAAAATAGTTTCAAAGTGCTCTCTTTTTCCGGAGCTTTTCATGGTCGGACAATGGGCGCTCTTTCGAGTACGCACAATAAAAAATACAAAGAACCTTTCGGTCCCATGATTCCCGGTACTGAAATTATAGAGTTCAATAATGAAGAACAGCTGAAAGAGACTCTCAACGAAAGTTTTGCCGCTGTAATTGTTGAAGTTGTGCAGGGTGAAGGCGGTTTATTTACAATGACTCCGAAATTCACGAAAACCCTGCGGGAACTCTGTGATAAATACAAAGTTCTTATCATCGCTGATGAAGTTCAGACAGGCCTTGGCCGCACAGGAGATCTTTATGCTTCTGATGGTATTAATCTGAAAGCGGATATCATTACTCTGTCTAAACCTATTGCAGGAGGCCTTCCCCTCTCGGCAACACTTATCCCCGGTTTTGTTAATGATAAAATTGAAGTCGGAGAACACGGCACAACATTTGGAGGCGGTCCTGTGACGACAGCCATAGCCTCATATATCTGGGACACTGTCAGTGATCAGAAATTCCTCGATGAAGTGAAATCAAAATCGTCTTACCTGACGGGAAAACTGGAGGTTCTTCAAGATGAATATTCATTCATCAAAGAGATCAGAGGAAAGGGACTTCTATTGGGTCTTGAAATTTTAGAAGATGATCATGTTGATGTTCTGAAAATCATCGGCCTTGCCAGAGAAAAAGGACTACTGCTTCTAAAAACAGGAGTCAATGTTCTGAGAATGGCTCCACCTCTGATAATCAGTGAAGAGGAAATTGATGAAGGTATAGAGATCCTTCAAAAAGTACTACAGGAATTATAACCAGCTACGCTGGTCTATACATAGGAGAATTGAAATTATGGGTGATATAAAAAAAATCGCACTGGCTTATTCAGGTGGACTGGATACATCGATAATAATACAGTGGTTGAAAGAAAATTATAACAACGCGGAAGTTATAGCGATTTGTACCAATGTGGGACAGGCTGAAGACTGGGATGCTATCGAACAGAAAGCACTCAACGCCGGTGCATCTAAATATTACTGCGCCGATCTTCAAGATGAACTGACCGCTGAGTATATTTACCCGATGGTAAGAGCGGGGGCTATTTATGAAGGACAGTATCTATTGGGTACTTCCATTGCAAGACCTCTACAGGCTAAATATCAAGTAGATATCGCTCTCGCCGAAGGTTGTGATGCTCTCTGCCATGGTTGTACTGGAAAAGGTAATGACCAGGTTCGATTCGAACTGACTTACAAGGCTCTGGCACCTCAATTGAAAGTGATTGCCCCATGGAGAATTTGGGATATAGAATCACGGGAAGATGCTATTGAATTTGCTGAAAAAAGAAATATCAATCTAGGTGAAATCTCCAAAAAAAATATTTATTCCAGGGACTGGAATATCTGGCATATGAGTCACGAGGGAGGAATCCTTGAAAACTCATGGAACCGCCCTGATGAAAGTATGTTCCGTCTGACAAAATCACCAAAAGATGCGCCAGATGAAGAAACAGAAATTGTTATCGACTTTGAAAAGGGAATACCTGTCGGAATCAATGGAGAGAAAATGGGAGCTTTCTCCCTGATGGAAGAACTGAACAAAGTGGCAGCTGCCAACGGTGTCGGCCGTGTAGATATTGTAGAAACACGACTAGTTGGTATGAAAAGCCGTGGTGTTTATGAAACTCCCGGTGGAACAATACTGCACACGGCAATGAGAGATCTGGAAATGTTCACAATCGATAATGATGCACTACACCTGAAGCAGAAAATGGCTTACGATTATGCAGATCTTGTGTACGCCGGGAAATGGTATACCACAGCCCGATATGCTATGGAAGAAATGATGATCAAACTGACCGAATACACAACAGGATCAGTTAAACTTTGTGTTTACAAAGGGTCTGTATGGGTAACAGGGCGAAAATCCCCCTATGCTCTCTATCTGGAAGATCTTGCGTCTTTCGGGCCTAGTGATTATAACCAGAAAGATGCCGAAGGATTTATAAATCTCTATGGATTATCAACTGGTGTAACTGCCATGGTTCATAAAAACCTGGAAGACGGTTCAGGACAAGCAATATCAATGAAACAAATGGCCGCCCGCTTCCACGATAAATAAAATCCGGATGACCCGGATTTTACATGATGCCCTGATCACAGGGCTGAACACAAGCTACGAATGTAGCTGACATTATACTAGCCGGCGAGTAGTCGACCTTCCAACAGCAAAGACGGGAAAAAATCCCGTCTTTGCTGTTTATAATAATACCTGCATTTTCCTCTTTAATTTGAATTAAAATGGCATTCCCTTATAATTAAAATAGGGGTGATAAAATGAAGAAAATTCTGATAATTTCGATGATGTTATTTTGTTTGTTCTTATCGCCTTCACTAATTTACCCAATTGATAATCCACAAATAGTTATTCTGGAAAGTATGTCGGTACCAGTTGTCCAGAATCATACAGAAGCGATTATAAGAAATCTGGAAAAACTCGGCTATATCAATAATGAGAATTGCAGAATAGTGATCCTCAATGCCGAAGGCCAGTACAATAAGGCAAAAGAATTACTACATGGACTATCCCCGGATTCAAGACCGGATATAATTATTTCCAATGCCACTCTAGCCAGCAAAGCCGCCGCTGAAGTATATAATCATGGTGAAATTCCAATAATATTTGTTACAGTATCTGATCCGGTTGGAGCAGGCCTTATAAAAGAAATAAGAAAACCTACAGGAACAAATATTACCGGTAGCGTGTATTCTATCGACCGTAAAATAAAAATGGATTTAATAATGCGGGTTGTAAATTCAAAAAAAAGGGAAAGACCTATTCGAATTGGTTATGTATCGACTGACTACCCTTCTTCTATTGGGGAATTACGGGAGTTAGAAAAAGCAGCTTCAGAGAGAGATGATATCGAATTCATTTCAAGAGTCATCGCCTATCGCCATGATGCCGATTTCGAAACAATGCTTTCTGATGCAGCGGAACAGGTCAAAGATCTTGAGGACCAAATAGATTACTTTTGGGAACCAAGGGGACCACTTGGGGAATCTCCCGCTTATACAGAAATGCTTCTTAAAGAAAGCAGTCACATAATTATTTATGGGAATCGCAGTGATTCTGCAGAGATGGGAGCATTGATTAATTTTGGCCCTGATCCGGATATCATTGGCAAAGAAATTACATTAATGATAAGAGCTGTTTTGAATGGCACCAGCCCCGGCGAAATTCCTCCGGTACCACCTTCAGATTTCTGGCTGGGGATTAATATCACGACTGCAATTAATGAGAACCTGGTAATACCAACAGATATTCTCGAGCTGGCAAAAGGGAATATTTTTTATTAAATGAAATTACGATACAAATTATCTGCAACATTAATCCCCATGCTTGTTTTTGCTTTGCTATTTCTGGGGTACTGGTCAACAAAACAGGCAACAGAAGCTATTCATGAATCTAATTTACGATATATATCCTTAAAATTGAATTCATTTATTAACGACTCTATTTTGAGAAGACAGGATATTCTCAGGAAAAACTCTTTAAATACTCTCTCTTCCTTTGTTGAAGCAGCTCAAAAAGAAGCCATTGTTCAAGCTGAAAATTATATGACTGAAGAGGGACATTTACTAATCATGAATATTGAAGGTGAAGTTCTTTTCGGAGTTGGAACAGATCCCTACAATATTCTGGTAATAGAAAAAATCAGGCAATTGTTAAGCAATGGGTCAGATGAGTTCAAAGGCCATGTTTCCAACACAAGTTTCGATGGAGAACTAGTTCATATAATTATAAACCACGAATGGGAATGGGCCATAATATATGCTATTCACGATCATGAAATACATATGAAAGAGGAAAGAATAAGGTATTCCATATTGGGATTCACAGTTTTATTTTCAATTATAATTTCATTAGCCATATACTTTTTTACACGAATAAGCATTATTTTCCCGATTGACAGGATAAGAAACGCAGCCTCGGATATTTCTCAGGGAATCTATATTCAATCAATTAAAGTAAATGGCAATGATGAATTGCATGATCTGGCTCTTGATATTGTAAAAATGTCCCATTCATTAAAAAAGTACAACGAACAGCAGGATAAATGGAAGACAGAATTAAAAAATACAGTTAATGAAAGAACAGAACAGTTACTGATTGCCAAAAAAACAGCAGAAGAAGCTAATCGTGCCAAAAGTTTATTTCTTGCGAATATGTCACATGAAATACGGACTCCACTCAATGCCATTATTGGTTTCAGTGAGTTATTATCTGATTATATTTCAGAAACAAAGGGACAGGATTATCTCCAGTCAATAAGTGTTGCCGGGAAAAGCCTCCTGATATTAATTAATGATATTCTCGATCTATCCAAACTGGAAGCAGATAGAATGATCATTTCAAAAAATCCAATAGGGATCAGAAATTTGTGTAGCGATATCCAGCAGATTTTTTCAAAAAAAATAAATGATAATTCTATAGATTTTAATATTCATTACAGCCTGGGAGGATATGAATATCTTCTTCTCGATGAAATCCGGCTTAGACAGGTTCTGCTTAATATCGTTGGGAATGCAATTAAATTCACAGAAAAAGGAAGTGTTTTATTAATCATTGAAATTCGAAAAATAATAATGGATCTACAAAGATGTGATTTAATTATCAAAGTTGTTGATACAGGGATAGGAATTCCACATGAAGAGCAGAAAAGGATTTTTGAATCTTTCAGGCAGCAATCAAATCAATCAAACAGGAAATTTGGTGGGACAGGTCTTGGACTGGCAATAAGCAAAAAGCTTATCGAGATGATGGGTGGAAGAATTTCTATAGAAAGTGAATCGGGAAAAGGTTCAATATTCTCAATAATTATCCCCGATGTGCAAATAAAACAAGCTTCTGACAGGAAACTTCCCATTGAAAAAACAGAAAAAAATTATAACTTCAAAAATGCAAAGATTCTGGTTGCCGACGACATAGAGTCAAATAGAAAAATATTAATCGAAGCTCTATCCAAAGTCGATTGCCATGTTATTCCAGCTATCAATGGACAGGAAGCCATGATCATTGCCCGGGAAATGAATCCTGATTTAATCATAATGGATATTAGAATGCCAATAATGGATGGTATGGAAGCGGCAATAAAAATCAAAAATACTAAAGGACTTGAGAGTACTCCCATAATTGCCTTAACAGCCTCTATTGATTTAAATCCACCTGAAACTAATCAATATTTTAATAGTTTTCTCTACAAACCAGTTGATACACAAAACTTATATGCTGAAATTGCCCGATTTATTGATTATGACCTGGTTGAAATTACTGCTGAAGAAAGTAAAACTAAAGAAGAATCAATGGTTTTTCTAAAAGAGAACCTAGATTGGTTAAAAAATGAAATCATACCTGTTTTTGATAAGATGGAAGGTGTTGTGAATATAAATGAGATGAAAAGAATTGCCGATCAATTCTCTCAACGGGCTTCTCATTCTGGTGATTTGACCTGCTCTGTAGTTGCTCAGAAAATCAGAGAAAATGTTAATTCTTTTAATACTATTGGACTGAATAATATAGTCATTTTAATTAAAGATTCTATAATATAAATATGACAGGATGTACTTATGGCTAATAATATATTAATCGTTGATGACAATCTCCCCAATATTCAGGTTCTGGGAGAAATAATTCAGAATGACGAAAATGACATATCTATTGCAACAGACGGCTTGACAGCGCTTAATTTTATTAAGAAGAACGCATTGGACTTGATATTACTAGACGTGATGATGCCTGTCATGGATGGCCTCCAGGTTTTAAAAGAATTACAGCAAGATGAGCATCTGAAAAAAATTCCTGTCATTTTGTTGACCGCCCTGAACAGTACAGAAGATAAAATTAAAGGATTTCAAGCAGGTGCTGTAGATTACATTGTCAAACCCTTTCTGAAAGAGGAAGTCCTCGCCAGGGTAAATGTTCATTTAAGACTTGCCAATACTATGAAAAAATTAGAAGAAGATTCAATAAAAGATGTTCTGACAGGTGCTTATAATCGCCGTTTTGCCGATGAAGTGATCATGCATCGCTTAAAAGTCAATAAAAGAAACAACTCGAGATCTGTTTTAATCATGCTGGATATTGATAACCTAAAAAACATAAATGATAATTTTGGCCATGCCAAAGGAGATGAATTGATAACGACTATCTCTTCGGCTGTCATTAATAATATAAGAGATACTGATTACCTTTTCCGCCTCGGAGGCGATGAATTTCTGATCCTATATAATTATACGGAAAACCAGACTCCCGATTCTCTGATTGAAAGAATTAAAAAAGAGTTAACTGAGAGAAAAGTTGCTGATCTAATTCCAGACTTCAGTTATGGGGTCATAATCACGAAAGGAGAAGATTCATCACAGATCGAAGAATTGATTAAAAGCTGTGATGATGCCATGTATGCTCAAAAAAAGCAGAAAAAAGCACAGGGCTCTTAGGTCAGACTTTTGTACAATTTCACCAGTTCCTCTTCAGACCATTTGAGCTGTTCATTATAACTCCCTTCGACGTCGCGATAGTATGATTCTACAATCATGATGAGAAATAGATAAAAACGGAATAGTTTTATTCTGATTTTAGCATCTTCATCGACGATGAATTTTTTTTCGGCATGTTTATTGTATTCCTCGAGAAACCAGCTGTTTTTTTCCAGATCGATGTAACCGGCGACCTGAGAGAAATCTGCTGCCGGGTCGGCATAGTATCCCCGTTCAAAATCTATCAAACCTTCAATTTCCGGGGCTGTGTCCATATTTTGCACAAAGATATTTCCATCCCACAGGTCATAATGGACAAATACAGGTTCTGTAATATGATCAAAAGCTGATTTATATTGGTTTATTGTTCGCCATAAATCTTCTTCAGAAACAGGAAGATTTACCTTCCGGACTCTACCATCATGGAGTATCCGATCAATCATATAAGAGAAAGATTCAAAATAGCTTTTGCCTGAAAATTGATTACTCATGACCGGATAACCAAAATAATCGCCTTTTATCCTGTGCATCCGGGCTAGAGAATCAGCGAGCTGAATGAAAATTGATTTTCTCTGTTCGAAAGAGATATCTACAATTTTATCTAAAGGAGTTCCATGAAGTTTCTCCATTATGAAATAATCAAAGGGAATCAGCTTTCGGGAGATATCGGAGTTAATGATTTTAGGAATGGCGATAGTCGTTTCCTGTTCGCATAGAGAATGAAATAACAGCTCTGTATGCATCATATTTTTTTCATAACTTAAAAGTTGAACACCCGATGGAGGAGAAACTTTAAGGACATATTCCTCTTCATTATCAAGTGAAACCCCATAGGATGTATTGAAACAACCATCTTTTAATTCAGCGATAGCTATTACCTCTCTATTGGAGAAAAGTCTGGAAAAAATGTTGTGAATATCAGCCGGAGCCAATACTGTTTTGGTTTTACTGATCATATATCGATTCTGTCTCAGTATAAGGAAATCTGCAATAAATTCTTTTGAAGGGACACTATAAATTTATGAAGATGATTTCAGCAACTTAGTAAAGCGCCGCTCCTTTTTATTATGACTTCAGTCAGTGCCTGTATTGTTGCTGAATTTATATTCCAGTGATGCCAGTAAAGATCCACAGCAAGTCTTTTACTGCTCAATTCAACCAGTTTTCCCTCTTCAATGAGTGATCTGCACTGATAGAGAAAAAGCATTCCGTAAGCGAGATCCATCTCTATAAAAGTGAGGAGTTTTTCAGATGAGGGTATGTAGTGGACTGGAATATCTCCGATAGATAGATGGAGATATTTTTTCAGAAACTTAAAATGAAGTGTGTCTTTAGAATTATATAAGACTGCCGGTGTCTTATTCAGATTTTCCAGAGTTACCCCCTCATTGAACCACTTTTTATAAAATCGGGGAGTACAGACCATGGAATATTCCATTTTCCCCAGATATTTGACACTACACCCCTGAATCGGTTTTTTACTGGAACTGATGCAGCCTGAGACGACACCATTTCTTAAGAGTTCACTGGTTTCCTCCTGATCATCTACAACCAGATTCACAACAGTTTTTTCTTTAAGAAGAAAGGGTTTGATCCCATCTAAAAACCAGCTGGCAAGACTATCGGCATTCAACGCTAACGAAATAGACGAAAAATCCTTTTCATCCTGTCCATTTTCTGTATTTTCCAGATCTATTTCCAATTGCCTTACCTGGTTATAGTGCTTGATTAACTGTATTCCCATATTTGTTGGAACTGGAGGTGTAGTCCTGGTAATCAGTATCTGACCAGTTTGCTCTTCCAATGATTTTATTCTCTGAGAAACAGCTGACTGCGTGATAAAGAGACTATCTGATGCTCTATCAAAACCTTTTTCTTTACAAACCATTGCCAGAGCTTCAAGCAGCTTATAATCATACATAGATTTATATTAGCATCTCTAATAATATATTAAAATAAGTAATTTAACTAATTTGTGAAAATCGGTTAGATTCATAAGAAATTGAGTATAAAGGAAATAATATGTTGGGAATATATTTTAAAGGCCTGGCTCTGGGAGCCAGTTTAATTATAGCAATCGGGGCTCAGAATGCCTTTGTTCTTTCACAAGGTGTCAGAAAAAAATACAATATTATTATCCCCTTTATCTGCAGTTTAAGTGATGCTATTCTTATTTCTGTCGGTGTACTGGGTGTCGGGCAGATCCTGGCATCAAATCAACTGGTCTCAAATATTGCCTCAATCGGCGGAGCACTTTTCCTGGGCTGGTACGGATACAAAAGTTTCAGATCATTTTTGAAACCGGGAACTCTCGATGAAAGCGAAGAGGGACCTCAAACTCTAAAAGCAGCTGTATTATTCACATTGGCTGTTACATTGCTCAATCCTCATGTTTATATTGATACGATTTTGTTACTCGGTAGTATCAGCAGCCAGTTTGAAGGAAATGGTAAATATGCCTTCGGTGCCGGTGCTGTTACAGCTTCTTTTTTGTGGTTTTTTTCTTTGAGTCTTGGAGGAAAACTTTTATCTCCTGTATTTAAAAATCCTCTCGCCTGGAAGATATTGGATCTGATAATCACTTTAATAATGTGGTTTATTGCTTTTTCACTGATTAGAGGTTTTTTTGTACTGTGAAATTTAATTAGATTTTACCCTTACTTTCTCCCACTTTGCCAACTTCATAGGACGCGGCTTTCGACCATAGAGCAAATCATCCATAGTCGCGGCAACTCTCCTGAACACAGGAGAATGTTTGATAAAAAACCTGATTATATTGTGCATAAGTGTATCTGGATGGGAATAGGGACAGGTAGCCATACATCGTCCGCAGTCGGTTCCACTGTTGCACCAGAAATTAAAACACTTCTCGTGATTTATTTTCCAGCATAAAACACCATTGTGTATTTCTCTGTCTTTATCTGAAATTGCTCTTCCCGGACAAACTGTTGAACATTTTTTGCAATGCCTGCAGAACTCTATCATTGAACTGTCATATTTTCTCTTGTCGAGCACAAGAGGCAGTTCTGTTGTGACAACGTTAACTCTGGCTCTCGGCCCCAATTCCGGTGTCATAAGTATTCCCATCCTTCCCAATTCACCCAAACCGGCATCCCGGGCGACAAGAGGACATACTACTTCGTAATTCGCATCAATATGAGCCCTGGCGCTATAACCGAGGTGTCTGATAAATGTTGCCAGCTGCACTGCTATTGTTCCGGCATTTAAATACTGCTTCGCCGATTCCATCACAGAAGGAGCCTGAGGTCCTTTGCGAATGGAGTCATAATCCATTTCAACAGTGAAAGCAATAGCGAACTTGTGGTTATTGGCAACAGGTTTACCATATTTTTCACCGCGCCCTGCGATACTGTATTTGTGGTCCTCTTTCAAGAGAGTTATTCCTACAGAATGAGCACCCAGGCGTTTCACCCAGTTTTTAATATATTCACTTATATCTTCTTCATTTGCAGTGATCTTTTCTTCTGATACCGGTCCATCACAAATATCAATCAGATTATCACAGGCGATGAAACTGGCTGCTGTAGAGCTGTACATAAATGGATCTGCCTGCCCGGAGTCTGGTGAAAGCAATCCCGGAGCACTTCTGAATAAATTATCAGGCTCAAGTTTTTCAGGTTTGCGCTTGTAATATTCATCAAATCGCTCACTACCCTCTTTCAGTCTGTTTCGAACAAATACAACATCTCTCTCATCATATTTTTCACTGATTTTTTCATCTGCAGGTTCTCGTCTCACTTTGAATGGGAAGAGTATGATCAGCGCCGACAAGAGTGTAAAACCAATCAATGCATAAGCAATTATGGATTTACCCGGAAAAACAGTAAGTGCCAATATTAAATAAGGCGATGGTAATAGTATTGATGCAAAGAACGCTCTTTTTGCTGCAGTTGTCTCACCTTCTGAATTTGATAAGAGTGAAACAGTTATCATCATGATAAAAAATCCCAGGGAGAACAGAAAGAGCAATATATTTATTAAATCTATTTGTACGTGAAAAATATCCATAGGGAACATCATAAACCAGGATTTTCACTTTGGCTAGCAGTCTGTCAGACTTGATGCTTTTGAGCCTGTTTTTAGGATTTTTTTCCTTATTTTAGGAACGAATGCAGAGAATATGAACCATATTTGATAATTGAGTGACGACAAAGATGGTAAAAAGGTCAAAAATAGGACAATAATGATTAAGTCCGACAGACTGATTGAAAGATTATTAACTTCTCAAATGACCATCACCACGGGCGATCCACTTATACGATGTAAGCTCTTCGGGACCTACGGGACCTCTGGCATGAAGTTTATCTGTACTGATCCCGACTACTGCACCCATTCCGTAATCTCCGCCACCGGATAATCGGGTTGACGCATTGACCAGCACTGAAGCCGAATCTATTGATTTTACAAAATAATCAGATAATTTAAGAGATGATGTGATGATGCCGTCCGTATGGCCTGAACCATATTTATTGATGTGATTCACAGCCTCATTAATACCATTCACAACTTTTACAGAGAGTATATAATCGAGATATTCAGTGCTCCAGTCTTCTTCCGTTGCCGGAATTGCATCCGGTAGAAGTGAACAGATTACAGGACACCCCCTGATCTCAATATTTTTCTCACGCAGTGCTTTAGTTAGATCCGGAAGAATACTATCAAGAACCTCTTTATCGATAAGAACAGATTCCAGGCTGTTACAGGTCTCCACTTTCTGACATTTGGAGTTGATTATAAGATCAACAGCTTTCCCTTTATCTGCATCTGAAGCGATATACTGATGACAGATTCCATCGTAGTGTTTTATGACCGGTATGGAACTTTCCCGGGAGATTCTTTTAATCAGATTCTTTCCACCGCGGGGAATAATGACATCTACATACTCATCCAGTTTCAGAAGTTCGCCAACGGCTTCATGTCCCGGTCTGCTGATCAGCTGCACAGTGTGTTCAGGTAACCCGCATTCAACAATAGCACTCTTCATGGCTTTCACTAAAATCAAATTGGTTCTTATAGACTCAGAACCACCTTTGAGAATGACAGAATTCCCACTCTTAAGGCAGACTGCTGATGCATCGGTTGTGACATTCGGCCTCGATTCGTAAATGATACCTATAACTCCAAGAGGTACAGAGATTTTTTCAACTCGTAAACCACTGGGCTGAGTATGTCCATGAAGTACTTTTCCCAGAGGATCGGGAAGTGCAGCAGCTTCAGTTAATCTCTTTAACATATATGTAAAAACTTTATCATCAATTTCCAGGCGCTTGAGCATCGGCCCTGATAAACCGGACGCTTGTGCTTCAGCCATATCCTGAGCATTGGCTTTTAATAATTCGATTTTGACTTCTTCCAGTTTTACCGACATCAATTGAAGAGCTCTCTGCCTCATTTCCCCATCAATAGAAGCCAATTCCCGGGCTGCGTCTTTCGCTCTCTGAGCCATCTCTGTTACTGATATATAATTGATATCCAATGCCTACCCCTTTTCTTATCCAACCATTTCCGGTTCACAATCAGCTTCTGATATCTGAGACAAACGTTCTTCTTCGAGTTTAAGAATATCTGCAGTAATATTCAACTCCTGAGAAGCAGTCATGATTAAATCAGGCAGGCACTCCTTTGAATAATCACTGAAAAAGGTTATTGAAAAAATGTTGACTTGAACAGAAAAGATATTTTCTTTAACTTTGAACCATGAAACAGATAATAGACCAGCACATGCACACCAATATATCTGAAGACTCACAGGCAACAATGGACAGTATGTGCCTGAGCGCCATTGAAAAGAAAGTCGATATTATTTCATTCACCGAGCATGTGGATTTCAATCCCGCCGATTTGGGATACCAGTTTTTTGACGAAAAACGGTACTCCGGAGAAATTGACCGGATGAGAATTACGTACTCCAATAGATTGTCAATAATGAAAGGTGTTGAATTCGATGCGCCCCATCTCTACCCCAAAGAATTCAAAAAAATTACCGACGGGGATTATGATATCATTCTCGGTTCGGTCCACATGATGGATGACAAGTTTGTCGGAGAGAGCATCTTACTCGAAAGAATGTCTTTAGAAACTCTATTTAAACGATATTACGAGCAGCTTCTGGATCTGGTCAGTTTCGGGGGATTCGATGTGGTCGCTCATTTTGATTTTCCCAAAAGATATTATATGAAAAATATTCTGAATGAAACTATGACTGAAGAGATTCTGAAAACAATGATAGATAAGGGTATCGCTCTGGAGATAAACACTTCAACTTTGAGGAAGGGTTATCACGAGTCTTCTCCCGGTAGAGATATTCTGGAAAAATATGCCGCTCTCGGTGGCGAGATGATTACAATCGGTTCCGATGCTCATATCCCCGAAGATATAAGCGCCGGTTTTGATTATGCAGACAACCTGATCCAGTCCATTAAAGGACTTAAACCAGGTTATTTCAAAAACAGAGAATTCAAAGCTGTATAATTTTCTTATTACCATTTCTGAGAATTCTTTCTATCTTCCACGAAGAACCTTTTACAGATTATTCTTCTGCAGTTTGAGGCAATACTACTGACTAATATAAATACGGGTTTCGTTCTTTAACCATTGTCCGGGAGAGGCTCCCATTTCCTTTTTAAATGTTCTGTTAAATGAGGAAAGGGAACCGAATCCCAAAGAAAGAGCTGTTTCCAGAAAAGTAATGTCTCTATTTTTTAATAGACTACAGGACATTCTCACTCTATATCTGTCAAGGTATGTTTTGGGAGAGCAGTTGATTTCTTTTATAAACCTCTTGTATAGACCTGATTGGCTTATATTACACAATTCGGCTATGGTACCCACATTAATATCATTGCAATAGTTATTATGGATTACCTCTATAGCTCTGAGAACTAATTTTGAATTTTCACTCACGATTACTGTTCTATTACTGTTTTTTGATAAAAGCAGACATTCGGATAGAATGATATGGGCTCTACCGGTTATTCTTTTTTTGAATTGAATTATCAGAGGATCCTGACCATCAAAAGCCAGTTTTTTTACTTCTTCACTTAATTGAGGATTTTCAGATTTTGGAAAGATCCCTTGTGCCATTTGACCATATTCTTCAAATAATTCTTTCTTTATATAAATCCAGGTTCATTTGCTGATAGTCCCTTTGGAACTGGAAGCCAGATGGTAATTTCCTGGAGGAATCACAACTATATCTCCTGATTCAAAGGTGGAAGGCTGATTGTTTATATTGAAAATACCGTATCCTGAAAGACAATATCCAATTTCAAGGGAATTGTGGAAGTGAAGATAATCTATCTCTTTATCATCCTGAATATAAGGTTTTGAGATGGTTATCAATTCATCTTCAAAATACTTTACTGGTACATGAATATTATCAATTTTGGAATGATTTTGCCTAATATTGTCCATATATTGATAAGTATAACCTTAAATCATGACTTAATATATATTGATAATTATCCAGGAGGATTTTGATTATGATGATATACGGTTGGGAGCATCCCTATAATCAGGTGTGGGAAGAGATCAGACAGATCGAGAATGAAGGTCGGATTATTCCTGAAGAAATTTTATCGGCATTTGAGATACTGGATCCACTATCGGATCGCTATAATGAAGATGCTTTGTATCCCATATTTAAACAGTTGCGTTTATATGAGCAATTTGACCTCAGGGAAAACTGGATATATTCTCAACCCAATGATCTGCAGTCTATAAAGGATTCCCGGCCACTACAAGATTTTCAATTATCGAGGCTCAATAAAAAGGAATTGCTCAATAAGCTCCATGGAGCATGGACAGGACGATCCTGCGGGTGTGCTCTTGGAAAACCCGTTGAAATTGTCGGTATGAGTGGAAAAGGACGACAGAAGATAAAAGACCATTTGATCTCTAAAGGTGACTGGCCCTTAAATGATTACTTTACAGGCAAAGACCGGGAAAATAATAAAATAGATCTTATATGTGAAAAATCACTTCGCGAAAACATCTCTTATATGGAACCAGATGACGATATTCACTACACTTTAATCGGATTGGGAGTTCTGGAGAAATACGGTCCTGATTTCACCTGGCGGAATGTGGCGGATACCTGGAATGAATCTTTACCTTTCGCTGCAATCTGTACAGCGGAAACACAAGCTATTCTGAATTACAATATGAAGACTCACTGGCGGAACAGGGATAAAGGTCAGATTTCCTCTAACTTCACCAGTACTTATAATAATCCCTACAGAGAGTGGATCGGAGCTCAGATCAGAGCTGACGGCTGGGCTTATTGCTGCGCCGGTGATCCGGAGATGGCAGCTGAGTTCGCCTGGCGCGATGCTCACTGGACACACAGAGCCAACGGTATATACGGGGAAATGTTTGCAGCAGCCATGATAGCAGCGGCATTTTGCGAAAGTGATCCCTTAATGCTGATAGAGATCGGTATGAGTCAGATTCCTGAAACATCCCATTTATATGCTTCATTGAAAGAGGGACTTATCTGGATGAAAGAATGTGATTCCTGGGAACTCTATATGGACAGACTTGATGCCCGATATTTAGATATGCCGGCAGTTCACACTGTGAATAATGCTTTGATTTGCGCTATGTCAATTTATTATGGGAAAATGGATCCCCATCAATCTGTCTCCATCGCCGTTATGGCCGGTCTGGATACAGATTGCAACGGAGCTACAGTTGGTTCTATTACGGGGGCGGCCTGCGGAATAAGAGATTTCCATTCAAAGTATGCCGATGCTCTCAACGATACAATCAAACCCCTGGTATTCGGTTTTCAGGAAATTACAATGGCTGAACTGGCAAAGCGGTCATATACTGTTTGGGAGAATTGCCGAAGATAGGCAAAACATTATCCTGGAACAGCGGAGACCTGATCCAGGATAATTATATTTAAGTCGTAAGCTTATCGACTTTCGCTGTCATAAAATCTTTATTTTTATCACCAACCCAGTAACGCTCACCGGCGATACACCAGATAAAACACAATGGTTTTTCATGGCTGAATACAGGGTGATAATTGAGAACGGGAATAGTGATATGGTCGCCGACTTCAACTGAAGGAACAAAAGTTTTGTTCTCATCATCTTTATAGACTTCCATAGCACCATGGCCTTCGATAAAGCTGTACACTTCTTCCTGGTCTGTATGATTGTGCGGTGGCCAGGCTCTTGTTCTGTCTTCGTAGAAAGTATAACCGACCATGAATTTATTGGCATTTTCCGATACGTCGAACATTTTATAGACCACTTTTCTGTTGAGATATCGGATCCTCTCATCATCTTTTTTACAGGCTTCATAGTCAGCGTGATATGTCTCGTATTTTACATCACCAGTTGCTCGGTAGAGATATAACCAGCCTTCTTCATCACCTTTGTGGGATACAGTAAAAGGTGTGTCGATCGGGATGTAGAGCATATCGTAATGTTTAACAGAATAGTCCTTTCCATCGACAGTCACTATGATATCCCCTCGAAGGTTTACAATCAGTGTTTCTTCGTTCTTATATGTGATCTCTGCACTTCGGCTGTTCTGGATCTTCATATCCGATGCGCTTAACCAATTCAGATTGCTATTGGCAGGATTGAAAAGCTCTTTGTTTATACATGTGCTTTTTTCAGTATTATACTTTTGACCATCAAGGACATTTTCCATATTCAATTCCTTTATTTTATTGTATTGCCGGTTAATACAAACCGGATGCTTTTCCGACGAAATAAATCACCAGAGAGACTATTACAGTTGTAAAGAGTGTCATTATAATTCCCGATTTGGCAAAGTCCCTGATTGAAAAGAATCCTGCAGAATAGGGTATGACATTGGTAGGGCTTGATGTTACCAGAATAAAAGCCAATGAGGCCGTTATAGATGCGGGCAAAGCAATCGACAGAGCATCAAGTCCCAGGTTATCTGCCAGAGCAATCATTATAGGTATGACAATTGTGGCTGTAACAGAATTGCTCGATAGAGCTATTTTGAGGATCATAACAATCAAAACAATTGATCCAACTCTCAATAAAGGAGAAAAATTACCGATTCCCCCGAGAAGAACAAATGACAGCCATCCTGCAGCCCCTGTTTTATAGAGCATCATTCCAATGGATATTCCTGTAACCACGAGGATGATTCCACTCCAGGAAATATCCTCTTCTATCTCTTTCCACTTCAATCCGGTTATTCCCGGAAAGAAGAAAAGCGCCGCTGTTAGAAAAACAGGCATGGAAACGGGGATGGATATTCCCAGAAGTTTCTCGAATAATCCTGAAGTCAGCCATAACACTATAGTCAGGAGAAAAATAACCAGAGTTAGTTTTTCTTCGCGGCTCATAGGAGGATAATTATCATATTCGTGGCGAAGTTCCTCTTTTGTTTTCTTCAGATGTTTCATTTCCGGCTTAAACATAATGAGCAGCAGAGCCCATCCGATGGGAAGAAGCAGTATAACTGCGGGTATTCCGTATTTCATCCACTGGGTAAAACTGAGATCAACACCGGCCATTTCTTTTAAAAATCCTATGGCTATAGGATTAGGTCCTGCACCGGCGGGAGTTCCGATTCCTCCGATAAGCGGTCCCCATACACAGGCGATCATCAGAGCTTTACCGAAATTGCTCTTCAGCCTGAGACATCCCTCTTCTTCAAGAATGGAAACACCGAGAGGAAGCAGCATGGCGGCAACGGCCATATTTGTAATCCACATGGACAGAGCCGCACCGACAACCATAAATCCCATGATAATCAGACTTGTGCTGTTCCCGGTTCGAGAGAGAAGGAAAACACTGATTCGTTTTCCGAGCCCCGACTTTGTAATAAAGGCAGACAGTATCAGGACACCGATAAAAAAGGCGATTATATGATTACCGAACCCGACATTGATAATGTTTTTAAAAGTATCTACATTGAAAATGGCCAGCAGAAAGACGCTGAACATACCCGTAATATGAAAAGGCAGGGCTTCGGTCATCCAGAGGACAAGACTGAACAGCAATATGCCCATGGCTATCTGCCCTTCGTGGGTCAGAAATCCCTTTCCCGCATCTCTGACAGAATCGGGCAGAGGCAGTAACATCATTATAATCATGACTGTAAAAGCCAGTCCCAAATAGAACAGTTTTTTTCTGTTTACATCACTCATTTCTTCAGAACCTCTTTCAGAAGATCTCCGACAAAACGCGGTCTTTCAGCGACTTTTCCACCAACACTTTCTATGGCTTCTATTTTATCTTTGACCGAGCCTTTGCCTCCGGAAACGATGGCACCGGCATGGCCCATTCTCTTTCCTTCGGGAGCAGTCCGCCCACCGAGAAAAGCGACAAGAGGTTTGGTGTACAATCCGTCCCGTTTCATCTGGGCACATTCCTCTTCCATAGATCCACCGAGCTCTCCGATGATCACTACGGCATCAGTTTCACTGTCCGCTTCGTAATAAGGGAGCATTTCCGCAAATCTTGTTCCCGGTACGGGATCTCCGCCGATTCCGATCAGTGATGAAACACCGAATCCCGCTTGAACTACCATAGCTGTCACTTCATTTGTCAGTGATCCGCTTCTGGTCATGACTCCGATTCGTCCCGGTTTGTATACTCTTTCGATCCAGTAGGGGAAAAATCCCATCATGGCTTTTCCCGGAGAGATCACTCCCGATGTATTTCCACCGATGACCAGTGCGCCTTCAGAAAGCGCGGCTTTTCTGATCTGAATAGCGTCATGAAGAGGTATTCCATCAGCTACAGTAACTATTTTTTTAATCCCCGAATCAAGTGCTTCAAATACAGCATCTTTCGTAAATCGGGGAGGAACGAACAACATGGAAGCTTCTGCTTCAACATTCACAACAGCTCGTCTGACAGAGTGATAAACATCTGTCCCTTCAACCTGCTGTCCCTCTTTACCGGGAGTGACACCGGCGACGACATTTGTTCCGCAACCGATCATATGCTCTGTCCAGAATCGACCCTCTTTGCCGGTCATTCCCTGGATAAGAACTTTTGTGTTTTCATCTATAAATATGCTCATGCTTTACCCCCGACTGCGATGGAAACGGCCTTTCTGACTGCTTCCTCTGTATCGTAAATAGGTTCCAGACCGGCGGCTATCAGTATTTTGCTCGCTTCCTCTTCATTGGTTCCCCTGATACAAGTGACAATGGGCCGATCCGGTTTGAGCCTGTTAATGGCATCGACAATTCCTTCGGCCATAACATCAGCTCTGGCGATTGTTCCAAAAGTAACCATTAAAATGACCTTGGAATCGTTTTTCAGGCACAATTCCATAGCTTTTACGGCTTTTTTGTAGTTTGGTCCACCGAATTCCAGGTAGTTGGCAACAGTTCCCCCCTCATAGTTGATAAGGTCGTAAACTGTAGTTGTCAGTCCCGCACCGGCACACATAAGGCTGATGTCTCCATCAAACTGCAGGTAGGGAATGCCTTCTAGTGCCGATTCATACTCAGCATCAGAATCGTAATAATCTCTTGTTTTTTCATATGTGCTCTGACGAAAAGTAGAATTATCATCTATTGATAATTTCCCGTCTCCGGCGATGACATCATCATCTCCTGTAATAAAAAGGGGATTGATCTCAATAAGCTCTGCGTCATTTTTTCGAAATGCTTCGTAGAGTTTAGCAAGAACAGAAGAGAATTTTTTCATAATATCGCCGCCCAATCCAAGACGGAAAGCAATGTCTTTAACCTGAAAGGGCATCAATCCGATGTCGGGATCAACAAATTCCCTGATGATTTTTTCCGGTGATTCCACGGCGAGAGTTTCAATTTCCACTCCACCGTCTGCGCAGGCTATAATCATATGAGAAGCTGAGACAGGGTCAACTGTTACAGAGAGATAGATCTCGTTTTTGATATCTACCGCTTCTTCTACAAGAATAGTATTCACATTGTAATTTGATGCGAATAACTCAGCACATTTTTCTTCAGCTTCTTTCAGATTTTTGACAAAGGGAATCAGCCCCGCTTTACCGCGGCCTCCCATCAATACCTGAGATTTCAAGACCAGGGGAAAACCTGTTTTGTCAGTTGCCCCTTTCAATTCATCAATAGAAGTAATAACCACACTCGCGGGAACAGGAATTCCGAAGCGCTTAAAAGTTTCTTTAGCCTGGTATTCAAATAGTTTCATAATTTATTCCAATCAGCCTTTGTATTTTTTGTGAAAATCGCCCCAGATCTCATCATCTTCCGGTTTGACCGGAGGAAACCACTCGGAAACATAGGTAATATTGAGGAAATGTTTGTAGGAGATATTTTCAGTGGTGATATTTCCACCCCACGTACCGCAGCCCAGTGTCGTTGTCGAAGCCATTCCGTTAAAAAAGTTTCCACCGTTAGCCGGAGCTTGAGGCTGGTTGACCATGATACGGCTGGTTTTCATCTCGAGAGACATTCTCTCTACATAAGAATCGGTATAGGTATGAATACCGCATGAGTGGCCTGTACCGCAGTTATCAGTCAGTCTGGTGAGAATCTCCATAGCCTGATCAAAACCGGAATATTTCCAGATGGTCAGTACAGGGCTGAGTTTTTCCTGGCTGAAAAAATCATCTTCCAGTGGCATGGCACCTTCTACAAGAAGAATTTCAGTTGACTCAGGGACATTCAAACCAGCGTCAGCAGCGATAACTTTAGCCGATTTAGCAACGATTGCCGGATTGATAGATCTGTAGCCTTTCTTATTCTCTTTCCACATCCAGTTGCCGAGAGTATCCCTCTCTTCACTACTGCAGAGATAAGATCCGCCGGTTTTCAGACCTGCGACGACCTCATCATAAACAGAGTCGGCAACAATGATAGAGTTCTCCGAAGAACAGGATGTGGCATGATCAAAACACTTGCTCAATACTACTTTTGCCACGGCATCTTTTACGTCGGCATCTTCAGCTATGATCTGTACTGAGTTTCCAGGACCCACACCGTAAGCAGGTGTCCCGCTGGAGTAAGCCGCTTTGACCATGGCGCTGCCACCTGTAGCCAGTACAAGATCGACCTGTTTCATAAGTTCACCTGTAGCATCTATTGAGGGCTCAGCGACTATCTGAATAAGATCTTCCGGTGCACCAACTTTTTTCAGCCCCTTGCGCATAAACTCTATTGCTTTCGCCGAACAGACTTTAGATTTGGGGTGGGGAGCGAACACTACAGCGTTTCCCCCTTTCAGAATCGATACAGCGTTGCTCGCCGGCGTTGCTGTGGGATTTGTCACTGGAGTCAGAGCCCCGATTACACCTGCAGGTTTGGCATATTTCTTTATCTTTGTTTTAGCATTTTCTTCAATAAGGCCGGTAGATTTAACACCTTTCACATCGGCGATAACACCGAGTACTTTACCTTTGTGTTTTTTTATCTTGTCGGCGACATTGCCCATTCCTGTCTCTTCAACAGCCATCTCTGCGAGGATTTTTATATTTTTATCGTCGTAAACTTCCCAGGCGATAGCCAGACAAATATCATCGAGCTGCTGCTGAGTATAATCTTCAACCTGAGCCTGAGCTTTTCTGGCTCTGCTCACCAGGTCAGCAATCATAGTCTTTGTTTCAGCCATAAATCTCATCCTCTAATTTCTGAACCTGAGCAAAAGCATTTGTGAGAAAATCTTTTTTGAATTCCATTTTCTGCGTAAAAGCCATGCTCAACCAGCCGTCGACAATTTCCAGACCGAGAAAAGGAGCTGTCACCCATCCGCCCATAGTGATTATGTTGGCATTATTGATGATTTTACACCTTTCACCGGAGAAGACACTGTCTACAACCGATGCGTAAACACCTTTGTATTTGTTAGCTACGATGGCCATTCCCTGGCCCGTTCCGCAGATGAGTATACCCTTCTGAGCTTCTCCGCTCTGAACAAGTTTTGCCACTTTGGGAGCCTGCTCAAAATATGGTTTCGGCTTATCTTCAGATTCAATTCCAAAATCGACTACCTCAATGGAATCAGCATATTTTTCTTTTAAGTGAGCAACTATGGCTTTCTTCAGAGGAAAACCGGAAAGATCCGATGCAATTGCCAGTTTTATTTTATCCATTTTATACCCCTACCGCTGCAGATTTTCTTAAGAGAACAGCTTTTGTTTTTTTCACTATATTTTCTGCAGTCAGCCCATAAGCTCCCTGTAGAAAATCCAGAGTACCCACCTGGCCGAACTGATCTTCAATAGCTACAGCCTGAACCGGAGTGGGAAGCTCTTCTGCGAGCATTTCAGCAACAGCGGCAAATAAACCACCGGCTTTCTGATGATTTTCACAAACAACAAAAGCTCCGGTTTTTTCCGCATATTTCAGAACTAGCTCTTTATCGAGAGGTTTAATTGTATGCATATCGATTACAGTTGCCTTGATTCCCTCTTCCGCAAGCATATCTGCAGCTTTCAGAGCTTCGGGCACCATAACATATCCATAAGCGATAATTGTGACATCATCACCTTCTTTCAAAACGTTTCCCTTTCCGAGAACAATTTCATCGCTATCACTGTAAATTGCATTTTTTCCTTTTCTCTGCAATCTCATATAAGTACTGCCTTTGTGACCGGCAGCCTGAATAAGAAGTTTTTTTAGGGAAACAGTATCTGAAGGTTCGAAAATAACAAGATTCGGTATGGTTCTCATCAGTCCCACATCTTCAAAAGGCATATGCGTCCCACCGTTAAAGGCAGCGGAAACTCCCGGATCGGTCCCGACTAGTTTAACATTCTGCTGAGCATAATTAGCAGAAATGAAAAATTGGTCAAATGTCCTTCTAGCGGCGAAACAACCAAAAGTTGCTGCAAAGGGGATTTTTCCACCAGCCGAAAGTCCTGATGCGACTCCCACCATATTGGCTTCAGCCACACCGACATTGAAAGTTCTTTCAGGATATTTTTCCTTAAAGGGATTTGTTCCTGTAGCTCTCATCAAGTCGGCTTCCATGACACAGATTTTCTCATTTGTATCTGCCATCTCAATTAAAGTTTCTGTATATACTTCTCTCATATCTTTATCTGACATAATTTACCACCTACCCCAATGCCTTAATGGCTTCTTTCGCCTGATCATATGTAAATGCCATATTGTGATTGGTCAGCTGACCTTCAGCGAAAGTACAACCCTTGCCTTTTATCGTATCCATAATGATCATAGACGGTTTATCTTTTGATTTTCTCGCCTCATCAATTGCCTTATCCAAAGCTTCGAAATCATGTCCATCAATTCGAACAGTATTCCAGCCGAATGAGTTCCATTTCGCTTCGAGATCATCAATGGGCATGATATCTCTTGTATATCCGTCAATCTGCATTTTATTGTAATCTGTAAAAGCAATGAGTTTATTTAGTTTAAACTGACTGGCAGCCATTGCCGCTTCCCAGTTCTGACCTTCCTGAGATTCGCCATCACCAATAATGGTAAAGACATTTCTGTCTATTTTATCCAGTCTCATTGCCAGAGCCAGGCCTATAGAAGAGGAAAGTCCCTGCCCTAATGATCCCGTTGTCATATCAATACCCGGAGTCATATTCATGTCACAGTGACTTGGCAGCTTTGTTCCGCCTTTATTCAATGTGTGCAGCCATTCTTCTGGAAAATATCCCTTCTGCGCAAGGGTGCTGTATAATGCAGGTCCTGCATGGCCTTTTGATAATACTAGTTTATCCCTGTCTTCCATTTTGGGGTTCTGGGGATCAATATTCATTTTTCTGTAATACAATATGGTCAACAGTTCCACTATAGACATGGCACCGCCGATATGACCTACGCCGAGAAATCCGATAGAATCGATTGTTTTAATCCTGATCTCTTTCGCTTTTTCTTCTAATTCTTTCAAATCTTCATTTGACATATCTTCTCCTGAGACGCGAGACTCGCAGCGTCGAACAATAAGCATATTCTGGCGGAGCCTGCTGAAATTCAATCATTCAACATTTACTTACTTACAGTAAATAAATAATTTAATTAAAAATATCACTCAATTGAGACTCTGTAAAGATAAAATGATTTTGTTTGTTGCAAAAAATGCATTAATGCTGTTAAAATAAATAAAACTTACTTACAGGAAGTAACATTGTGTCCAGATCTAAATTGCCTTTGCGTGGAAATGATATTCGTATAAGAAACGAAAAGCTGATTCTGAGTCTCATTCAGAAGAATGAAAATCTCTCTCAATCAGAAGCGGTTAATCTGACAGGATTGAAACCTCCTACTATTTTAAGGATTTTTGCGAATCTTGAAAATGACAAACTCATCAAGGTTAATAAAAAAAGCACTGTTTCTTCAGAAAAAAAAGGCAGAAAGCCCGTTTATTACAGAATAAACCCAAAAGCCGCCTTTGCCATCGGGGTCGATTTCTGCTCCACTTCCATTTCTGTAGTCATTGTAGATTTCGACAGATCCCCTATTTACAGCAGGTTCATAGATATTGATGAAGTGCATACCGGTGACAGTATCTACAGCCTTATTTGTGATTTAATCGAAGAGGGAATAGAAAAATCATCTATTCCCCGATCTAAAA